>Ga0233385_1001192_pt1 | contig 11041 bp, 7 predicted proteins | sample ElkDunMinimDraft_16_FD_191543 | JGI IMG/M metagenome (GOLD analysis project Ga0233385, IMG submission 191543) | Fecal eukaryotic communites from dung pellets of Tule Elk in California, USA - Elk Dung G36 | ecosystem: Host-associated > Mammals > Digestive system > Large intestine > Fecal | place... | reverse complement strand
AGATGACCAAGGCGCGCGCCGCACACAGCGCCGTATTCGCCGAGGTCAAGGTCGACGACCAGCTCGGCGTGGTGAGAGCGACCCGCATCGTCGTCGCGGTCGCAGCCGGCCGCATTCTCAACCCCAAGACCGCGCGCAGTCAGATTCTCGGCGGCGTCGTCATGGGCCTGGGCATGGCGCTGCACGAGGAGACGCTGATGGACCATCGCTTCGGACGCCCGATGAACCACAATTTCGCGGAATACCACATTCCCGCCCATGCCGATGTCGAGGGCATTGAGGTCATCTTCATCGATGAGAAGGACGAGGAGGTGTCGCCGCTCGGCGTGAAGGGCCTCGGCGAAATCGGCGTCGTCGGCACGGCCGCCGCCGTCGCCAACGCGATTTTCCATGCGACCGGCCGGCGCGTGCGCGACTTCCCGATCACGCTCGACAAGCTGCTTTAATCACTCCCAGCTCTCTGCGCACTTCTTCGAACGCCGCGACGGCCCGGTCGACGTCGCCCGGCGAATGCGCGTTCGGATGCGCGCCTGCCCCTTCGGTACCACAGGGAAAGAAAAGCCGACGACGTAGATACCGTGACGCAGAAGCAGTTCCGCCATCTGCTGGGCCAATTTCGCGTCGCCCAGCATCACCGGAAGATCGGATGGTCGGTGCCGGCCAGGGTGAAACCGGCCGTCATCATCTCAGGTGGGGCGGCGCCGTTGGGGTGGCTATGCCTCGCTCAGCCGGTAGCCCGCCCCCCTCGCCGTCTGGATGAACTCCGCGCTCGCCTTGTCGAGTTCCCCGATCTTCTTCCTAAGACGGCTGATATAGACGTCCAGCGTCTTGTCTTCCGGGTTGTAGGGTCGGAACAGAGCGTGCTTGTAGAGCATCGAGCGGCTGCAGCTCTGGTTGAGGTTCTGGTAGAGATAGCCGAGTATCCTCGCCTCGGTATCGGTCAAGGACGTCTCGCTCTCGCCGAACGAGATGGTCCTGCGCTGCAGGTCGCAAACCACATTGCCGGTCAGGAACGTCGCCCGCCGACGGCTTTTCGGCCGGACAGCGCGCGCCGCTACGACTCGTGCCATGCGCGCTTGAAGTTCGCGCACATGGAATGGCTTCATGACATAGTCGTCGGCGCCGAGATCCATCGCGTTGGCCCGGCTGTCGGGAGAGCCGGTTCCCGAGATCAGGATGACGGGAATGCTGCTATGGCTGCGAATCTCCCTGAGGATGGTGAGGCCATCGCCATCAGGGAGATTGATGTCGATGATCGCGCCGTCGAAGAACCGCAGTTCGGCGCCGTGGATGAGCCCCAGCGATTGCTTGTAGTTCGCCGTGAACCTCAGGCGATCCGTCTTCACCGGCCACGCCAGGCGGATGGTCTTGGCGATCAGGGGATCATCTTCAATGACTAATACATCAAGCCCTTCGGCGGCGATCTTTTTGTCGATTTCCAGCAAAGACATGCCCCATCCAGACGTACTTACGGGGCTCGTCCGTCCATCTGCGCTGCAGCCGCTCCCAACATGCAGCTAGTTCCAGTCGTCATCGCAACCGCAGAGAACACCATCGACTGCCTACCGCGGGAGCGAACCCCATCTTTACCCCCGACACTTTAGAGCATCGACATTCCGATTCAAGCGTGTGCGGCGGTCGAGATTCGATCGGCTGCGAGAGCCTGAACCACGAAACGGAGGCCGGCGATCATGAAGCGCGCTTGTGCCTGCTCATCAACTCGCGCAACAGGACCTCGCTGAGCGTTTTTTGCGAGTACGGCTTGCGCAGCACGCGGTATGCGGAGCGCGCGCGGGGCGGAAGCTCGTCCTTGGGATCTCTTCCGGTGGTGAGGACGATCGACAGGTCAGGATTGCGTGCCTTGATCTCGTCCGCCAGATCGAGCCCCGACATGCCGCCCGGCATCATCAGGTCGGTCATCACGATCTCCAGATCGGGAATGGTCGGCACAAGGTCGAGGGCCTGCAGCGCGTCGGCCGCGCACACCGTGGAGAAGCCGGCCCGCGATAGCATCTGCTCCGTCTGCGCCCGCACCATTTCGTTGTCCTCGACAAGGAGGACAAGCTGGCCTTCCGCGTTCAGGCGTATCGGCTGGCGATCCGTGGCATCCAGATGCGTCGCGGAGGGGATGAGAAGCTCGATGCAGGTGCCGCCGCCTGGCGCACCCAAGGCGCGCGCCTCGCCGCCGGATTGACGGATGAAGCCCTGCACCATCGATAGCCCCAGTCCGGTACCCACCTGCTTGGTGGTGAAGAACGGCTCGAAAATGCGCGTACGCAATTCCTCTGGGATGCCGTCGCCGGTGTCTTCGAAGCTGACGCTGACATAGGTTCCGGGGGCAAGGGTATGATCGACATTGTAGCTGATCGGTTCGTCCGCCTGCACGAGACCCGTCCTTATGGTGAGGGTGCCGCCGCCGGGCATCGCGTCCCGCGCATTCGCCGCGAGGTTGAGCATCGCCGACGTCATCTGGGTGGAATCGAGCAGGCAGGGAGGGAGGTTTTCCGCGAATTCGAAGACGAGCCGGTTGATCTCGCCCAACGAACTCCGGATCAGCAGTCCCACCTCGGCCATCAATTCGTGAATGTCCGTGGCCTTCGCCTGCAAGGGCTGCCGTCTCGAAAAGGAGAGAAGCTGATTGGTGAGCGAGGCAGCTCGCTCGGAAGCAAGGCGCGCATTTTCAACGGCCTGCCGGTGCTGCGAACTCTGCCGCCGGGTGGCGCCCAATACATCCAGGCTGCCCAGAATGACGGTCAGGAAGTTGTTGAAATCATGCGCGACGCCGCCAGTCAGCTGGACCATCGTCTGCAGGCGTGCCCTCTCCTCCTGCCCGCGCTCGCGAATGAGGCGCGCGGTCAGGTCGCGGACAACGGTGATCGCCTGAACCTCCTCGCCGGGACCCTTTACCAGCTTGGTCGTGAACTCGCCCCTCAGGCTTCCGGTCGACTTGGTCCGGATGGTCAACTCGCCGAACAGGCTTCTGCTCTGGCGCCTTTTCCGGGAGCTGGCCGGAGGCTCCTGTTCAGTCGTCGAAAACAGGTCCTCCCACGCCAGTCCGAGCAGTTCCTTCGGGTCGTAGCCGGTCAAGGCCGAGGCCTGCGGATTTGCGGCGATGATGATTTCGGAGGACGTCTCTCCCTCTTCCGCCGTGCTGTAGAAGACCGCGTCCCCGATGTTTTCGAACAGGAACCGGTAGAGTTCGTTCCTGCGCTCGAGCCGCTGCTTGACGCTGCCGAGTTCCTGCCGCCGCGTCTCGGAGTTCTGGATCACGGTTCCGAGCCGGCCGGAAAGGATGTTCACAAAAGCCACATGGCTGCGCTCGACGGGCACCAGCCGGTCGGGCATGACCACGAGGACGGCCGTCGTATCGCCTGTCTCGCTCTTGATCGGGATGATGCAGGCGATCCCGGCCGAGCCGGACGGGACGGGCATCGCCAGGTAGAGGAAGGGATCATCGCGCCTGATAGGCAATGCGGTTTCGAGGAACCGTCTCAACGCATGCCGCGCAGGGCTGTCCAGCCTTATGCTCCAGACCTGCTCGTCAGGCCGTCCCGACTCCATGTCGACGGTAAAAAGCGCGGCGCAGCGCGCATCCATATGGTTCGATTCAAGCACATTGCGCAGTTGTGCGTAGATGCCGGCATAGGAATCCACCCCCACCGGCCAAAGCTCCGTCACCGACTTGCGGCGCTCGGCCACAACGGCTTCGGTGTTCTCCACGACGCCCAGCACCACTCCGATGATCTCGTCGTCGAGGCTCCTCACGGCGCTATAGGAAAGGTCGAAGTAGCATTCCTCGGGCTGCCGATCTCGCGTAAGCGGCAGCATGCTTCTCTTGACGCTCAGCGCTTCACCCGTCGACCTCACATGCTCGATGGCCGGGTTCAGCAAGTCTCGGATCTCGCTCGGGCCATCGTGCAGCGAAGTTCCGAACGAGCGTGGATGCGCGCCGCCAAACATGCCGACAAACGCATCATTGTATATCTGGGTGCCTTCCTTGCCCCAGAAGGTGCAGATGGGGAATGCGGAACTCAACATGGTCCGAACGAGCGCGTGCATCTCGGGCCGCCAGCCCGTGACCGGTCCGAGCGCGCTTCGTTCCCATCCAAAATCCTGAAAAAGGCGCTGGGTTCCGCCTGTCAGCGTCTTCATTCTTTCGTCCGATGCCAGCGATGCTGCCTATACGACTTGAACGAAATGGCGCCGCCGGACGAAGCCCGTTCAACAGTCAAGAAACAGACTGAGGGAAAAAGCCAAACTCGCGTTTCCACGACCAAAGCGCCAGATGCCGACGCCGTTGGTCGGGTGCAAGCGGCCAAGAGCGATAACAAATCCTTAATCGGCTCAACCGAGAATTGCCGGAGCCAATGCAACGATAAATACTTTAAATTCGGGAGGCCGATCGCCCGAGCAGCAATTTGGTACATCTTCGACGGTTGGAGAGCCTCCCGCCAGCATGGAGACGAGCTATCACTTTCCGCCCCCGGCATTCAGTGAAAAAGAGTAAACGGGGCTGCCGGCGAGCCGCCGCTAGGAAGGCTTGCGCAATGCGATCGGCACGAGGAGGCTCTTGCCGTTGTGCTCGACGACCATCGCCTGGGATCGCCGCAGGCGGCGTTCAATCGGCGCCTGGTAGAAATAGATCCCATTGAGGAACGCGAATGTGACGGCCAGCGCCCCGGTGCGCAGCGGATAGTCGACGAGCGAATGCAGCAGGACGAAGAGGATCGACAGGAACGCCGCGCGCTGCAGCGGTTCGGAAGCGGCCTTGCGGTAGCGCAGCAGAAAGGCCGATAGGTAGAAGAGGATGAGGACCACTCCGGCCAGGCCGCCTTCGAAGATGACTTCCAAATAGTCGTTGTGGGCGTGGTTCACATAGGCCCGGAAGATCATCTCCGGGGACTCGTACATCTGGTAGGCCTTGTCGAAATTGCCGTAGCCGACACCCCAGAGCCAGTTCTCCCCGATCCCCTCGATGGTCGTGCGCGCGAACTCCAAACGGCCGAAGGCGGGGTCTACCTTTTCAAGGTCGATCTTCGAGATCGCCCCGAAGCCGAACGCGCCGACGAGGACGAACAGCGTTGCCACAGCCAGCCCGCCCACCCGCGAGCGCCACGAGAGGAACGCGATGGACAGCACGGTGATGGCAACGCCGATGAGCACGCCCGAGCGTGAACCGGCCGCTAGCAGCAGCAGCAGCGTGAAGGCCAATGCCAGACCGCAGACCAGCAGGCGATCCATGACGATGCCGACATAGATGAGCAGCGGAGTGCTGACGAACAGCAGCGTCGAAAAGTGGTTCGTATTCGCAAAGAGACCTGCCTGGATTTGGAAAGGCAGAAAACTGTCCAGGGCCGCACGGCTGCTCAGCGAAAACTGCAGCGTCGCGGCAAGCAGGTTGCAGGCCAGCCCGACGAGGAAGAACGGCAGCAGCCCGCGCAGTTCGTCAGGCTTCAAGCGCGTGACCGCGAGCGCGAACAACATCGCGGTGGCGGCAAAGGCAAGGCTCTCGACCGTTCGTCCGACGCCGAGGCTGACGACGCGGAGCGCGCTCCAGCCTCCGGCATCCGAGACAATATCGGGCCTCGCGAGATCGATTAGAGGAGATGGGAGGGGCGCCAATTGCAGCAGGCCGGCCAGGACGAGCATGACGAACAACGCCACACCGACGGGCGGCAGCCGCGCGCCGTTTGGGGCGGTGAACGCGACGGCCGCCGCCAGGACGAGGCCTATCTGGATCAGGAAGTCCGTATAGAGGCCTTTGGCCGTCCCTCCCCCGATCAGCAGGGCGAGCAGAAGCGCTAAGCCCAGCGCGATCTTGGCCCGGGGCAAGGGACCGCGTCGCGTCACGATACGATCTTCTCCACACGCAGGCTGTTGAAGACGACGGCTCCCTGGTAGCGGTCTTTCCAGCTCTCGGCGATTGCCGTCGTGCCGAGGCCGATGAGCTGCAGCGGGCAAGCCGGAGCCTCGATGGAGAAACGCGCCTCGAGCAACCGGCTTTCGAACGAACCTTCGGGAATGTCGAGCCGGGCCATCTCCCCCTTGCCGCCGACGCAGCGAAGCGACCAGAACAATCCTTTGGGGAGTACGGCGCTCATGGCTGTCACGTCCGCCCTGAGAACATATTCGCCCGGCGGCAGGTGGAGATACTGCTGGGCCGAAATCTTCGTCACCGGCGTGCCGCTGAACCGTATCCGCATGCCGTTCGCGCCCCCGGACGCCGCCACATCGGCGCCAACGGCTATGGTGTGGCCCGATTGCTCGTGCAACTGCCAGCCGAAGGGGCGCCCGCTCGCCCGCCCCTTGAAGCCGCCATCGTGAATATAGCCGCCAAGGGCAGTCTCCTCGGCGGACAGCGTCATCAGGAACAGGCGGTACGCGTCACCGACGCGGCCGCTTCGGATGAGGCCATTCGTCGTCCTGGCGATCTCGTTTCCGATCGGCGGGTGTTCCGATCGGCCGAGATCCTGCAGCAGGCGGCCGGCCGCGTCCAGCGTGGTAGGGTACTCAGCCAGGAATGCGAACAGGCTGGCGCGCCACGGCGTATCGGAGGCAAGCATGTCGAGGATCATCCCGTAGCTCTCCTGCTCTGCCAGCAGGGCGGGAAAAATGTCCTTGATGGTGTCGAAGGCTCCGGGCCAACGGCGCAGCAGAAGGTCGACATTCCGAACCGCTCCCGTCATGTCGCGCCGGTCGATCGCATGGCCGATCGTGCGGCGGAGCGCATGCACCTCGGTCTTGGAAATCTCCAATGCATGCGAGAAGCTCGCAAACGCCGCCTGGCTGTCACCCCGGCGAAGGCGGGTTTCCGCCAGCAGGCTGTACAGCCGGGCATCGACGGCATCGAGCCACAGCGCATCGGAAACGGAGCGCTCGACGCGATCGAGGTCGACCTCGCCTCCGGTCCGGCCGAGCGCCACCGTCAGCGTCGCGACACGCGCGTTTGCGTTCAGCGGATTGAGTGCGAGGGCGAGTTCCGCGTTCCTGTCCTCAAGGAAGCGACTTAGCCCGAGCGAGGAAAGCATCAACACGCTTGCGGACGCCGCGAGCCATATTGCCGAACGACCAGTTCTTCGCATGGGCCGACGTCCCTTCGCGCGCACCTTCCAGCAGCGGATTCTCGGTACCGTGGCCGAGATATTCGTAGTTCATGTATTTGTAGGCGTAGTTGGAGTCCAAGCGGCTGACCGCGAACTTGGACAGGGCCGCGCCCACGACATTGGCGCCTGCCGCCCGCAACCGCTTCACAGCGTTCTGCGACGACTTCCTGGTGACCTGGTTCGCCGAAACGACGAACAGCGTCGCCTCGGTCAGCCGGCTCAGGATCGGAGCATCGGACAGTCCGGCCACCGGAGGGGCATCGACGATCACAATGTCGAAACGCTTGGCGAAATTGGCGACGGCCGAAGCCATTCGCGGCGACCACAGCAGGTCCGCGGGGTTCGGCGGCAACTGCCCGGACGTGATTATCGCCACGTTCGGGTATTTCGTCGTCTTCACCAGTTTCGGCAGATCGTCGCGCCGCAGCGTGTTGGTGAGAAGGTTGCTGAGGCCGATCATGTTATCCAGCCCGAAGAGCCTATGCAGGTTGGGCTTGCGCAGATCGGCATCGATCACCAGGACGCGAACGTTCAGCGATGCGAAATCCTGCGCGAGCTTGTATGTGGTGATCGACTTGCCCTCCGACGGCTCCGAGCTCGTGACGAGCAGCGTTCGCGGCGTCCCGTCGCTTCCGGAGAATTGCAGCGACGTGCGCAACGACCGGTAGGCCTCCGACAGGCTCGACCTCGGATCTGCTATGCTTTGGTTGAGTTCCCGGTCGTCGATGGCCGGCAGTATGCCAAGCACCGCAAGCCCGAGCTCCTTTTCGATCTGTTCCGGGTTCGAGAACGTGTTGTTGAGCAGTTCGCGGATGTAGATGATGGCGGCTCCAAGCGCCAGAAACAGGCCGAGCGCAATCGCCACGTTGATCGGCAGCCGCGGCATGTAGGGCGAGCGGGGAAGCACTGCCAGATCGACGATGGCAGCGTTCTGCGTCTTCAGGTCAGCGGCCACGCCAACCTCGTTCAGCTTACCGATGAGGCTCTCATATTGGGACCGGTTGGAATCGACCTCCCTCTTCAGGATCGTGTACTGGATGTTCTTGTCCTGGTACTCGGCCTGCTGCTCTTCCAGCTCCCTGAGCTTCGCGCGCAGGTCCGCTACCTTGGCCAGTGTCTCCCCATGCTTCTGGCGGATAGATTCGACGATGGCGAGGATGCCGTTGTCGAGCTGGCTCTTCATCTCGCTGATCTGCGAGTTGAGCTGCCGCATCTCCGGGAAGTCCGGCTTGTAGAGCAACGATTTCTGCTGATATTCCGCGCTCAGTTCCCCAATCCTGGTGCGCAGCCTGTCCAGACCCTCGCTGTTGAGCACCTGCTCAAGGCTGGCTCCCCTGCCGGCATCGATCTGCTGGACCATACGTCCGAAATCCAGGCTTTCCTGGATCGCCGTCGCAAGCGCCGTGTTGATCGATTCCAGGTTGGAAGCGACCAGCGAAACCTCGTTTCCGGTGACCGTGATGCCTGCCTGCTTCGCATAATCGACGAGCGCCTGCTCGGAGGCCTGAAGCTTATCCTTGACCGTCAGCACCTGTTCCTGGATGAACCGCCGGGCGAGATCGGACGTCGCGCTGGTCTGGTCGACGCGCTGGTCGATGAAGCTCTGCGCGACTTGATTTGCCACTTCCTGGGCATAGGCGGGCTGCTGGTCGTGGAAGCTGATCGACAAAAGGCTGGTGTTGGGCACGAGATCGACCGACAAGCCGGCGATTATCCTGCCAATCGCCATGCTCTCGCGCTCTTCCGGCGTGTACTGATCCAGATCGCTGGTGCGACTGATGCCGAAAGCCCTGTAAAAGATGTTCAGCAGGGAAAAACTCGGCCTCGGAAAAAGAAACTCCGCCTTCTCCGTGAGGCCGAGGTCATAGACCACGCGCTTGGCCAGCGAATGGCTCCTCAGCTTTTCCCGCGCGGTCATGAACGAACGCGCGTCAGACACTTCCGACATCACCTCGATGTCCTGGAAGATCTTTGCCGAGGGGACCAGGACCTCCAGGCGGGCGGTGGCCTTGTATTGCGGGGTCTGCATCATCGTGACCACGGCGCCGGCGACCACTCCGGTTGCGGCGAGAAGCGCGATGAGCCAGCGATACTGGACGATGTAGAACAGAAGCCTGAGCGGATTGAACGCATCGCCCTGGTCGTCAAAGTCCGCCGATCCGTAGTAGCCATAATGTCGGCCGTCGGGACGGATTTCTGCCGGAGACCTTTCCCCCCGATACGTCGCGGCGGGCTGCAGCTGTCGATTACGCTCGAGCATCTGTAACTCCCAAGCGCGTGTCGTCGCCGCGCATCATGGGATGACCGCCAGCCTGCTGGCGTTCGATGCCAGTCCCAACGCTTCCTTGAGGTTCTGCAGCGCGACCTTGGACTGCGAGGTGAACACGACGATCACGTCGCCGCCGTAGATCTTGGGATTGGGCTTCTTGCCGCTCCGTATCTGGGCGACGTCATAATTCGCGACGAGCTTCTGGCTTCCAACGTCGCGATAGACGTAGACCTTCGACTGGTCGGCGATGGACCGGAACCCACCTGCCAAAGCGACCACTTCAATCAATGTCGAACTGCTGGAAACAGGATAGATCCCAGCCTTCGCGACCTCGCCGTCGATCGTCACCCGCTGTCCGAAGGATTCCTTGAGGAACACGGTGATGTCCGGCGACTGGAGGTACCTCGCTCCATAAGCCCGCTCGAGTTCGGCTTCGAGCTCGCGCACCGTCTTGTCCGCGGCGGTGACGGTGCCGACCAGCGGCAGCGATATGCGCCCGGACGCATCGATCTGCACGGTCCGGTCGAGCGTGTCTGCCTGGAATACGTCAATCTGCAGCACGTCGTTGGCTGCGAGCGGCTGGTCGAGGCCGTCGCGCGTGTTGGTAGGCGCCGGCAGGTCGGGCACCATGCGCAACGCGCCGCCATCGCCCCCGCTCGACTGCAGCGCCAGCACGTTGCCGGACGTCGCCGTCGAGGATCCGGGCGCCGATGTCGAGCACGCCGCGACGGCGAGGCACACTGCCAGCAGACAAATCCTTGCCGACCGGCTGCCGCTTCCCCTTGCGTCGAGCTGCATCAAGCCATGCCTCCCTTGAACAAACGCACGAACATCCCCCTTTGCCGATCGGTGCGACCTCGCCTGGCGGAACGTGATTCTGCCGCGGGCCGAAGGGTGCGATCGGCGACGATGGCTGCCGGTCTCTTCAGCACCATCCGATCCGCTTCCTCGTCCCCCAGCCGCGCGGCGACGATGGCGCGCGCCTGCGAAAGCACCGGCTTTCGCCGATCGTCGCCATGGGCGTCGGACGCCAGGACGTCGATGCGCCCATCGGCGAGGAGCCTTTCCGCCATCTGGAACGCCGAGCGCCCGAAATGGCCAGTCAGCGAGTCCGCGGTCACCTGGATCAGGCACCCCACCCGGTTGAGCTCCGCCAGGACGTCGTAGCGCGTTTCGACCCAGGAAAGTCGCTCCGGGTGGGTCACGACGGGTACGAACCCCGCCTCGATGAGACGACCCGCAAGCACTTCGATGCGGGGAGGCACCACTCGGTGCGGCAGCTCGAACAGGAAGTAGCGGGAGCCGTTTAGCGTGGGAACGCTGCCTGCGGCGAGTTTTTCCGGCAGGTCGGGAGCCACGTGGACATCCGCTCCGGCCATGATTCGAAGGGGTATTCCCTCTCGCACGAGGGAGCGTCGAAGGCTTATGACGGCCGCTTCGATCTTCTGGAACGTGTTTTCGTAGAGTCCCGGAACGACATGGGGCGTGCACACCATTTGCGTGACGCCGTCCGCCACCGCCAGCCGCGCCATCCTCAGCGATGTCGCAAGATCGGCCGCTCCGTCGTCCAGGCCGGGCAGAATGTGGGAGTGGAGATCAATCATCGACCAGGAGGAGTTCCAACTGCCAGGCGCCCGTCGCACAGTTCGACACGCGGCTGACCGCATGG
>Ga0233385_1001190_pt1 | contig 11070 bp, 7 predicted proteins | sample ElkDunMinimDraft_16_FD_191543 | JGI IMG/M metagenome (GOLD analysis project Ga0233385, IMG submission 191543) | Fecal eukaryotic communites from dung pellets of Tule Elk in California, USA - Elk Dung G36 | ecosystem: Host-associated > Mammals > Digestive system > Large intestine > Fecal | place... | reverse complement strand
ACGCCCCCGCCGTCGCGCCGTCGGGTCGTCACCCTCAGGCGCGCCCTGGTGGCGGGCGTCGTGCTGGTCCTGGTCGCTGCCGTCGCGTTCTTCGCGTTCGCCCCCGGCATCGTCGAGAAGGGCATGAACGAGGTCGTGGCCGGCCCGCTGCCCAAGGTCACCGACGAGACGCAGACGCTGCACGACTCGCTGACCATCCTCGACATGCACTCCGACACCCTGCTGTGGAAGCGCGACCTCCTTGACCGCGGCGACCGCGGCCACGTCGACCTGCCGCGCCTCCAGGACGGCAACGTCGCGCTGCAGGTCTTCTCGTCGGTGAGCAAGTCCCCGAAGGGTCAGAACTTCGACTCCAACAGCGCGGACTCCGACAACATCACGCTGCTGACCTTCGCCCAGCTCCAGCCGCCCCGGACGTGGGGCTCGATCTTCGAGCGGTCGATGTACCACGCGGAGAAGCTGCGTGACGCCGAGGAACGCTCCGACGGCGCGCTGCGTCTCGTCCGGACCAGCGGCGACCTGACCTCGCTCCTGGCCGACCGCGCCACCGGCGAGAACGTCACCGGTGCCCTGCTCTCGCTGGAGGGCCTGCAGCCGTTGGAGGGCGACGCCGACAACCTCCAGCGCCTGCACGACGCGGGCTACCGCATGGCGGGCTTCACCCACTTCTTCGACAACGAGGTCGCGGGCTCGATGCACGGCGAGGAGAAGGACGGCCTCACCGACCTCGGGCGTGAGGTGTTCGACGAGATGGAACGCCTCGGGATGATCGTCGACGTCGCCCACGCCAGCCACCCCGCCGTCGCCGAGATGCTCGAGCGTGCCACGAAGCCTGTGGTGTCGAGCCACGGTGGCGTCCAGGCCACCTGCGAGGTCAACCGCAACCTCACCGACGACGAGATCCGCGGCGTCGCCGCCACCGGAGGCGTGGTCGGCATCGGCTACTTCGACGGTGCCGTCTGCGACACCAGCGCCGAGGCGGTCGTCGACGCGATGGTCCACGTCCGCGACCTGGTCGGTATCGACCACGTCGGCCTCGGGAGCGACTACGACGGGTCGGTCGCCGTCCGGTGGGACACCTCGGAGCTCGCGGTCGTCACCCAGGAGCTCGTCGACCGCGGGTTCAGCGAGGCAGACGTGGCGAAGATCATGGGCGGCAACGTGCAGCGCGTCATGACCGCCGTGCTTCCGAAGGGCTGAGCCTCCGCTCCGCGTACGCCCGCGCACGGGGGCTCGAGAGGGCGAGGATCACGAGGATGTTGACGCCCACGGTCGGAAGATGGGTCAGAGTCACCGACCGGTCGTTCCCGAGGTCGGAGACGAAGGCGGTGACGGTCGCGGCCGTGCTCACCGCCATGAGGACGAGGCGCGCGAGGTTGCTGCCACGGAGCACAGCGACAGCGAGCACGAGGTCGAGCACCCCATAGACGGCCAGCGCGGGCGCACCCCACAGCGCCGCTGTCTCGACGTCGCGTGCAGACACGTCCAGCCCCACCTTCGAGGCGGCGTCGGCGACGAGGTCGGGGGCCACCAGGACCAGGGCGGCCGTGACGAGGTAGCCGAGCGCCCGCAACGCGGCGACGCCCGCGCCGAACGCGGTCGGGCCGGGGAGGCGATGACGGCTGTCGACGGGCGGGGCGAGCGGCTCAGGGGGCGCGTCGACCGTACGGAGGTCCACGACGGGAAGGTCGCCGTCGGTCTCGATCGCGTCGCCGCCACCGTTTCGTGCGTGGTAGCCGGCGGAGAAGTCCTCGATGACGCTGACCGAGACCCACGGGGCCGCGGCGGTGACGGTCTCGACGACGAAGTCCCTCTCGGTGTCGGTGTCGCGGGCGACCTTGTGGGTGACCTGCAAGGTGAACGTGGAGAGACCGACCCGGCGGTCGTACGTGCCGGCCGCGAGCCAGTCCACCGCGAATCCGCCCGGTAGCTTCCAGCCGTCCGGACACCGCCAGAACCTGACGTGGTGGCGCCGCGACGGGCTGCCGTGCACCTCCCGCTCGTACGCGAAGTCCTGTGGCCGCTCGAACAGCATGAGCGGGCTGACCGGGGCCCCGGCGTAGCTGCGGCGCCGCAGGGTCGAGGTGACGATACGTCCACCGGAGCGGAGGTCGAGGTCGTCGGCGCGGGTCCACCCTCCCGTACGCATGGACTGGTGGACCTGCTGCTCGCGGCCGCGGAACGCGAGGTTCACCGGGTCGCCGAGACGGCCGTCCGCCGTTCGGGTGCGACCGATGAAGTACCCCGGGACGTAGATCTGGGTGAAGATCCGGTGCAGCCGCGGCAGGAGCAGGTAGGCGACGAACAGCCAGAAGACGACGAGGACCACACCCGCCCGCCAGCCGGGTTGGGCGCCCTCCATGAGCAGCAGCACGGCGAACCACACCGCCGCCAGCGCCGAGAAGGCGAAGAACGCCCGGTCGATCACCTTCGCGACGGAGGAGCGGATCGCGAAGCGTCGCCGCGTGGCCCTCATGCGACCAGTGTGCGCGACTGCGGCCCTCGCAGCCGTTCGTGTGCACCGGCCTGTCCGCCGTCAGCGAAAGGCCGTCGGTGATCTGTGGTCTGCCGGACTAGCGTGGAGAGCGTGAATGCGCCTGCACCCAGCACGGTCGCCGAGCTTCGCGCCTCCGGCCACGTCCAGAAGCCCCTCCGTCAGGAGATCCGTGACAACCTGCTCGCCGCGCTCGCGGAGGGCCGTGACCCGTGGCCCGGGCTGCACGGGCTCGACGACACCGTCATCCCGCAGCTCGAGCGCGCGCTGATCGCCGGTCACGACGTGGTCCTGCTCGGTGAGCGGGGCCAGGGCAAGACGCGTCTGCTCCGCTCGCTCGTCGGCCTCCTCGACGAATGGACGCCGGTCATCACGGGGTCCGAGCTCGGGGAGCACCCGTACGAGCCGATCACCCCGGCGTCGCGGCGCCGCGCGGCCGAGCTCGGGGACTCGCTGCCCGTGTCCTGGCGGCACCGCGACGAGAGGTACGCCGAGAAGCTCGCGACCCCCGACACCAGCGTCGCCGACCTGATCGGCGACGTCGACCCGATGAAGGTCGCCGAGGGACGGTCCCTCGGTGATCCCGAGACGCTCCACTTCGGGCTCGTCCCGCGCTCCCACCGCGGCATCGTCGCCATCAACGAGCTTCCCGACCTCGCCGAGCGCATCCAGGTCGCGATGCTCAACGTGATGGAGGAGCGCGACATCCAGATCCGTGGGTACGTCCTCCGCCTGCCGCTGGACGTCCTGGTCGTCGCGACCGCGAACCCCGAGGACTACACGAACCGCGGGCGGATCATCACGCCGCTGAAGGACCGCTTCGGCGCCGAGATCCGGACGCACTACCCGCTGGAGCTCGAGGATGAGATGGCCGTGGTCCGCCAGGAGGCCGCGCTGGTCGCCCAGGTGCCCGACTTCATCCTTGAGATCCTCGCCCGGTTCACGCGGGCGCTCCGCGAGTCGCAGGCCGTCGACCAGCGGGCCGGGGTCTCTGCCCGGTTCTCGATCGCGGGGGCGGAGACGGTCGCAGCCTCGGCGCTGCACCGCGCCACCGTACGCGGCGAGGACACGGCCGTCGCGCGTGTCGTCGATCTCGAGACCGCCGTGGACGTGCTCGGGGGCAAGGTGGAGTTCGAGACCGGTGAGGAGGGCCGCGAGCGGGCGGTTCTCGAGCACGTGCTCCGGACGGCGACCGCGGAGACCGTGCGCCACCGGCTCCGGGGCATCGACTTCGCCCTGCTCGTCGAGGCGTTCGCGTCTGGGGCGACGGTGACGACCGGGGAGCGGGTGACGGCGAGCGACTTCCTCGCCGGCCTCCCGGTGCTCGGCGAGTCGGAGCTCTACGACGTCGTGATGGGCCGGCTCGGCGCGACCGACGACGGCGAGCGGGCCAGTGCCCTGGAGCTCGCGCTGGAGGGCCTCTTCCTCGCGCGCAAGATCGGCAAGGACTCCGCCGACGGCGAGACCGTGTACGGGTGAGCGGGGACGGGGGAGGGTGCGATGAGCAGGCGTGACAGCAGGTACGGCCGGTACGTGGGCGGAGATCCGCTCGCCCCGCCGGTCGACATCGCCGAGGCGCTGGAGGCCATCGGCGAGGACGTGATGGCCGGCTACTCGCCTGAGCACGCCATGCGCGAGGTGCTGCGGCGCGGCACCGACGGGCAGCAGGGCCTCGACGACCTCGCACGCCGCATCGCCCAGCGTCGACGCGACCTCCTGCAGCAGCACGACCTCGACGGGACGCTGCGCGAGGTCCGCGAGCTCTTGGACCACGCGGTGCTCGAGGAGCGCAAGCAGCTGGCACGCGACCTCGATGACGACGCGCGCTTCGCCGAGATGCGCATCGAGAGCCTTCCGTCGTCTCCGGCAGCAGCCGTCTCCGAGCTGTCGGACTACGCGTGGCGCAGTGCGCAGGCGCGCGAGGACTTCGAGCGCATCAAGGACCTGCTCGGTCGCGAGATGCTCGACCAGCACTTCGCCGGGATGAAGCAGGCGTTGGAGAACGCCACGGACTCGGACCGCGAGGCTGTCGCCGAGATGGTGCGCGACCTCAACGACCTGCTGGCGGCCCACCGGCGCGGTGACGACACCGAGCAGCAGTTCCGCGACTTCATGGACAAGCACGGCGAGTTCTTCCCGGAGAACCCGGAGTCGGTCGACGAGCTGATCGACGCGCTCGCCGCCCGCTCGGCCGCCGCGCAACGCATGCTCAACTCGATGACGCCGGAGCAGCGCGAGGAGCTGATGGCGCTGTCGGCCCAGGCCTTCGGCAGTGCCGACCTGCAGGACGCGCTCGGCCAGCTCGACGCGAACCTGCAGGCTCTGCGCCCGGGAGAGGACTGGTCGGGATCGGAGCGCTTCGACGGCGAGCAGGGCCTCGGACTCGGGGACGGCACGGGCGTGCTGCAGGAGCTCGCGGACCTCGACGCGCTCGGCGAGCAGCTCTCGCAGTCCTATCCCGGCGCCCGGATGAGCGACATCGACGTCGACAAGCTCGGCGACCTCCTCGGTGAGGACGCCGCGGTGGACGCCCGTGCGCTCAACGAGCTCGAACGTGCCCTGCGTGAGAGCGGTGCGCTGAAGCGCGGGACGGACGGGGCGCTCCGCCTGTCACCGAAGGCGATCCGCCAGCTCGGGCGGTCGCTGCTGCGTGACGTCGCGAACAGGATGTCCGGCCGCCAGGGTGCCCGTGACCTCCGCCGGGCCGGAGCCGCAGGCGAGCTCTCGGGCGGATCGCGCGAGTGGGCGTTCGGAGACACCGAGCCGTGGAACGTCACGAAGACGATCACCAATGCGGTCCTCCGTACGACCGCCGAGGGTGGTGACGCCCGTACGGGGGTCCGGCTCGACATCCGTGACGTCGAGGTCAGCGAGACCGAGGCGCGCACGCAGGCGGCGGTCGCCCTGCTCGTCGACACCTCCTTCTCGATGGCGATGGACGGGCGGTGGGTGCCGATGAAGCGCACCGCGCTGGCGCTCCACACGCTGATCCAGAGCCGGTTCCGCGGCGACCACCTGCAGCTCGTTGGGTTCGGTCCGTACGCCGAGGTGATGGACATCGACCAGCTGACCGCACTCGACGCGAAGTGGGACAAGGGCACCAACCTCCATCACGCGCTGCTGCTCGCGCAGCGGCACTTCCGCAAGCACCCGGGCGCGCAGCCGGTGCTCCTGATCGTCACCGACGGTGAGCCGACGTCCCACCTGGAGGCCGACGGCGAGGTCTTCTTCATGTATCCGCCGTCCCCGCGGACGGTCGCGCACACGGTGCGGGCCCTCGACGACACGGGGCGGCTGGGAGCCCAGACGACGTTCTTCCGTCTCGGTGACGACGCGGGTCTCGCACGCTTCATCGAGCAGATGGCGCGCAGGGTCGACGGCCGGGTGGTGGCTCCCGAGCTCGAGGACCTCGGCGTCGCGGTCGTCGACAGCTATCTCGGCTCGCGGGGGAGCGCACCGGACGGCGGGTCGTACGGGGGCTGGTTCAGCGGACGCGGGTTCTGGGTGGACGAATGACGTGATGCCGAGCCTCGCGGACCCTGGCGGAGAGCGGGTCGTGGGGTCCTGGCACACTGCCGGGATGAGCAGCCAGCGAGAGTTCCCCGACATGTGGGTCGATCCGCAGGACGACCCCCGCGACAGCGATGCGCTGCCCGTCGGTGAGCGAGCGACGTTGCTCGACTACCTCCGGGTCTACCGGCTGACGTTCCGGATGAAGTGCGAGGGCCTCGACGCCGAGCAGATGGCGCGTCGCTCGGTGCCCCCGTCGTCGATGTCGCTGCTGGGACTCGTCCGGCACCTGGCGGACGTGGAGCGGACGTGGTTCCGGCAGGTGATGGCCGGCGAGGACGCGCCGCGTCGCTACCGGACGGCGGAGGACCGCGACGCGGACTTCAACGGCGCGGTCGCCGACGACGAGGTCGTCGCTGACGCATGGCGGCGGTGGGAGGACGAGGTCGCGTACGCGGAGGCGTTCGTGGATGCTGCTGACGACCTCGGGATGATTGCCCGCAACACCGACCGCGGCGAGATCGCGCTGCGCGAGGTGCTGGTGCACATGATCGAGGAGTACGCCCGGCACGCCGGCCACGCCGACCTCCTCCGCGAGTGCGTCGACGGCCGCACGGGCCAGTAGGGCCTGCGCAGAGCCGTACGTGAGCGCGTGCGGTCAGCGGGCGTGCAGGCGCCGGTCGAGGGTGGCCGCCGTGGCGCGGACGGTCTCCACGACCGCGCTCCCAGAGACGTCCGTCGACGACTCCCAGGTGACGGCGACGGCGGCGCGGACGGAGGGTGCGGTCAGGGCCACGGCGATGGACCGGAACCCGGGGGTCACCTCGCCGTCCTCCGTCGCGTGGCCGCGGCGGCGGGTCTCGCCGAGAAGGTCGCGCAGCTGGGTCGGCGTACGTGGTCCGATGTCCGTGCGGCTGACGAACGCCGACGCGTCCGGATAGAGCGCGCGAACCTGCGGCCGGGGAAGCGTGGCCAGGATCGCCCGTCCCGACGCCGTCAGGTGCGCCGGCAGGCGGACGCCGACGTCGGTGACCAGCGACGGGCGACCGGGCGCCCGCTCCTCGAGGACGTACAGGACGTCGGTGCCGTGGAGGACCGCGAGGTGCGCGGAGTGCCGGAGCGTGTCGACGAGACGCGCCAGCGGGACTCGGGCGAGGCGGGCGAGGGGCTCCTGCTGCGCGAAGGCGACCCCGACCTCCCACGCGCCGACCCCGAGTCCCCACGTGCGGTCCTCGGGGTAGTGGACGACGAAGTCCTCCTCGGTCATCGCGGCGAGCAGGTGGTACGTGGAGGAGCGGGGGAGCCCGATCTCGGCCGCGACCCGGCTGGCAGGCACCGGCACGGGCTGGCCCGAGAGGAAGCGCAGCACGCGCAGGGTCGCGGTGGCCGCGGGGACGGGACGGGTCATGCGACCAGTGTCTCGGATACGAGACAGAATCGCTCGAGCTCCCGTAGCCCCGCCATGCCCGTAGGTCGTGCAATGGACCCATGCACACCGTCATCGTCGGGCCGGGGCCGCTCGCGGCCGAGGACGTCGTCGCCGTCGCCCGCGAAGGCGCTTCGGTCACCCTGTCCGAGGACGCGCGCTCCGCGATCAAGACGGCCCGTACGCACGTCGAGGCGCTGGCCGCGTCCGACGACCCGGTGTACGGCGTCTCGACCGGCTTCGGCGCTCTTGCCACCCGCCACATCCCTGCCGACCAGCGCACGCAGCTCCAGCGCAGCCTGATCCGCTCCCACGCCGCCGGCACCGGGGCGCAGGTCGAGGACGAGGTCGTCCGCGCGCTCATGCTGCTGCGGCTCTCGACCATGGCCACCGGCCGGACAGGCGTGCGGCTCGAGACCGCGGAGGCGTACGCGGCCCTGCTGAACGCCCACCTGACGCCCGTCGTCCGCGAGTACGGCAGTCTCGGCTGCTCCGGCGACCTCGCGCCCCTGGCCCACTGCGCGCTGGCCGTCATGGGCGAGGGCGAGGTCGTGGACCGGAGCGGCGCGGGCGGCGGGGTGGTACGCCCTGCGGGGGAGGCGCTCCGTGACCACGGGCTGACTCCCGTCGTCCTCGCCGAGAAGGAGGGCCTCGCCCTCATCAACGGCACCGACGGGATGCTCGGCATGCTCGTCCTCGCGCTGCACGACCTGCGGATGCTGCTCGACACCGCCGACCTCGCGGCTGCGATGAGCGTCGAGGGCCAGCTCGGGACGGACCAGGTCTTCTCGGAGGAGCTGATGGCTCTGCGGCCGCACCCCGGCCAGGCCACGTCGGCCGCTCACCTGCGCGCGCTCCTCGCCGGGTCGGAGATCGTGGCGAGCCACCGGCACGGCGACGGCGTGGTCCAGGACGCGTACTCGCTGCGCTGCACCCCGCAGGTCCATGGCGCCGCCCGTGACACCGTCGACCACGCGGCGCTCGTGGCGGAGCGCGAGCTCGCGTCGGCGATCGACAACCCCTCGGTCCTCCCCGGCGGGCGGGTCGCGTCCCACGGGAACTTCCACGGCGCCCCGCTGGCGTACGTCCTGGACTTCCTGGCGATCGCGGCCGCCGACGTGGCGGGCATCAGCGAGCGTCGTACGGACAGGTTCCTCGACGTCTCCCGCAACCGGGGTCTGCCCCCGTTCCTCGCCGACGACCCCGGTGTGGACTCCGGCGCCATGATCGCGCAGTACACGCAGGCCGCCCTCGTCGCCGAGCTCAAGCGCCTCGCCGTGCCGGCCAGCGTCGACTCGATCCCGTCGAGCGCCATGCAGGAGGACCACGTCTCGCTCGGGTGGTCCGCAGCGCGCAAGCTCCGGCGTGCGCTCGACGCGCTGACCCGGGTGCTGGCGGTGGAGGTGATGGTCGCGGCGCGCGGGATCGACCTGCGCGCGCCGCTCGTCCCGGGACCGATGACGGGCGTCGCTCTCCGCACCCTTCGTGAGCACGTCTCCGGACCCGGCCCGGACCGTTTCCTGGCCCCCGAGATCGACGCCACGGTCGCCCTCGTCCGTACCGGCACGCTCCGTCCCCGATTTGAAGCGTTGCGGTCGGAATCGCGCACCGAGAACCGACCCGAACCCGACGAATCGCGGACGGGACCTGAGCAGGAGGCACCCCGATGACCACGCACCCGCCCGTACGCGCGCCGCACGGGACTACCCTCACCGCCCGCTCGTGGCAGACCGAAGCCCCGCTGCGGATGCTGATGAACAACCTCGATCCCGACGTCGCCGAGCGCCCGGAGGACCTGGTCGTCTACGGCGGTACGGGGCGGGCCGCGCGCAGCTGGGAGGCGTACGACGCCCTCGTCCGTACGCTCACCACGCTCGAGGACGACGAGACGTTGCTCGTGCAGTCCGGCAAGCCTGTCGGGGTGTTCCGTACCCACGTGTGGGCCCCGCGCGTCCTCATCGCCAACGCGAACCTCGTCGGCGACTGGGCGACCTGGCCCGAGTTCCGGCGCCTGGAGGCCGAGGGTCTCACGATGTACGGGCAGATGACGGCCGGTTCGTGGATCTACATCGGCACACAGGGGATCCTGCAGGGTACGTACGAGACCTTCGGCGCCGTGGCGCGCAAGCTCCACGAGGCCGGGCGGCTCGACCAGCCCAGTCTTGCGGGCACCCTCACGCTGACTGCGGGCTGCGGCGGCATGGGCGGTGCGCAGCCGCTGGCGGTCACGATGAACGACGGCGTCGTCCTCGTCGTCGACGTGGACGAGACGCGACTCGCGCGCCGGGTCGAGCACGGCTACCTCGACGAGCACACCCGTGACCTCGACGAGGCCGTCGAGCGCGTCCTTGCCGCGAAGAAGGACCACCACCCGCTCTCCGTGGGACTGGTCGGCAACGCGGCGAGCGTGTTCCCGGAGCTCCTCGCGCGCGGGGTCGAGATCGACGTCGTCACCGACCAGACCAGCGCGCACGACCCGCTGAGCTACCTCCCGGAAGGGATCGACGTCGCCGACTGGAAGGCGGAGGCCGCCCGTGACCCGGAGGCCTTCACCGCCCGCGCCCGGGCCTCGATGGCCAAGCACGTCGAGGCGATGGTCGGGTTCCTGGACGCCGGCGCCGAGGTGTTCGACTACGGCAACTCGATCCGTGAGGAGGCACGGCTCGGCGGGTACGACCGGGCGTTCGCCTTCCCGGGCTTCGTCCCCGCCTACATCCGACCGCTGTTCTGCGAGGGCAAGGGCCCGTTCCGCTGGGCCGCGCTGTCAGGCGACCCTGCGGACATCGCGGCGACGGACCGGGCGATCCTCGAGCTGTTCCCCGAGGACGAGCACCTGCGCCGCTGGATCACGAAGGCGGGCGAGAAGGTCCACTTCGAGGGCCTGCCCGCCCGGATCTGCTGGCTCGGGTACGGCGAGCGGCACCGCGCCGGGCTCCGCTTCAACGAGATGGTCGCCTCGGGCGAGCTGAGCGCCCCCGTCGTCATCGGGCGCGACCACCTCGACTCCGGGTCGGTCGCCTCCCCGTACCGCGAGACCGAGGCGATGGCCGACGGCTCCGACGCCATCGCCGACTGGCCGCTGCTCAACGCGCTGCTCAACACCGCCTCGGGCGCGACGTGGGTGTCGCTGCACCACGGTGGGGGTGTCGGGATCGGGCGCTCGATCCATGCCGGCCAGGTGATCGTCGCGGACGGCACGGACCTGGCCGCCGAGAAGATCGCGCGGGTCCTCACGAACGATCCGGGCACGGGTGTCATGCGGCACGTCGACGCCGGGTACGACCGGGCGCGCGAGGTCGCGCACGAGCGCGGCGTGCGGATCCCGATGGAGGAGGCGTGAGTCTCCTCGCACCGATCGAACGCATCGGCCGCGATCCCCGTACGGGCGGGTACCGCCGCTTCGCGTGGAACGACGCCGACATGGAGCTGCGCGAGTGGTTCGCGGGAGAGGCCGCGGCGCGCGGCATGGCGTACGAGGAGGACGGCAACGGCAACCAGGTGGCGTGGTGGGAGCCGGGGTATCGAGAGCCGGGTGGTCTCGATACGCCCTCGCCTAGCGGCTCGGGCTACTCGACCAGCGGGGCCAGCGGGACTAGCGATTCGGGCTACTCGACCAGCGGGGCCAGCGGGACTGGCGGTT
>Ga0233385_1001188_pt1 | contig 11074 bp, 14 predicted proteins | sample ElkDunMinimDraft_16_FD_191543 | JGI IMG/M metagenome (GOLD analysis project Ga0233385, IMG submission 191543) | Fecal eukaryotic communites from dung pellets of Tule Elk in California, USA - Elk Dung G36 | ecosystem: Host-associated > Mammals > Digestive system > Large intestine > Fecal | place... | reverse complement strand
TCGCCGCCGCCGAGGCGTGGGCAGCCGGCCAGGCCGTCGAGGTCTACCCGGCGATCGCCGGCCAGAAGTCGCCCGCCCCGACGGCGAGCAACGAGCAGGCCCGGATGACGATCAACCTGTACGGGACCAGCGAGCCCGAGCTCGACGGCGTCGTCGCCGCTTGATGGACGACATCGACGGCTGGCTCGACGACTACCAGCCGCGGACGGCCACCGCGGCGGTGTGCAACCGGAACGACCTGTTCGACGAGCACACCGCCGCCCAAGCCGCGCTCCAGACCGCGACAGAGCCCGGCGACGTGCGGGCCGCCGCGGAGCTCGTGACGGAGATCGAAGCGAAGATCGAGGCGGCGACCCGCACGTTCACGTTCCGGTCCGTGTCGACGTTGGAGTGGGCGAACCTGATCGCGAAGCACCCGCCGACCGATGAGCAGCTGCGCAAGGACCCGCTCGCCGACCACAACGCAGAGACGTTCCCCCCGGCGGCCGCCGCGGCGAGTTCTGCCGATGGGCTGACGATCCCGCAGGTCGAAACGATGCGCCGCAAGCTCCGGCACGGCGAATGGCTCAAGGTTTGGGGCGCGGTCCTCGGCGTGAACCTCGGGGTGCTCGACGTCCCAAAATCGCTGCTGGCTGGCGTCGTTCTCCGTCAGAACGGCGGATCCGGAACTACGCCTGCCAGCACGGCATCCCCCGGTCCGTCTTCCTCGGACGGGTAGTCCAGCCAGGCGACCCCGAGTGGCTGCCGGGCGACATCCGCGCGGCGCTCGAATGGCAGTCCGAGCAAGACCTCCGGTGTTCCGGTTGCGGTCATCGGCGCGTCGAGTCGATGGCCGACGAGGACCACGGCCCCGACTACGTCGGCGACCTGGTCCGGTGCCGTGGCTGCGAAGCCCGCGACGCCGTCGCCCGAGCGGCCCGCGAGAACGCCAACGGCGACCCGCTGTCCGGCATCCACTTCTTCGCGAAGGAGGTACGCACCAATGGCCACTCGTGACCTGACCGTGCGCCTCCGGGCGGACGTCGAGGGCTACAAGCGCGCGATGCGCGACGCCGCGAAGGCGACCGGCGACCTCGAACGCCAAGGCCTCGCGACACAGCGTGCCGGCCGCGCGATGTCGTCGTTCGGCGCCGAGCTCACCAAGAGCGTCACGTTGCCGATCGTCGCGGTCGGTGCCGCCGCCACGAAGATGGCGATGGACTTCGACGCCACCTTCGCCCAGATGCAAGGCCTCGCCGGGGTCACCGCCGACGAGGTCGACGGGCTCAAGGAGTCCGTTCTCGGTCTCGCCGGTGAGACCGGCCGCGCCCCGCAGGAGCTCGCCGAGGCCCTGTACTTCATCCGGTCGTCAGGGATCGAAGGTCAGCGGGCCCTCGACGCGCTCGAGGTGTCAGCGAAGGCTGCAGCGTCAGGTCTCGGGTCCACCGAGGTCGTCGCCGACGCCGTCACCTCGGCGATGAACGCCTACGCCGAGTCCGGGATGACCGCCGCACGGGCGACTGACGTCCTCGTCGCGACCGCCCGGGAAGGCAAGGCGGAACCGGCAGAGCTCGCCGCGCAGATGGGCCGGCTGCTCCCGGTCGCGTCGGAGCTGGGGATCAGCTTCGAAGACGTCGGCGCCGCGATCGCGACCCTGTCCTTGAGCGGCAACGACGCCGCGACGTCGGCGACGCAGCTCGGCAACGTCATGTCGAAGATGCTCAAGCCGTCCCAGCAGGGCGCCGCCGCGCTCGAAGCGGTCGGGCTGTCCGTCGAGGACCTCGAAACGATGATCGCCGAGCGGGGGCTGCTCGGCACGCTCGAGGAACTGCAGGCACAGCTCGGCGACGCCGGGTTCGTCCGGTTCCTCGAGGATCAGCAGGCGGTGCAGGGCGGCCTCGGCATCCTTGGCGGCGACCTCGACGCGACCCGGGAACGGTTCGACGCGCTCGGCGACTCGGCGGGGGCGTCCGCCGACGCGTTCGACAAGACCGACAGCAGCGCCCGCGACATGCAGAAGGCGTGGGCCGAAGTCCAAGCGGCGATGATCGAGGTCGGATCGGTCATCGCGCCGATGGCCGCAGACCTCGCCCGCATCATCGCGTCTCTCGCCCAAGCGTTCGGTGACCTCCCCGGCCCCGTCCAGTCCGTCGTGGTCGGCCTCCTCGGCATCGCCGCTGCTGCTGGGCCCGTCCTTTGGGTCGCCGGGAAGCTCATCACCGCGTGGGGCGCCCTGATGACGGGCCTGTCGAAGTTCGCGGTCCCGGCAGGCACGGTGTCGGGCGCGTTCGATCAGGCCGGCACGTCGGCCGACGGGTTCAGGGGCAAGGTCGGTCGGATCCCAGCGGCCGCGCGCCTCGCCGCTGGGGCGCTCGGCGCTCTCGGGGTGGTGATCGCCGGCCTCGAGATCTTCAACACGCTCCGGGTCGACAAGGTTGCCGACGAGCTCAAGTCGTTGACGGACGGGATCGACGTCGCCGGCCTGGAAGGGACCAGGGAAGCGCTCGCCGCGTACCGGGCCGAGCTCGACGAGCTCGACCAACGCGAAGGCAAGGGCCGGCTGTTCTCCGTTGCCGGCGTCAACGTGTTCGGCACGAACGGTGACGCTGACCGGCAGGAACGGATCGATCAGCTCCGACAGAACATCGAGGAACTCGAGGCGTCCGAGGAGTCGCTGGAGGGTCAGGAACGCGAGTCCGCGGCGGCGTTCGCCGGGGCGTCGGGCGCGATGTCCGATCTGACCGACGAGACGACCCTCGGCATCAACGCGGTGCAGGACTACTCGGACGCGTTGCGGGCCCAGTTCGACCCGCTGTTCGGGATGCTCGACGCTCTCGGCGCGAACGCCGAGGCGCAGGGGCAGGTCACCGAGGCGCAGAACGCGTTGAACGACGCGATCGCCACGTACGGGGCGACGTCCCCGGAAGCGACGGAAGCGCAGGCGGCGCTCACGGAGGCGCAACGGCAGGCGACCGGTTCCGCGTTGGACGTGTCCTCCGCGACAGCGAGCCTGAACGCGGCGATCGCAGCGAACCCGGCGCTGCTGCAGTCATCGAAGGACCAGCTGGCGGTATGGGTTGCGCAAGGTCTGATCTCTCAGTCGACCGCCGACGCGATGGCCGCCCAGTTCGACCAGACGGCCGCGTCCGCAGCGGCGCTGGGGGCAACGGACCCGAACGTCGCTGTCACCGCTGAGACGGCCACAGCGATGGGGCTCCTCGATCAGGTGTGGGGCGGTCTCCTCAACCTGGACGGGCAGACGGCCACGGTGACCGTGACGGAGGTCTGGAACCGGGTCGAGAGCAAGCTGTTCAACCGCGGGGGTCTGGCGTTCGCTGGCGGTGGTGTCGTGTACGCCGCCACCGGCATGGTCGCCCCCGACGGTCCGCGCGGGACCGACACGATCCCCGCCTGGTTGACCCCGGGCGAGATGGTCCTCAACAAGGGCCAGCAGGCGAACCTGTGGAACCTGCTGTCCTCGGGGTCGATGGTCTCAGCGTCCGCTGGCGGCGGCGGGGTTGCGCAGGCGCCGGTGATCATCGACGCCCGCGGGGCGATCATCTCGTCGCAGGCCCAGTTCGACCGGATGGTCGCCTCGGCGCTGTCCCGGAACGGTGAACGCGGCCGGCAGCTCACCTACCGGGGACGTCGGCTGTGACCAACCGGCGGATCGCTGTCGAAGCAGCGCTCGGCTTCGGGCCGTTCGACACCATCACCGCAGGCGACTGGGTACCGCTCCTGCGTCCCGACGGCCGTGAGCGGGTCAAAGCGGCGTCGTGGTCGAACGGCCGCGACAACGAGCTCGAACCGCACCCTGCGGGCACAGCGTCCATCACCTTGTGGAACCAGGACCGGCAGCTCGACCCCGACAACGGCGCGTCGGTGTACGCCGGGCAGCTGCTCCCCCTCGTTCCCGTCCGGATCCGGTCTCAGGACATCGACACGTCCGTGTGGACCGACGAGTTCTACGGGTACGTCGACGGCGGCTGGGAGCAGGAACTCGCGCCGAAGGGCACCGGTGACTGCCAGCTCGACCTGCTCGACCTGCTCGGTGTCATCGGCGGCTACCGGCTCCCCGGCGTGTTCGAAGCAGCGGTGCTCGCCCTCAACCCGACCGGCTACTGGCCGCTCACCGACGGCGCCGGCGGCCAGGTGAAGGACCTCGGGTCGGGCAGCAACCCCGGTGTGCTCGAGGAAGGCCCGTCCACCGGGGCGGACGAGCTGCACCCTGGGCTCGGGTCGTCGATCGAGTTCGACGGCGAGTACGAGCGGGTCGACATCTCCCGGTCGCCGCTCCCGATCGACACATACCAGTTGAGCGTCGTTGCCGTGTTCGCTACCAGCGCCACACCCGCGGCGCTCACATCGGCGCCCGTGTTCTTCCAGGGTGACGGCAACAACCCGTCCCTCGACGCCACGATGCTGTTCGTTCACACCGACGGCACCATGCAGTTCGAGTACATCCAGGACGGCGTCGGGTTCACAGTCACATCGGCCGGCGCCGTCAATGACGGTAGGCCCCACCTGGTGTTCGCCCAGTCCAATGTCGGTTCCACCGAGTTCGGCGTCGGGATCGACTCGGCCACCCTCAACCAGGAGACCGTCGTCGGCGGTGTCATGTCGGGCAACGGAGCCTCGCTCGCTGGCACCCCGTTCGCCCCGCGCAGGTTCTCGGACAACTACTTCCAGGGACGCCTCGGGCATGTCGCCATCTACGACGCCGTCCTCGACCTCGCCAACCGCCAGTCGCTCCTCGACGCCTTCGACTGTCTCACCGGGCTCCGGTCCGACGAACACATCGCGTGGGGGCTCGACCAGGTCGGGGTCCCCGCCGGGCTCCGCAACCTTGACCAGGGCGCGGTCCTGATGGGCGCTGCGCGTCCAGAGGGCCGCGAAGCGATCGACTGGCTGCGGGACGTGGTCGCTACCGAGCAGGGCGAGCTGTACATCGACCACCGCAACGGTGGCGTCATCCGGTTCCGGTCCCGGTACGCGCGCCATCTCGACACCCGGTCCACGGTCCCGCAGGCCACGTTCTCCGACGACCCCGCGGCGGTCGGTGTGATCCGGTACCCGGCCGACGGGCTCGACATCGCATCGAACGGCCGTGAGGGGATCCTGAACCAGGTGACGGTCACCTGGGATGGCGGCGAAGTCGTCACCGATGACGCCACGTCGATCGCCATGTACGGGCCGCGGGCCCGACAGGTCGAAACGGTCGCAGCGACGAGCCCGCAGGCCCGGTCGACGGGCGAGTGGCTGCTCGCCCGGTACAGGGACCCGCGGTCCCGGATCCGTGGGGTGACCGCCTCGCGGAAGACGGCCTACTCGCGGGACGGCCTGGTCCACGGTCTACGGATCGGTGACCGGGTCACGTTCCGTGTGCGGCCGTTGCACACGGGGACAGCGACAGAGGTGGCCCTGTGGGTCGACGGGATCGATAACGAAGCCCGAGGGGTCGAGTGGACGACAACGTTCCGGTTCGCGCCGGCCGACACGTTCGTCCCGTGGATCTGGGGCGTCTCCGAGTGGGGAGTGGACAACCTATGGGGCTGACCCCCGAGACAGCGGCCACGTTGGCCTGGATGGCCGCGGCCACGGTCGCATGGGACGACAACGTCGCCGCCGTACAGGCCGCCAAAGCAGGCCTGCGGGCGGCGCGGGCGGCGTGGACCGCAGCGTGCGAGACGCACACGCGGGTCGTGGCCCCGTTGCGCCGCAAGGCATTCGCCGGCCCGTTGACCGCCGACGAGCTCGTCTCCATCGACGAGGCCACGGCCGACGAAGCCGCGGCGCGGCTCGACGTTGTGGTGGCCGCGGCGCGGCTCGACGAAGCGCGGGCGCGGTTCAAGGCCGGTGTCGACGACGCCCAGATCGAAGAGGTGCTGTCCCAGTGAGCTACGTCGATCTCGCCCTGATCCATGACCCGGTGACCGGCGCTGTGGCGCCGGCGTCCTGGGGCGACCAGATCCGGGAGAACCTGGAGTTCCTGATTGATCCGCCCGCCTGCTCGGTCAACCACTCGACCAACCAGAGCGTCCCGAACGCCACGGTGACCGCGCTGCTGGCCGACACGGAGCAGTTCGACAACGACTCGATGCACTCCACGTCGTCGAACACGTCGCGGATCACGATCCAGACCGGGGGCCGGTACCTGATCTTCGCCACGGTCCGCACGGGCAGCAACCAGACCGGGCACCGTCAGGTGCAGATCCGGGCCAACGGCGACCAGGCGGCCGGCGCGTACAACATCGGCCGCCACGACGCCGCCGGCGACGCCTCCACCGTCATCAGCGGGTCCCGCGCCCTCGTCCTCAGCGCCGGGGAATACGTCGAATGCACCCTCGAGCACAACGCCGGGATCGACGTGACCACCGCGCTCGAAGAGTTCGCCGCCTACTTCATGACGAGGTGACCCGATGACCGCACTCCTCGATGGGCGGCCGCCTGGCGTCGATGCCCGCTTCCGGCCGGGCAAGACGTTCACGTTCGACCTCGAGTGGCCTGCGGGCTACCTCGTCGGGCGCGGCAGCTGATGGGCTACTACCTGGCGGCGTCGCTCGCCGCGCTGCGCTCCGAGGCGAACACCCGCTACCCCGGCCGGGACAAGACGTCGGACGGGTGGATCGGCGACACGTCGCACGCCGCCCGGGCCTCGGACCACAACCCGGATCGGTCCAGGGCCGCGAAGGCCCGCCGGGTTGAGGGGATCGTCCGGGCCTACGACCTCGACGAGGACCTCGACGGCACACGCGCCGATCACGGAGCCGAGCTGCAGTTCCTCGTCAATCACATCGTCGCTGCCCGGGACCCTCGCGTCGCCTACCTGATCTACGAGGGCCGGATCTGGCGGTCGTACGCGAAGCCGGGCATCCCCGCGTGGACACCAGCCCACTACTCGGGCATCAACGACCACCTGCACCACCTGCACGTCTCGATCCTGCACACCGCGGCCGCTGAGAACGACACCCGCCCGTGGTTCCCCAGCGTCGCCGACAAGCCCCCGATCCCGCCCGTCCACCAGGAGGACGACGACATGCCCGCAACGAAGCGCATCGCTCACGGTGACCGCGTCGCCTACGTCCTGCCCGACGGCACGATCTGCGACCAGGACATCGACGGCTCCCCCATGAAGCCCGGCTCCAAGGGCGACGACGGGATGAAGGCCGTCTACCTGACCCCGGTGGCGAACGCCACGCAGATCGACCGGGCGCAGGTCTGCGTCCGCTACGGGCAGGCCGCCCGGACCTCCGACGCCGCGCTGCTCGCCAAGCTCACCGCCGTGGCCGACAACGTCGGCAGCATCGGCATGTATGTCGCCGCGCTGCAGCAGACCGAGGCCCGCGAGGAACAGCGCGACCTCGACGCTCTGGGCAGATGAGCCGTGAGCCCACGCTCGCGGAGCTCGCCGACGACTTCGAGAGGCTGACCGTGCAGGTGCAGCGGCTCGGCGACCGGCTCGACAACGCCCCGTATGTCCGCGCCGACACGCATGAGGCCCAACTCGACGGGATCCGTCAGGGTGTCGCGCACGTCGAACGCAGCGTCCACGAGGTGAAGGACTCGGTCAAAGGCGTCGACGCCAGCGTCGCCCGGCTGCAGCAGCTCGTCCTCGGCGCGTTCGGGGCGCTGATCGTCGCGGGGATCACCGCCGTCATCAGCGGAGCCGCGCCGTGATGCCCGCCCGTGGACGCGCCCCGTTCCTCGCGCTCGTGCTCATCGTCGGGCTCGCCGCCGGTCTGCTCATCTCGTCGCTCGTGTCGCTCCGTGATCAGGCGGCGCACAACGCCGACGACATCGACCGGGTCGAGGCCGCGAACCGGGTCCTCGCTGCGCAGCTCGAAGCCGAGGGGGTCGAGCCGGCGGCGCCGCCCGCTGACGGCGACGCGCAGATCGTGCCGATCCCCGGGCCGGCCGGTGACGACGGGGACACGGGTCGACCTGGGCGGGACTGCAACCCGCTTCTGTGGCCGGTGTGCATCGGCCCGCAGGGTGAACCGGGCGAACCTGGGGCCAGCCCGCCTGCTCCGGACGACGGGCGTGACGGCACCGACGGCTCCGATGGCGCTGATGGGCGGCCGCCGACCGGGCAGGAGATCGCCGCAGGGGTCGCCGCGTTCTGCGCTGACGGCCGCTGCCAGGGGCCGCAGGGGCCGCCCGGTGCGGCCGGGCCCGCGGGCGCTACCGGGGCGCAGGGCCCGCCTGGTCCGGCCCCCTCCTCGTTCTCATTCACCTGGCTCGCGGCCACCTGGTCGTGCGCCGACCCCGACGGCGACGGCGCGTACACGTGCCAGCCGTCCTGACAGAGGAGAAGCTGATGGACCCGAAGAAGATCGTCGTCCGCGCGCTCGTGACCGCCGTCCAGGCTGTGCTCGCGGTGCTCGTCGCCGCCGGCACGACCGACCTGAACGTCGAGACCGCGCAGGCCGCGCTGATGGCCGGCGTCGCGGCGCTGCTGTCCGTGCTCTACAACACGGCGAACCAGTGGCTCGCCACCGAGGACAGCGCTCCCGCCCGGTAACCGGCGCCTCTAGCGTCACGTGACGGAATGTGCCCCGGGTCGAGAGACCCGGGGCACCGTCGCGTCCGCGCAAAACTCGGGGAAACTCGGGGGTCAGAACAGGGGGCGGACGTCGTGGCCCAGCTGGAACGTGATCGGCCGCACGTCCGACCGGTCCGTGCACACGACCAGATGGTGAACCTCGTCAGGCCGCGGCCCCCGGCACTCGCACGCCACGCACTCGTACACGGTCACCTCGTCCATGCCCACCGGTCTACCCGGGCGCCGTCACGGCCGCTCCCGCGAACTGGCATCGATCACGTCCGCCGGCGGCAACGCGCGGTGCGCGGCGCGATCCTCGCACTCCTCGAGGTTCATCGTCGCGGCACGGTGCAGCACGCGGGCGAACTCGAGGTCCCGGTCGTGGCCCGGCGCCGGCGTGGCCAGGCGCGGCGGGGCGGCACGCGGCACGGGCGGCGGCGGGGGAGCGGCGGCGAACAGGCCATGCTCGACGTACCGCACCCACGCGGCCCAGAGCCCGACACCGAGCGCCAGGCCGCCCGGCACCGCGAGGACCCACGGCATCACTCGGACGCCCGGGTCTGCCGCAGCAGCAGCTCGAACGACAACGCGAGAGCGACGGGCGGCCACGCCGCGACGAGACGGCCGACGACCGTTGGTTCCGCAGCGGCGACGTTCGCTGCCAGCGACGCTCCGAGGCCGAGGAACAGTGCCGCCCACGGGAGCGCACCGGCCCGGCGGCCGGAGCGCCTGGCGGACAGGAGCGTCATGGTGGCGGCGACGACGAGCCCGTCGACGGACAGCGGGAGCACGCGGGCCATCTCGCCCTCGCCGGCCTGTACCGCGAGGTCGTGCATGTGGCTGTAGGACGCGGCTGCCGCTACCACGGCGACCGCTGCGACTGCGGCGGCGGTGATCCACTGGACGGCGCCGGAGCCCTGCCGCGGCACCGGCTGCTCCTTGGCGGGGCTTGCCGGCGCGGGCAGCGGCGCACGGGATGGCGCCGAGGGGGGCGCGGCCCGCGGCACGGCGGTAGGCGTGGGGGCCGCGGTGCGCGGCACGGGGGCCGCAGCCGGGGTGTTGTGCCGCGGCACGGTGGGGGAGGGGCTACCCGCGGCACGGTCGGCGGCCTCGCGCTCTGCCGCGGCACGCTGGTTCTGGCCCCACTTCGCGGAACGCTTGTACCGCTCGGCGAGCTGCTTGCCGGTCAGCGTGCCGCCCGAGGCGTGCCACTCGGCACGTGCCGCCACCCGCGCCTCCTCGTCAGACAGGGTGTCGCGGGGCATGTCGCGTGCCGTGTCGCGGCTGTCGTCGATGATGGTCACTGGCTGGCTCCGTTCTGGGCGCGGCGGGCGTGCCGCCGGCGGACGTTCTCCGAGTTGGTGACGGGCTCGAGATGGCTAGGGCGGACACACGCGGGCCGCTCGCACAGGTGGTCGAGGGTCAGGCCCTCGCCGATCGGGCCGACGAGGAGCTCGTAGGCGTACCGGTGGGCGAGCACCCGGTGGGCGCTGGTGCGGGCGAAGCGGCCGTACCCGTAGCGGTTGAGCGGGTCGGTCCACAGCCAGCAGGGGCCCAGCACGGGATGGGCCAGGCCGTGCAGGTCGACCTTCGACCAGAACCGGTCGACCTCGGGAACCCGGGAAACGAAACGGCCCGCGTCGCGGCCGCTCACATCGGCGGGACGGTAGGAGGTTTGAGGAGAGTTCGTTTCCAATTCAGGCCCCTGTCGTGGCTTCCATTTGGTCGACTTCGTCGACCTCATTCCGTTCGTCCGCTGCCGCTGGCAGCGGCGTCACGTTCGTGACGCTCGGCTGTGCGCTCGGCCGGTTCAGCTCCCACCGCTGCAGATCCGCCGGCCGCCACACGCCCGCGTTGCCCCGCTTGCCGGCCGGCTCGGGGAACTCGGGGTCGCGCCGCTTCGCCTGCCGCAGAGCGTCGTACGAGAGGGCCACCACGGCCCGCCCACGGTCCGCCGAGGCGGTCGCCAACGTGATCGGCCGCACCCCGTCCAAAGCGACCGGCTCCGGGCCATCCGCGACTGTCACACCCTGTTTCCCCTGGGAATCAGGGGTCTCGCGACATGCGACATCCGCGACATCCTCCACAGAGTCGCCGCGCTCGCCGAGCACCAGCGCCCGGGCCTCGTCGTCGCTGAGGAACGCGACCTGTGTGTCGGTGGCGGTGCCACCGATGCACACCTGGGCACGGCCGGGGTGGCGGCTCGTGGCCGGCAGGTTGCACTCGGGCACCAGCATCTTCGCCGCGTTGCCGGTGTACCTGGCCAGCACCCGCACAGCGAACTGCTCGCGCATCTCCGGCCCGCCGAGATCCTTCGCTGTCGCCAGCTGGGCTACCGCCAACACGTGAATGCGTACCGCTCGGCCCATGAAAAGGAGCTGGCCGAGAGCCGTGATAGCCGGGCTGGTCACCGGGTCGCCGGACTCTCGGATGTCCCGCCAGTGCATCTTGAGCATCGCCATCGTGGCGTTCAGCTCCTCGCACACCACGACGAGCCGCTTGGGCCTGGGGGCGTCGGCGGCGTCGATGTCGTCGAGCGCCCGGTTACGCCGA
>Ga0233385_1001187_pt1 | contig 11081 bp, 6 predicted proteins | sample ElkDunMinimDraft_16_FD_191543 | JGI IMG/M metagenome (GOLD analysis project Ga0233385, IMG submission 191543) | Fecal eukaryotic communites from dung pellets of Tule Elk in California, USA - Elk Dung G36 | ecosystem: Host-associated > Mammals > Digestive system > Large intestine > Fecal | place... | reverse complement strand
ACCAGCTGCCGATGGCCAGCTCGCTGGAAACACATGATGCCCGTACCCTCCAGCCCGTGGAGAGCCATAGCCTGGGCTTCAGGATCGGCTCGTTGACCTGGGCCGTGCGTCACCAGGGTTACTGGTGGGCCTGCTTCGCCAACTACAGCGACGGCGGCGCCACGCCAGGCTTCGACAACCGTTATACCCACATCGCCAAGTTCGACGACGACTGGCGTGAGCTGCAGTCCTGGCTGTTCCCGCCGCAGGTCATCGCCACCTGGGGTGGCAGTTCCTGCTCCGGAGGAGACTGGGGCGAGGACGGGCTGCTTTACGTGACCGGTCACGACCTGCCCGAGCTTCACGTGCTGCGCCTGCCGAGTCAGGGCGTGACGATGGAATACGTCACCACGATCGACGTGCCCTTCGAGGGGCAGTCCTGGGCCTGGGATCGCAGCGCGAATGAGCGGGTGATCTATGGCATCAGCCGCGCGCGGCAGGAAGTCATCGTGGCACGCATTCCGGAGGTGCCGGATAGCCTCTGAGGTTCACCGGGCTCTCGATACCAGAGTCGCTAGCAGCGCCCGTGCGGACGCTGCAGATCCAGCACCGGCCCCAGCGGTACAATGCCGTTGGGGTTGATGCTGGGGTGGCTGCGGTAGTAATGCTGTTTGATGTGATCGAAGTCCACCACGCCTGCGATTCCTGCCCATTGATAGAGCTCGCTGGTGTAGGCCCACAGGTTGGTGTAGTCTGTCAGGCGCCGCAGGTTGCACTTGAAGTGGCCGTAATAGACCGCGTCGAAGCGAATCAGGGTGGTGAAGAGGCGCCAATCCGCCTCGGTGATGCGCTCGCCCAGCAGGTAGCGCTGCCGGCCCAGGAGCTCCTCCAGTTCGTCAAGCGAGGTGAACAATGCCTCGACCTCCTGTTCATAGACTTCCTGACCGGTGGCGAATCCCACCTTGTACACACCATTGTTGATGGTGTCATAGATCCGGGCGTTGACGGCTTCGATCTGCGGCAGGAGTGCCTGCGGCGCGTAGTCTCCCTCCGCGGCGCCGAGCCCGTCGAAGGCCGAATTGAGCATGCGGATGATCTCCGCCGATTCGTTGTTGACGATGGTATTGCGCTCCCGATCCCATAACACCGGCACAGTCACCCGGCCGCTGTAGTCAGGCTGCGCACGCAGATAGACCTCATAGAGGTAGCGGGCCTCGCCAATAGGGTCATCTGTCCCACCTTTGGCGGGTTCGAAGGTCCAGCCGTGGTCTCCCATGTAGGGATTGACCACAGACACACTGATAATTTCTTCGAGTTTCTTCAGAGCCCGCAGGATCATCACCCGGTTCGCCCACGGGCAGGCCATCGACACATAGAGATGATAGCGGCCTGCTTCCGCCTTAAACCCCGCGTCGCCACTGGGCCCGGCACTGCCGTCGGGGGTGATCCAGTGCCGGAACTGCGAGTCGCCGCGTACGAAGCGGCCTCCGGTGCTGGCGGTGTCGTACCACTGGTCCAGCCATTTGCCGTCCACGAGAAGTCCCATACTCCATCCTCATATGTCGCAAGCAGTCCCAGCCACTGGACTCGGGACAATACCGCGGGGAAATTCAGGGTTATCCTGATTGATCTGCTATGGCGTAAATTTTACCTTCCGTATCAAAGATGACGGAAACTACCGATGCTGAATGAACGCTACCGGGTGTCCAGAATTCCCTGTCTCGACGGAATTCGGGCCCTGTCCATTATGCTTGTCATACTGTCCCACGCCACCGGCACGGTGGGCGGCCCTCCGATGGAGCCAGGCTTGTTGGCCCTGGGCGAGCTGGGCGTCCGCATCTTCTTCGTTATTTCCGGTTTCCTCATCACAACACTTCTGCTGGCTGAGTACAACCGAACCGGCGCCATATCCCTGGGACGCTTCTACCTGCGGCGGACATTCCGGATCTTCCCCGCGATGTACTTCCTGGTGCTGTGCATCGTGTTTGCCGACACCATGGGCTGGATTACGCTGCGCCCGGGCGATGTGTTCCATGCCGCCACCTACACCACCAACTATCACTTCGCTCGCAGCTGGGAGCTGGCCCACCTATGGTCGCTTTCCGTGGAAGAGCAGTTCTACCTGATCTGGCCGGCGCTGTTCCTGCTGTTCGGGATTAAAGGCGCGATAGGGGCTTCCGCACTGCTGGTGCTCGTGGCGCCCTTGCTGCGCATGCTGACCTACCTGTTCTTTCCGGAGCAGCGCCTGAGCATCGGCAGCAGTTTCCATACCGTGGCCGACTCCATCGCCATTGGCTGCGTGTTTGCCTACATCCGTCCATGGCTGAGCCAGAAAGCCGCCTATGTCGAGCTTCAACGCAGCGGGCTCTTCGTCTTCCTGCTGGTCCTGGTCATCTTTCTGTTCACCTGCTACGAGGGGCGCCTGTATTTTCAATACGCGGTGGAAATGCCTGTCTCCAACCTGGCGATCATGCTGTTCATCGACTGGTGTCTGCGCAACAAGGACAGCGCCTTCGGCCGGCTGCTGGAGTGGAAACCGATGGTATCCCTCGGCCTGATGAGCTACTCGCTGTACCTGTGGCAGCAGCCCTTCCTGAACAGGAACAGCGAGGAGTGGTTTACCAGCCTCCCGGCCGGCCTGGTGCTGACCTTCGCCGCCGCCCTGTTCTCCTATCACGTAATCGAGCGGCCCTTCCTGCGCTGGCGCCCGCGGGTGGAGCAGGCACTGTTTGCAGACAAGCCGATGAGATTGCCGGAAGCAAAAGTGGAAGGGGAGGCCTGAACGCGTCATCATTGGATTGCCACTCTGGCATACGAGCTCCAATGACCGACGAGGAAATTCATGCAGCAGACCCTGCCCGACGCTCCACTGGACATCATCGGCGACATCCACGGCGAGCTGGATGCCCTCCACGCGCTCCTTCATCATCTTGGCTATCGCGATGGCTGTCACCCCCAGGGACGGCGGCTGGTGTTTGTCGGCGACCTGTGCGACCGCGGACCGGACAGTCCCGGTTCCATCGCCCTGGTGCAGAGCCTGGTGGAAAGTGGACAGGCGTACGCTGTCATGGGCAATCACGAGCTGAACCTGCTGCGTGGCGATCGCAAGGACGGCAACAACTGGTTCTGGGATGTCGTCAATCCCGACGAGGACAAGTTCGAACCCTACCGGCGGGTAAACCCGGACCAGCGCCAAGGCATACTGGACTTTCTCGCCCAGCTGCCGCTGGTGCTGCAGCGCGAGGACCTGCGCATCGTCCACGCCGCCTGGCACGAGAGTGCTGTGTCACGCCTGCTGGGCCGAAGCGATGAGCCGCTGCTGACCCTGTTCGATGAGTGGGAAGATGCCACCGACACGCAGTTGCAGGAATCCGGCCTGCTGGCGCAAAGCGAAGCCGAAATCGATGCCTGGCGCGATGCCCTCACCAGTGAAGGCACCTCCGTACCCCTGCTGGCGGCGAAGGGACGCAGTGATGAGTTCCGCCAGATGGGCAACCCCTTGCGGGTGTTGACCTCGGGCGTCGAGCGGCTGGCGTCCGGCTCTTTCTACACCGGCGGCAAATGGCGCTTCACCCAGCGTGTCAAATGGTGGGATCACTACCAGTCCGATATTCCCGTGGTGATCGGCCACTACTGGCGTCAGTTCTATCCGGTCGGCCTCGCCGGCCTGGGCAAGGGCGACAGCGACATCTTCGCCGGCCTCGCCCCCACCGACTGGCACGGCGCCCGCGGCAATGTGTTCTGCGTGGATTTCTGCGTGGGCGGGCGCTATCAGGAGCGGCGCAAGGGTGTCAGCAGGTACCAGACCAAACTGGCGGCGCTGCGCTGGCCGGAGCGGACGCTGGTGTTGGATACTGGGGAGGTGGTGGATACCACTTGTTATGAAAATAGGGTAAAACCCTAATAGTCAATCTATTGCTGTTGGACTACCGTGCGGCAAAGCCCATTAAGAGGTTTGGTTACCTGACCCCTGCGCGGGGAGGCATACTCCCCGTTTTCTGCGGTATGTGGTGGGCCCACCAGGACTTGAACCTGGGACCAACGGATTATGAGTCCGCTGCTCTAACCAACTGAGCTATAGGCCCTGAACGTGAAGAGACCCCCTGAATGCGGGGGCCGTGCATTATAAGGGCTGGCACGGGTCCGATGCCAGCCTCAATCCATATCCCGCCTTTGCTACCTCTGGAACATATACGAGAACTTCACGAAGATCTGGTCTCCGTCGCGTCGCAGGTCGTCGGCGACGATCAGTTCGCGGCCATCCTCGGTGTCGATGATGTCGAAGTTGCTCTGGTTGCTGTTGTAGCCGAAATAGAGGGCGGACCAGGGGTTGAGCACGTAGCGCAGCAGCACGTCGAAGTTGAGGTTCTCGTCGTCGACCAGGCGGGTGGCGGGGCCGGTGTCGGTCTTCTCGTACTGGGCGATGAAGCGCAGGGACATCTCACGGGTGAACTGGTAGTTCCAGGTGCTGCGGAAGATGTCGTTGCTGAAGACCTTGCCGCCGCGCTTGCTCTCCAGCTCCGAGCGCACGTAGGAGTTGTCGATGCGCAGGCGCTCCAGGGGACGCCACAGCAGGTCGAGGTCGATGCGGCTGGAATCTGCCACCGAGGGCAGGCTGCCGAAGGCGGGGACCAGGTTGAGGGCGGTGCCGTCGCGGTAGGTGGCGTCGAAGGTCAGCGACTCCAGGGTGTTGTTGCGGTAGCGCACATTCCAGTTGTCGTAGTCGTAGACCGTGGTGGTGGGCAGCCCGGCGAAGTCCTGTGGGCGCAGCACTTCGGAGAACTCGGAGATGCCGACCGTGAAGCCGCTGGTGGGGAACACCCAGGTGACGGAAGGTGATGCCTCGGAGTAGATCTTGGTGCCGGCCTGGTCGTTCTGGTAGACCAGCTGGGCGCCGGTGCTCCAGTTGATGAGCGCGGAGTCTTCCGGATAGAAGGTCAGGTCGTAGCGCCCATGCACGCCGGAGGCATCGGACTTGAAGTAGCGGTTCTGGAAGCCGAGCTGGGAGCGGAAGTCCTCGTCGGTGTCCACAAAGTGGATGTGGGTGCTGAACATGCGGCCGGCACGGTCCACCCGGACGTTGCGCTGGATGCCGGTGATTTTGGTCCCGCCGCTGGTGGGTTCGGTCTGGGAGCCGACCAGCTCTACGTTGGTCACCCAGTTTTCGGTGAGCTTGAGCTTGCCGTCGAGGCTGCCCACGCGGTTGAAGCCCTCGAACAGCTCGCGGGTGATGAAGGTGCCGCCGAAGCGGTTCTGCTCGCCGAAGTCCTGATAGGCGCGGATGACGCCGATGTTGGCCTTCTCGCCCTTGAGCGGATCACCGTCCAGACGGTTGAGGCCAGGAGCCTCGTCGTTCATCAGCATGGCGCCGAAGCCGAAGTTGCCCTGGCGGCCGGTCAGGCGCAGACCGCCTTCGGGGTCGACGATGCGACGGGTGAACAGCAGGATGGAGTCGGTGGCGAAGAAGTCGGCGTTCTCCACGAAGAAGGGGCGGCGCTCGGGGTACTGCACCTCGAAGCGTTCATTGACGGTCACCTGGGGCTCGTCGGATTCGACCTGGGAGAAGTCGGGGTTTAGGGTGACGTCCAGCACCCAGGAGTCGTTGAAGACGAACTTGGCGTCGACGCCCAGGTCGTACTCGGTCTCGCGCTCCAGGCGTGGACCGCCCAGCGCGCGCTCGTTGATGGATTCGACGTTGCGGGCAAAGACGAAGGGAATGATCTGGTTGTTGTTGCTGGGCTCGACGCCGCGGATGCCGGACATCAGTGCGGTCTGGTTGAGCCTGCCATCAATGCGGTTGGAATAGGGCGGCCAGTAGCTGTCCTCGCTCAAGCGCGGAATGTTGCGGCCCACCTGCAGGCGCCACAGTTGTTCTGCGGTCTCGGGAAAGCGCAGGCCGCGCAGTGGCAGGGCGATCCGCACCATGTAACCCTGATCGGTCAACTGGCCTTCACTGTCCCACACCGCCTCCCAGGTGGTATCGAAGCCGGCGCGGTTGGAGAAGCCCTCGGTCCAGCGGGCGTCCCACTGCATGCCCAGGGGCGTGACGCGGAAGGCATAGGCGGCGCGCTGGTCGTTGAAGGTGTCGATGATGAGTTGGACGCTGTCGTCGCCCTCGATATTTTCCCGCGAGGCGAGGTTGGCGCGGATCAGGTTGGGCTGGCTGTCGAAGGCCAGGTACACGGCGTAGAGCGTCTCCTCGTCGTAACCCAGATAGACCTCGGTGCGCTGGGTGGCGGCGGCGCCATCCACAGGCTCGCGCTGCACGAAGTTCTCCACTTTCGTCATCTGCCGGGCGAGCGGCGTGGCGGGCGTCATGCCGACGAAGTCGCTGAACTGTGGCTCCTGGCTGATGGCCGGAATCGACATGGTGAACGGTCCGTCCGCGGCCTGGGCAGACAGGGAAGCGAATCCTCCTGTCAGCAGGCAGGCAAGCAGGGCAAACGGGGCGAAAAAAGAGGGGGACGTAGAACGGCTGACAGACATCGCGAGACTCCGTGGGCATTCGTTGTTGTTCTTATACGCGTCTTGGGCCTGATATCGCGCCCTTGTGGTCGCTTATCGGCGGAAGCAGGCTGCGGCGGAAAATACCACGAATCCTGTCGTCCAGGCTCGGCTTTTTTACCGGGCCGGGCGACAGAAATGGTGACGATTTGTAACCGATAGGTTAGGCGAGGCTTCTTAGCGGGGGATGTCGCTGGCCTGCCAGCCGCCGCCCAGCGCCTGGTACAGGCTCACGGCAGTGTTGAGCTGCTGCAGCTTGTTGTCCAGATAGGTGTTGCGGCTGTCGAACAGCGTGTTTTGCGAGTTCAGCACGGTCTGGAAGTCCAGCACGCCTTCCTCGTAGCGTACCTGCGCAATGCGGAAGGCCTCCTCGGCGGCCTGCAGGTTCTGCAGCGCCACATCCACCAGCTCCGCCTGCAACTGCGAGGCGCTGAGCAGCACCTCGATCTCGTTGAAGGCGGCCAGCACGGTGCGCCGATAGCTGGCCAGGCCGCTTTCCATGATCAGGCGTGAACGCTCCAGGTTGCGGGAGCGCTGGCCGGTGTCCAGCACGGACTGCAGCAGCGCGGCGCTGGAGGTGATGAACAGGTCGGGCGAGCTGACCAGATCGGACAGCGACGTGCTGCTGGCATTGATACTGGCAGTGAGCGAGATGTCCGGAAAGTAGTCGCTGCGGGCGATGTCGAAGCCGGCGACGAGGCTGCGCAGATCGGCCTCGGCCTGCACCAGGTCTGGGCGCCTCAGCAGCAGTTCGGAGGGCAGTCCGGCTGCCACCTCCGGCACCAGGATGGCTTCCAGCGTGTCGCCGCTGATGTTGAAGCCCTGTACGTTCTGCGCTGTCAGCAGTGCCAGCGATGAGCGGGCCGCCAGCTCGTTCTGCTGCAGGCTGCGCAGATTGGCGCGCTCACGCTGCAGGGCGATCTGTTGCTGCAGGGCATCCAGTGGCACCGCTACCCCGGCCTCCACGCGCGCGTTAACGATTTCGCTGATGGCTTCCGCGTTGATAACGTTCTGTTCGGCGGCTGTCAGCTTGTCGCGGGTCAGCAGCAGCTGGAAGTAGGTGGAGGCCGAGGTGCCGAGCGTGGTCAGCGCCACATCCGCCACCTGCGCGGCGCGGGAGTCGTAGTCGGCTACTGCCTGGGTGTAGACCGCCGGCTTGCTGAGGATGTCGTTGTAGCTCAGTGAGGCAATGGCGTCGAAGGGCGAGGCATTGCTGTCGCTTTGCTGGCCGCTGATGCGGCTTTCCTGGTACTGGATGCCGGCCCCGACCGATACGTTGGCGCGGGGAAGCAGATTGAAACCGGCATCGCGCAGCGTCAGCTGGGCGACCTGCAGGTTGCGTTGGCTGCTGGCGAGGTCGAGGTTGCTGGCCTGCACCTGACTGATCAGCGTGCTGAGTTCGGCATCGCCAAAATTCTGCCACCAGTCCAGCTCGGGCCATGCCACGGCGGTGTCGGCCGCCATGCTGTAGGCGGCGGGGACATCGCCCGCCTCCAGCGGTGGTACCTCACTCTGCAGGGCGCAGGCGCCCAGTGAGCCCAGCAGCAGGGCCAGGGAAAAAGTCTTGGGTGTATTCATGCGTGTCATCCTGTCATTCATTGGCGAGTGCGACAACGGGGTCGAGCCGGGCAGCCTTGCGCGCGGGCATGAAACCGAAGATCAGGCCGGTAGCCGCCGCGCAGCAGAAGGAGAGCACCATCGGCGAGGTGGTGAATTCGATCGGGGCGCCGACGCGCCGCAGGATCAGCCCGGCACCCACGCCGAGGGCTACCCCGACCATGCCGCCCATGGCCGAGACCACAATGGCTTCGGAGAGGAACTGCGCGAGGATGTCGCTCTGTCGCGCGCCGGTGGCCATGCGGATACCGATCTCGCGGGTGCGCTCGGTGACCGAGACCAGCATGATGTTCATGACCCCGATGCCACCTACCAGTAGCGAGATGGCTGCCACGGAGCCCAGCAGCATGGTGAAGGTGCCCTGGGCTGCCGTCATCGTGTCGAGCATCTCGGCACTGTTGAAGATGCGGAAGTCCTGGGTGCCGTGACGGGCGACCAGAAACTCGATCAGGTTGGTTTCGGTCGTATTGATCAGGTCTACATTGTCGACCGCCACCTGGATCGAGCGCACATATTGCTGCCCGGCCAGTCGCAGCGCGCCGGTCTTGAGCGGCACAAACACGGCATCGTCCTGGTCGTTGCCGCCGAAGCCCGATGAGCCGCCCTTGCGGGTAAGCACGCCGATCACCTGGAATGGCACGTTGCGGATCAGGATGTACTCGCCCAGCGGGTTGCCGCCGTTGGGGAACATCTCCTCTGCTACCGTCGCGCCGAGCACGGCGACCGCCGTGTAGCGGTCGCTGTCCTCGCGGGTGAAGAATACGCCCTGGGCGAGCGGCCAGTTACGGATCTCGGGCATGTTGGAGGTGGTGGAGGTCACCGTGCTCTGGTAATCCTGGCGGCCGTAGCGGACGGTATAGCTGCCCTGGATCTCCGGCAGCGTGCCGAGAACGTTGGGCACGCCCTCCGCGATGGCATCGGCATCCTCAAAGGTCAGCGTGGACGGAGACGGGCCACGTTGCCCGTCGGGGCGACGTGGCTGCACGTTGAGCATGTTGGTGCCGACGGCGCTGATGCGGTCGACGATCTCACGCTGGGCACCTTCGCCGATGGCCAGCATCGCCACCACCGAGGCCACACCGATCACGATGCCCAGCAGGGTCAGGAAGGTGCGGAAAGTATTGGCGGTGAGAGAGCGCAGCGCCATGCGGATGGCCTCGCTGACGCCTGCCAGCGGCGAGGCCACGCGGCGGCTCATGAACAGGTCGCGCAGTTTGCTGTTGCTGCCTTCAGTTTTTTGCTGGGCGACGATGATGCGATCGCCGATGACCTTGCCGTCGCGGAACTCCACCACACGGTCCGCCTGTTCGGCCAGGCTCGGGTCGTGGGTGATGATGATGACGGTGTGGCCCTGCCGCGCCAGATCCTTGAGCAACGCTACCACTTCCTTACCGCTGCGGGAATCCAGGGCGCCGGTGGGCTCGTCGGCCAGAATGATGTTGCCGCCGTTCATCAGCGCGCGGGCGATGGAGACGCGCTGCTGCTGGCCGCCGGAGAGCTGGCTGGGGCGGTGATCCATGCGGTCGCCCAGACCGAGCGAGGTCAGCAGGGCTTGTGCCTTGATGTGGCGCTGCCCGGCCGAATAGCCGGCATAGATCGCAGGGATTTCCACGTTCTCCAGCGCGGTGGAGTGGGGCAGCAGGTTGTAGCTCTGGAACACGAAGCCGAAGGCCTCGCGCCGCAGCCAGGCCAGGTCATCGGCCTCGAAGTTGCGGATATCGCGACCACCGAACAGATAGGTGCCGCTGGTGGGTTTGTCCAGGCAGCCGAGGATGTTCATCATGGTGGACTTGCCCGAGCCGGACTGCCCGACGATGGCCACAAACTCGCCCATGTGAATCTTCAGGTCGATGCCGCGCAGGGCATTGACCTCCACGCCACCCGATGTCACGAAGGTGCGGCTGATGTCGCGCAGCTCGATGATGGGAATGTTGCCCGCGTAGTCGGACGCGTCGGTGCTGGCACCGGCATCCGGTGGCAGAGCGTTGCCGTCGAGTATGGCGGTGCTCATCGGAAGCCTCCGAAGCCTGGCGGACCGAAGCGCTGGGCGTTGGCGGCATCGCCCGCATCTGCCTGGATGATGCCGGCCACCACGCGCTCGCCAGCCTGCAGCCCGGAGATGACTTCTGCCGCCACCCGGCTGGTGACGCCGACCACGATCTCGCGCTCCTGCTGGGTGCCGTCGTCCGCCACGACCCTGACGATCGCGGGGCGTCGTGACGGGACAGTGGCAAACGGGGCACCCGTGCGTCCGGCACCAGGGAAGCTCTGTGAGGCCGAGGAGCGATCAGGCCGTACGGCGGCATCGGCCGCTACCGGTGGACGCAGGGTGGGCGCGCCCGGCGCGGTTGCTCCAGCGCCCGCACCGATCGGGAAGGACGGCACATCGGTATAGGTCAGCGCGGCCACGGGCACGGTGAGTACGTCCCGGGCCGAGGCGGTGATGAAGAACACCTGCGCGGTCATCTCCGGCAGCAGGGTGCCGTCGCTGTTATCGACATCGAACAATCCGGTATACAACACCACATTATTCTCGATGACCGGGGTGGGCAGGATCTGCCGCAGCCTGCCGAACCAGCGTCGGTTGCCGCCGCTCAGGGTGGTGAAATAGATGTCCATGCCCACCTCCAGGTTGCCGATATCGGCCTCGGAGATCTGCGTCTCGACGGTCATGGTGGAGAGATCGGCCACGCGCAGGATGGTGGGTGCCGACTGGTTGGCGTTCAGGGTGCGGCCCTCGTTCATCTCGATGGAGACGATGGTGCCCTCGATGGGAGCGTAGATGCGCGTGTACTCGAGTTCGGTTTCCTCCGAGGACAGGGAGGAGCGACTCTGGGCGATCTGCTTGGAGAGCTGACTGACGTTGGCCTGGGCGTTGGCGAGGTTGGCCATGGCCGTGTCGTAGTCCTGCTGGCTGGTGGCGTTGGCCAGCGTCAGCCGTTCCTGGCGCTGCGCATTGGCACGGGCCAGATCGAGTGAGG
>Ga0233385_1001182_pt1 | contig 11104 bp, 9 predicted proteins | sample ElkDunMinimDraft_16_FD_191543 | JGI IMG/M metagenome (GOLD analysis project Ga0233385, IMG submission 191543) | Fecal eukaryotic communites from dung pellets of Tule Elk in California, USA - Elk Dung G36 | ecosystem: Host-associated > Mammals > Digestive system > Large intestine > Fecal | place... | reverse complement strand
ACTTGACGGAGTATCGGCGCCGAATCCGAGTTCCCGGTAACGCAATGCGGTAGTTCGGACCCGATCCGCAAGGTCTCGATAGGTGATGACGGACCCGTTGTGCACGATGGCAGCACCCTGGGGCCGATCTCCGACCGCGGTGACGAAGTCCGCCACCACATCGCCGGCGATATCGGTGTCGGCAGAGCCGGTACCGATACGGGGAAAGACGGTGTGAGACATGATTTCCTAGTGGTCTAGTAGGTACGGTCCCGGTTCGAGGTGGTCCTTGCCGCTCCTCATGACGTCAGCAACACGAAACGCTCGAGGACGACGAGGACGAATCCGATGAGCAGCGGTACGGCGGCGAATGTGAGTGCGCGGAGGCGTTTCTGCTCGTCGGGCCCGAGGCGAATTCGCCACGCCTCACGCACGCCCAGAATGCCCGACAGCAGGACCAGGAAGACCACACCGGCCGGGGTCCACGGTGTATGCCACACCTGCAATCCGGTGGGTGGTGGAACGAATGGTTCGGCTTCGTCCCCCGCGGGCCGATCGAGGGCGTAGATGGACGCGTCCGGGTTTTCGACGACCACCCGAACCCCCGGGGCGCCGGCGAGCGCGTGACGGAATTGCTCACCCCAGCCGATGGGATAACCCTGGCCGAACGTCACGAATGCCTCCTGACTTCGTGTGGTGATCAGGTAGCCCCCGGGCCCTTGATCCCTCAGGGACTGCAACACCCCGGTCACGTCGGCCGGATCGACCGGCGCCATCGTGTTCGTCCAATGGACGCGCTCCACGTCGCGATAGCCGAGCGGCATGAAGGGGGTGGAGCCGAGCTCGGGCACAGCGGTGACGTACAAGAACTTCACACTGCCGGACGTGTGCTCGTAGACCGTCCCCACCGCACTGACCGCCCCTTCCGGGATACGTTCGAATGCCTCGTTGCCGTAGCGGGTGACGAAGAAGGAGAACATCATGACCAGCGCGCATACGCCCGCCATGCATCGCGCAAGGAGCGATGGGCGAGATGCCGGCCGGGGGAACAAGGCCAATGCGGCAAGCGCACTCGCGGGCGCGAGCGCAAACAGGTATATGCGCAAGGCCATTTCGCCGCCGTAGCTCTGCATGAGCGCCAGACCGACCGGGGCCACGAGCAACACGAGGAGCACGCGGTCCTCGATGCCGCGCCGCCGCCGGCGGAGCAGTCCCACCCCGGCGATCAGGAAGACCAGCAGGGCCGCGAGCACCCGGGCGCGCACGACCAACAGATGTTCGGCGGCGCCGAGGCCGGCTCGGTCCGCGATGTTCGAGGACACGGTCCCGCCGATATTCCCGACCCCGCTCATCAACTCGCCGAGCTTGCCTCCCCAATATTCGTGGGTCATAAAGCTGATCCACGCCAGAACGATCACCACGAGGAGCACGGGGAGTCCGGTGAGAGTGCACCGACGCGCGACGACCAGCCCGGCGGCGCTCACGATCATGGCGAAGGGGGTCAGCTGGTGGCTGACGGTGGCCGTGGCGAACAGGCCCACCACAACCGCAAGCACAACGATGCGTTCCGACGACGCTGCCTTTCTGGGCGGGAGCTCACCCCGTGAACGGTCGCCCCAGAACCACCGCCACAGTTTGCCCGGCCGGCGCAGCGGCCTCGGCAGGTCCTCCGACGTTCCGCGGGGTGTGCGGAACCACATGACGAGAAAGCCCACGAAAAGCAGGTAGAGCAGCAGGGTCCAGCCCTGAGGGGCGAAATAGTCCTGCCCGATCCAGTTGAGAAGACAGAAGAACAACGCCGCCAACCACTTTGCCTGCCAAGACATCCGGAGGGTGCTCAGCAGCAGCCCGAGCGCAACCAGGTACAGCAGATTGTGCACCACCGGTGTCACGAAGAGGACGGTGTGCAGCGCCGCCATCTCGCCCGACCCGAGCACGAACGCGGCGAGCCCGAAGAAGCCTGGCCAGGACCATCGGGCGTCGAGGCCCGGCGCCGTGGTCCCGGTGCGATCGACGAACTCGACGAAGCCGGCGTGGACCCAGCTGATCGCGAAGCGCGGCTCGGACTCGAGCAGCATCGTGATGCCGTGCAGCATCATGACGAGTAGCACCAGCTGGGTACAGAGCAGCCAGACGCAGGGCCGCCGCAGGGACAGCGTCCCGATGTAGCCGACGGTGAGTAGTCCCACCCCGAGCAACGTCGGCACCGGCAGGACCGAGATCAACCCGAGACCGGTCAGGGCGTCGAGATCGACACTCCGCAACTTGACGAGGTACAACGCGACCGCCGCGACGGTCAGAACGCAGAGAAACGCCACGCGGACGGCCCGGCTGCCGACCAGTCGCGACCTTGCCTGTCGCGCTCCGTCCTCGCTGGGCCGAGGACGGTGGGTTTCCCGGCCGGGCCGGCGCGTTTCCCCGTCGATCAGGGACATGTCGATCAGGGACATACGGTCTCCCCGCCGTCGGCGATCGGCGGGGTGTATCGCCGACGCCACCCGAGAAGCTGTCCGAGCTCTGGGAGCACCGCCAGCATTGCGATGAGCTGGCCGAGCAGAACCGCCGCGCCCACCGCCGTCAGCCTCGGGTCGCCGAAGTGCAGGAAGAACTGATGGTAGTGCTGCAGGGCGACAACCAATCCCAACACGGCCACTGCCCGAAGGGATTGCACCGCGATGATGCGCCTGCGCTTGGTCCGCGCCCGCAGCGTGCCGAGGTAGATGTCCACGACTGCGCTGGGCAGGCTGGCGAGGGCGAGTAATTGGAGTAACGGCACCGCGTCGAGGTATCCGGTACCGAGCAGCCCGAGGGAGTACGGCGCCGCGAGACCGATCCCGACAACACCGATCATCAGCAGCCCCAGAGCCCGGGTCAGCGCAGAGCGGCAATCGCCGGCCAGACTCGACGGGTCGCACACACCCTCCACCGCCATGGACGTGGCCATGTTGACGGCCACGAGATTCATCATGGTGGCGACGGACCAGACCAGAAAGAAGTACGCGTAGGTGTGCGGCTCGACCCGTACTGCGACCAGAATCGGGACAAGGAACATGATTCCGTACAGAAACAGCGAACCGAGATAGTCTGCCGCGAAGAACCGGCCCGTCTGCGAAACCGTCAACTCGGTCTCTACCGTCGACCTGCGTACATGTCGCGGCAGGAGTGTGCCGAAGATCAGCAGGTTGACCGGGAACATGACGATGATCATGGGAACGATCCAGGAGAAGAACACTCCGGACCGGGGCATCGATTCGGCCAGCACGACCAGAAGGACCAGCTTGGCAACGGCGAACGCCGCATTCCAGACGGGCACCCAGACCGCCGCCCGCAGTCCTGTCAACACGCTGTCCTGCACGGTGATCACACTCGCGGCCACCGCCGCGGCGATGAACCACACTCGCGTGTCCGGCTCGCGGAGGATGTCGTACGCGGGTCCTCCGAGCGTGTGGAGTGCGAACAGTAGTGCCACGGCGAGGACGGCGACCGCGGCGGACGTGACGACGTAGACGAGCGCGACGACGGTGAACGTTCGCTTTCCGGCCTCGGGGATGAAGCGGTTCAGCGTGCCGGCGAAGTTGACCGACACCAGACCGGTCAACAGCATCAACGCCGAAATGGCGGCCGATCCGCGGCCGACGTCCGAGTCGTCGTAGTAATGCGCCGCGAGGATCCAGTACGCCAGACCCAAGGCACCCGAGATACCGGTATTGAGGACGAGGGCATAGGCGTTCCGCAGGAAGGGCGGACCGCCCCGACGAACACCTACGCCGCCCTGGGCAACCCTGGGATCGGCCGTGGGAAGGTCGTCGGTGACTCGGGTCGCGACCGCACGCTCATACACGCCCCAGTACCCCCTTTCCGGCCCGTCGGGTGCTGCGCACAGCTGCCCAAGCTGCCGTCAGCAGGCGGTCGCGGCGGAAGATCTGCTTGTCGCCACCGGTCATGATCGAGGCGAAGGTGCTCGAATCGGTACTGCGACGGATGGTGAGACGCGGAAGCATGAAGATGTCGTCGGACGAGCTCGCTGGGATGTTCCTCACGGCCGCGGCGCAGCGATAGCCCGCCGCCCGGGCCGCGTGCCGTACCCGCGGGGTGGAATAACCGAAGGGGTAGGCAAGGGTTCGCACCGGGGCGCCGATGCACTCTTCGAGCAGTGTCCGGCCGAGGCGGAGTTCCTCGCGCAGCGCGGCGTCTGCGAGCTGGTCGAGCTCTGGATGGCTGTGGCTGTGGGCCCCGATCTCGATTCCCGCCGCCGCGAGCTCCCGGACCTGCGCCCAGGTCAACATCCGGTCCAGTGGAGTACCGGCGGCATCCGAACCGGCGTCGGCGATCCAGCCGCTCGTGACAAAAACCGTCGCCGGAAAATCGTAGCGCCGGAGAATCGGCCAGGCGCATTCCGCGAAGTCCGCGTAACCGTCGTCGAAGGTGAGAACCACCGGCCGTTCGGGCAGCGCTTTTCCGGTCTCGAAGGCACCGGCGAGGTCCGAGAAGGTCATTCCGGTGAAGCCGTGATCCACCAGGAAAGCAAGCTGTTCGTCCAGTGCTCGTGGAGCGACGGACAGACGTCGTGTTGCGGCTGAAGGGTTTTCGCCCACCGCGTGGTACATGAGGATCGGAACCGACTCGGTCATCTCGCCTCCGCCATCACGGGCCGCCGGCGGAGTGGCGCGCCACCGCGCGCGTATCCGGCCGCAGCAGCGAGCAGGCCGACAGAGATCGCGTAGGAGCGCTCGATCCCGGTCACGTCTCCGCGCAGCGCGTCACCGAACCCCCGCGCCACACCGCGGCTGAGGGTACGAGTGGTGTAACTCCGCTCGACCGAGAGCCCGTCCGCGACGCCCACGCTGCGGGTCACGGCTGCCTTCGACAACCCTTCGGCAAAGCACCGAGAGCGGAAGTAGGAGAATGTCTCCCGCGCGGCCGGCACACGGTGCCAGATCACCGCACTCGGCTCGAAGACGAACGTCCAGTCGGGCCGGTGCTGGTTGACCCGGACACAGAATTCCGTTTCCTCGCAGCCCAGGGGGCGGCTCTGCGCCGAGGTCCGGCCGATGTGACTCGGGAACCCGCCCGCCACCGAAAAGACCTCGCGACGGAAGGAGGCGTTGCCGCCCAGAAGGTTCCGGACCGGGCCGGGTTCCCTCCCGGTGAACGTACAACCCAGGACCCAGTCGAACTCTTTCGGAAACCACCGAGGCCGGGAGGACTCCCAGAGCGGCAGGGTCGTGCCGCCTACGCCGACGATGTTGTCGTCCGTGTACGCGTCGTGAAAGTGCCGAAGCCAGTCTTGGTGGGCCACAGCGTCGTCGTCCAAGAAGGCCACCACGTCACTGGAGGTCACTTCGACGCCTGTGTCCTTACCGCCGGACAGCCCGCGTTGCTTCCGGTTCTCGACGACCGTCACGTCAGGTAGAGCACTGCGTAGACGGTCGTAGAGATCAGGATTGTGGTCGACAACGACTACGATCTCCTGTGCCGTCATCGTCTGGCTCCGAACCGACGCAACGGCGGCGAGAACGTCGTCCCACCGATCGAATGTGTAGGCGCAGATCACCACACCCAGAGTGAGGGTGCACCGGGGGGTCGCCGCTGTCATGCAGCACCTGCCTTCGTTGTGGAGTGGGACGGCGATTGCGGAAGGTCGCCGTCACCCGCCGAGGGACGACGGCGAAGATGGGGTTCGGCACTCCGTGTTTCGGCACCCGGCCTGCCGATCGGCACCAGCCACAGGAAAGCTGCGGCAATGCCCACAGCGGCGATGCCTCCATGCGGTGACCACACATCGGCCGCCAACATCGACTGCGCGACCAGGGTGTTGACGACTGCGGCGCCGGCAGCCCCCACCATCAAGGCGAGAGCAGCGTTGACGGCCGGCAACAGGCGGGCGATCGCAACCAGAGGTGCCGCAATGAGGAAGGACACCACCCACAGTCGACCCGCGAGCCCCGAAGTGTGAGGCGCGTTCAGCGCGATCGCGATCCCACCGAGCGCCGTCACTGCCGCCGCAAGCAGGCGGTAGCGAATCTGCGGGGACGGTCGTGGCGGGCACAACGCCCTGACAAATCCGTCGGTGGCATCACGAGGCACTACGGACTTCCTCTCCGGCGGAACGCGCGCCGATCGGGGCGCTCGCCGACGAAATCGGCGCAAGCCCGGGAACGGTGCGCAGCCACTGCACGGTGCGCTGGATCCCCTCGGCAACATCGACCGCGGGCGACCACCCGAGATCCTGTTTCGCCCTTCTGGTGTCCAAGGCGATGGCCTGTAGTTCACCGGTTCGGGCTTCGGCATACAGGGGCGGTGCCGGATCCTGTTGCAGCGAGGCAATCAGCCGGTGCACTTCCGTGACCGTGGTCTGTCGCCCGGTTCCGATGTTGTAGGTACCCGTCACGGAACCGGGTGCATGGGCAGCCCGCACGAAGGCCTCGACGACATCGTCGACGTAGACGTAGTCGCGGGCGGCGGTCCCGTCCCCGTACACGGTCACGGGACGACCGCTGATGAGGGCGCTGCCGAAAACTGCTATCACTCCGGCTTCCCCATGTGGGTTCTGACGCGGGCCGTAGACGTTGGCCAGCGCCAGAGAGATCGGTTCCAGTCCATACATTCCGGCGTATGCGCCCAGGTAGAGCTCACCGGCGAGTTTCGCCACCGCATAGGGCGACAGCGGAGCGAGAGGTGAGCCTTCCTCCACCGGCAGGCGTGCCGGTGTGCCGTAACGAGAGCCGCCCGAAGCGGCGTAGACGACCCTGCGGACGCCCGCCCGCCGACTCGCTTCACAGAGATTGATCGTGCCCAGCACGTTGCTGCGCGCATCGAACTGCGGGTCGGTGACCGAAGCCCGTAGATCGACCTGCGCGGCCAGATGGAAGATGACATCCGGGTTGATGCCCGAAACGACGTCGACGAGCTCAGGATTCTGAATATCGAGCTTTACCAACGTGAATCGGCCTGCGCCGCTCGCATGCTCGCCGCGGAGAGCCCGATCGAGGTTGGCCGCAGCACCCGAACTGAGGTTGTCGATCCCGACCACGTGATGCCCCTCGGCGAGAAGGCGATCGACCAAGGTGGATCCGATGAACCCCGCAGCGCCGGTAACGAGTGTCCGCATTTCTCTCAACCTCCTGTCCGGTGCCGGGCACATGCCGGCGGGGTCGCGGATTCCGGGGCACGAGGCGGCGAAGTCGCGGCGAACGCGTTCATCGGGCGGCCGGAGGAGCCTGGACGAGTTGCGCGTCGCTGCCGCGGGACAGAGCCTGCGCGAGGTAGCCGGCGAGTCCGGAGTCGTGTCCACGCAAGACGGTGCGCAGTACCCTGACCCCGTCACGGATGGCATGGAGGTTCGATTTGCCCGACCGCCGAGGCATTTCCAGACTCGGAACCTCCGCGATCCGCAGACCGCCCTGCATAGCGTGCACCACCATTTCTGCCTCGATTTCGAAACCCGGTGCAGAAAGGGACAACAGGTCGAGGTAGCGACGGTGAAATGCGCAGAAGCCGTAGCACAGGTCGGTCAGCTCCGCGTCGTAGAGCGTGTTGAACACGCGCAGCAGGAAACGGTTGCCGAGTCGACGGATAGGGGTTATGTCCAGCGACCCGCCACCCACGATGAACCTCGAGCCCTTGACGAAGTCGTATCCGTTGGTGAGAAAGTGCAGGTAATGCCGAATCTCCTGGGGTGCCATGCTGCCGTCGGCGTCCATCATGACGATGATGTCGCCGGTAGCGGCCAGGAACCCGGTCCTGAGGGCACTACCCTTGCCGATACCTTCCTGGGGGATAACCTTGATGTCGGGCCGGTAGTGACTGGCGGTGATGAGGGTTGCGTCGGTCGAGTTGCCGTCGACCAGGATGATCTCGTCGACCTCGTCGGCGATCTGCTCCAGCACCCAGGCGATGTTCCGTGCCTCGTTCCTGACCGGGATGATCAAGCTGACCGTGGATGTCGCCTCGGGCACGGTTCGGCTCCGCTTGGGGCGGACGTCACCGATGTTCCGGTCTACGATTCGTGCCGCCTTCCCGACTTGGACTTGGACGGTTGCGTCCACCGATCGCGCCGGTGAATCTTCGTCTACAAATCCGTTCTGCTGGCGTACATCTGTCATGTCGGACTCCGATCTGCGTTCGATTCGCGGCAACGTACTGAGGTTTCTCACCGGGGATGTGGATGTGGTGCGAGGGGCGGTTCGGGAGATCGGCGTCGCGCGACGGAAACTTGGCCCCTCCGGTAGCTGGTCCTGCAGCATCGTCATGCACCACCCCGTCGGGAAATCCGTCGTTAAACTATCTCGTATGCGAGATTAGGGCAGTGAAACATTCTTCCAGTCTGTTTTTGGGATAATTCTAGGTAAACGGACCGGTTTCTCGAAGTCCCCCGGGCTTCTCGGAGTCGAAGGCGTCCCGGTGACTGCCCGACGTGATGCCCGCGGGTCCCGTGGCTGTGAGCGTGGCCGCTGCCCCGCACGATCGGTCCGCTCGCGGGTCGCGGAGCCACTCGGTCGCGGAATCACACGGTCGCGGAGTCACACGGTCGCGTCTACCGACCGGCGGCGAGTTCGTCGCGGCAGCGCAGAAGGTACGCCCGCTCGACGGCATTGTCGGTGCGCGCCGCGGCGCCGGCGTACGCAGCCGCAGCGGCGCGCGGCCGGCCGAGCCGGCGCAGCAGAGCCGCGCGGGCGGCGTGGAAGACGTGGTAGCGGTCGAGATCCAGTTCGTCGACGATCCGCAGGGCCACCTCGGGCCCGTCGGTCTCCGCGAGGGCGATGGCCCGATGGAGCGCCACGACGGGAGTGGGATGCAGGGCCAGAAGGTGGTCGTAGAGCTGCACGATCTGCGACCAGTCGGTCGCAGGAGCGGTCGCCGCGTCGGCGTGCACGGCAGCGATTGCGGCCTGGAGCTGATACGGACCGGGCCGGTTCAGTTCGATGCAGCGCCGGACGAGGACCTGTCCTTCCCGGATCAGGTTCCGGTCCCAGCGGGTGCGATCCTGGTCGGCGAGAAGCACCATCCGCCCGTCGGCGGTGGTCCGTGCGGCGCGACGCGACTCACCGAAGAGCATCAACGCCAGCAGTCCCGTGCTTTCGGGGTCGTCGGGCAGGAGTTCGATCAACTGCCGGAGGAGCCGGATCGCCTCGGCACTGAGGTCGGTATCGCCGAGTGTTGCTCCCCTCCCGGCGGTGTGCCCCTCGGTGTAGATCAGATAGAGCACCGCGTGCACCGCGCCCAGCCGTTCCGGAAGGTCGGCCGCGGACGGCGTGCGGTAGGGAATCCTGGCGTCGCGGATCTTCGCCTTGGCCCGTGAAATACGCTGCGCCATCGTGGGTTCGGGAACGAGGAATGCGCGCGCGATCTGCGCGGTACCGAGACCGCCGAGCAGGCGGAGGGTCAGTGCCACCCGGGTCGCCGGGGCGAGCGCGGGATGGCAGCACGTGAAGATCAGTCGCAACCGGTCGTCGGGCAGGCCGGGTCCGGGGACACCGTCGTGGACGTCGCCCTCCTGCACGCCGAGAAGCCTCGCTGCGTCGGCGTGTTTCGCGTCCCGCAGGACCTCCCGCCGTGCGTGGTCGATGGCGCGGCGTCGCGCGGTGGTGATGATCCACCCCGCCGGACTCGGCGGGATCCCCTCCCCCGGCCAGCGGTTCACCGCGACGGTGAACGCCTCCTGCACCGCGTCTTCGGCGAGGTCGAGGTCGCCGAAGACGCGGGTGAGCACCGAGACTGCACGTCCGTACTCGTCGCGGAAGATCCGTTCGATCTGTGTAGACGTCACCGACATCGGAGTCAGCCGCACGATCCCCACTGCAAGGGACGCACCTCGATCGGCAGCGTGGTGGCCTCGGCGAGTTTGCGTCCCCAGACGAGTGCAGCGTCGAGATCCTGGGCCTCGATGACGTCGAAGCCTCCGAGGTGTTCCTTCCCTTCGATATAGGGCCCGTCGGTCGTCACGACGCCCTGACCGCCGGCCCGGACGACGGTCGACGTGCTTGCCGCGTGAAGGCCTCCGGAGAAGACCCACGCTCCGGCCTCGCGCAGTTCGCGTTGGAGGACCTCCAGCTTCCGCATGATCGGCTCGAGTTCCTCGGGCGGCGGCGGATCGCCGTCGGGCTGATAGATGCTGAGCAGGTACTGGACCATTGCCGAATCCTTCTCGAGGTGGCCGGCTGTTCCGGCCGTTCATCTACTACACGAACGATAGGCGGCAGATTCGACATCCGGCCGAGAAGACGAACGGTTAAGTGGGCACGAGGACGACTCATTCCGCCTAGCGTGAGGTCATGGAGTGGTCGAAGGCCCTCGGCATCCCGGCTGCGGCCCTGGCCGCGGTGGCGTCGTACGACATGCTGCAGCGGAAGCACTCGCTGTTGCGCAATTTCCCGGTCGTCGGGCACGGACGACATCTCCTCGAGGCCGTCGGACCGGAGTTGCGGCAGTACATCATCACCCGCAACGACGAGGAGCGTCCGTTCACCCGCGACCAGCGCCGATGGGTGTACGCCTCGTCGAAGCAGGAGAACAACACCTTCGGGTTCGGCACCGACAACGATGTGGAATACACCGACGGATACACGATCATCAAGCACCGCACGTTCTCACAGGTCCCCGCGTCCGGCGCGCCACACAGCGGTGAGGCACTCGAGGTGCCCTCGGCGAAGATTCTCGGCGGACCACGAGGCCGGGCGAAAGCGTTCCGGCCTCGTTCGTTCGTCAACATCTCGGGAATGAGCTTCGGGTCCCTGTCCTCGGCCGCGGTCACCGCGCTGAACAAGGGAGCCGCGTCGGCCGGATGTATGCACAACACCGGCGAAGGTGGGCTCTCGCGCTATCACCGCCACGGCGCCGACCTGATCTTCCAGATCGGTACCGCCTATTTCGGGTGCCGCGACGAAGAGGGCCGGTTCGACCTCGACCGCCTCGTCGCACTCACGGAGTCGGCGCCGGTCAAGGCCATCGAGATCAAGCTGAGCCAGGGCGCCAAACCCGGGCTCGGCGGCCTGCTGCCGGCTACCAAAGTCACCCCCGAGATCGCCGAGATCCGCGGCGTCGCGATGGGCCACGACGTGGTCAGTCCGTCCCGGCACACTGCTTTCCACGACGTCGACAGCATGCTCGACTTCGTCGAACGCGT
>Ga0233385_1001178_pt1 | contig 11120 bp, 10 predicted proteins | sample ElkDunMinimDraft_16_FD_191543 | JGI IMG/M metagenome (GOLD analysis project Ga0233385, IMG submission 191543) | Fecal eukaryotic communites from dung pellets of Tule Elk in California, USA - Elk Dung G36 | ecosystem: Host-associated > Mammals > Digestive system > Large intestine > Fecal | place... | reverse complement strand
TTGCGTTATTCGGCCAGGTCAGCCAGGTTGCCGTAATCTTCCAGCCAGCTCTTGCGATCTGCCGCGCGCTTCTTCGCCAGCAGCATATCCAGCATTTCGTCGGTGGAAGCAGCTTCGGTATCGTCGTCGAGCGTCAGTTGCACCAGCCGTCTGGTGTCGCGGTTCATCGTGGTTTCACGCAGTTGCAGCGGGTTCATCTCGCCCAGCCCCTTGAAGCGCTGCACGTTGGGTTTGCCGGGCTTTTTCTCCGCCACCAGTCGATCGAGGATGCCGTTCTTGTCATCCTCATCCAGGGCATAGTGCACTTCCTTGCCGATGTCGATGCGATACAGCGGCGGCATCGCCACGTAGACGTGGCCGGCACGCACCAGCGGGCGGAAGTGACGCACGAACAGGGCGCACAGCAGCGTCGCGATATGCAGCCCGTCAGAGTCGGCATCGGCCAGAATGCAGATCTTGCCATAGCGCAGCCCCTCCAGATCACTGGAGCCCGGATCGACGCCCAGCGCCACGGCGATGTCGTGCACTTCCTGGGAGGCCAGAATCTCGCTGGAGTCCACTTCCCAAGTATTCAGGATCTTGCCCCGCAGCGGCATGATGGCCTGCGTCTCGCGGTCGCGCGCCTGTTTGGCAGAGCCGCCAGCAGAGTCGCCCTCCACCAGGAACAGCTCTCCCGCCATCACGTCTTGGGTGGAACAGTCGGCCAGTTTGCCAGGCAGGGCCGGGCCGGTTGTCACTTTTTTGCGCTCAACCTTCCTGCTGGCCTTCAGACGGCTCTGCGCGTTGCTGATACACAGCTCGGCGATCGCCTCCGCCTCTGCGGTATGCTGATTCAGCCACAGGCTGAAGGCATCCTTGACCACGCCGGCGATGAACGCGGCGCTCTGGCGTGACGACAACCTTTCCTTGGTCTGGCCGGAGAACTGCGGATCGGCCATCTTCGCGGAGAGCACATAGCAGCATCGCTCCCAGACATCTTCCGGGGTCAGCTTGATGCCGCGGGGCAGCAGGTTGCGGAACTCGCAGAACTCGCGCAAGGCATCCAGCAGCCCTGTACGCAGGCCGTTGACGTGGGTGCCGCCCAGCGCTGTCGGGATCAGGTTGACGTAGCTCTCGGCCGTGATCTCCCCACCCTCAGGCAGCCATTGCACGGCCCAGTCGACCGCCTCCGCGTTGCCTTGCAGGGAGCCGATGAAGGGCTCCTGCGGCAGAGTCTGCCACTGCCGTGTGGACTGCGTCAGGTAGTCGGTGAGCCCATCCTCATAGAACCACTCTTCGCTCTGGCTCTTGTCCGCATCCACTGTGTTGTCGATGAATTGCACACGGAGACCCGAGCACAGCACGGCCTTGGCGCGCAGCACGTGCTTCAGCCGGGGAATGGAGATGCGGGGTGAATCGAAGTACTTTTCATCGGGCAGAAAGCGCACGGTGGTGCCGGTCATGCGCTTGGGTGCGGTGCCTACCGGTGTGAGCTCGGAAACCTTCTCCCCGTCGCGGAACTTCATCTGGTAGACAGTGCCATCGCGGCGCACGATCACTTCCAGGTGGCTGGACAGTGCGTTGACGACGGACACCCCTACGCCATGGAGGCCGCCCGAGTAGCTGTAGTTCTTGCCGGAGAATTTTCCGCCCGCGTGCAGCCGCGTCAGGATCAGCTCGACGCCACTGACTTTTTCCTCCGGGTGAAGATCCACGGGCATGCCACGCCCGTCGTCGGTGACTTCGATGAAGCCATCCTTGTGCATCACCAGACTGATGTTGCGGGCATGTCCCGCCAGCGCTTCGTCGACGCTGTTATCCAGGACTTCCTGGGCAAGATGGTTCGGGCGGGTGGTGTCGGTGTACATTCCCGGCCGCTTGCGGACGGGGTCGAGTCCGGTCAGGACCTCGATGGCATCAGCATTATAGGTATTGCTCATGAACTGCGATTCTCTCTTCTCTTGCTCGCGGACGGCAGGGCTCGGGCAACGATCTGCTTCCGGGTGAAGTTGGCTCAGCGTGGCGCGAGGAACCGGAATATCTCGGGCAGCATCGCCTCGTAGTTGACGAAGCTGTGGTTGCCGCCGGGTTGGATTATACTCGTTGCGGACTTGTACTTGTCTACAGCCAGCCGGTAATCAAGCGTTTCGTCGCCTGTCTGCACCAGTAGCAGGTAATTCTCCGGCCTGGCCAGTTGCGGACGCAGTAACGCACAGACCTGGTCCACATGGGATTCGGTGATCTCGTAGCGCCGACCCGAGTAATAGTTGTGATTGATTCCCAGGTGGACATGCCAGAGTTCCCCGGGATTAACTGCGGGGTTCACCAGCGCTGCTCGCAGACCATATTCCTCAGCGAGCCAGGTCGCATAGTATCCACCCAGCGAGCTGCCGATCAGTGCGACTGGCAGCTCCTGTGCCTCGACGATCTCCTTCAGCTCCTCGATTGCCCGTGCCGGTTCGTGATCCAGTTCCGGCACCCCAATATCCGCGCCCAGCCCAAGGCTCAGCCAGTAATCATGCGTCAGCCGCGCCTTGTGGGAAAGCGGCGAGCTGTTGAAGCCGTGAAGGTAAAGCAGAAAGAATCTGTCATGCACCGCGTTTTCCCCCGGACCGCTCATTGGCATGAGCACTAATAGCCTGTCGAGCCGAGATCAACCTCTGCCACGAAGTTGGTCAGCCGCACCACGCCGCTGTCGATGGCGCCATTCCCACGCAGGTTGTACCAGCGATAAGCAGGGTTGAGTTCGTCCAGGGTGAAGTCCGCCACGTTGGGTTTGAACTGGATGCAGGTCGACGGGGTACAGAAGTAGCGCACGCCGTTACGCTCAAAGTCCAGCTCCTGATGAATGTGCCCATAGACAACCGCACCTACGCAGCGATGACGGTCGATGACGGACAGGAATGCGTCTTCGTTGCGCAGGCCGATACCGCTCATCCACCCCGCACTGCCCGGCACCGGGTTATGATGCAGGCACACCATCGCATGCTGGCCCGCTGCGGCCGTACCGGCGAGTTCTTTTTCCAGCAGAACGAGTTCGGCATCGGCGAGGTAGCCATGCACTTCCCCCGGCACCGCCGAATCCAGGGTGATGATTCGCCAATTGCCGACCGTGGCCGCGAGAGGCAAGGCGGCAGCTCCGGACCGCCGCTGAAGGCGCGCCCTGATCTCATCCATGACAACGCGGCTATCATGATTTCCCGGCAGCCAAAGAAAGGGAACAGCAAATACCTTCATGGCTTCACAGAAGCGCGTATAGGCTTCAGGGCTGGCATCCTGCGAGATGTCGCCGGTCGCCACAATGAGTTGGATGTCCTTTTCCCGGGCAGCGATAAGCGCCAGGACTCTTTCGAAACTGTCCTGGGTGTTCAGTTTCAGCAGCGCATGGGACGGATCCGCGAACAGGTGGGTGTCCGTAAGCTGAAGGATTCTTGCTGCATCCGGGGCAATGTTCATGATAGGTCTATTTCGTGCGAATCTATGCAGAACAGAAAAGGGGGGCGGTCAGGCTTCTGCCAGCCTGCACACACAGGCTCAGCCACTCCCCCAGGAATTCGTTGATCTGACGCTTCTCGTCCTGGTGATACATTCTGGAATTTGGAGTCTCGTACCGTGCAAGAAAGCCACGGTGCCCCTGGTAGGCAACCGCTTCCGCCGCATGAGCGTCATGATAGACGCGGATCAGGAGCGAAGGAGGCTCTACCCACTGATTGAGCCGATTGAGCTGTGCAATTTCCAGCGTACTGGTATAGGGAAAGACCTCCAGCACACGGATGCGGACTCGCGCCTCCATCACCGACGCCTCCCCCTCTGGACACTGCATCGAGTCGATCACGAAATCCCGGCTGTAACCCGTGTCCGCCCCACGCTGGAGGCTGTCGAGGCGATAGGATTCGAGATGCGGGAGCAATTTCAACAGGCGAATGTAGTTGGCGTCACAACCGGCCATTTGGCGGCTCAGGTCGATGCGATACCGGGGGGATCTCACCGTGTACATTCCTCTGTGGATGCCGTCCAGCGCTGCTGCAGGGATTCGCGATTGAGCATCAGCCACTGCATTGCAATGATGGCCATGGCGTTGTTCATCCTACCTTCCTGCAAGGCCTGCCAGGCCTGCTGCAAAGATAGCACATGCACACGGATGTCTTCGTTCTCCTCCGGCAGCCCATGAATGCCACCCGCCCCGCTGGCATCGACACGACCACAATACAGGCTGATGCGCTCCGTACTGCCACCCGGACTGTTGTAATAGTCGGTGATATGGATCAGATCGGTCACTGCGCAGCCGGCCTCTTCCACGGACTCGCGATAGGCCAGCTCCTCGGCACTCTCGCCCGGATCAATGATGCCGGCGACGATTTCCAGTGCCCACGGGCTGATCCCATCGCTCTCGGCATCCGGGAGGATCCCTACGCGGAACTGCTCTACCAGGACCACCTCATCGCGATCGGGGTCATAAAGCAGCACGCCTGCCGCCGGGTCGCGGGTGAACAGTTCACGCTCGAACTCCTCACTCCAGCCACCGGCAAACAGCCGATGTGAGAGGCGGATAGTGTCAATGCTGAAGAACCCACGATATCCCGTGGAGCGACGCGTTACCTTGACGTCCTCCGGGCCGAAGCATTGCTGGGTTATAGATGCCATGGGGTCTCCGCTACAGTCGCTGCCGCGCCGGCGATCAGGCCGTCCGGCTGGTTACTTCCAGCAGATGATAGCCAAACTGGGTCTTCACCGGGCCCTGGACGGTATTGGGCTCGGCAGAGAACACCACTTCATCAAACTCGCGGACCATCTGGCCGCGGCCAAAACTCCCCAGATCACCGCCCTGGCGGCTTGACGGGCAGCGGGAATGTTCCCGGGCGATGGTAGCGAAATCTTCGCCAGCGGCAATACGATTCTTGAGATCGACGCATTCGGTTTCGGTATCCACGAGGATATGACGGGCGGTTGCTGTGGCCATGATAATGAGCTCCTTGATATTCCGGGGTACTGGTTTTCCGGGGAACGAATGATGTTGCACAAACAGGCCGCATTATGCACGACCAGAAAGCTGAAATCGAACGCTGCTGGCGTTATTCCGCCAGCAGTGGGATAGCGAGCGTAACCGCCACGCCCTCTCCTTCCCGCATGTTCTCGGCCCTGATCTGGCCCTGATGAAACTCCGTGACCAGCCGTGCGATATGCAGCCCGATCCCCAGGTGTGGCTGTTTCTGCTTCTCCTGGGGGCGCACGGAGATCATCGAATCGAAGAGCCGCCCCTTCATCTCGTCCGGCAGCAGCGGGCCGTGGTTGGCCACCCGCACCACGGCCTGATCACGCACCACCCGGCAGGAGATGGTGATGGGCTGGTCCGGAAAGGAAAACTCCACCGCATTGGCGATCAGCTTGTCCATCAACTGAGCGATATACTCCGGAACACCAGAAACAATGGCCGGCCCCTCAATATCCGCCACCAGCTCGAACTCCGGGTAGGCCAGCCGGTAGCCTTCCACACAGCCCATGATGACCTTGGCCATGTCCATGCGTTCCTTCTCGGAGGTCTGCAGCATCTGCTCCAGCCGGGTCGCCTCGCTCATGTTGGTGAGAATGAGGTTGAGGCGGTTGATGCCATCCTCCGCGCGCTGGATGTAGATCTCAGAGTCCTTGTCCTGACTCACCATGCCCAGGTTCTCCAGCGATGAGCGCACCACGGTCACCGGCGTTCTCAACTCATGGGACAGACGGGAGGACATGTTCTCCAGATAACTCGTGTACTGCGCCAGTCGCTCGACGATGTCGGAGAAGCTGCGCGACAGATCGCCGATTTCATCCGAGCTGCGACTGGCCACGATGTTGTTCTTGAGCCGCCCATTGTCGTCGATGATATTCTCCGCCTGATTACGCAGATCGCGGATGCGTGTAGAGATGCGCGAGGCGAAGGCGAACAAACCAAAGGTGATGACAATCATGACGCCCAGTATGGTGTTGAACAATGTCTCCAGCGCCTGGTTGCGGAAAGTCCGGATGCCATTCATGTTCTGATCCACCACCACCGCGCCCAGCACATCACCATCTGCCAGGATCGGATACGCAGCCTCGAGTATTCGCGTCTGGGTGTCATCCAGTGTGCGAAACTGTGTCACCGACTCTCCGCTCAATGCCGAATCAATGTGAAAGCCTGCTGCCGTTCCGCCTGCGTAGAGGTCGTCGATGAAGTCATTGGATGGTTTGGTCAATATCTGGTAATACAACGGCAGCAGCAGCCGGTCCTCGAGCAACCGCCAGTACTTGTTGCCGCGACTCCCAACAGGCTCGTCACTCAGCGCGAGTCCCGTGGCCGTCTGGATATCGCCAACGCTCAGCAGGATCCGGCCGGCACGATCGATGACCTGAATTCTGGAATTAGTGTGTCCCATACCTTCAACGATGCGATCAATCTCTGGCGTGGGCCGGCGCAGGGAACCCAGCATCTCCATGTCGTTGACGTTCGATGTGGCCACAACAGATGACACCGTGCGCCTCTGCGGGTTATCCACATCGTAGATGGCGAAGCCGAGCTTGTCTCCCAGCATGGTCAGCGGCAGCCGCAGTTCGATCTCATAGCCGCCGGGCACCTCGTACCATTGACCGCTGATCGACTCTTCGTGCCGGAGAGCGGAGATGTCGCGCAGATCCTCGCCCACTTCGTAGGCGTACAGGAATTCCGGCCCCCTCGGCGACACCACATAACGCTTGAAATCGCCCTCCCGCGTTACCAGGGATATCTGCAGGAAGTCATTGCGATGCACACTCAGACTCTCCTGGCTGCGATAGACCACGCTGTCGTCCACCACCTTCAGATACGCATAGAGCGAGCGGTTGTATTCACCCACCAGAAGATTGAAGTTCAGCGAGTCATCGTAGTGATAGTAGCGGGCAAAAGGGCTATGCGGATTGAGCTGGGTGCCGATGGTGTCGTTCTTGCCATAGGAGAGTTCGTAGCGCTGATAGTCCTGCCAGTCCACGAGCGTGCCGTCATCCAGCGCCAGCTGGTAGAACACCGGATAGACATACAGATCGTCGCTCTGGCGGGCACGACCGTAAGCGCCTTCGTCAAACAGCTCCGGCCGCTCGTTGAGCGCCGTGGCCAACGCCCTGGCGGCGCCAAGAACCGTCTGCTCCTGACCGCGTCGCAGATATTCTTCCATCTCCAGAATGTACTGGTAGCCCAGGAATGGAATGATCAGCATGAAACTGGACAGGAAGACCAGCTTGAAGCGGATGCCAAACGGATTCTTCAGATAACGGGACATTATGGTTCATTGCTGCCCGAGCCGGCCTGCATGTTCCAGCGATAGCCCATGCCATAGACGGTCTCGATACAGTCAAAGCTCTCATCGACCTGGATGAATTTTTTGCGTATGCGTTTCACGTGCGAGGTGATGGTACTGCCATCCACAAAGATCTTGGATTCCTGCATCAGCACCTGTCGGCTCTTGACATGACCTGGAAACTTCACCAGCGCATGCACCATCCAGAACTCAGTGACGGTGAGCGGGACCGGAATACCATTCCACTGCACCGTCAGCCGTCCGATATCCAGGGACAGCTTGTCGCGCTGCAACAGGTTCTCGGGTGAGGTCGGCTGGTCGAGCACATCCTGACGGCGGAACAGTGCCGCAATGCGTGCCGATAGATGCGGCAGGCTGATATCCTTGGTGAGGTAATCGTCGGCGCCCATACGCAATCCGCTGACCGTATCGAAGTCGTTGTCCCTGGCCGTCAGGAAGATGATCGGCAGGGTATCGGACATGGAGCGCAGCGCCTGGCACAGCGTGAAGCCGCCATCGATTTCGTTCTCCAGCCCGATGTCGATGATGGCAAGATTAGGCAGACGGATATCGAACGCACGCATGGCGTCCTTGCGATTGGAATAGGTCTGCACTTCATAGCCTTGCTTGCGCAATACATCAGCGTAGTTCTCGCGTATGGCCGCCTCGTCTTCAACAATCGCAATTCTTCTTGCCATCACTCCACTCTTTTAGTCATGGGTTTACATGTGGAACCGCAACAGCCCCGCGGTTCACCCGATCAATCGCGTTGACTATACAACAAATGTCTGGCGATGGTGAGCCACACATGAGGGCATGCGGGCCCCGGAATGGCTGCCATTTTTTTGCCATATTTTGTCAGTGCAAAGACCTGTTTGGTGCCCCCAGACGTAATAAAAAGGGGTTTAAATCGCTATCTGACAACAATGTTCAGCAAACATTAAGTTTCATCGTGACCGCCGGAACTTTCGGCAGAAAAAACAAACTAAAGTACATAAAGGACTGAAGGGACTCCTTCAAGAAATCTCTCCAAGCAGTCGCGATGGTGCATCGCGTTTTTCCAATGGAGTATGGCAGGCCATGAACAACATCAAACTGGTTATCGGCAACAAGAACTATTCTTCGTGGTCCATGCGACCATGGCTACTTCTTAAGGCTTTCGATATCCCGTTCGAGGAAATTAACATTGCGCTGTATCAGGACAATACCGCCGAAAAACTGGGACCCTACTCTCCGTCCCTGAAGGTGCCTGCGCTGCTGCACAACGAAACCACGGTCTGGGATTCCCTCGCCATCTGCGAGTACATCTCCGAGCAGCTGCTGGATGGTCGCGGCTGGCCAGCGAGCCCGAAAAAGCGCGCCAGCGCCCGCTCCATCTGTGCGGAAATCCATTCCGAATTCCCCATCCTGAAAAAGGACTGGCCGATGAACTGCAAGGCCTCTGTTGATCTGTTCGTCTCGGACAAGATCGCGGACGAAATTGCACGCGTCGACGCCATCTGGAGCTGCTGCCGCCGCAAGCACGGCGTAGGCGGCGAATACCTGTTCGGACGCTTCTCGATTGCCGATGCCATGTACGCACCGGTCGCCATCTGCTTCCAGAGCTATGGCGCGCGCCTGAGCATGGAAGCCCAACGCTATGCCAACACCCTGCTGGCCAATCCACACGTCCAGGAGTGGATCGCCGCCGGTCGCGCCGAACACGAGGGCGTGGCCATGGGGATCGTCAGCAACATGTAACCACCCTCTCTGTAGAGTCCTGCCCGGTTGGCTTTGGCCAGGGGGGCAGGACTCTACGGAAGGGACCAATCCCTTCTGATGTTGGCTGTTGAACCCATGCCTGGAGCCCTGCTTCCGCGCTGGTGGCGCATGAATAGGGGCGCATGAATAGGATCGTGGGAAAATCGCCCGTCCAGAAGAGCCGCTGAGATCCCAATCTAACCTGTCTGGTTAATGTCTGCGGTGACCCCACACCCTCAAGCACACCGCTTCATCCCCACACATGCACAATCCTGCCGGGACGGTCTTCGCCTGGAGCGGCTCCGCCGTGAGAGTTTGGCGAGGAGGCCTACGAAGCCGCGGCAGAACCAGACCGCCCCGGCAGTACGCCGCGTAATTTATCTGCCATCTCCCGAATACTGCGCTCACTTTCTTCCCAGTTGATGCAGGCATCGGTTACCGAGACGCCGTACTGGAGCTGGCTCAGATCCTTGGGGATACTCTGGTTGCCGTGATTCAGGTTACTTTCCAGCATCACGCCGATGATGGACTGATTGCCTTCGAGAATCTGGTTGGTGACGTCCTTGAGCACCAGCGACTGCACGGCCGGGTCCTTGTTGGAGTTGGCGTGGCTGCAGTCAATCATGATGTTCATGCTGACGCCGCCCTTGCGCAGGGCTTCTTCAGTCTGGGCCACGTGGACGGAGTCGTAGTTGGGGCCCGAGGAGCCGCCGCGCAGTACCACGTGGGCATAGGGGTTGCCCTTGGTGGTGACGATGGACACCTGCCCTTCGCTGTTGATGCCGAGGAAGCGGTGGGAGCTGCGCACCGACTGCATGGCATTGATGGCCACGGTCAGACCACCGTCGGTGCCGTTCTTCAGGCCGACGGGTGAGGACAGGCCGCTGGACATCTCGCGGTGAGTCTGCGACTCGGTGGTACGGGCGCCGATGGCGGACCAGGCGATCAGGTCCTGCAGGTACTGTGGAGAGATGGGATCCAGTGCCTCGGTGGAGGCGGGCAGCCCCAGATTGACGATGTCCAGCAACAGCTTGCGACCGATGCGCAGACCGTCCTCAATCTTGAACGAGTCATCCATGTAGGGATCGTTGATCAACCCCTTCCAGCCCACCGACGTGCGGGGCTTCTCGAAGTACACCCGCATGACCAGATAAAGCGTGTCACTGACCTCAGCCGCCAGACGGCGCAGGCGCTGCGCGTATTCCATGGCCGCGTCGACGTCGTGGATGGAGCAAGGACCCACCACCACGAACAGGCGCTTGTCCTTGCGGTCGAGGATATCGAAGATGGTCTGGCGCGCCGTGCGCACGGACTCCAGTGCGTCACCCTTGAGCGGCAGCTCCTGTTTGAGCTGTGCAGGCGTCATCAGCGCCTCGTTGGAGGCGATATTCAGGTCGTCAATAATTGTGGTCATGTCGAGTCTCACTGTGGGGAGCCGGCCCGCACGGAGCCCGCCCTGCCGGGTCATACACGTTTGTAAAGTTCGCGCCCGCTCTGATTGTAGGTATCGGCCATTTCTTCCATGCCCGATTGCAGCGCCACATCCACATCTTCAAGCTCTTTGCGGGCAGCGTAGTCGCGCACTTCCTGACTGATCTTCATCGAGCAGAATTTCGGGCCGCACATGGAGCAGAAATGAGCTACCTTGCCCGACTGCTTGGGCAGCGTCTCGTCGTGATAGCTGCGGGCGGTGTCCGGGTCCAGGCCCAGGTTGAACTGATCCTCCCAGCGGAACTCGAAGCGCGCCTTGGACAACGCGTTGTCACGCAGTTGCGCGCCAGGGTGTCCCTTGGCCAGATCCGCAGCGTGAGCGGCGATCTTGTACGCAATCAGACCATCCTTCACGTCCTGCTTGTCCGGCAGACCAAGGTGCTCCTTGGGCGTCACGTAGCACAGCATGGCACAGCCGAACCAGCCGATCATGGCGGCACCGATGCCGGAGGTGATGTGGTCATAGCCGGGGGCGATGTCGGTGGTCAGTGGGCCAAGTGTATAGAAAGGCGCCTCATCACACACTTCCAGCTGCTTGTCCATGTTCTCCTTGATCATGTGCATCGGCACGTGGCCGGGGCCCTCGATCATGCACTGTACATCGTGCTTCCAGGCGATCTT
>Ga0233385_1001177_pt1 | contig 11130 bp, 9 predicted proteins | sample ElkDunMinimDraft_16_FD_191543 | JGI IMG/M metagenome (GOLD analysis project Ga0233385, IMG submission 191543) | Fecal eukaryotic communites from dung pellets of Tule Elk in California, USA - Elk Dung G36 | ecosystem: Host-associated > Mammals > Digestive system > Large intestine > Fecal | place... | reverse complement strand
AGATCGGCAGCAGCGGCGTCGACGTGATGCGCGCGATCAAGGCCGCGCTCGACCCCGACAACATCCTCAACCCGGGCAAGATCTGGCCGATGCGGCTAGGCGGGTGAGCTGCGGCGGCGCTGCCGCTGCGCCGCAGTCGGCTTTCCGGGTTCCGCTTCGTGGCCCCGGGATGACGGCGAGGTTACAAGGCCCCCGGAATGACGGCGATCAGCAGCCCGGGCAAGCTGTTGAAAATCGCCACTTTATCGACACGCCGATGCGAGTACACTGGCGGCCGTACTCAGGCACAATCCGGGACTGACGTTGGCACGGCTGTTCGTGATCTTCGGGGGACTTTTCGTGCTGGCGCTGACGGCGGCGCTGGTGGTGCCGTATTTTGTCGACTGGTCGAGCTACCGCGCCGGCTTCGAGCGCGAGGCGAGCGCCATACTGGGGCGCAAGGTCACGGTGCATGGCGAGGCGACCGCGACGATCCTGCCGTTCCCCTCGGTGACCTTTTCCGACGTCGAGGTCGCGGGCGGGCCGGACGGCGCGCCGGCGATGACGGCCGAGACCTTCTCGATGGACGCCGAACTCGCGCCGCTGCTTTCGGGCGACTTCCACATCTTCGACATGCGGCTGGTGAGGCCGAAGGCGACGATCGATGTCGCCGCCGACGGTGCGATCGACTGGGCGGTGCGGCCCTCGACGCCCTTCGGCGCCGGCCAGATCTCGATCGAGAAGCTGACCATCACCGAGGGACAGGTGAACGTCCGCCATGCGGCGAGCGGGCGCGCGCACCGGCTGACCGAGATCAACACGGAATTGTCGGCGAAGTCGCTCGCCGGCCCCTGGCGCATGGTCGGCTCCATGCGGTTCGACGGGCTGCGCTCGGCGGTGACCGTCAATACCGGCCGGGCCAGCGATGGGACCGTGCGGCTGAGGATCCAGGCCGAGCCGGAGGTGCATAAGGTCTCGATCGAATCGGACGGCGATCTCAGCTTCGATGGAGCCGCGGCGAAATATGCCGGCGACTTCCGGCTGGCGGCGCGGCGCGACCAGGCCGAGGGCGAAGCGCCGCCGCCGGCGGAGGAGGGGCCAGGCTTCCGCATCAAGGGCAAGTTCGCGCTCGACAACCAGCGGCTGGCGCTGGACGAGTTCCGCTTCGAGACCGGCCCGCTCGATAATCCCTATTCGGCCGACGGCAAGGGTTTCGTCGAGTTCGGGGCCGAGCCGCGCTTTGCGCTGTCGCTCGACGGCGCGCAGGTGCGCCTGGACGAGGCGATAGGCGCCGATGCCGCAAGCGGCGGCCTGACGCTGGCCGAGCGGCTGGCGGCCTTGCAGGAAGCGTTGCTCGACCTGCCGAAGCCGGCGATGCCGGGCACGCTCGACGTCAACCTGCCGGCGGTGGTGGCCGGCGACACGACGGTGCGGGACGTGCGCCTGTCGGCCGAGCCGGCGGCGGGCGGCTGGGCAGTGAAGTCGCTCGCCGCGACGCTGCCCGGACGCACGACGCTCGAGGCCGACGGCATGCTGCGCACCGAAGGCGAACTCGGCTTTGCCGGCTCGCTGCTGCTTGCCGTCGCGCAGCCTTCCGGCTTCGCCGCCTGGGTGGCGCAGGACGTCGACGACGCGATCAGGCGGCTTCCCGCCGCAGGCTTCCGCGCCGACGTCGACCTGACGCAGGAGCGGCAGGCCTTCAGCAACCTGGAGCTTGGCCTCGGCAACGCGACCTTCCGCGGCGAGGCCGAACGCCGGCAGCCGTCCGACGCCAAGCCGGCGACCGTGCTGAAGCTCGCCGGCGGCGCGCTCGACGTCGACGGGCTGGCGGCCTTCGCCTCGCTCTTCGTCAGCGACGTCGGCGTCAGCCGCTTTTCCGACGGCGACCTCGACCTGGAGGTCAAGGCCGGTCCGGTCAGCGCCGCCGGCCTGACGGCGCAGTCGGTGGACACGGCGCTGAGGCTGCGCGAGGGGCTGCTGGAGATCGACCGCCTGTCGATCGGCGATCTTGCCGGCGCGACGGTCAGCGCCACCGGCACGGTGCGCGACTTCCCCGCCAACCCGTCCGGCAACATCGACGCTTCGGTGATCGCCGTCGACCTCGCGCCGCTGATCGCCGCCGCGGCCGAGCGCTACCGGGACAATGTGCTGGTGCAGGGCCTGCAGGCGCGCGCGGCCGCCAATCGCGGCCTGTTCGAGGACGCAAGGCTCGATATCGTGGCGACCGCCGCGGCTAACGGCGACGGGGCCACGGGCGTGGCGGTCAGCGCCAACGGGATTGCCGGCGGCACCTCGCTGTCGGCGACGCTGTCGGGCAGCGGCAAGGCCGGGCAGGCGGCGGACGCGGAAGTGTCGGTCACGCTCTCCGGGCGCAACGAGGACGCGACCGACCTGCTGGCGCTCTACGGCCTGCCGATGCTGCCGCTCGGCCTGACCGGGCCCGGCGAAACCAACTTCTCGCTGAAAGGCCCGCTGTCGGGCGATCTCGCGGCGTCGGCCAGCCTGACGGCGGGCGATTTCTCGGCCGGCTTCGCCGGTACGGCGCGGCTTGCCGACGGGGCGGCGGCGGTGAAGGGCAAGGCGCGGCTGAACGCGCCCGACATCGAGCCGTGGCTGATGACGACCAGCGTGGCGCTGCCCGGCATGGGCGCTGGCCTCAGGGTCGAGATCGAGGCCGACGCCGACTATGGCGACGGGCTGCTGGTGCTCGACGGGCTGGCCGGCACGGTCAACGAGGGTTCCGTCACCGGCGACCTCAACGCCGCCGTCAAGGACGGCATGCCGCATCTGACCGGCCAGCTGACGCTCGACGAGCTGAACCTCGAGCCGCTGGCGGCGATGGTGCTCGGCGAAACGGCGCTCGAACCCAATGGCGGCGGCTGGTCGTCGGCGCCCTTCGCGCCGAGGGTGACGGCTCCCTTCGGCGCCGAGCTCGGCATCTCCGCGGCGACGGTGACGGCCGGACCGGCGGTGACCGCCTACGACGCCAATTTGATGCTGATGCTCGATGACGAAAGCCTGCGGCTGGCAGACCTGTCGGGCAAGCTCCATGGCGGCGAGCTGACGGGCCTGTTCGAGCTGAAGAACAATGACGGCACCGGGCTTTTCTCCGCGCAGATGAAGCTGGCAGGAGCGGACATCGAGACCGTGCTCGGCGATGCCGGCCTGCGCGGCGCGGCCGACATTTCCACCGCGCTTTCGGCAAGCGGCAAGTCGGTTTCAGGGCTGGTGGCGACGCTGTCGGGCTCCGGCACGGCGGCGTTCCGCTCGCTGGTCGTCGACGGGATCAATCCGCAGGCCCTGCCGGATTTGATCGCGCGCGCCGAGCAATTCGGCAAGGATATCGACGCGGCGAAGACGGCGGGTTTCGCGCCTGGCATCGCCGGGGCAGGGAGCTTCGCGGCCGATCCGGGCGAGGTGGCCTTCACGGTCGCCGCCGGGGTGCTGCGCGCGCCGCCCCTGACGCTGAGGAATCCGGCCGCGCGCATCGAGGCGAACCTGCAATCCGACTTCAACACGGGCGAGGTTTCGCTGGGCGGCACGGTCACCTACGAGGCCGGGCAGGAGGCGCTGGTCGGCTCCGAGCCGGCGCTGCGCTTCAGCCTGGAGGGGCCGATCGGAGCAACGGTGCGGACTTTCGACAGCGAGCCGCTGGCGCAGTTCCTGACGCAGCGCGCGCTGGAGATCGAGCAGGCGCGGGTCGAGGCGATGCAGTCGGCGCTGCTGGAGAAGCAGCGGCTGCGGCGCGAGGTGCGCTATTACGCGGCGTTGCAGGAAGAGCACGAGCGCGCCGCCGAGGAATGGCGCAAGGCGCAGGAAGAGGCGCGGCTGAAGGCGGAGGCGCAAGCCGAGGCCAAGCGCAAGGCCGAGGAGGAAGCGCGGCTGAAGGCGCAAGCCGAAGAGCGCGCGCGCCAGGCCGAAGCCGAGAGGGCGCGGCTGGCCGCCGAGGCGGAGAAGGCGAGGCTGGAAGCCGAGGCCGAGAAGGCGCGGCTGGCGGCCGAAGCGAAGGCGCGGCAGGAAGCGGAGGAGCGCGCGCGCATCGCCGCCGCCGAAGCGGAGCGCCAGGCCGCCGAGGCGGCGCGGCTCGAGGCCGAAGCCGCGGCAAAGCTGGAGGCGGAAGAAAAGGCGCGGCTGGAGGCGGAGGCGCAGGCGAAGCGCGAAGCCGAGGAGCGGGCGCGCATTGCCGCGGAGGCGGCGCAACGCGAGGCCGAGGCGAAGGCCAGGATCGAGGCGGAGACCCGCGCGCGGCTGGCCGCCGAGGAACGCGCCAGGCAGGAGGAGTTCGCCCGGCAGGAAGAGGCCGTGCGCGCGCTGGAAGAGGCGGCGCGGCGCCAGGCGGAGAACAACGCGCCGCCGGCAGGCTCCGGTGCAGAAGGTCCGCCGCGCCCGCAGGTCGACGTCGGCACGCCGCCGCCTGCGGCGCCCGACGTGTTCGCTCCGCTTGCCAATGACGGCTTCCTGAAGATGCTCGAGGGGACGCCGTAGGGACGGCGCTCCCGGCGGCTCGAGGGCGTCTGACGCTCGCAAATCGAGCCCCGGGGAATTTGCCTAACTGCCCAGGCTCGACTACTATCCTTCGGGCGGTCAGGGGTAGTCAGCGTGCGTGTTTTTCTGTTGTCGGTCGGCTGTGCGGCTGCCTTGTGGGCCGGTAGCGCCAGCGCGCAATCTCCCTCCGGTTCAGGAACCGCCTTCTTCATCAACGCCGACGGCTGGGCCGTCACGAATGCGCACGTCCTCGACGGCTGCACCAGCGCCAGCGTCCCTGCCATGGGTGACGCAACGGACTGGATCGTGGACCGCCAGAACGACCTCGCGCTCGTCAAGGTTTCCGGCGGGCGCGGCAAGCCCTTCCTGCGGCTGCGTGGCGCGGCTGCGAGACTTGGCGACGACATAACCGCATTCGGCTATCCGCTTGGCGGGCTCCTGTCCGACTCCATCAAGGTCACCACCGGCAACATCAACTCGCTCGTCGGCATGGAGAACGACACACGCTATTTGCAGATATCGACGCCGCTGCAGCCCGGCAATTCGGGCGGGCCCGTGGTCGATCGAACCGGCGGTGTCGCGGGCGTGGCGACAGCGGTGCTGGGTTCCACCTTCGCGGGCAACACGGGCATCCTGCCGCAGAACGTGAACTTCGCGATCCGCTCGAACGTCGTCGAGATTTTCCTGCAGAGCAGATCGATTGCATACGAGACCGAGCCACCCGGCGGCACAGAGCTATCGACTGCCGACCTGGCTGAGCGCGTCGCCCCGGCAGTGGTGCCGCTGCTTTGTTTCGGAAAACCCCCGGCAGTCACTGCCGATCTCCCGTCAACGCCCGCTCAAGTGCCGCAGCCAACTGCCATCGGGCGGTCTTTCCAGCGCGTCGCCAACTACGATGTGATCGGATTCGATTACCGGACGCTGCCCTCCGTTTCGGAGAGCCAGTGCCGGGAGGCTTGCGAGGTCGAGGCATCCTGCCGAGCGACCACCTACAACAAGAAGGAACGCTTCTGCTTCCTGAAGAACGACGCCAAGCTGCTCGTCGCCAATGCGGATGCGTCGGCATATGTGGCGGACGAACTCTCCGATGATGTGTTCATTTCGACTTTCGTGATCACGTCGGGCAGGGATGCTGCCGGCGGCGACTACAGGCGACTGCGCAACGGCAGCTTCATCGGGTGCTACCTCGAATGCGAGACGGACTCTCTATGCAGGGCGTTTGCATTCGTACGCCGCACGAATGAGTGCTGGCTGAAGAACCGCGTGGGCAGGGTGACGGCAAAGGATGGCGTGGAACTCGGGATTCGATGACGCGGGTGACGGTATTGCCGGTCACGGTGACGCACTCTTCGCGGCGGCGGCTGACGTGAGAGGCGTACGGGCTCTGACTGCGTAAGTTCAGGTCTGGGGCTGATCGGCCGCCGGCAGAGACTTCCGCTTCGCTTGCTCGAGCACGAAAATGCGAAGCGCGGATGAAAGGTTCGCCTCGCGCGGGCGCTCTCCGTCGACTTCGGCGACAAGGGCTGCGAGGGGCAGGCCGCGTTCGGCGGCGATGGCGCGCAGGTCGTCGAGGAACGGCTTTTCCAGCGAAAAGCTCGTGCGGTGGCCGCGGATGGTGACGGAGTGTTTCTGGACCAGGCTCACGATCGGGGCTCACGACCGGAGATCATGATAGGGCTCACGACCGGGGATCATGATCGGGGCTCATGAACAGGGCACACGATCGGAATTCATGAGCGGGAGGGAGGGGTGTCGCGGGCGAGCCTGTGGCCTTCGACGAAGGTTTCGGCTTTTTCGGCTTCGGTCCGGTCGCGCAGTTTCTCGGCTTTCGAGCGGCCGTGCAGGGCGCGGTTCTCGCTCGCAGCCTGCTCCTTGGCGGCCCGCGCCTTCTGCTTGCGGACCATGCGGAGGTTGACCATTTCGGCCACGGCCGGCGCTACTTCTTGCGGAAGGCGTCGAGCGAGACGACGTCGGCGCCCTTGCCGCCCGGAGGCGCGGCCGCCGGCGGTTCCTTCGAAGCGTCGGCCGGCTTCTTCTTCGCGTCCGACTTCTTGGCCGGCGCAGGCGCCTTCGTGACCTCCGCCTGCGGCTTGGCAGGCTTGTCCTCGGCGGCCGGTCCTTCGGCCTTCACGTCGAACTCGAGCTCGAAATTGACCGACGGATCGTAGAAGCCGCGCACGGCCGAGAAGGGGATCTCCAGACGCTCGGGCACGTCGGAGAAGGAGAGCCCGACCTCGAAGCCGGTCTCGCTGACCTTCAGGTCCCAGTACTGGAACTGGATGACGATGGTCATCTGCTCGGGATATTTTTCGCGCAGCCGCGGCGAGATGCGCACGCCGGGCGCGCCCGTCAGGAAGGTGATGAAGAAATGGTGGTTGCCGGGCAAGCCCGTCCGCGCCACCTCTGCCAGGACCTTGCGCATGACGCCGCGCAATGCCTCCTGGGCCAGGATGTCGTAGCGGATGTGGTCTTCGGCCATGCGGCAGGGTCCGTTGAATCGTCCAATAGCTGTAATCAAGCTTGGGGCCGGCGTAAACCTAGGAACCGCTCAGGCGCGCGTGAGTTCCAACGCGAGACCGCCGACGAGGAGGCTGGCGCAGATCATCTCGCCGCCGTCCTCGATCGCGCCGATGAGCTCGATGGCGGGCGGATGGATTTCCCAAACCATCGTGTGAAGCATGTCGAAGCCGACGGCGAAGACGGCGAAAAGGACAAGCCAGGCGACCAACCGCTTGGTCACGGTCCTGTCGCGGATTGCGTCGGGGCCGGGCCATACGAGGAAGAGAACCGCGACGACGACCACGCCAAGGCTCGCCGCGACGATGAGCTCGCCGAATTCCTGGGCGCGCAGGTAGAAGTAGGGGAAATGCTCGAGGTAGATGTCCTCGAAGCTTCGGAGGTCGAGCACGCCGACCAGCCAGGAGCCCATGCGTTCATGCAGCCGTTGGGAATCGTCGACGGCGAAATAGGCGAAGAGCAAGGCCCAGGCTGCATAGACGAGGGCGCGTCTGCGGATCGACAGGAAGAGCAGCATGACGGCCGCGGCGCACCATTTCAGGTGCTGGAACCGCTCGGCATAGCCGGCGTCGTTCTCCATGCTCCATGTCCAGTCGTCGCGACCCGACAGGACATGCAGGCCGATCAAGACCAGATCGACAGTCAGCAGCAGCGCCAGCAGCGCGAAGACCAACGCCTTCGACTGCCGGCGCCACGAATTGCGCTGGAGCGCCTCGTTCGCCGACAACGGACAGTTCTCCCACCCCCCACGATCCCCGGACGGTCATGTCCCGGGAGCGCAGCCATCGCTTCCGATCCCCGAAAGCCGTTCAGTCCTAGCCTAGCGAGAGCAGGGCTTCAATCCGGCGACCGAGTTTGGGGAGCGCGCCCCGCTTCGCCTGGACGCGCGCGCGAGTTCCAGGGCAAGGCCGCCGACGAGGAGGCTGGCGCAGAGCATTTCGCCGCCGTCCTCGATCACGCCCAGCCAATAGAACGCGGGCGTGAACGTCGTCACGGGATCCATTGCCATGATATGCAGCATGTCGAAGCCGACGGCGAAGAAGGCGAACAGCGCGAGCCAGGCCACCAGCCGTTTCGCCACCAGCCGTTCCCGAACGGCTCCGTTTCGTGGCCAGCACAATATCAGGGCGAAAGCGATGGCCGCGGCGGCGAAAAGGGCAACGGCCAGTTCGCCAAAGTCCTGCGGCCTCAGATAGAATGCGGGAAACCAGGCCGCGTAGATCTGCTGCACGCGTTCGAGCCCGAACTCGACCGCCAGACGCCCGCCCTGCGTCTCATGGATGGAGGTGGCGTCGTCTACAAGAAAGTAGAGAAAGATCGCCGCCCAGGCGAGGTAAACGGCTGCGCGCCTCGTCAGGGCCAGGACGAGAAGGAGGACGACGGCCGCCAACCATTTCAGATGCTGGAATTTCTCGGCATAGCCGGTATCAGCTTCCACGCTCCAGGCATGCTCGAAGACTTCGGGCGCCCCGACGAGAAACAGATGGCAGGCGACAAACATCAAGTCGATCGCAAGGAGAAGGACCAGCAAAGTCCAAGCGATCGCCCGCGCGACAGACCGCCGCCCGGCGGCATCGCCCTCGACTTCATCCAATAGCAACACAGTGCCCCACTTCGCCCAGCGATGCTTAGCTGACGAAGGAGAGACCGGCAACTACAGCGAGCAGCGTATCAAGCGGATATATTGGTTTCACGCTTGCCGTAAGCGCGCAGGAAGGTGCGCACCGCATTGACCGCGGCCTGCCGGATGCGTTCGGCGTCCGGCTGGTCGCCGAGCATCATGGAGACGTGCAGGTCGGCGTTGATGAGCGCCTGGAACTGGCGCGCCGCGACGTCGGGGTCGTCGATGTCGAGATGCCCGGCATAAGCGAGGCGGGCGAAGCGCGCGGCGAGCGCCGCCCACGCCCTGCCGGGCCCTTGCTCGCGCCAGCCGGCGAAGAGCTCGGGATAGCGCTCGCCTTCGGTCTGGATCAGCTTGCGCAGGAATTTGCCGTCGCCGCTGCATATGCAGTTGCCGGTGAGCCGCACGGCGAAGGCGACGAGATCCTCCTCGATATGCTCGGGATGGTCGGGGAAGGTCGCCAGCGTTTCGAAGAAGCCGGCGTTGACCCGCTCCGTCAGCGCCAGCACGACGGCGACGAAAAGCTGTTCCTTGTCGACATGATGGTTATACACCGTCTGCCGCGACACGCCGGCCTCGGCGGCGATCATGTCGATGTTGGCGCCGGCAAATCCCTCGCGGCAGAACACATGCGCGGCAGCTTCGAGGATGGACAGGCGTTTCGCCGCATGGCTGCGGGGGGCGCAGATGTCAGGAGAGGGCACGGACAAGGGCATAAATCTTTATAGCACTGATTGACTATTTTGACAACTCTGTCTAAAAAAATGGGCAGTATCGGTGGCCGCTATCCTGCTTGGAGGATTCAGGAAGGCTGCGAACCGAACGCCTGGCGAGGTGAGACGGACCCGTGACAGGTCCTTGGCCCGCCGAACTGAAGGTTTGCATCATGACTTCCGGATTCCTCCGCATCGCGATCGTGCTCGGGCTCGTTTCAGCGGTCGGCCCCTTCGCCATCGACATGTACCTGCCCGCCCTGCCGACCATCGGGGCCGACCTCGACGCCAACCCCTTCGCCGTGCAGATGACGCTCGTCGTCATGTTCGTGGCCGCCGCGGTGGGGCCGCTGATCGTCGGTCCGCTGGCCGACATTTATGGCCGAAAGCCCGTCATGTTCGGCGGCCTTGCCGTGTTCATCGCCGCAAGCGTCGCTGCGGCCATGGCGCCGAACATCGAATGGCTGATAGCGTTCCGGCTGCTGCAGGGGCTGGGCTGCTCGACCGGCATGGTGGTGCCGCGCGCCGTGGTGCGCGACCTGCACACCGGCCCGGAGGCTGCCAAGCTGATGTCGCTGCTGATGCTGGTGTTCAGCGTCTCGCCGATTCTTGCGCCGCTGACCGGCAGCATCATCATCGAAGCCTTCGACTGGCGCGCGGTGTTCTGGGCGGTGGCGATCGCCTCCGTCGCCGGCGGCTTCCTTCTGGCGTTCGGACTGGAGGAGACACACCCGGCGGCGCGCCGCGGCGACAGCTCGTTCGGCTCGGCCTTCAGGGGCTACAGCTTCCTGATGCGCGACAGGACCTTCCTCGGCCTGGTGCTGATCGGCGGGTTCGGCCTCGCCAGCTTCTTCGTCTACCTGGCGAACTCCTCCTTCGTCATCATCGACCATTTCGGCCTGTCGCCCTCTGCCTACAGCGTGCTCTTCGCGATCAACGCGATCTCCTTCTTCGGGGTGTCGCAGACCAGCGGGTGGCTGACGCAGAAGTACGGTCTTGCGCGCGTCGTGCGGCCCGCGGTGCTGGGCTTCGCCACCGCCATGATCGCCGGCAGCGTCATCATGGCGGCGGGGATCGACTCGCTCGCGGTGCTGGCGGTGACGCTCTTCGCCGGCTACGGCTTCCTCGGCCTCGTGCTGCCGACGACCTCGGTGCTGGCCATGGAGGAGCATGGCGAGATCGCCGGCACGGCTGCCGCCCTCATGGGCACGCTGCACATGGTCACCGGCGTGGTGGCCATGGTGGTCGCCGGCTTTTTCGCCAATGGCAAGCCGCTGCCGATGATGACGGCGATCGCCATCTGCTCGGCGTTGGCGCTGGGGCTGACGCTGCTGACGCTGAGGCGCGACGGGCCGGTCGAGGCGCCGGCGGCCGCCGAATAGGAGCGAAGGCAGGCCTCAGGGCCGGGGATCTTCCAAGCTCGCCGCGACCGCGGCGACCAGGAAATCGGCGCGCTGCCGGATCGTGGCGCGGGGCAGCTCGACCAGATCATAGCCGAAGCCGGCATAGGTTTCGGCCATGACCTCGCAGGTCCGCACGGCGACCTCCCAGCTCTGCCTGCGCTCCTCGTCCTGGCCGTAGATTTCCGGCCACGGCGGGGCGATGAAGACGCGGGCATTGTAGCGGAGGCGCCATGCTTCCTCCTCCATCCAGGCCGGAACCTCCAGGCCTTCCAGCCTGAGATAGCCTATCGTGTCGGGCAGGCCGCGGTCGAAGACGACCGGTCCGTCCTGCCGCCCGGCGTCGCGCCAGGAGCGGAGCTCCCAGTCGAACATCAGCCCGGCGAAGCGCTGGCGGTCGATCCACGGCAGGCCG
>Ga0233385_1001174_pt1 | contig 11154 bp, 7 predicted proteins | sample ElkDunMinimDraft_16_FD_191543 | JGI IMG/M metagenome (GOLD analysis project Ga0233385, IMG submission 191543) | Fecal eukaryotic communites from dung pellets of Tule Elk in California, USA - Elk Dung G36 | ecosystem: Host-associated > Mammals > Digestive system > Large intestine > Fecal | place... | reverse complement strand
CGCGCGAGGAGGCCCGCGCCTTCGTCGGGCCACATGTCGAAGGCGTTCTGCGTGCTTGGCGAAAACCGGCCCTGAAGCTTCGGTTGGCAAGTCCTACCAGCGGCGATACTTAAGTTTCTAGCGGCTACCAACACGCCAATTGGGGGCCGCCAGGCTCCGCCAGTCCCAATATTGGAATGTGCCGGTCCCTGGCGACTGCGGCGAGACCGCAGGTTCCTACCCCCCGATCCCGCCTATGGTTACGGGAAGCTGCGTCCGTCGCGCGGCGCGAACTGCCTGATGTGCGCCAGGCTGTGGACTAATCGGGCATCCCCTCCCTGCATCGCCTGCCAGTCGCGCTTCGGTCAATATCACGCCGACCAAAACCAAATTCCACCTCCGCCGCACCAGCTCGATTGATCCTTTCAGGCTCGATGGCGCTTCTAGGCGCCGTCGGTAGCCATGGGCTTCAGCCGCGAAGCTGTCGCTTCTTCCGCCAAGGCGCGTTCGCCTCCCAGTCGCCAGCCATGATGCAGCCGAACGGCATCACCTCATCGACGATCTCGGCCAAACCGTAACCTTCAATCTGGCGACGCACCGCTTCTGCGCTCTTGTAGGCGCTTGGTAGTTCGGAAATATCCGTCACGCCCGAGAAGAACCGTGCATCGATCCCCTTGGTCTCCGCGGCGAAGATCTCCGCGTCGGTGCGGCCGGCCTGCAGCCGCTTGTGCTGGGTGCGCGAGAAATTGCGCCCGGCGCCATGCGGCGAGAAGCCGAGGCCGTGCTCGGCATTCTTTCCGCGCGCGATCAGAACCGGTTCCGCCATGTTGAGCGGGATCAGCGTCAGGTCGGTTGCGTCGTCCGCCCAATTGTCGAAGGCGGGCGTCGCTCCCTTGCCGTGGTAGAACAGGCCATCCGAACGCCGGAATACGAAGTTGTGTTCGTTCCAGAAGCGATCCCCGAGCTTGGCGCTGAGATGTTCCGCGGTCATGTCATGGATCACCTCATGGTTCGCCTTCGTCCAGGCGCGGATCGTCTGCAGCGCGTCCCAATAATCCTCTCCCTCCCTGGTATCTGCGGGAATCCAGGCATTCTGGGGCAGCGTTTCCGGCGAGAGAACTTGGCGATAGCCTTCGGCGATCTTCATCCCGCGGCTGTAGAGGCGCGCGCCGGGCGAACGGGACCCGTGATGGGTCACCAGAGCCGTTTCGCCCGTGGACTTCAGCGTGCCGACAAAGGCGAAATGGTTGCCGTCGCCCTGCGTGCCGAAATGCTCAATGGCCGCGCTCATGTTCTCGCGCAGATACGGGTTGGCGTCGATCCGCTCGGCCACTTCCTTCGGCGGGCGGATCTGCTGACCGCGCGGCCGCCCTCCAGGCCCGAAATGCGTTACCGCATGGACCGCGTCCAGCAGGGAAGCAGGCGGCACACCCGGAAAGGTCGAGATCGCCATCGAGCAGCAGATGTCGGCCGAGTGCATGCCGGGATGGATCGCCTCGGAGACAACCACGCCGCCGACCGGGATCGTTCCGAGCGGGCCTGCCGGGCAGGCGTCAGGCATGATCGCTCCCGCGCGGATCACCGGCGTGCGCATCAGCGCGCGCATCGAATTGCTCACTGCCTCGACGTTCGCGGCCTCGTGCTCGTTCTCCACTTCGATGTTGATATGGAACGGAATGGCGTCCTGCGCATGCAGCGCGATCGCCGGCGGCGGCTCGAAGCGACGTGCGGCCGCGAGTGCTTCCTCATGAGAACCACCTCGCGCGAGCACCTCGTTGCCGGCGGCCAGCGCATTGCGAAACCACTTGCCCTGCGCCATCCCGGCGTCGATCAGATCCTGTCCGCTCAATACTTCAACCATGTCATCCATCCACATTTTCTATTCAGTCAATCCGAGCGACGGCAAGGGTTTGCGAGACGATATTCCGCCACTTCGCTGAGCACGAAGGGAGGCTTCGATCCTCCACGCCTTTCGGCCACCCCGACAGGGGCTGCGTCTACCTGTAGTCCCGCCAGCATCCGTCGCTGGCATCGAAGGTCGGACGACAAGCGGGCTGGAGGACTCTCGACAAACCTTTCGGTCCGTCGCGCGGATTCGAACCGCTACGACCAATGTAGTCCTGCAAGCATTCGTCCATCCCAGTATTGGCGACAAGCTATGCCCGAGACCATCACCGCACGCATTCCATCTGGTCGATGACGCCATACGGTCCCTGTAGTCCAACAGGCTTCATTCGCCCATCATGCCTGGCGACAAGGAGCGGCGGGACCGTTTCTGAGCTACTCCGCATCCTTGGGGGTGCGAGGGGCGGTTTGACGCCCGACCTCCCGGCCCTGAGCCGGGTGCTCTATCCTGTAGTCCTGCCGGCATTCGCCAGTCATTTTCAGGATTGCGGCGACAAGAATGACGAAACACCGGGAGCCCCGCTCGTGCCAGAGAGCGCCTGCAAGGTGGGGAGTCGAACCCCACAGGTCATCCCGCTCGTGGTGCTGTAGTTCCGTCTGCATTCGCCGCGATCACCTTCGCAGGTGTGACGTCAAGTTGTTCGCGAAACCTTCTTCTGCTCTACCGGCTGAGCTACGGACCCGATTGGCAGGTCCGGCGGGGATCGAACCCGCGACACGAAGTTTGGATGTAGTTCCGCTGTCATTCGTCACGCCTGGATGTGTTCTCCTTTTCGTGCAGCCGAGGCTGCGGTTCGTCTCCTGTCATGACGACAAGGGTGATGAAACATCGTCCGCGTTGCGGCGGACACCTGCTCTAACCACTGAGCTACGGGCCCGAAGTGGTGGACCCGGCGGGTTTCGAACCCGCGACCTGGAGGGTAACAGCCTGTAGTTCCATCGGTATTCGTCATGCACTTTCCGAGTGGATCCCGGCGGCGTGTCCGCCGGGATCCTTGTCAAAGTTCGGTCGCCTCGATCGTCCGGACCCAATGGTCCGGGTCGCCGTTGGACACGAATGCCCCGACCGCGTCGAACCCGCGGTCCGAGAACCCGCCGACATTCAGGATGTCGGCGTCACTCCTGGCCTGCGTCGTCGCGTAGGGCTGGATGTCGATGCAGACCAGCTTCGCCTTCGGGTTTGCGGCCTTCAGCTTCCACCATTCCTGCATCATTCCAGTCCCCTGGTGCGGGTGGGCCGTCGCGTCGGCCCAGGACTGGTTGTCCGAGACGAACACCACGAGGTCGACCTTCGATCGCTCCTTCACCAGCCGCGCCAGCGGCGCGGAGCAGTTCGTCCCGCCGCCGCCGATCGCGGCAAGCTTTGCCGCGTTGGTCATCACCGTGTCGCGAGCGTTGAGGTGGACATCCACCACATCGTTCTCGAACGGCATGACCCTGGCTGTCGGGTTGCGTCGCAGGACGGAGGCCGCCACGAGGGCAGCCACGTCGATGCAGCGCACCACGGACGTCGACCCCTTGCGGAAGCCGGTGGCCGGGGACCCCATCGACCCGGACACGTCCGGGCAGACGACCACGTTTCCGCCGAAGGACGGCACGTTGGCGAGCGCCACTTCCATCGCGTCCTGCAATGCGTTCCGGACGACCTGCGGCACGCCCGGATCGGCACTCATGAACGCCACCATCAGCTGATAAGGGAATACGCGCGAGCGCTTCACCTCGTCGGCGTCGGCCAGGCGGCGGGCAAGCTTTTCGGCAAACCCCTCCACCTCGAACACGCCGTGGCGTGCGAAGGCGTTGAGGTTCTGCCGCAGCATCTGCCAGCCGGCCGTCTCCGCGATCCCCACCCAATGCTCCTTCGTGAGAGGCAGAGCGGTGAGCATCTGGAACGGCACGTTCGGGACGGGCAACGACGGATCGCGCTTGAACGCCTCGAAAGCTGCCACCAGCCCTGGCAGGACCTGCACGTCATGCGGCTTGCCGAGCAGATAGCCGTAGAGGGCTTCACGCGACGCCGAGGCCGGCTTCGGGTGAACCATCTTGACGATATCCGCCAGCGACGGGTCGTTGCCGACGGCCGCACGCATGATCTCGACGTCCGAGGCCTTCTCCAGCCACTGAAGCACCAGTCGCTTGGGACGGGTTCCGAGCGACTTGCGCCCGGTGGCGCCCGACCGCATGACCTGCACGAAGTTACGCAGCATCTTGCCGTTCTTCACGATCCGTCCGAACGCCCGGTCGAACTGGTCGCCATGCACTTGGGAGAGGACCGCCAGAAGCAAAGCGGGCATGTCCTTCATGTAGCCCCGCTCGAAAGCGTGCACGGCTGTCTTTGCCAGGAAATCCGGCTCGACCTGCCACGCAAGCTTCAGAACCTCGTCCAGCTGCTCCCGCGCATCAGCGTAGAAGGTCGCGTTGAACGTTCCCGTCGCAGCCAGCTGCGCGAGAGCCTGGTGAGGCGTCAGGCTGTAGGCCGGAGCACCCCCATGGTTCGTCGCGTTACTGTGCGGGAGCAGCTTTCCCTTGATCGCCGCAAACAAGGATTTGTTTGCCATCGTTCTCATCCTTCTGGTTCACGCCAAACACATTTCAAGAGGCGTGCCAGTTCGCGATGCTGTTAGGATTTGTTGAGCGAGTATATGTATTAAAATATTGATTCTAATGGGTAATAAAATTCCTTAAGACGGTTCTCGGCTGGGGCGTTGACCATCAGGGCAACATAATGAGATGATCCGAATAGATAAAAGATTATCCTGTAGGATATATTTTGAAGAGACGCGTCGCCATTAGCATTCTCGGAACCACGCTGGATGTCGGTGGGCGCGATGATCGATGGAAGCGCTGGAGGCCGACGGTTTCGCTATGCCAGCAGCCTGGCATGTTCATCGATCGTCTCGAGCTGATCCGCGACAAACATTCCGAAGGGCTGGCGAAGCAGATTGTTGGGGACATCGAGCAGGTTTCGCCGGGAACCGAGGTCCGGCAGCATGTGATCAACATGCACGACCACTGGGATTTCAGCGAGGTCTATACGAACCTTCGCGATTTTGCCCGCGCCTACGTCTTCGACACCGAGCGCGAGGATTATCTCGTCAACATCACCACGGGCACCCATGTCGCGCAGATCTGCTGGTTCCTGCTGACCGAGGCGCACTTCATCCCCGCCCGGCTGCTGCAGTTGTCACCGCCGCGGCGACGCGATTCCAGTGAAGAGCCGCTCGACCCGGCCGGCCGGCACTCGATCATCGATCTCGACCTGTCGCGCTACGACGCCATTGCGACGCGGTTTGCTGCCGAGCGCGACGAGGCTACCTCGTTCCTGAAATCGGGCATCGCGACACGCAGCCCCGCCTTCAACCAGATGATCGAACAGATTGAAAAGGTCGCGATACGCTCGCGCGCGCCGGTGCTGCTGACCGGGCCGACCGGCGCCGGCAAGTCGCAACTGGCGAAGCGTATCTACGAACTCAAGAAGGCGCAGCGACAGGTGTCGGGCGACTTCATCGAGGTGAATTGCGCTACACTTCGCGGCGACCAGGCGATGTCCACCTTGTTCGGCCATGTGAAGGGCGCCTTTACCGGCGCGCAATCGGAGCGAGCCGGCTTGATGAAGTCGGCGGACAAGGGCGTGCTGTTCCTCGACGAGATCGGCGAACTCGGCTCCGACGAACAGGCGATGTGTCTGCGCGCCATCGAGGAGAAGCGGTTTCTCGCTGTCGGAGCCGACCGCGACACCGCATCGGACTTCCAGCTTCTGGCCGGCACAAACAGGGATCTGTCGAGTAGCGTGAGGGAGGGCCGGTTCCGCGAGGACCTGTTCGCAAGGTTGAATCTTTGGACCTTCACCCTGCCGGCCCTGAAGGATCGCAAGGAGGATATCGAGCCGAACCTCGAATTCGAGCTGCGCCGTTTCAGCGATCGGGAGGGTCAGAACGTCACGTTCAACCGGGAGGCGCGTGACGCCTATCTGCGGTTTGCGGGGGCTCCCGAGGCCGCGTGGCGCGCGAACTTCCGCGACCTGTCCGCCTCGGTGACACGGATGGCGACGCTGGCGCCTCAGGGCCGCATCAACGAGGAGACCGTTCGCGACGAGATCGCGCGACTGAGGCAGCTGTGGTCGGAATCTCCGCAGATCAGCGGGACCCTGACGAATCTGCTGAGCGCCGATCAGTTGGAAACGATCGACCTGTTCGACCGAGCGCAGCTCGCGACTGTCATCGAGGTATGCAGACGCACAAATTCACTGAGCGCAGCAGGGCGCGAACTTTTCGCCGCGTCGCGCCGCTCCAAAACCAGCAGCAACGACGCCGACCGGCTCCGGAAATATCTGGCGAGATTCGGCGTGACGTTCGATTCTGTCGCCCAATCATAGATCGCTGCTGCGCGGGCTATCCTCGTCGTCGTGCCGGTCACACGTATCTGTGGCGCTTTTCAACGAATATGCTCCGGAGCTTCTGCACGCTCGCAAGCGTTGGACGCGGGTCTCGATCGAAGGATGCGAGCCGGATGAACTCGATCCAAGCCCATTCATTCTCGGTAATACATTCCATCCGATCGGCCGCCGGCGCCCTCGCCCCGAGATCTAGGTTGTTAGATTTCACTTGCCGAAGATCCCCCTGATGGCCGAACGCGCCTTCGCCGTCAGGCTGGGGTCGGCGTGATCTGACGCATTCCTGAGTTCCTCGATCCAGTCGAGCTCGTTGTCACTTACGATCGTCCCGAAGATCTTGCGAATCGCGAGCGCCGTAGTGTCTTCGCCCAGCTGCTCGACAGCCATCATGAACAACAGCTTCGGATCGGTCTCGAGCGCTTTGGCGAGTCCCGGCACCCTGTCGAGAGGCAGCTTGTTCGCGCCGGTCTTGATCATCGCCAGCATATTGGGCTGCTGGAAGCCAGCCTCGCGGGCTATCGCCGACTGCGTCTTTTTCGGCCTGAGCTCCAGGATCCGTTTCTCCAGGAACCTGACCAGCCTCGTGTCGGCGTATGGCTTGCCTGCCGTCTTCTTCATGCTCGATACCTCGTTCGTTCGCAGCTCTCATGCGCTGCTCGAATACGTTGTATCGCTTGATCGGTGGGTGGCCGCGGGAATGTCGAGGCATCTGCGACCTTAAATCCGTCGACAGCGAGAGCCCCACTGTTCTTGGAGCAGATGCTACGAGCGCCAACGAGTGGACCTACGGGCTCCTAAAAAAAATTCGCAATTCCTCTTGCGAGTGCCGGGACGCAGATGCGGCGACTACGCTGGAAGAACCGGCTATGGCAGCGCAAGTCGAACTAAACGGACTACGGCAAGCCGGGGGCGGTTCAACTGGCCCGGCCTGCGGATTACCATGTGCGCAGCAAGCGGTACTTTCGCTCCCGCCGCCTGCTCCTCGTGTGAAGCGCGTGTACATCGGCTTGTGCTGATACCAGCAAGGGGCGTTCTACATCGCGCCTCAGAACGAGACCTTGCTTGGTGTCATGCGCGTCTTGCCGACGAGGAAGTCGAAATCGACGCCTTGGTGCGCCTGCTGCACGGAGTGGACGAACATTTGCCCGTAGCCGCGCTCGAAATGCGGCCGCGGCAGCACCAGCGCGCCGCGGCGGCGGGAGAGTTCGGCGTCATCCACGACCAGCTCGAGCCGGCGCCCCGGCACGTCGAGCAGTATCTCGTCGCCGGTCTGCACCAGCGCAAGCGGGCCTCCGACTGCCGATTCCGGCGAGACGTGCAGCACCACCGTGCCGTAGGCGGTGCCGCTCATGCGCCCGTCGGAGATGCGCACCATGTCAGTGACGCCCTTCGCCAGAAGCTTCGACGGCAGCGCCATGCTGCCCACTTCCGGCATGCCGGGATAGCCGACCGGGCCGGCGGACTTCATTACCAGCACTGTGTCGGCATCGACGTCGAGATCGGGGTCGTCGATGCGCGCGCGAAAATCCTCGGCGTTCTCGAAGACCAGCGCTCGGCCGCGGTGGACCATGAGCCGCTCCGAGGCTGCCGAGGGCTTGAGCACGGCGCCCTCCGGGGCCAGGTTGCCGCGCAGCACCGCGATGCCGCCCTGCGCCGTGACAGGTCTCTCGCGCAGGCGGATCACCTCGTCGTCGTGACATTCGGCGCGCGCCAGCCGGTCGCCGATGGTGCCGCCTTCCACCGCGGGCGCGGAGAGGTCGAGCAGGTCTTCCACCCGCTTCATCAGCGCAGGCAGGCCGCCGGCATTGAAGAAATCCTCCATCAGGAAGCGGCCGGAGGGCTTCAGGTCGACGAGGCAGGGTACGCCGGCGCCGAGCCGGTCCCAGTCGTCGAGCGAGAGCGGCACGCCGAGCCGGCCTGCCAGCGCCAGCAGATGTACCACCGCGTTGGTGGAGCCGCCGATGGCGCCGTTGACCACGATGGCGTTCTCGAAGGCGGCACGCGTGAGCACGCGCGAAATGGTCATTCCGGCGCGCACCAGCGCCACGGCGTGCTTGCCGCTCTCCTCGGCAAGCCGGCGGCGGCGGCTGTCGGCGGCGGGTATCGCGCCGTTCAGCGGCAGGCCGATGCCCATCGCCTCGGCCAGCGAGGCCATGGTGGAGGCGGTGCCCATGGTCATGCAGGAGCCGGCCGAGCGGCTCATCGCGGCCTCGGCGTCCCAGTATTCGTCGCGGCTCAGCCGGCCGGTACGGTACTCCTCGTCGAAGCGGAAAACGTCGGTGCCCGAGCCCAGCTCGCGGCCACGGAAGCGGCCGTTGAGCATGGGGCCGCCGGACACCAGCACGGACGGGATGTCGCAGCTCGCCGCGCCCATCAAGAGGGCAGGGGTGGTCTTGTCGCAGCCGGCCAGCAGCACCACGCCGTCGATGGGGTTGGCGCGTATCGTTTCCTCGACATCCATGCTGACGAGGTTGCGGAACATCATGGTAGTGGGCCGCATCAGCGGCTCGCCAAGGCTCATGACCGGGAATTCGAGCGGGTAGCCGCCGGCCAGCAGCACGCCGCGCTTCACGCACTCGGCAAGCTCGCGCAGGTGCCGGTTGCACGGGTTGAGCTCCGACCATGTGTTGCAGATGCCGATCACCGGCCTGCCGTCGAAGAGCTCCGGTCCGAAACCCTGGCTGCGCATCCAGCTGCGCGGGATGAACCCGTACTTTCCCTCGCGCGCGAACCATTCCGCGCTGCGCATCGCGGGTGCGTCATTGTCCTGGTCGTCCATCGTCGTTCTCCAGGCCGGTTCCGGTCCGGCGTCATGAATGGATGGCTGGTGCCGTCGGTCAGGCTGGCGCGTGGCGGCGGCGCGATTGCCAGCGCCACGCCATCAGAAGCAGCGGCGAGACCCAGATCAGAATGGTGACGACGCCAAGCACCGCCGAGAACGGCCGCGAGAAGAACTGCAGGAAATCGCCCTGCGCCTTGATCATCGACGTCAGGAAGGTTTCCTCCAGCATCCGGCCGAGCACGAGCCCCAGCAACGCCGGCGCGATGGGGAAACCATTCTCCTCCATGAACCATCCGATCACGCCGAATACCAGCATGGTGACGACGGCGGTCAGCGTGTTGTCCATGGCGAACGCGCCGACGATGCAGAACATCATGATGACCGGCATGAGATAGGAGCGCGGCACGTCCAGGATGTAGCGCGAGCCCTTGATTGCCGCGTAGCCGAGCGGGACCATCAGGATGTTGGCGAGGATGAAGGACAGGAAGATGCCGTAGATCAGTGTCGGCTGCGTCTCGAAGATGGCGGGGCCGGGCGTCAGGCCCTTCATGAAGAGCACGCCGATGACGATGGCGGTCATGGAGTCGCCGGGGATGCCGAGGACGGTGGCCGGCACATAGCTCGCGGACACGCTCGCATTGTTGGCCGCCCCCGCGGAGATGATGCCCTCCAGGCTGCTTTCGTCGAATTCCTTGCGGTTGATCGAGAAGCGGCGGGCGAGCGCATAGGAGATCCAGGCGGCGATGTCGGCGCCGGCTCCGGGCAGCGGGCCGGTGCCCGTCCCGACCACGATGCCTTGGGCGAAGCCGCGGCGGTAGCGCCACAGCTCGGGCATCAGGCCCTTGAAGATGTTGCCGATCCTCTTGGCCGCCATGGTCGGCATTGGATCGCGCGACATGGCGTAGCGCAGGATCTCGGAGATGGCGAACATGCCGATGAGCGCGGCGACGAGGCCGACGCCTCCGTAGAGCGCGGTGCTGCCGAAGGTGAAGCGCGGCTGCCCGGTGACGGGGAACACGCCGACCATGGCTATGAGCAGGCCGAGCATCAGCGAGATCATGCCCTTGAGCGCGCTGCCCGGCGCGATGAAGGCGGCCGAGGTGAGGCCGAGGCAGACGAGCCAGAAGTATTCGTAGCTGCTGATGTTGAGTGCGAGGCGCGCCACGGCGGGGGCGAAGAACATCAGGAAGACGGCGCCGACCAGGCCTCCCACCGCCGAGGTGACGACGCAGGCGCCGAGGACGAGCTCGCCGTGCCCGCGCATGGTCAAGCGATAGGCGGCGTCGGTGTAGGCGGCCGAGGATGGGGTGCCGGGAATACGCAGCAGCGCCGACGGTATGTCGCCCGCGAAGATCGCCATGGCGCTGGCGCTGACGATGGCTGCGATGGCCGGCAGCGGCGGCATGAAAAAGGTCACCGGCACCAGCAGCGCGACGGCCATGGTGGCGGTCAGGCCAGGGATGGCGCCGACGAAGAGACCGAAGATCGCCGAGAGCAGGACGACGAGGAGGACGTCCGGCGCAATCAGCGCCAGGAAGGCGTCGTAGATCACCTCCATGTCAGCACTCCCACATAGGGTTCGAGCAGTCCCCAGGGCAGCGGCACCAGGAGGATGTCCTGGAAGCCGATCTTCACGACGACGATGGTGATCACCGCGACGACGAGCGAGGCGACGGGGGCGCGTGTGAACTGGAGCAGCGGCGCCAGAACGGTGATGAAGCCGCTGATGATGAAGCCCAGCCCGTTCGAGGTGAGGATGTAGAACAGCAGCGCGCCAAGCACGACCAGCACGTTGGCGATGTGGCGCGGCGAGCTGATCCAGCTGCCGAAATCGACGAGGCGTGCGCCTGCGCGCTCGCGCCAGCCGCTCAGCGTCAGCAGGGCGCCGCCGCAGATCAAGGCAATGCCGATAATGGAGGGGAAAAGCCCGCCTCCATATGCGCTGCCGAAGAAGGGTTTCGGCTGGAGGGTGGAAGCGTAGAGAGCCATGAGACCGATCGCCAGGACGATGGGTCCGAGAATGACGTCCGAAACCTTCATGACGCCTCCTTCATTGCCTTCTCGATTGCAGAGGGTCGCACCCGGGGACGTGCCCCGG
>Ga0233385_1001173_pt1 | contig 11158 bp, 9 predicted proteins | sample ElkDunMinimDraft_16_FD_191543 | JGI IMG/M metagenome (GOLD analysis project Ga0233385, IMG submission 191543) | Fecal eukaryotic communites from dung pellets of Tule Elk in California, USA - Elk Dung G36 | ecosystem: Host-associated > Mammals > Digestive system > Large intestine > Fecal | place... | reverse complement strand
CCATCTTGGTCTCGGTGTACCGCGGGGCGGCCGCCGGGTCGTCACCGGGGGAGCCGAAGTTGCCCTGGCCGGACGCCAGCGGGTAACGCATCGACCAGTCCTGCACCAGGCGGACGAGGGCGTCGTAGATCGCCGTGTCACCGTGCGGGTGGTACTTGCCCATGACGTCGCCGACGACGCGGCTGCACTTGGAGAACTGCCGGTCGGGGCGGTAACCGCCGTCGTACATCGCGTAGATGACGCGCCGGTGCACCGGCTTGAGGCCGTCGCGGACGTCCGGCAGCGCACGGCCGACGATGACGGCCATCGCGTAGTCCAGGTAGGAACGCTGCATCTCGAGCTGCAGGTCCACCTGGTCGATGCGGCCGTGCTCGATCTCGCCCGGGGTCTCGGTCACGTGCGGGTCACTCCAGTCGTCAGTACCAGCTCGGTCGCGTGCGCCGGGCTCGCCGGCGTCCGCGTCAGATGTCGAGGAAGCGCACGTCCTTGGCGTTGCGCTGGATGAACGCGCGACGGGCCTCGACGTCCTCGCCCATCAGCACCGAGAAGATCTCGTCGGCGGCCGCGGCCTCGTCCATCGTCACCTGCAGCAGCGTGCGGTGCTCGGGCGACATGGTCGTCTCCCACAGCTCCGTGTAGTCCATCTCGCCCAGGCCCTTGTACCGCTGGATCGCGTTGTCCTTGGGCAGGCGCCGGTTGTTCGCACGCCCGTCCGCGATCACCGCGTCACGCTCGCGGTCCGAGTAGACGTAGTCGTGCGGCGCGTTGCTCCACTTGATGCGGTAGAGCGGCGGCTGCGCCATGTAGACGAACCCACCCTTGATGAGCTCCGGCATGTAGCGGAAGAGCAGCGTCAGCAGCAGCGTGCGGATGTGCTGGCCGTCGACGTCGGCGTCGGCCATCAGCACGATCTTGTGATAGCGCAGCTTCGAGATGTCGAAGTCCTCGCCGATGCCGGTGCCGAAGGCGGTGATGAGCCCCTGCACCTCCTGGTTGCCCAGGGCCTTGTCCAGACGCGCCCGCTCGACGTTGAGGATCTTCCCGCGGATCGGCATGATCGCCTGCGTGCGGGGGTTGCGCCCACGGACGGCGGAGCCGCCGGCGGAGTCACCCTCGACGATGAAGACCTCGCACTCGGCCGCGTTGTTGGACTGGCAGTCGCGCAGCTTGCCGGGCATCGAGTTGGACTCGAGCAGACCCTTGCGGCGGGTCGCCTCGCGCGCCTTGCGGGCCGCCATGCGCGCCGCGGCCGCCTGGATCGACTTGCGGATGACGTCCTTGGCCTCGGACGGGTGCGCGTCGAGCCAGGCCCCGAGCTGGTCGTTGACGACCTGCTGGACGAAGCGCTTGGCGTCGGTGTTGCCGAGCTTGGTCTTGGTCTGGCCCTCGAACTGCGGCTCGCCGAGCTTGACCGAGATGACTGCCGTCAGGCCCTCGCGGATGTCGTCGCCGGTGAGGTTCTCGTCCTTGTCCTTGAGGATGCCCTTCTCGCGCGCGTAGCGGTTCATCAGCGACGTCATCGCCGCCCGGAACCCCTCCTCGTGCGTGCCACCCTCGGTGGTCGAGATCGTGTTGGCGAACGTGTGGACCGACTCGGAGTACGCGGTGGTCCACTGCAGCGCGATCTCGACGGAGATCTTGCGGGTCGTGTCCTCCGCCTCGAAGTCGATGACCTCGGGGTGCACGTGGTCGACCTTCTTGGCCGAGTTCAGGTGCTTGACGTAGTCGACCAGGCCGCCGTCGTACTTGTACGTGACCGTGCGGACCGTCGTCTCCGGCTGCTGGTCGTCGCCCGACTCGCCGGTGACCTCGTCGTCGGTGCCGGTGTGCTGCGGCCGCTCGTCCGTCAGGGAGATCTTCAGGCCCTTGTTGAGGAACGCGTACTGCTGGAAGCGGGCGCGCAGGGTCTCGAAGTCGTAGTCGACGGTCTCGAAGATCGTGCCGTCGGCCCAGAACGTCTGCGACGTGCCCGTGGCGTCCGTCGGCTCGCCCTTGCGGAGCTCGCCGACGGGCTTGCCGCCGTCCGCGAAGCTCTGGGTCCAGGTGAAGCCGTCACGCTTGACCACGGTCTCGACGCGGGAGGACAGCGCGTTGACGACCGAGATGCCGACGCCGTGCAGACCACCCGAGACGGCGTAGCCGCTACCGCCGAACTTGCCACCCGCGTGCAGGATCGTCATGACGACCTCGACGGTGGGACGGCCCTCGGTGGGGTGGATCGCCACGGGGATGCCGCGCCCGTTGTCGGTGACGCGCACGCCGCCGTCGGCGAGCAGCGTCACCTCGATGGTGTCGCAGTAGCCCGCCAGGGCCTCGTCCACCGAGTTGTCGACGACCTCGTAGACCAGGTGGTGCAGCCCGCGGGCGCCCGTCGACCCGATGTACATGCCGGGGCGCTTGCGGACGGCCTCGAGGCCCTCGAGGACGGTGATCGCGCTGGCGTCGTACGAGCCGTCGTCCACGCGCCGGGGTGCTGCGGCGGCCGTTCCCTGCTCCTCGGCGGTCGTGTCCTGCGGGTCGCGAGGGGTGCTCTGGTCGGCCACGGGCGGCGGTTCTCCTCGAGAGCTGGTGGGCGTCAGGCGCGTCGTGAACGGCTGCGAACCGTCCAGGAGTCCGGATCACTCCACGGTGGCGGAGTTCTGGGCTCACGGGGGCGCGCAGGCGCCTTGGATGACCTGTCCAGTCTACCCGGCAGACGCCCGATCACGGGCAGGTCGGGCGCGCGGCGGCCGTGCAGGGGGACGGCGTCAGCCGTACGTGTCCCGCGGGCCCCGGCCCGCGACCCGGCGCGGACCGCGTCCGAAGCCGTGCCCCACCGGTCCCAGCACGTCCACCTGCACCACGACACCCTCGCCCAGGGCCTCGTCGAACCGCGCGAGCATCGCCGGGGCCAGCAGCCGCAGGTTCGCCGCCCACGCCGTCGACGAGGCGCGGACCGTCAGCAGCCCGGACGTGAAGGACACGTACTCGCAGTGGTCGGCGATCTGCGGTCCGACGATCTGCGCCCACCGGTGCACCAGGTCGCCCACCACCAGGCCGGGCTCCCAGCCCAGGTCCCGCGCGAGCAGGCCCGCCGAGACCGACAGGGGCTGGGGGTCACGCGCCCCGGGCGCGGACCCGCTGCTCACGGGCCTGCTGCGGACCACCCCGGGCCGCAGGCCACGGGCCCGCGCGGCCTGCTTCGCCCGGGCGAGCGCCGCGCGCACCACCTGCTCCGGAGGCGTCAGGTCCACCAGCTCGGAGACCGGGACGCCGTCCGGGACAGCCGTCGGCGCCGGCAGCAGGGTGTCGTCGTCCGGGGTACCGCCCGCCGCACCGGGTGCGTCGGGGGTCGCGGGTGCGCGCCGGGCACGGGGCCCGCGGTCAGCGGGCACGCGCCACCTCACCAGCCATGACGTCGACCCGCGCGCCGGCCAGCGGCTCGGGCACGTCCTGCGGCACCGCCGCCGTCACCAGCACCTGCCGCGCGGGCGCCACCAGCTCGGCCAGACGCTCACGTCGACGCGTGTCGAGCTCGGCGAACACGTCGTCCAGGATCAGCACCGGCTCACCGTCGGGCCCCCAGTCGGCCGCCCACGCACCCGCGTCGTCGACACCGTGCGTCAGCAGCGCGTACGACGCGAGCCGCAGCGCGAGGGCGACCGACCACGACTCGCCGTGGCTCGCGTACCCCTTCGCCGGCAGGTCGCCGAGGGTGAGGTGCAGGTCGTCCCGGTGCGGACCGACCAGGCACACGCCCCGCTCGATCTCCTTGCTCCGCAGCCGGCCCATCGCCTCGAGCAGCCGCGCCTCGACCACCTCGACGCCGGCCCCCGGTGCGACGGCGGGCTCGTCGTCCGCCTGGCCCAGCGCGGCGTCCAGGGAGGAGCGGTACGTCAGCCCCAGCTCGCCCTGCCCCGCGCTGACCTGGTGGTACGCCTCCGCGGCGCGCGGGCGCAGGGCCGCCACCAGCGCCTGGCGCGCGACGACCACCTGGGCGCCGGTCTGCGCGAGCTTCGCGTCCCAGACGTCGAGCGTGCGCAGGTCCGCCCCGGACCGCGCCCGCGTCGCCGCCGCGGCGGACTTCAGCAGGGCCGACCGCTGCCGCAGGACACGCTCGTAGTCGCTCAGGACACCGGCGATGCGCGGCGTGAGCTGCACGAGCAGGTCGTCGAGGAACCGGCGGCGCCCGTCCGGGTCGCCCTTGACCAGCGCGAGGTCCTCGGGGGCGAACAGGACGGTCCGCAGGATGCCGAGCACGTCACGCGCCCGGCCGGGGGAGCCGCCGTTGATCCGCGCCCGGTTCGCCTTGCCGGGCGTGATCTCGACCTCGACGAGCGTCGCGCGCTCCTCCCGGACGACCTTGGCGCGCACGACGGCCCGGTTCGTCCCGGCCCGGACCAGCGCGGCGTCGGACGGCACCCGGTGGCTGCCGAGCGTCGCGACGTACCCGATCGCCTCGACGAGGTTCGTCTTGCCCTGCCCGTTCGGCCCGACGAGCGCGGTGATGCCCGGGTCGAGCGGGAGCTCGACCTGCGGATACGACCGGAAGTCGGTGAGGGACAGGTGCGCGACGTACACGCGGCTCAGGCCTCCGACGTGGGCGGTGCCGACGGGGTCACGGTCTCGCCGCCGGCGGCCCGCACAGCGTGGCCGCCGAACTGCTGACGCAGGGCGGCGACGGCCTTCATCGCCGGCGACTCGCCCTGACGCGAGGAGAAGCGCGCGAACAGCGCAGCGGAGATGACCGGGGCCGGGACGGCCAGGTCGATCGCCTCGTCGACGGTCCAGCGGCCCTCGCCCGAGTCCTCGACCCAGTCGTCGATCGCCCCGAACTTCGGGTCGTCCTCGAGCGCCTGCACCAGCAGGTCCAGCAGCCAGGACCGCACGACCGTGCCGGTCGACCAGGCACGCATCGTCGCCGGCACGTCGGTGACGAGGTCCTTCGCCGCGAGGAGCTCGTAGCCCTCGGCGTACGCCTGCATCAGCCCGTACTCGATGCCGTTGTGGACCATCTTCGCGTAGTGCCCCGCGCCCACGGGGCCCGCGTGCACGAAGCCGTCGGCGCGCTCACCCGGGGGACGCAGCGCGTCGAACACGGGCATGGCGCGCTCGACGTCCCGAGCCGCGCCGCCGACCATGAGGCCGTAGCCGTTCTCCAGGCCCCAGATGCCGCCCGACACCCCCGCGTCGATGAAGCCGATGCCTCGCTCGGCGAGCAGGGCCGCGTGCGGCTCGTCGTCCTGGTAGTAGGAGTTGCCCCCGTCGATCACCAGGTCACCGGCGGTCAGCAGACCCGCGAGGTCCTGGACCACCGCGTCGGTGACCGGACCCGAGGGGACCATGACCCACACGACGCGCTCACCGGCCGGCAGCGCGTCGACCATGGCCTCCAGCGTGGGCACGTCGCTCACGTCCGGGTTGCGGTCGAAGCCCGTGACCTCGAGCCCCGCCTCCCGGATGCGCTGGCGCATGTTCGCGCCCATCTTGCCCAGCCCGACCAGACCGATGTGCATGCCCTGCCCCTCTCCGCGGGCCCCGTCCGGGCCCGACCCGGTCACTGTGCCGCACCCGCGGCCCGGCCGCGCGCGAGTCAGCTGGCGAAGCGGATCGGCACCAGCAGGTAGCGGTAGTCCTTGCGGTCGTCGCTCTCCAGCGACTCCTGACCGGTGAACTCGACCGGCTTGTTCGGGTGCGTGAACGACATCCGGACGAACGTCGTGTCCAGGGCACCCAGGCCGTCGGCCAGGAACTGCGGGTTGAACGCCACCGAGATGTCGTCACCGACGAGGACGGCCTCGAGGGCCTCGGACGCCTGCGCGTCGTCACCCTGCCCGGCGTCCAGCACGACCTGGCCCTCGCTGAAGGTCAGGCGGATGGGCGTGTTGCGCTCGGCCACGAGGGCGACACGCTTGGCGGCCTCGGCCAGCGCCTGCGTGTTGACGATGGCGTGGATCGGCGTCTCGTCGGGGAACAGCCGGCGCACGGGCGGGTAGTCGCCGTCGACCAGCAGGCTGGTGGTCTGCCGACCGCCGGCCTCGAAACCGATGAGGTCGACGCCGCCGCCGGTGGACAGCGCCACCGACACCGAGCCCGAGCCGCCGAGCGACTTGGCGGCGTCGGACAGCGTGCGCGCCCGCACCAGGGCCACGGCCTCGACGCCGGGGTTGGTGGGCTTCCACGTCATCTCGCGCAGGGCGAGGCGGTAGCGGTCGGTCGCCAGCAGGGTGACCTTCTCGCCCTCGATCTCCACGCGCACGCCGGTGAGCAGCGGCAGGGTGTCGTCGCGGCTGGCCGCGACGGACACCTGCGCGACGGCGTGGGTGAGCTCGTCACCGTCGACGGTGCCCGTGACCTCCGGCATGACCGGGAGGTTGGGGTAGTCCTCGACGGGCATCGTCAGCAGCGTGAACCGGCTGGCACCGCACGTGACCTGCACCTTCGTGCCGTCGAGGACGACATCGACCGGCTTGGCCGGCAGGGCGCGGGAGATCTCGGCGAGCAGACGCCCGGACACGAGCACGGTGCCGGGCTCGCTCACGTCCGCCGGGAGCTGCGCACGGGCGGAGACCTCGTAGTCGAAGCTCGAGAGCTGGATCGTGCCGGTGGTGTCCGCCTCGATGCGCACGCCCGCCAGGACGGGGACCGGCGGGCGGGTCGGCAGGCTGCGTGCGGTCCACGTGACGGCATCGGCGAGCACGTCACGATCGACGCGGAACCTCATGCATCACCTTCTCGTCGTCCGGCCCGTCCGGCTCGTGCGCGGCGTGCCGAGAGGCACGGGCGGGCACGACGGCGAGCGCTGGTGGGGCTGAGCCGAAGACTACGCGACACGTCCGACGCCGGGTACACCGTGCGAGGAGCTCGGTGTCCCCGGCCTTCCGGGCCTTGCCCGGTCGCCGCACCGCCGCACCCCACGTCGGTGTGTGGATCTCTTCCTGGTGAATGGGTCGTCGTCGTCATCGGGGGTGTTGATCATGTGGACAACGTGTCCTCGTGCAGGTCAGGCCACGGATCGTGCTGTGCGGCCGGTGGGGACGCGGAGGGCTGTCGCGGTGGACGGACGTGGACGCCCCCGAGACCGTCGATCCGTGTCCACCGACGGGTACCTCCGCGTCCACAGGTCTCGTGGGTGTCGTCCACCGTCGTCCACAGATGTGTACACAGGTGTGAACATTCGTCCCATGCGTGTTTCACCCGCATGTCCACAGGCTCGTCAAGACACTTGTCCGGGTTTGGTGGTGAGAGTCCTCTCATGGTGGCGGGGTCCCGGGCGGTCCTTGAAGCTCGGTCGGTGAGGTGGCCCGGCGCGAGCATCCTGACATCCTCGCAGGTCAGAGCCATGAAGCGGGAGATATCAGGACGGTTGTCCACAGGCGTGGGCCTGTCCGGGTGAACTGCTTCACAAGTGTCCCCAGGCGGTGGGCAAACCTGTGGACAACCGGGATCAGCGGTGGAGAGAACCGGACAGTCCGACCATCCTGCCCACAGGCCGCGGGACGTCGGACGGGCGGACCGCCCGGGGCCGGCCACGACGTCCCGCTCCGGGTGCGCGGCCGGCCCGTCGTCGGGGTGACCGGTTTCACCCCCCGCGGTGCGGTCCCGGGGAGGCGTCGGGAGCGTCGCGGGGACCCGTCAGGGGGAGTGGCCGACCCGTGAGGGGGGAGGGCGGCCCGTGACGGGGAGCGCTGCCCGTGAGGGGGAGACGCGCGGGACCCGTCGGGGGCAGACGCAGGGACACGTCAGCGAACGAGAGAGGAGGCACCGGTGCCACTCGCCGTGGGCGCTGCCGACGGCACCGAGGGGTCACCGATCACCTGTGGGGGCCGCACCAGGCGCCGCTGACCACCCTCGCGGGACGGTTCGCCGACCACCCGCGCTGGCAGGTGCCGTCCGTCCACGAGTGCGGGCTCCGCCGAGCGGTCCCGTGCCCCTGCCGTGGCGGGCGTCAGCCGCGGTGCTGCTGCTTGATGCGGTTGGTCAGCTCGGTCACCTGGTTGTAGATCGAGCGACGCTCGGCCATGAGCTCGCGGATCTTGCGGTTGGCGTGCATGACCGTGGTGTGGTCCCGCCCACCGAAGGCCTGCCCGATCTTGGGCAGGGACAGGTCGGTGAGCTCCCGGCACAGGTACATGGCGATCTGCCGCGCGGTCACCAGCACCCGCGAACGGCTCGAGCCGCACAGGTCCTCGATCGACAGCCCGAAGTACGCCGCCGTCTGGCCGATGACCGTCGTCGCGGTGATCTCCTGCGTCTGGTCGTCGGTGATGAGGTCCTTCAGGACGATCTCCGCCAACGACACGTCGACCAGCTGCCGGTTGAGGTTCGCGAACGCGGTGACGCGGATGAGGGCGCCCTCGAGCTCACGGATGTTGGTCGAGATCCGCGACGCGATGTACTCCAGCACGTCGTCCGGCGCCTGCAGCCGCTCGCTCGCGGCCTTCTTGCGCAGGATCGCGATCCGGGTCTCGAGGTCCGGCGGCTGCACGTCGGTGATCAGGCCCCACTCGAACCGGGACCGCATCCGGTCCTCGAACCCGTTGAGCTGCTTGGGCGGGACGTCCGACGTGATGACGACCTGCTTGCTCGCGTTGTGGAGCGTGTTGAACGTGTGGAAGAACTCCTCCATCGTCTGTTCCTTGCCCTGCAGGAACTGGATGTCGTCGATGAGCAGGACGTCGACCTCGCGGTAGCGGCGCTGGAACGCGCCGGCCTTGCCCTCGCCGATGGAGTTGATGAAGTCGTTCGTGAACTCCTCGGAGTTCACGTAGCGCACCCGCACGGTGGGGTACAGGTTCTGCGCGTAGTGACCGATCGCGTGCAGCAGGTGCGTCTTGCCCAGCCCCGAGTCGCCGTAGATGAACAGCGGGTTGTACGCCTTGGCGGGTGCCTCGGCGACCGCGACGGCGGCCGCGTGCGCGAACCGGTTGGACGAGCCGATGACGAAGGTCTCGAACAGGTACTTCGGGTTCAGCCGCGCGGGCTCCGAGAGACCGCGGCGCGGCGACGGGCCGTCCTGGCCGGGCCCGTCGACGGCGCGCAGGGCGGGACGGGTCTCGCGGTGCTGCTCGCGGTCCGGGGCGTCGTCGCGCGCGGGAGCGTCGTCCTCGGTCGTGTCGTCCCGGCCGTAACCGTGCGACCCCACCAGCGCGAGGTCCGGCCGCACCTCGCCGTTGCGCTCGTACCCAGTGGTCGCCGGCGCGGGCGGCACCACCCGCAGCGCGGGGGGGACGTCGTCGGCGACCTCGGGGTCGACCGTGATCGCGAACCGGGCCTCCCGCCCGAGGGCCTCCGTCAGCGCCTGGGTGACCTCGGCGCGGACGCGGGACTCGAGGTACTCCTTGGTCAGGTCGTTGCCGACGGCCAGGAGCATGGTGCCGTCGAGCAGCCCCAGAGGGTGCGCGAGACGGACGAACGCCAGCTGCCGCGGGGTGATGTCGGGGCTCGCCTCGAGGCTGGCGACCACGTGCCCCCAGAGGCGGGCCGGCTCTTCGTCCTGTGACAACGTCCTACCTCGTGATCGGTCCTGCGGGCGGGCTGAGTCTCGCACGGGCGACCGTCGTCCACATAGTTGTCCACACCTGTGCGCGCGGGCGGAGGGTCGGTCGAGGTGCAGCCGCCGGTGCGTCGCCGCGCCTGCGGGGGCATCGCCGCCGGGCGAGCCGCGCCGTCGGGGGGCGCGTCAGGTCTGGCCCGGTGTCACCCGTGGAGGCGCGACGTGCCGATGCTACGGCCACGCGGCGGGGCGCAGAAGCGCGCGACCGGGTGAGAGACGCGACACGCCGCACGCGGCGGTATCGTGGAGCCGGTGACCTGGGGTATCGCGCCGGCAGCCGGGGATCCCTGCTGCTGGGCGTGAAGGGTTGCGGTGCACGCATTTGACCGCGCCGCGGGCGGGAGCGTAGCGTGGTTCAGCCTTTCAACGGCTCCGTCCGGCGCGCCCTGACGCCGTCGCACGCCTCACAGCGTGCGTTCCCTGGAGCGGTGGAACACGGCACGAGGACCTGGTCGCGCGACTGCGTGCGATCGCTACGACAAACGTGTGGAGAACGTCGTGACCAAGCGCACCTTCCAGCCGAACAACCGGCGCCGGGCCAAGACCCACGGCTTCCGTCTGCGTATGCGGACGCGCGCCGGCCGCGCCATCCTCGCGGCGCGCCGCCGCAAGGGGCGCACCGAGCTCTCGGCCTGACGCTCGTCCCGGTGCTCCCCGCAGCGCACCGGATGCGCCGCTCTGCCGACTTCCAGCAGACGGTGCGCCGGGGCGCGCGCGGGGGCCGCGACACCCTCGTCGTGCACCTCACGACCTCGACCGACCCCGGCCCGCCGGTGGTCGGTCTTGTCGTGTCCAGAGCCGTCGGCAACGCGGTGACCCGCAACCGGGTCAAGCGACGGCTGCGGGCCCTGGTCACGGCGCGGCTCGGCGACGTCCCCGACGGCTCGTTGCTCGTCGTCCGGGCCCAGCCCGCGGCTGCGCGGTCGTCGTCGGGGGAGCTCGGCCGTGACCTCGACCGGGCGCTCACCACCGCCCGGCGGCGGCTGACCGGCCGCGACGAGCACCGGGCGCCGGCATGACCTGGGCCTCCGCATGGTCCACGGTCCGGCGGCTGCCGAGTGCCGTGCTGCTCGGCCTGCTGTGGGTCTACCAGCACGTCGTGTCACCCCTGACGCCGCAGACCTGCCGGTTCTACCCGTCGTGCTCGCAGTACGCGGTGCTGGCCGTCCGGCGTCACGGCGCCCTGCGTGGCGGTTGGCTCGCGGTCCGGCGGGTGGCGCGCTGCCATCCCTGGAACCCTGGTGGCGTCGACGACGTTCCACCTGCGCGCGACGCGCACCACACTCACCACGCGGCTCGCGCCGCGCACTGACGCTCGCAAGGAGCACTGTTTCATGGGATGGATGGACGGCCTGCTGTGGCCCATCATGGTCGTGGTCGCGTGGCTCATGGTCCGCTTCCACGACCTGCTGACCTGGGTGGGTCTCGACCCGGCCAGCGGCGCCGCGTGGGCGCTGTCCATCGTCGGTCTCGTGGTCGTGATGCGGATCCTGCTGATCCCGCTGTTCTTCAAGCAGATCAAGGCGTCGCGCGGCATGCAGCTGGTGCAGCCCGAGATGCAGGCGCTCCAGAAGAAGTACAAGGGCAAGAGCGACCCCGCGTCCCGCGAGGCCATGAGCCGCG
>Ga0233385_1001172_pt1 | contig 11163 bp, 10 predicted proteins | sample ElkDunMinimDraft_16_FD_191543 | JGI IMG/M metagenome (GOLD analysis project Ga0233385, IMG submission 191543) | Fecal eukaryotic communites from dung pellets of Tule Elk in California, USA - Elk Dung G36 | ecosystem: Host-associated > Mammals > Digestive system > Large intestine > Fecal | place... | reverse complement strand
CCTCCCCCGCTTCGCAGGGGAGGAACCAGGGGGGCGGCCGGCCAGCACCGGGGCTGGCGGCGGCCGGAAAGATAGGGTAAGCGGCGTCAAACGGCTCGTTCGAGCCTCTCGATCGCTCAGTCTCAGGAAAGTCCATCCGTGAAGGTCATCGCCAGCTCGCTCCGCAAGGGCAATGTCGTCGACAAGGACGGCAAGCTCTACGTCATCCTCTTCGCCGAAAACATCCATCCCGGCAAGGGAACGCCGGTGACGCAGCTCGACATGCGCCGCATCTCGGACGGCGTGAAGGTGTCGGAACGCTACCGCACGACGGAGCAGGTGGAGCGCGCCCATGTCGAGGATCGCGAGCACACCTTCCTCTATGCGGACGGCGAGGGCTACCACTTCATGAACCCCGAGACCTACGACCAGATCGCGGTGTCGGAAGAGGTGGTGGGCGACGCGGCGCCGTACCTGAAGGAGGGGATGACGGTGTCGCTGTCGGTGCATGAGGGCGTCGGCATCGCCATCGTGCTGCCGCAGCGCGCGACCTTCGAGGTCGTCGAGACGGAGCCCACGACCAAGGGCCAGACCGCCTCGTCGTCCTACAAGCCGGCGATCCTGTCGAACGGCGTCAAGACGACCGTGCCGCCGCACATCCAGGTCGGCACGCGGGTCGTGGTGATGACGGCGGACGGCTCCTATGTCGAGCGGGCGAAGGACTGAGATTAGATCGGCGCCGAGCAAATAGCCGACTGAAACGAGCGGCGTGGCATGTGAGGTCGAGTGTAGGTGAACCTCTACCCTAGTTTGGAGGCTGCAGGCGCTTCCGCTTGAAAAGCGATCTGGAATTGATCCAGTCGCAAAACATATCCGAAGTTGCAAAAAAGCCTTCGAACCGGCTCGGGAGCCTCGCGGCTTCCAAATGTCGATCCTTTATCGCAATGAGCGACGAAATGTCGTCGAAGTCCGTTATGACCAGGACACTTTTTTCCTCGTTATATATCTTGCTCAATTTGCCCTTGAACTTGTCTCGTATGGAGAGTTCCGCGCTAAGCAAAACCTCTGCCGCGACCGATGTCGGACATTGGTCGAACTCGTCGTCCACTATGAGGTTCGAAATCTCCAGCTCCTTGAACATTTCTCCAAGAGCGGGCTCGCAAATCGCCGGAAACTGATCCTCCTCTGGCAGATAGAGATCGGTCTGGTCCGCAAATTCGAGAATTCTGCGAATAAGCTCTTCGTCGGAATCGTCTCTCCGGAACTCCACCGTGGCCATCCAGGTAGCCAGGGAGAATTGCGGAAATGGATGTGCCCCAACAATAGCGTTGACATTCGCCCATGACACTTGGTGTCCATGCTTCTTAATTGTTGCATCAAAATCGTCAGGGGCCGCGTTCGGGCGGCTTTTGGCCTCAAGTGCGAGTTTCACTGCGGCTTCGGTTGAGGGCAAATCGATATGCCTCGGGCCAAAAGACGTGGACCTTGGAGAATAGCCCGGCACGCGAAAAAAGGGGTGAAGGACTACAAAGACGTGGTCGTAGACGTTCTCCCACCAGCGCAGGACTGGGACATCGTGCGACGGATAGGTGATCGAGCGTTCGAGGCTGTAGTATTCGGGCGTAGTCATCGAACTCGATAGAAGCTCCCAACCGCCAACGCGGCGATCAGAAGCTTTCTACTACGTCAGAACAACACGTCGTCCTAGTCCGTGAGATGCCGAACCTCAGAACAATCCCTCGATCTGGCCCTGCTCGTTGAGGTAGATCTTCTCCGACGACGGCACCTTGGGCAGGCCCGGCATGGTCATGATCTCGCCGCAGACGACGACGACGAAGCCGGCGCCCGCCGACAGGCGAACCTCGCGGATCGGGACGGTGTGGCCGGTCGGGGCGCCGCGCAGGTTGGGGTCGGTCGAGAAGGAATACTGGGTCTTGGCCATGCAGACCGGCAGATTGCCGTAGCCGGCCTGCTCCCAGGCGTGCAGCTGGTCGCGCACCGACTTGTCGGCGATCGCCTCCGAGCCGCGATAGATGCGCTGCACGATGGTGTTGATCTTCTCGAAGAGCGGCATCTCGTCGGGATAGAGCGGCGCGAACTGCGACGTGCCGGCCTCGGCGAGCGAGACCACCTTCCGGGCGAGTTCCTCGATGCCGGCGGAACCGTGCGCCCAGTGCTTGCACAGGATCGCCTCCTCGCCCATCGACGCGACGAAGTCCTGGACCGCCTGGATTTCGGCGTCGGTGTCGGAATGGAAGTGGTTGATGGCGACCACGGCCGGCACGCCGAACTGCTTCACGTTCTCGATGTGGCGGCCGAGATTGGCGCAGCCCTTCTTGACCGCCTCGACGTTCTCCTTGCCGAGGTCTTCCTTCTTGACGCCGCCGTTCATCTTCAGCGCGCGCACGGTGGCGACGATGACGGCCGCCGCCGGCTTCAGGCCGGCCTTGCGGCACTTGATGTCGAAGAATTTCTCGGCGCCGAGATCGGCGCCGAAGCCGGCCTCGGTGACGACGTAGTCGGCGAGCTTCAGCGCGGTGGTGGTGGCGACGACCGAGTTGCAGCCATGCGCGATGTTGGCGAAGGGGCCGCCATGCACGAAGGCCGGATTGTTCTCCAGCGTCTGCACGAGGTTCGGCTGCATGGCGTCCTTGAGCACGACGGCCATGGCGCCGTCGGCCTTGAGGTCGCGGGCGTAGATCGGGGTCTTGTCGCGGCGGTAGGCGACGATGATGTCGCCGATGCGCTTCTGCAAATCCTTCAGATCGGTGGCGAGGCAGAGGATGGCCATGACCTCGGAGGCGACGGTGATGTCGAAGCCCGCCTCGCGCGGGAAGCCGTTGGCGACGCCGCCGAGCGAGACGTTGATCTGGCGCAGCGCGCGGTCGTTCATGTCCATGACGCGCCGCCACACGACGCGGCGGGTGTCGATGCCGAGCTCGTTGCCCCAGTAGATGTGGTTGTCGATGAGGGCCGAGAGCAGGTTGTGGGCGGTGGTGATGGCGTGGAAGTCGCCGGTGAAGTGGAGGTTCATCTCCTCCATCGGCACGACCTGCGCGTAGCCGCCGCCGGCCGCGCCGCCCTTGACGCCGAAATTGGGCCCGAGCGACGCCTCGCGGATGCAGGTGATGGCCTTCTTGCCGATGCGGTTCAGCCCGTCGCCGAGGCCCACCGTGGTGGTCGTCTTGCCTTCGCCGGCCGGCGTCGGGTTGATGGCGGTGACGAGGATCAGCTTGCCGTCCTTGCCGCCGCGCTTCGAGGCGATGAAGTCGGCCGAAATCTTCGCCTTGTCGTGGCCGTAGGGCAAAAGATGCTCGGTGGGGATGCCGAGCTTTGCGCCGATCTCCATGATCGGCTTCTTTGTCGCGGCGCGGGCGATTTCGATGTCGGACTTAACTTCGGCCATGACGGCGTTCCCTCGGGGCTTGGCGGTTGTGTCGGTTCAGGTTTCGGACGGATGGGGCGGCGCGAAGCCGGCGCGGAAAACTGCGCGGCGATCTAAGCTTTCCGCTGCGGCTACGTCAACCAGCATGCAAAATTGTTTCCCCGGAAGAAACTAGGGCCCGCAGGTGCGTTGTCCCTGCGCGGCGCGGGTGTTTGGCGCATAGAGCCCGAGCAGGGTCCCGCACGCCGTCTCAAAACAGGCGCGAAATGAGCGAAAAGCGACAGCAGGAATGCAATCCAAGGATGCATAAATTCCTATTTACAAACACAGGTTGAAACGGCATCCTGCACTCCGGACAAGGGGTTGTGGGGAGTGCATGATGTCACGCGAGGTTGCGACAAACGATTCCTACCTGGACAAGGTCAAGAAGCTGATACCGGCCGAGGTCGCCGCCGCTTTTCTGGCCATCAACGCATCGATCCCCCTCGACGACAGCAAGCTCAAATTCGCCGTCGGATTCTTCATCGTCCTCATCCCTATCTGCATCGCGTATCTGCGCATGTTCGAAAGGGTCAGCAACTGGCTGCAGATAGCCTTCATCAGCGGGATAGCCTTTCCGGTCTGGGCCCTCAACATCGCAATCGACCGCATGGAGTTCCTGCAGGGAAACCTCTTTGTAGCCTCCGGCCTGCTCGTGCTGGTGACGCTCATCGTTCCCCTGTTTGCCGGCAGGGGCCCATGAAGCTCCCGGGGTCGCTCACCGCTGCCGCAGCCGCCGCGCTGCTCCTGCCTTTCATCTCCGGGCCTGCCATATCCGCCGACCGGGTTCACAGGTCCTTGTTCTACGACAACACACCGTTCGGCTCGCTCGCCTGGATGAAGGGGGTGAAAACGCGATCCGCCGCCCGCGACAGGCTTACGGTCAACAACCTCGCCGACGACAATTGCATCGTCTTGCCGGCCAAGGGAATCCAATGGTTCATGATCAACCATCGCGACCCGGACCTGGACGGAGTGCCCGGCTATTTCTCGGTCAGGATACTCTACCGAACGAACCCCGACGCAGCGGGCGGCGCCATCCGCCAAGGGCTGCACATACAGCGCAACGGGAACTGGTATGACGGAAGCAGACGCGTCGCCCGTCCGTACGAGCGCCATCCCGAGCAGATAGCGCTTTCCGAGCAGGATTTCATCGCGCTGCACGATCCCGCCGAGGGCGACGAGGAAAAGAGCCATGCGGCGCTGGAGGCATCGCTCGGACCCTGGCACATGGCGCCGTCAGCCGACGACCAGACATCCTGGACCGACAGGCATCTCTTTGGCGCTCGATTGCGGGCCTATTCGAGCCCCGGCACCAGCGCCATCAGCGCGCGGCTGATCCGGTTTACGGCGACGTCGAGCGCAAGCTCCGCGGACCCGGTCGTGTTCTGGCTCGACCCCCTGGGTGCGACGTCGGCGCTCATCCTCGTCGATGCGCCCCGGCACGACTACCAGGGATCACGCCGTGTGTACGACGTTCTGTTCGAGGGCACCTGTCCGGGGGACAATGCCCCGTAGAGCCGGCGCGCACATCGATCGAATGGGCGATACCCATGCGGCTGATGAACCGCCGCGCCGGTCATCAAGACAATGGGCTCAAGACAACGGGCCTCACGCTGCCGCCTGGGCCATCGGCGCCGCCTGGGCCATCGGCGCGAGGCTGCTGGGACATCGCACCGTCTTGAAGCCGCCGATGCGTACCGCACTCAGCGGTCGAGGACCGACCTGATCTCCACGATCTGCGAACGGGCCCTGAGCAGGTTGAAGCCCATCGTCGCGAGATGGGAGGGGAAGATGAAGCTCGACTCGTTGCCGTTGGAGATGATCCAGGGCTGCATGTTGAGCGAATCCCGCATCTGGGTGGTCAACGTGTCCCACAGCGTCGTCAGGTTGCGCTCCCGGATGACGGCGGAGAAGTCGGACTGGGTCGCCTCCAGTATGCCGTAATAGGCGTAGAGCTGGCCGTAGGCGAACCAGAAGCGGTCGTCGGCGCGCGGGTCGAACCAGCCGGCGTCGGAAGCTTCGGTCTGCGCGCGCAGGATGTCGGAGGTCGAGCCCATGTCGCCGGCTATGCGGTCGAGGAACTGCAGCAAATTGTCGGCGCGCGCGTCGAAGGTCGCCTGGCACTGCTCCAGGCTGTTGTTGAAGGCGCGCAGCGACTGGATCGCATCGCGATAGACGCTGGGCGTCGGACGGGTCGGACCGCGCAGGCCGATGTACCAGGCGTCCTCGTCCCAAGCGAGCGCCGTGCGCGCGTCCTGCAGGTTCTGGTCGATGCGCGAGGTGCCGCGGGCGCGGCCAAGCGTATCGACCAGCTCGGTGGTGGTGCGGCGCATCACCTGGTTGATGCCGAGCTGGAAGGCCGCCTTGTTGTCGAAGAAAGGCGTGTTGCGCCAGGGCATCCCGAAAAGGCCGAGCTTGGACGCCAGCATGGAGGGGATCCACGCGTTGCGATTGACGTTGAAGTCGACGAGATAGGCGGACATTGCCGCAATCTCGGAGCGCTTGCAGCTCTGCGGCGCCGGCGCGGCAGGCGTCTCAGCACCGCCCTCGGGCGCCTGGGCGGCGTTGACGCCTGCCTGCACGGGCGGGGTGAGCGGATCGCCCGCGAGCTTGTCGACGGCATGCGCGGCGGGCGAACTCGCGACCACCGCATCGGGATAGTCGGGGTCGAAACCGGTCCAGAACTGGGTGACGTAGAAGAAATAGGCATAGGCGGCGACGATGCCGGCGAGGACGACGCCGAGCACGGATTTCAGGATCCAGCCGCGCTGGGCGTACCAGCGGCCGGCCCAGATGAAGGGCCACAGGATGATGCCGATGGCGAAGCCGATGCCGCGGCCGATCCACTGGAACACCGAGGTGAAGAAATTCACGATCGGATCGAGCATGCGAGCTTTTCCCTCATTTCCCGTTCGCCAAATGAAGCGGATTCAGTCGACCAGCCCATAGAGGCGCGCGCGGAAGCCAGCCTCGTCCCTCAGATATGTGGTTTTCAGCGTGTCCACAACATGGGCGCGCCAGGGTTGCGGCCAGCCCTCGTAGTCCCGGCAGAAACCCTGCTTGTTGAAGATGTATTTCGAGACGAAATCGGACGGGACGAAATCCGAGATCAGCCGGTTGACGAGCCAGGCGTCCGGATGGTCGGGCTTTGCCCGCACCACCAGGAAACGGTGGAGCGGAAAAACCTCCTCCAGCCTGAGCTGGCCGAGCTGCGCGATCTCGCGCTTGGCGGCGTTGAGGAAAGGGAAGGTGCCTTCGCCGGCGATCAGCTCGGCGTTGGTGTGGATCCAGGTCTGCAGCCAGACCTTGTCGGCCTGCCTGAGGTCGCGCTGCGGCTCGGCTTCCCGGATGAGGCTGCGGATGGCCATCTCGGCGCGGTGCTCGAGATAGCCCGACGTCTCCAGCCAGGAGGCGCGCGGCAGCTCGATGCGCCCGGTGGAGGCGAGGAAGTCGAAGACGCGCTCGGCGTCGCGGATCGACAGGTAGCTCACCTGCCATGGGCGCGAGCGGCGGAAACCGGGCGCCGTCGGGTCGGAGATGACGGTGGTCACGTCCTTGTCGATGAAGACGTAGAGCCCGCCGAAATGGCTGGTCCAGAAGGCGTTGTGGCGGAAGATCACCTGGTCGGGCACCAGCGCGTTCTCGCGGATGTCGCCGGTGACCTTGGCGAGATCCACCATGCGGTTCAGCATGCGGTCGTCGCGCCAGGCGTCCGGCTCCTGCTTCAGCCGGTTGACGAGGCGGCCGAGCTCGGAGGCCTTTCCGAGCACGTCTTCGGCCGACAGCACGCGGAACTCGACCTGGTTGATGGAGATCAGGTCCTCGATATTCTCGACCTTGGCGACGCTGTCCTCGATCTCGCCGTAGATCACGTCCTTGATGGTGAGCGCATCGATGGCGCGCGAGTTCTTCTGCATGAACTCGAAGACGAGCTGCGAGGTGTTGGAGAAGGCGGTGTGAACGACCGGCAGGTCCTGCTGCGCCGGCGTCAGGATGATGAAGCGGCGGTTGACCTCGTTGGGGTCGAGATACTGGTAGTCGCCGAGCTCCTCGGCCACCTGCGGCGAGAAGCCGGTGCGGTCGATCTCGAAGGAGGCGAGCTTGGTCGCGGGCAGGCCGAAGGCGGCGAGCGCCTTGTTGTAGCGCTCGATGAGATGCGGCTCCTCGATGGGAAGCAGGCGGCCGTAGATGAGCTCGTTGTCGCGCAGGAGGTTCATTGGCGGCCCTGTGTGCCCCGGCTTTCCGACCAGGGATGCGGGAGGTCAGCCTCCCTGACAGCATCAGCCAGTCGGTCGTCGAGCGTCGCCAGCGGCCTGCGGAGGCGGATTGCTAGTTCCAGGTAGGTTGCATCGTAGAGCGACAGGCCGTGCTTGTCGGCAAGGTCTATACAATCCGTCCAGACATGTCCGACGCCCTGCAAATCTTCCTTCAGCGGCAGCGCCCCAAGCCGGTCGAAGGCCATCCTGCGTGTCTCGGGTGTAATCCTCTTGCGCCTCACTGCCAGAAGCAAAGCGTTGCCGACCTCGACCTTGAACAACGGCGGAACTGTCGCGCCATCGAGTGCGACGTGTTCAAGGACCTCGTCGGCGAACGGGCTGGTTTCGTCCGGCATGAGCCAGTTCATCGCGACCGAACAGTCCAGCACGATGCTCAATAGCGTCTGCCCATCTCGATATAGTCGCGGATGGTCAGGCCATCGGGATCGGGTTTCACGCGCTTGCGCAATTCCCTTATCTGCTGCACCGCCTCGCGGACCTTTTCAAGGTCTCGGGGTCCGGCTGTTGCCGGCACCAGCCGGGCGATCGGCTTGCCGTGTCGCGTGATCGTGATCTCTTCGCCCTTCTCGACCTCTTCAAGCAGGGCGCTGAGCGAGTTGCGTGCTTCCAAGGTTCCGACTTCGCGCATCTCACACCTCTAGCCAGCCTAGCCAGAATCTAGTGCTTTATGGCAGGCAGTTCAATGCGGCCCTGTCCTCACGCATTCCACAGCCCCTTCTGCTTCAGCTCCTCCATCTCGCGCGCGGCGCGTTCGCGCAGGCGCTGGTCGCGCAGGAGCTTCTCGACGGCGGAATCGTCGGCGCGGTCGGAGTAGCGGAACTCGCTGTCGGCGTAGCGGTTGATCTCCTGCATGACCATGTCCATGTCGAAGGGACCGCGCAGTTCCTCGATCATCGCCTTCTTGTCGTCGTAGCCCTTGTGCATGAAGACTTCCGGCTTCTCGAACCATTCGTCCGGAAGCTCGATGTCCATGGCGCGCATCTTGATCGCGTCGGTGACGTTCTTGATGGCGCGGCCGGTGAAGCGCGGCTCGGCCTCCTTGATCATGTGCAGATACGTGCCGACATCAGCCATCGTCCTGGGCTGGCCCTGCTCCTTCATGAAGCGCTCATAGACATTCATCAGGCCGGCTTCATGCGGCCTGGAATGGCTCTCATAAGCGGTGTCGACGGCGCGCTGGATTTCCTGCGCGGCATAGAGCTTGTGGTCGCCGAGCTCGATCTTGTGGTTCTTGCCGGCGAGAAGGACAAAAATGTCGATGTAGTCGTCGCGGGTCTGCGGGCCGTCGACCAGCCAGCGGGCGCCGGCGCGCTGGCGCAGCGCATCGTCGACATTCTCCGGGTAGTTGGAGAACATGCCGAAGGTGGAGTTGCCGCGGATGACGGTCATGGCGCCGGAGAAGGCGCTCATCAAGACGCCGGTGATCTCGTGCTGGCCGGCCGAGGCGCGGTCGTCGGAGCGCTTGGCGGCGACCTGGTCGATGTCGTCGATGGTGCCGAAGCCGATGGCGCGCGGGTTCAACACATTGTCGATGAAGGCACGGCAGTTCTGGCCCGACTTGCCCTGGTAGGAGGAGATCTGGTCGACGCCGAAATTCTCGTAGTGGAAGGGATAGCCGGCGACCTGGCAGTAGCCGTTGACGAGGCCGGCGATCATCTGGATCAGCGTCGTCTTGCCGGTGCCGGGCGCGCCGTCGCCGATGAAGGTGAAGAGGAAGCCGCCAAGCTCGACGAAGGGGTTCATCTGGCGGTCGAAATCGTAGGCCATCAGCATTTTCGCCAGCTTGACCGACTGGTACTTCGCGATGTGGTTGCCAACGACCTCCTCGGGCTTCTTGAAGGTCATCTCCAGCGGCCTGGCGCGCTTGCCCGGGGCGACGTCGAACCCGTCCAGCGTGAAGTCGTCGGCGTCGATGCGGATATGCGCGTCCTCGAAGCCGCCGAGACCGTCGAAGCGGCCCTTTCGGGTGAGCAGGCCGTCTATCGCCACGCGGGCAAAGGTCTTGGCGCGAAGCGCGAGGTCGGCATCGGCCTTGGCGTCGGCCAGAGCGCCGTCCAGTCCCGCGACCATCGATTTCAGAGCGTCCTGCGGCGTGTCGAACAGGAAGTCCGGTTCCTTGACGTCGTTGGGCGCGTCGCCGTCGGCATCGACGAGTTGCAGGAGATAGGAGGCGAAGGCGAATGCCGAGACGTAGGCCGAGGCCGAGAGCAGCTTCTTGAAGCGCTGGGCGTCATCGCCTTCGAGCGGGGCGCGGGCATTCCTGGCCTGCAGGCCTTCGAGCTCGCCGGCGCGGGCGAAGACGTCGGAGACGGCGAGCGCAATCGCGATACCGCGGCGCACGCGGTAAAGCAGCGTGTGCTGCGGGATGGACAGAAGCTGGTCGCCGGGACGGACGGCGGAGACCGTCTTCGCCAGCTCGATCTCGCGGGTCCTTCGCACGGAGCCGGTCGACACGGTGGAGACGAAGCGCCTGTTGGTGCCGGCGAGCGGGGTCGAGTACTGGCCAGACGCATCCTCCAGCACGACGACGCGTGTGATCATCGACTGCGCGACGGCGCGATGCTTCTCGATGTCGGCTTCGGGGATGGTGGTCAGGCCAGTGTCCATCAGATCCTCTCTGTCATGCCCGATGCTCGGCCGCCTGCCGCGCGGGGGCGAGATAGAGGTCGAGCGTTGGTCGAGCCTGCGGAACAGAAGTTCCATGAAATCCCGGTTGCCTCGGCCGCCCCCTCCACCGCCTTCGGCGGTCCCCCTCCCCCGTAAAACGGGGGAGGATCCGGGCGGCGGCGCCCCCGGTTCCTCCCCTGCGAAGCGGGGGAGGGGGACCATGCGAAGCATGGTGGAGGGGGCGGCCCATCAGTAAGCCGTCACACATCCGAGATCACCTGTCCCTTCGACAGGATGTGCACCTTGTAGCCGGAGAAGATCTTCTGCGCCTCGCCGGCGGCGTAGAGGGCCTGGTAGGCCTCGTGCGGGATGAGCGCGTGCTTCTCGTAGCTCGACACGCCCTGGCGCGCGGCTTCGAGGTCGTCGGTGTTGATGTAGAATTCCTGGGCGTCCTTCTCGCTGGAGAAGAGGCCCTTGCGGCCGGGGCGTTCGCCCTTGGAATAAACCTCCTGGATTGTCCAGGTGAGCAGCCAGGCGTTCTCGGCCTTGCGCACCTTGGCGAGGACCTCGGCGACGGCCGAATTGTGCTCGGTGATCCCGGCCGAATAGAAGGGGCCGAGCACGACGCGCCTGAGCTGCGTCGGGTGGAGCGTCTCGAAGTCCTTGTCGAGATTGGCCGCGATGGTCGCGGGAGAGAGCGCATAGGCCGAGTTCTTCTCGGTGAAGTCGTCGAAGCGGTGCGCGAGCTCGGGGTTGAGCAGCCCGTCGACGGGCAGGGGGATGTCGACTTTCTCGTTGAGCTTGCCGTCCTTGGCGACGAGCTGGCGGACCATTGCCTCGGAGGAATCCTCGACGGTCGCCATATAGATCAGC
>Ga0233385_1001170_pt1 | contig 11186 bp, 12 predicted proteins | sample ElkDunMinimDraft_16_FD_191543 | JGI IMG/M metagenome (GOLD analysis project Ga0233385, IMG submission 191543) | Fecal eukaryotic communites from dung pellets of Tule Elk in California, USA - Elk Dung G36 | ecosystem: Host-associated > Mammals > Digestive system > Large intestine > Fecal | place... | reverse complement strand
TAAATTATTATGTCTTTAAAACGTTTTTTATTTACCGAAGACTGGGTTGTCGTTATTTTGGGATTGGGGTTGGTTTTCGTAGCCTTATTCGGTGTTATTATCCCAAAACCATCATTTAGCTGGACTTCAACAGCAGATCTATCTGAAAAAGTATTTGCCGTAACCAATCTTTCCAAATTGGGCCTTCAATTTATCACTATCTATTTGACGGCTATTGTTGGGGCTATTTTACTTCAGAAGCCGTTGAAATCTTTACTGATTGTATTTCCTATTGTTTTTTTGCTGACGGTAGTTGCGCTGATCCTAGCGGGAAATGCGCGAATAAAAGAATATAATTTGGAAGCGGTGATTTTTGCATTAGCCATTGGCTTAAGCATTAGCAATTTTTTCACGTTGCCAGAATGGTTTAAAGCCGCATTGAGTACAGAATTGTATGTCAAGATTGGTTTGGTGTTATTGGGTACTACGGTGATTTTTGGCGATATATTGAAAGCTGGATCTTTAGGCTTAATCCAAGCATTAGTGGTTGTACTATCGGTGTGGTACTTTGCTTTTTGGCTGTGCAAAAAGCTTAAGATCGACGAAGAGCTTACTATGATGATTTCGAGCGCCGTCTCTATTTGTGGCGTTTCAGCGGCTATTGCTACTTCGGGAGCGATTCAGGGAGATTCAAAAAAACTTTCATACGTCATCTCAATGGTGTTGATCACCGCTATACCCATGATGATTTTTATGCCTTATCTAGCCGAATGGATGGGGCTTTCACAAGAAGTAACGGGAGCCTGGCTCGGAGGAAGCATCGATACAACGGGTGCGGTTGTCGCTTCTGGATCATTGGTGGGAGAAAGAGCTTTAGAAATCAGTACCATCGTCAAATTTTCACAAAATGTACTGCTTGGAATAGCCGCATTTGCCATAAGCATCTATTGGACTTACAGCCAATCTAAAGGCAAAAAAATAGATGGCTTAGTCGAAAAGCCAACAATACGCATTATTTGGGATCGATTTCCAAAATTTGTGATTGGATTTGTATTTGCGTCTTTATTATTTTCATTTTTGGTGTCTCCCGAAACCAACAGCCAAGTCAAGGAAAGTCTTAAAAGTATTCAATCCTTGTGGTTTGCATTGGCTTTTACAAGCATTGGATTAGAAACTAATTTCAAAGAATTATTTGTCCACAACAGCAAAAAACCATTTTATGCCTTTTTAATAGCTCAGGGATTTAATATCCTAGTGACTTTGCTTATCGCTTTGGTTTTATTTGATTAATTATTTTTTGTCAATAAAAAAGTATGGAATATTGCTTATTTTTCATCTTAGTTACAACAACGCTTCTATATGACTGAGAGGGAATTGCTAAAAACATACTATACCACTGGCAATATGGATGTGCTAGGAAAATTGTATGCACCATACATTTCACTTCTCTATGGGGTATGTTATAAATATTTGAATGACGCCGATGAAAGTCAGGATGCGGTGATGCAGATTTTTGAAGAGCTCATCCCGAAGTTGCGAATTCATGAAGTAGAACATTTTAAAAGTTGGATCTATGTATATGCGCGCAATTACTGTTTGATGTTGCTCCGCAAAGACAAATCTAAGGTCATGGTAGATATCGAAAACAACTTATTAGAAAGCGAAAAGAAACTCCATGAGACACCGATTAAGGAATGGTCTGAGAAAGATTTCGACCGCTTGGAAAGTTGTTTAGTGTCGCTAAATATGGAGCAAGAAACCTGTATACGCCTGTTTTATCTTCAGCAAAAATGTTATAAAGACATCGTAGATGAAACTGGATACGAGCTTAATAAAGTAAAAAGTTATATCCAAAATGGAAAACGAAATTTAAAAATTTGTATGGAAAACAATGGAAAATAACTACCAACTATCAAGAATACAAAATTATATCGCAGGCTTGATGAATGAAGAGGAGATGCATGCGCTCGAAAGAGAGGCACTTGACGATCCACTCTTGCAAGATGCCATCGACGGTTATAAAATGCAAAACGGCGTAAATATCACGCAACTAAGCATTCTGCAACGCAGACTGGATCAGCGTTTGCAACATCGCAGTTTGCAGAAAGATTCGCGTTTCTTTACCTGGCAGCGATTAACCGTAGGCACAGCTGCAGCAGTGATGTTTTTGGTGGTTTGTTCTTTGTTGCTTATGAATCATTTTGGGCACAAGAATTATAAGGAAACTGAAGTGGTGCTGATGGACATGGACCTTCGGGTTAATTTACAAGTCAATTCTCGTTTTGGAAATGGCGAACCGTCCATCGGATGGGCTCAATTGACCGAAGAAATAAATAGCGCAGTTAAAGCCTACGCCAATCCTGCGACTCTGTCCGTCCAATTCGATATCAAGAAGAATAAAGCGACGAATATTAGGTTTGCTGACAACCAACAGCTAGATATTCAAGCTGTAGTAGCTCAAACTATTGAAGATCAGGTTTCGTGGAAAGGAAATCGAGCAGAGATTCATCTGAAAATTGACAAGAAATAACAGCGTAACGATATCATAACGCTACGCTGTTATTTTATATTATTCTTCCCAGCGTACTTTATCTTCTAAAGGAGCGCGTACAGGTTCTCGAGCGTCCGTCTGATGATGTCCTAAATAGAACAACCCAATACATTTTTGATTTTCTTGCAAATCTAAAAACTCGCCCAGGTGATTTATTAATCCAGGAGAAGACCAGTACCCGCCAAGTCCTAAGCTATGTGCCGCCAGCCAAAGATTTTGCACAGCACAGGCTGTGGCCGCCAATTCTTCCCATTCGGGTAGTTCATTGGTGTAGTTTACAACGATTGCAATGGCTACGTTAGATTGGGTGGCTTTCTTCACCATGTTTTGCTCCATCATCTCGGTGTATTTTTCTAATGGAGTGATCTCCTTATAAATTCGCCCCAATTCGGTACCCAAACGCCGAATACCCTCATTACGAAAGACGACAAATCGCCAAGGTTGCGTCCGTTTATGTGTCGGTGCAGCGGTTGCAGCTTCCAATATTAAGAGTAGATCCTCTTTGGAGATTTCTTGATCTGTAAAATTTGGTTGAAATACCGACCGTCTTTCTTGTATAGCTTTTAAAACTTCGTTTTTATATTCTGTCATATTCATTTTTTTACTATTTCCTGTGAAATAAAAAAGGTACGCTTAATCTTAAAGTTAAGCTTTTTCTTCCCAAAGATTGGCTACATGCAAGATAGTCAAGACCGCTTTTTGCATGTCTTGCACACTCACCCATTCCATTTTTCCATGAAAAGCATGACCTCCCGCGAAAATATTGGGGCATGGTAATCCCATAAAGGAAAGACGAGAACCATCCGTACCTCCGCGAATACTGCGTCTTTCGGGTCGAAGACCAGTGCGATCAATCGCTTCTAGGCCAATGTCCATTATTTTTGGATATTGATCTAATATTTCTTTCATATTGCGGTATTGTTCTGTAACAATAAATTCATAGGTAGATCCTCTAAATCCATGCAACACATTCTCCACAATATTTTTTAATTCTTGTTCATGTCGCTGCAAATTTTTAGTCACATGGTCACGAATAATAAAATTCAATTCTGCTCGCTCAACTGTTCCTGAAATTCCGACAGGATGTATAAAACCTTCTTTATCTTCTGTAGTTTCAGGCGATAGACGATCTTTTGGAAGCGAGTCGATGATCTTTCCAGCAATTTTGATGGCGCTCACCATCTTATCTTTTGCAAAGCCAGGATGTACCGATATGCCGTTGATGATTATCTTGACGCCATCAGCCGAAAAAGTTTCATCTTCAATGGTTCCCGCTTTTTCACCATCTAGGGTGTAGGCAAATTGGGCGCCCAATCTATCCAAATCAACTTTATCTACACCACGGCCAATTTCTTCGTCAGGTGTGAAAAGGATTTTGATCGTACCATGTTTGATCTCCGGATGTTTCATCAGCAAGCGGGCTGCATCCATAATTTCGGCAACGCCGGCCTTATCATCGGCGCCCAACAAAGTTTTACCGCTGGCAGTAATGATGTCATGACCTATCTGATCAGCTAAATCGGGATGTTCATCAAATTTGATCACTACCGTGGGGTCATCCGGCAAAATCAGATTTTGGCCTCTGTAGTTTTGATGCACAATGGGTTTCACATCTTTTCCCGAACAATCTGGCGAAGTATCTACGTGTGAGCAAAAGCAAATAACTGGTACATTTTTATCCGTGTTGGATGGAATAGTCGCATACACATATCCGTTTTCATCTAATGTTGCATCATTGATTCCGATTGCCAATAACTCTTCAACGAGCAGTCGGCTTAAGTTTTTTTGCTTTTCGGATGATGGAAAGGTAGGCGATTTCGGGTCGGACTCTGTATCGATCTGTACGTAGCGTAAGAAGCGTTCGGCGACAGTGAAGTCGGTTATTTTATTAATAAATGTCATGTTATTTTTGTTTGTCGGCCCAACCAAATACCGTATTTAAGATTTTAGAACTGCGCGCACCACCGAAGTTAGAACGGATTTTCAATTCCTCTTCTGCTATTTTGATAAAAAGTCCATCGATTGCTTTTTGTGTGACATACGCATCCAGATCTGTATTAAGCTTGGCATTAGCCAGCGGGATTTTATTGTAAGCGGTCGTAAGTTGTGACCAATATTCGCTTACATTATTTTTGCCAAGTGCGGCATTGATAATAGGGCTGAATTTTTCGGTTAAAGCATTAGAAGTGCTCGTCTTAAAAAACGTAGTCGCTGCATCTTGCTGACCGCTGAGTAAAATAGCATGTGCATCTTGTATAGTCATCTGAGATAATGCGCCGACAAACACTGGGGCTGCTTCTTTCACAGCTGATTCTGCAGCACGATTCATGCTCGAAATAAACTGATCGCACAACGAGCCTAACCCTACGGATCGTAACGTTTTCTCTACGCGCTGCGCTTCGGCTGGCATAAGGATTTTCACAGCAGCGTTGCCCAGAAATCCATCTTTGGCAGAGAGCGAATTGATGCTGGTCGTAAGTCCTTTTTCGAGAGCTGTTTTAATGCCGCTAGCGGCTTGTTTTGAGCTGATCTGCGCGAATACGGAAGTAATGCTAAGGAGGCAAATACAGCTATAAGATGCTAATTTATGAAATTTCATTGTAGTACATTTATGAGCACAAATGTACTAAAATGAAATGAGTCAGCGCCGATTTACTTCCAAAGCAGGCTTACGAATATTGGGAAGTGATCGGATGGATATTTGCCGATGTAGGTGTCTGTTAAGACCCCGTATTTTTTGACTTTAAAGGGTTTGGTGAGGAAGATATGATCGATACGTCCTGTAGGTTTGATGTTCTTCCCAAAACTATTAAAAGTGGAATTGTTTTCATAAACAAAAGCAGCCTTTTCATAGGCATCTTCGACAACACCACTCGATGCCAACAATTTATAAGCTGGATTGTGTTCGTCTACATTAAAATCGCCCGTCAGGATCAAAGGAAGATCTTTAGCAAATTCTTTTGCTTTGGCGAGAATCAGTTTGGCACTTTCCTGACGCGCCTCTACTCCCACATGATCAAAATGAGTATTCATGAGGATGAATCGTTTTTTATTGGTTTTATCTTTAAACACTCCCCAAGTACAAATGCGTGGCAATGCTGCATCCCATCCTTTATTAGGTGTTTCCGTATTAGTAGGAGATAACCAAAAAGTACCACTTTTTATAATTTCGAATCGCGCGGTATTGTAAAAAATCGCTGAGTGTTCTCCTTTTTGAGCACCATCATCGCGACCAACGCCCACATATTCGAAACCTGGAAGGAGGGCTTTCATGTCTACCAATTGGTCATAAAATCCTTCTTGTATACCAAAAATATCAAATTCGTGAAACTTGATTAAATCACAAACTGGTACTTTTCTATCTTCCCACAGGTTACCCACATCGCTACTGGTTTTCATCCGAATGTTGAATGAGGATACGTTTAATTCTTGTGTGAATGCGATGGCAGCAATACATGAGAATAATAGCGTAAGAAAATTCTTTTTCATCTTATTTTTTTAGTAGTTCTTTTAGTAGTTCGGGTTCGTCGGTAGTGATGTAATCCACTTTTTGGTCAATAAAATAGCGCATATCTGCTTCGGAGTTGACAGTCCACACATTTATTTTCATTTTGCGATCTTTTGCATCTTTGATGTACGTAGGATTTTGTTTAAATACACCGTGATTAAAGTCCATTTCTGTTAATCCATCATGATAAAGATCGGTTGGGCTTTTGTCACTTCCGAGGTATTGTACCCTTACTTTTTTGTCAAGTTTTTTAAGGTGAAGGCAGGCATCATAACTGAAAGAAATAAACACAGTCTGTTTAAGTCCCTTGAGTTTTTTTACTAATTTATAAGCTAAGTCAGCCGCTATCACAGATCTCTCTTTTCCTTGTGTGCTTGGTTTTATTTCGAAGACCATTTTGGTGTGCTTCTGCTTTAGCCCTTCGATCATGTATTCTTCCGCGGTAGGAAGTTTTTCACCATTGGATAATTTTTTTTGGATTAAGGTGTTGTAATCATTGGTAGCGATATCAGTTCCTTGATAATCATTATCATGGTTGACGACCAAGACATCATCTTTTGATAGCACGACGTCAAATTCTGTACCCCACACCTGTTGATCGATGGCGTGTTTTAAGGCTGCAATCGAATTTTGAGGCACTTTTGTGTTTTTCCAAGCACCACGATGGGCTACGATTTGGGTTTGCTGAGCGTGACTAATCATTTGAAAACTTATTAAAAGTAAAAATGATATTAGAAATTGGTTTTTCATAGGTGACTTTTATTTTTAAAGCCTAAAAGTAACCTTTTCATATTAACAATATATTACCTATCCGTTAGATTATCTTATCATCATAAAAATGTTGCAATTCTTTGATGAGGGAATTTAGTTATGTTAATAGACTGTCTATTCTTACTTTACACCTTCCCATTCCTCATAAAACTGCTGCAGGTACATTCCCATAAAGTGATGCCTTTGCTGCGCAATGTTTTTCGCAGTTGCAGTATTCATATTATCCTTTAGCAACAACAGTTTTTCGTAAAAATGATTGATTGTGGGAGCAGTTGAATTTTTGTAATTTTCTTTTGATTGGGTTATTAACGGTGAAATATTGGGATTGTATATTTCACGATTTTTGAATCCCCCATAATTAAATGCGCGGGCTATGCCTATGGCGCCTATCGCATCCAATCGATCCGCATCTTGCACGATGTCTAATTCTTTAGAATGAAATTTAACCTCATCTAAAGATGCTTTGAAAGACATATTTGCAATGATCTTTTGGACATGTTCGGTGATTATTGGATCTACATAAAGGGATTCTAAAAATTCACCGGCCATGCGTGGGCCGATGGTTTCGTCCCCGTCATGGAATTTACTATCGGCAATATCATGAAGCAAAGCTGTAAGCTCGCATACAAAAGCATCTGCCTCTTCTGTTTTTAGGATCAGTTTTGTGTTGTTCCAGACACGCTGAATGTGCCACCAGTCGTGACCCGATTCAGCGTTTTTTAACTGTTCTTGTACAAATGTTACTGTCGCTTGAAGTATTTCGGTATTAGTTTTCTTTGGATCCGTCATAGAGTTCGTATGTCAGTAATCGACAATCTAATTTTCCGTTAAAAAATTCGAATCGTCGAGTTGCTTTTAGTCCGATTTTTTTCGCCAAATCTGGATTTCCAGTAAAGACATAGCCGCGATAGCCTTTGCACGATTTTTTCATAAAATCACCTACACGCTTGTATGTTTCTTCCAATTTTGTATGCGTGCCTAGCCGTTCCCCGTATTCTGGATTAAACATAATGACTCCTGCTCCTTCGGGAATAGTTGTCGTCTCAAAGTCTCCAACTTCAAAAGTAATCAGATGCTCCACACCAGCCGTGCGGGCATTTGCTTTTGTGATTTCGATGGCTATATCCGAAATGTCTGAAGCAATGATTGTCGGTATGTTTTTCTTATCCGTCAATTCTTTTAACAAGCGACGCTCTTGAAAAAAATCTTCTTCATTATAACCTATTACATGCATAAAAGCATAATTCATACGCAATAGTCCAGGTCTTCTTTTTTGCGCGAGCAAAGCAGCTTCTATGGCCAAAGTTCCGGATCCGCACATCGGATTGACGAATGGAGACCTGCCGTCCCATCCTGTCGCCATAATCGTCGATGTGGCCAAAGCTTCGAGCATCGGTGCTTTACCTGGGTGTTTGCGGTAGCCATGTTTGGCCAGTGTCTCCCCCGAAGTGTCGATGAATATTTCTGCACGTTCTTCGATCCAATGCAAATGTATGACAATCTTAGATTGGTCAGGGCCCGAGTTGGGGCGCATGCCTTTTTTTTCTTTAATGCGATCTACGATGGCGTCTTTTACTTTCACATTGGCAAATAGAGGCGTGGTGATGTATTCATTATGTACATTCGAAGTGACCGAAAAATAGCCATCAAAAGGAATAATTTCTTCCCAAGCGATCTCGACCAAGGCTTTATACAATGCGTCGGGATTTTCTGCTTTGAATGATTTTAACTCATACAGCACTTGACTACCCGTCTGTAAGTTTAGGTTGAGACGAATGCACTCTTTGAGTGTCGCGGTGAGCTCGACTCCAGTGTTAAAGGTCCTATTGGTCTTAAATCCCAGTTCTTCAACTTCTTGTTGCAGGTAGGGTGAAAGGCGCTTATTGCAAGTAATTATTATTTTACTGGGGGTGTTGAAAACTTCCATCATATTAATGCAAAGTTAGGCATTCTGAAAACGCAAAAAAATTGTATTTTTATCAATTAATATTTAGAAATATGGAAATTAGAGGAAAAGTTCACGAAATTGGTGAAGTGCAACAGGTAACTGATACGTTTAAGAAAAGAGATTTAATCGTTGCGTATGCAGAAAACCCACAATTTGTAGAATATATCCGCTTTGAATCGACGCAAGATAGGGTGAATATTTTTGACAACTTAACGATCGGTGAAGACATTGAAATTTCGTTCAACTTAAGAGGAAGACCGTGGACTAATAAGGAGGGTATCACTACTTATTTCAATTCGCTGGTCGCTTGGCGTGTGACAAAATTGGGAAGTACGGCCTCTAATTCGGCTGCTGCTCCGCAACATAATGACATTCCGCCCGTAGATATTTCGTCTAACAATGCCGATGATGACGACTTGCCATTTTAATGGATTGTCAAAAATAGTATACAAAGGGGCTGTCTAAATGCTTCCTAAAAAAACAAACCCCGCCATTATTTCTTAATGGCGGGGTTTGTTTTTTATTGTCTTTTAAGTTGTTGTTCTTGATTTATTTCAGGAGCAAGATCTAAAACCTACTTTCATCCCAGCAGCATAAATTAATGCCGAGGAATCTAGTGTAGATTGCTTGAGTCAAAATGTCAATTGGAATAATCAAAGGTCAAATTAAAGTCGTAAAAGGCTTTATTTTTATGTTGGCGAATTACCTTATATACTTTGGTTTCAATTTTGTAAAGCAATTATTATAAAATTTTTTTAAATTGCCCTATGGGATTTGCTACAAAAAAAAGTAGAGGTTGGGAGTTGAAACAATTGATTTGGACATTTGTGTCCATTGCAATGGTGATTCCTTTTCTGCATATTCACCCTTTTGTGATGCTTTCGCAAGCTCGAGAAAGTAAAGTGCGGTCTTGGTATTTTTCAGGAATCGCCTTGTTGTTGACAGAAGCGGCATTCTTAGCGTATTTTATTTTTTTCTTTGGCACATTTACCATTCTTAGTGCCTCTCTATGGCTCACAGTTGGAGGTTCGATGCTTTCGTATGTTGTGGGCAATGGTTTGTTGCTCAATCGCTCGAAGCATTATTTGCAACGTTTGGAGTTAAAAGAAGTGCGGGAACTGCGCTGGATTTCTAGCATCGAAAGTCACAAGCGACTCGAATTGCAGGCCATGTCATTGGATACACCACAGCTTTTTATCGAACGCTTGCTGCATTGGCGCAAAGAGATTGACAACGTCAAGATTCATCAAAATATTGACAAAATTATTCGCTTATTTACTTTGTTGGAGAAGAATGATAAAATGGAAGCCGAAAAATTTTTGGTCCGTCATTCGACAGTCGTCAATGTATTAATGAAGTATGATGAAATTGAAAATGCCAAATTGAATAATTCAGTAACTTTAGATTCTAAAAAGAAATTGGAAGAGGTGATTCATCAGGCTACAGTGGCCATTGAGCAGGAAGTAACTAATCAATTTAAATATGGGATATTGGACGTGTCGGCTGAATCCGATGTGTATATCCAAACACTAAAAAATAGAAACCTTTTAAAAGATTAAAAATATGGCCAATCTAAATTTAGCTACATTTGATGACGACAATGATAAAAATAAGCCTGCAGAAGTAAACTTTACACCCGAAGAGCAGGCGCTTATCAAACAATATAAAGACAAAATTGAATTGACTAACACCACCAACGTGATTCAGTATGGCGTGGGAAGTCAAGTCAAAGTCAGTAATTTTTCCAACGAAATATTGAAGCAAGTGCGCACCAAAGACATGGGTGGAGCGGAAGATATTTTGTTGAATCTGCGTTCGGACATCAAATCATTCGATGAAAACCTCAATAAAAAACCTTTGATTCCTTTCTTTGATAATTTTAAAAAGAAAATTCAGCGCATGCGTACGGAATATCAATCCGTCGAAAAAAATATTCATCAGATTGAATTGCGGTTGGAAGGACATTATAAAAACTTGGGAAAGGATGTCAATATTTTTGACAAACTTTTTGTGGAAAATCAAAATTACTTCAAAGAATTGTCTCTGTACATCGCAGCGGGTGAAGAAAAATTAGCCGAAGCACATAATGTGACGCTACCCGCATTGAAAGCAGAAGCTGAATCATCTGGCGATCAGCACAAAATACAAGAGTACAAAGACATGGAACAGCATGTCGTGCGGTTTGAGCGTAAAGTGTACGATTTGAAATTGACGCGAATGGTTGTGTTGCAGACAGCTCCACAAATTCGCATGATTCAGAACAACAGCAGCTCGTTGATGGAAAAAATCCAATCTAGTTTGGTCAACACCATTCCGCTATGGAAAAATCAAATGGTGCTGACGCTTGGTATCGCCCATGCACAACGTGCTTTGGAAGCGCAAAAAGCGGTGACTGATGCGACTAATGAGTTACTTCGTCGTAATTCGGA
>Ga0233385_1001167_pt1 | contig 11207 bp, 16 predicted proteins | sample ElkDunMinimDraft_16_FD_191543 | JGI IMG/M metagenome (GOLD analysis project Ga0233385, IMG submission 191543) | Fecal eukaryotic communites from dung pellets of Tule Elk in California, USA - Elk Dung G36 | ecosystem: Host-associated > Mammals > Digestive system > Large intestine > Fecal | place... | reverse complement strand
GGACCGAGACTGACGCAAACGTCGAGCTGCTTGAACAGCTCCGTGAAGGGATGCGCACCACCGGGGAGAGGATCAGGGTGCTGGAGGAATCACAGGCCAAGATCAGTACGCGGCTGGAAGAGGAAATTCGGATGCGCATGAAGGCGCAGGAAGAGGCGCACCGGATGCGGCTGCGGGTGCAGACGCTGGAATCCACATTGAAGCAACTGGGCGCGGTCATTCCCCCTGAGGACCATCTCCTGTGAGCAATTTCGACTGGACCAACTGGACCAAGAAGCTGTCCACCCTGGTGGCTGCGGCTTCCGTCTCTGTGGCGGGCATCTCGGCTGCGGTGCTGGGCTACTACACCTCGCTGAGTCCTGAGCAGCAGGCCGCGTGGCCGTTCTGGCTGCCTGCGGTGCTGGCCCTGTCGCCGGGCATCATCGCGGCGCTTGGGCCGCTGGCTGTGGCGTTCCGGCAGGCGTTCATGGGTTCTGACGATACGGATCAGGCGGGCGCGTGATGTTTGGGCGCAGGGCAGCGGTGCGCCGTGCTGGTCGGGGCCGTGGAGGCAGGGTGCGTGGGATCAACCCGGCTTTGTGGTTTTTGGCTTTGGGGCTGGTGCTGGCTGCTTGGGGCGCTGATGCCGCAACTGTATGCCAGCCGGGCCGCGCCGCATCCCATAAATCTGTGGAATGACGATGGTCCTCCTGCTTCGCTACTGGCCGCACGCCCTAATCGTCGTGTGCGTGGCGGCGCTTGCTTGGGTGGCTGGGACCAACCTGTACCAGTGGGGCTACGACACCGCCAACGTGCGGGCCGAGAAGATTATCGGGGAGTTCGCCAAGGCTGAGGCTGAGGCGCAGGAGAACGCTAGGGCAGTCGAGCAACGCCGGGTGGAAGACCTGGCCGCGCTGGACGCCAAGTACCAACGGGAGATGGCCGATGCAAAGGCAAGGGGTGAGTCTGTTGCTGCTGACCTGCGGGCTGGCAATCGCAGCCTGCGGCGGGAAATCGCAGCTTACGCAACCGAGCGTCTGTCCCGCGATTCCACCGCTACCGGCGAACTTAGCGAAGAAGCCCAACGGGGAGCAGCGCGTCTCGGAGCTGTTGTTCGAGTCGTCGCCGAGCAAGACGCCCAGATAAGGGCGCTCCAGGAGGCATACGAGGCACTACGGAGGCCGGCGCCATGATGTGGGGATTCTACGCAGCAGCAATGTCCGGAATCATCGAGGCTCAGTCCGACCTCAAGGCGTTCGAGGCCGCTGACACCCCGGAGAAGAAGGATGCGTTCCACCGCGTCCGCGCCGAGCGGGACCGTAGGCGGCATGAGCTTGCCGTGGCTCAGGCATCGGCTCCGGTGGTGAACGTCACGAACAAGATCTACGTCTGGTGAGCCACTGCGCCAAGTGCTTCGCCACTGGCCGGCTGTGGGAGTGGGTCGTCGCCCCATGTGTGAATGACCGGCAGCCGCTGGCCTTCTGGCTGTGCGACGCCTGCGACATCGCGCGGAACCGGGAAACCCTACAGCTGCTGGGCGACCCGGACACGGACGCGAAGATCGCGGCATACGCAAGGCAGGTGCGCAGTCAAGTGCAGAGAGAGACGGTGAGCTGATGATCATCCGTGGAACCCACCGCGCCTACATGGACGCCGACACAGCGCAGAGCGCCTGGCTCCGGGATGACGCCGGCCCGCTGGACCTGAGCGAGTACGAGACGCTGACCGTCGAGGTCAAGGCGTCCGGGCGGGGCAAGCCCCGGCTCACGCTGGAAGCACAAGGGACAGAAGGCGGCGAGCTGACCTTCACAGTTACGGCCAATGGCGCAAGGACGCGCCTGTGGCCAGGGACATTCGAGCTGTTCGCCAAGGGCGACGGCACCGTGATCTACACCGGCCTGCTGGAAGTGCTGGCCTAACCCCCAAGGAGCAAGAGAGATGGCCAACGAAGCCAAGGTCTACCAGATCGACAACACCATCGAGTCACCCAACGGCGAGGTCAACGGCTCCGTGCGGCTGGTGACGGCGGCCGGCGCGACCATGCCTGCCGCGCTGCTGCCCGCGCTGCCGACGACCAACGGCACGTACACCCTGACCGTGGCGAGCGGCGTGTACAGCTGGGTCGTGGCCACCTAAGCATGGGACGCCCGACTGACTACCTCCCGGAGCATTGCGACCGGGTGGTGGAACTAGGGCGCGAGGGGAAAAGCGTCGTCCAGATGGCCTGCGAGATCGGGGTCCACAAGGACACGCTGTACGAGTGGGCGAAGGTCCATGAAGACTTTTCCGACGCCTTTACGTACGCGAGGCAGTGCGCCCAGTGCTGGTGGGAGACGAAGGGCCAGTCCGGGCTGGACCAGAGCGGCTTCAACGCCTCCCTCTGGTCCCGCTCCATGGCGGCACGGTTCCCGGCTGACTACACCGAGCGCAAGCAGACTGAGCTGACTGGGGCCAATGGAGGCCCGGTCGAGCAGGTTCACAGGATCGAGCGTGTCATCCACGACCCTGCGAATCCCGACCGCTAGGGTCTTTGCGCCGCTGCTGACTTCTGCCCGGTACAAGGGCGCTCACGGCGGGCGAGGGTCCGGCAAGAGTCATTTCTTCGGTGGCCTGGCGGTCGAGCGGTGTCTGCTGTCCTCGGGGGTTCGCATTGCGTGCGTCCGCGAGGTGCAGAAGTCGCTCAAGAACTCGGTCAAGTTGCTAGTCGAGGACAAGATCAGGGAGTTCGGGCTAGCGGGGCAGTTCGAGATGCTGGACTCCGAGATCCGCACGCCGGGCGGCGGGGTCATCATCTTCCAGGGCATGCAGAACCACACGGCGGACTCGATCAAGTCGCTGGAAGGGTTCGACGTGTGCTGGGTGGAGGAGGCGCAGAGCCTGAGCCAACGCAGCCTGGACCTGCTGAGGCCGACGTTCCGCAAGCCGGGATCGGAGTTGTGGTTCAGCTGGAACCCTGCGCAGCCGACTGATCCGGTAGACGCATTCCTTCGTGGCGATCATCCGCCATCCGATGCCGTGGTGGTCGAGGCCAATTGGTCCGACAACCCGTGGCTGCCCAACGAGCTGCGGCAGGATCTGCACGACGACCAGATCCGCGACCCTGACAAGTTCCAGCATGTGTGGGGCGGCGGATACGAGCAGGCCAGCGAGGCCCGGGTGTTCCGCAACTGGCGGGTCGAGGCGTTCGAGACGCCGAGTGACGCGATCCTGCGGTTCGGCGCGGACTGGGGCTTCGCAGTTGACCCCTCGGTGCTGGTGCGTGGGTACGTGGACGGCAAGACGTTGTTCATCGACCACGAGGCGTATCAGGTCGGCTGCGAGATCGACAAGCTGCCCGACCTGTTTGATCAGGTGCCCGGCAGCCGCAAGTGGCTGATCAGGGCCGACAGCGCACGCCCGGAGACGGTCAGCTACATGCGTCGCCACGGGTTCCCCCGGATCGTCGCGGCGATCAAGGGGCCGGGCAGCCTGGAGGACGGGATCGAGTTCCTGCGCGCGTTCGACATCGTGGTCCACCCGCGCTGCAAGCACGTTGCCGCAGAGCTGGCGCGGTACTGCTACAAGCGCGACCCGCAGACCGAAGAAATCCTCCCCGTACTGGAGGACAAGAACAATCACACCATCGACTCGGTGCGCTACGCCCTAGAGGAGCTGCGCCGGTCTGGCTACAAGCCGCGCTCCGGCGCACGACAGCCGCGTCCGATGGACGATTACGGCTCCAACGACGACGACGCGGATAACTGGAAGGTTGCTTAATGGCGAAGGTCAAGGAAGACCGCGACGACAAGCTGGAGTCGCTGCTTGCCCAGTTCCGCGAGTCGCAGGACCAGACGCAGACGGCGCGTGAGCGTTCGGAGCGCGACCGCGACTTCTACGACGGCATCCAGTGGACCGAGGAGGAGATCGCGACGCTACAGGCGCGCAAGCAGCCCGTGGTCACGTCCAACCGGATCAAGCCGAAGATCGACAGCCTGATTGGCTTCGAGAAGCGGCAGCGGACGGACCCGAAGGCGTATCCGCGCACGCCGCAGCACGACAAGGACGCAGAGGCTGCTACGGACGCCCTGCGCTTCGTCTGCGACAAGAACAGCTTTCAGCAGGTGCGGTCGGAGGTTGCGGAGAGCCTGTTCATCGAGGGCGCAGGCGCGGCCACGGTGGGCATGGTCAAGCGGCCCAACGGCGAGATGGACGTGGCGATCACGCCGGTTCCGTGGGATCGGTTCTATGCCGATCCGCACAGCCGCCGCCGCGACTACAAGGACGCCGGATACCTGGGCGTCGTGGTCTGGATGGACGAGGCCGACGCGGTCTCAGAGTTCAGCGGCAAGGACGCCGTGATCCAGTCCTGCTATTCGGACGGTGACGACGACGGAGACAGCTTCTCCGACCGCCCCCGGATCGTATGGTCCGACCGTGCCCGCAAGCGCATCCGCGTGCTGCAACACCGCTGGAAGGACAAGGGGGTCTGGAAGACCGCCATCATCTGCCGGGGCGGCTACCTGCGCGATCCGCAGGACTCACCGTATCTGGACGAGTGGGGCGCCCCCGAGTGCGACCTGATCGCGGTGTCGGCCTACGTCAACCGCGAGAACGAGCGTTACGGCGTGGTGCGCCAGATGATCTCGGCGCAAGAGGAGATCAACAAGCGCCGCTCCAAGCTGCTGCACCGACTGAGCGTGGACCGGGTGATTGCGGACCACGGCGCGGTCGAGGACGTGGCCCAAGCCAAGCGGGAGCTGGCCAAGCCAGACGGGTACATCGAGGTTCGCCAGGACGCGCGCTTCGAGATCGCCGACAAGGGCGAGGCGACGATTGGCGAGCTGAACCTGTTGCAGGAGGCCAAGGCCGAGATCGACTCCAGCGGGGTCAACCCCTCGCTCGAAGGCGATCAGGCCGCCCCGTCTGGACGCGCGCAGGAGATCCAGCAGGCATCGGCCCTGTCAGAAATGGCGGTGGTCTTCGATGCGCTCAGGGATTGGAGCTGGCGGATCTACAAGGCCAGCTGGAACCGGGTGCGCCAGTATTGGACCGACGAGAAGTGGATTCGGGTTACCGACGACGAGAGCAACGTTCGGTTCGTCGGCCTGAATCATCCGGTCACGGCCGCAGAGGAGATCGCCAACCTCGCCGAGGAAGGGCAGGAACCGCCACCCGAGCTGGTGCGTATCGCGCAGTTCAGCCCGCAGCAGGTGATCCGCATCGCGCACCCGGTCGCTGAGTTGGACGTGGACATCATCGTCGAGGACGGGCCGGACACGGTGACGATCCAAGGCGAGCAGTTCCAGCAGCTGGTCGAGTTGAAGAAGGCCGATCCGCAGTCGATCCCGACGCAGATGGTCATCGAGGCGTCGAGCCTGCGCAACAAGGACAAGATCCTCGAACACATGGAGAAGGGCGGCATCCCGCCCGAGTTGCAGCAGCAGATGCAGCAGATGCAGGAGGCGTTGCAGCAGGCGCAGCAGCAGCTCCAGCAGGCCGAGCAGGCCAAGGGCATCGAGAAACAGGAAGCGCAGGCCATGCGCGCCCAAACGAGCGCAGATATCAAGGTGGCCCAGTCCGATCTGGCAAGGGAGCGGGCGGAAATGCAGCTTGCCCAAGCGCAGTGGGAGCTTGCGCAAGTGGCGCGGGCCGACGACATGCGGATCAAGGCATACGAGGCAGAAACAGACCGGCTCCAGGCGTTGAAGCCTGAGCCGCAGAGACAGGAATTGCCGGAGTAACCGGCAACGGACGCCCACGGATTGGGGCGAGACGCGACGACGGCGCACGGTCGAGGAGCAGGTAACACATGGACGAGAAGGAAAAGGATTTTCTGGACGGGATGACGGATGACGGCAGCGCGGAAGTGGTGGAAGCACCCGAACCCGCAACCCCGGAACCCGAAAAGGTCGAATCGCCGGAATCGCCGGCAGCCGAGGCGCCGACAGCCCCGGCAACCCGCAAGGAAGATACCGTCCCCCTCGCCGCCCTCAGGGCGGAGCGCGAAAAGCGACAGCAGTACGAGCGCGAACTGGCAGAACTGCGTCAGAGGGCCGAGCAGGAAAAGCGACCGAGCTTCTTTGAAGCGCCGGAAGAATACTTGCAGACCATCGTGGCGCAGACGCAGCATCAGGCGAATCAGCGCCTGTATGCGGTGCTGGAGGAGCAAGCGCGGGAGGCACACCCCGACTACGACGAGGTTTTCGCCGAGGTCGAGGATCACTGCCGGGACAACCCCGCCGAAGCCAACCGGATTCTGTCCAGCCCCAACCCGGCCCTGGCCGCCTACAAGTTCGGCAAGCAATTGCGCGAGCGACGGGCGATGGAAAACCCGGAGCAGTACCGGGCACAGCTGGAGGCCGAGATCCGCGCAAAGATTGCCGCCGAAACGCAGGCCAAGGAAGAGGCCAGGCGCCAGGCCGCCGCAGCGATCCCCCCTGATCTCGCAACCGTCCGCAGCACGTCGTCAGAAAACGACGTGGCGGTCGATCCGTTCGACAAATTGTTCTAAGGAAGGAACACAATCATGGCTGAGACCACCATCTCCACTGCGAACCGCGTCAAGCAGTGGGAATCCAAGTTCTTCAACGAGTACGTCCGCGACAGCCGCTTCAAGCGGTACATGGGCAGCTCCGAGAACAGCATCATCCAGGTTTCGCGGAACCTGACCAAGAAGAAGGGTGACGCGATCACCATCCCGCTGTTGGGCGCGCTGGACGCGTCGGGCGGCTACAACGACGGCAGCACCTCGCTGGTCGGCGCCGAGAAGGCGCTCCCCAACGAAGGCCACCGCATCCAGATCGGCGTCGTGCGTGACGCCACCATCGTCAACCTCGAAGAGGAGCAGGCATCGCCTGTCGCCATCCGCGAGGCGGGCCGCACGGCCCTGATGACGCTGGCCAAGCGCTACCTCAAGAACGACATCGTGGCTGCGCTGAGTTCGGTGCACGGGACGCCCTACGCCGCCGCCAACGCCTCGCTGCGCAACCAGTGGAACGCCGCCAACTCCGACCGCGTGCTGTACGGCGATGACATCGGCAACTACAACGCCACGATGGCAACGGCGCTGTCGTCCATCGCTGCGGCCGAGACCCTGGACCGTGCCATCGTCTCCAAGCTCAAGCGCATTGCGCAGATGGCTGTGGCGGCCAACGGTGAGGGCATCCGCCCGTTCACCTACGGCGAGGACGAGGAGACCTTCGTGCTGTTCGCCGGCACGCGCGCCTTCCGCGACCTCAAGCTGGACCTCTCCACGGCGCACGAGGAGGCCCGCAAGCGCGGCCTGGACAACCCGCTGTTCACCGGCACCACCTCGCTGTACTGGGATGGCGTCGTGATCCGCGAGATCCCGGAAATCGCCTCGCTGGGTGCCGTTGGCGCTTCCTCGGCGGTCGTCGAGCCGGTCTACCTGTGCGGTGCGCAGGCGCTGGGCGTGGCGTGGGCGCAGACCACGAAGACCACCGTTCGCAAGGAAGACGACTACGGCTTCCGTCACGGCGTGGGCTTCATGGAGATGCGCGGTGTCGAGAAGCTCCAGTGGGAGCAGGGCGAGACCACCGCCAAGGACTGGGGCGTGGTCACCGGCTTCGTGGCTGCGGCTGCGGACGCCTGATCTGAGTGGTAGATGGACGGGAGGGGCGGCTTCGGTCGCCCCTCTTTTGCATGGATGCAAGGGCCAAGGATGGCCCACCTATTGAGGCTACGGGATGGCGACGTATTCGCGCGAGGAGTTCGTCAGGCAGGTCCTGCTCGAACTGGGCGTCCTTGATGCGACGGAGGCGCCCACGGCCGAGGACGCGGTGTTCATTGGCGACCGTCGCGACCAGAAGTTTGAAGAACTGTACGAGGAGGGGCTGCTGCCCTTCGACATCGACGGAGAGGTGCCTGGGCGCTACTTCCTGCCCCTCGTCTATCTCGTGGTGGTGGAGTGCGCCACTACCTACGGCAAGCCGCTCGGGGACTACGCAGCGAAAGCGGGCGAGGGCCTGCGCCGACTCTGGAAGCTCCGACAGAAGCCTGTGGCTGACATTCCGACCAGGGCGACGTACTACTAATGCGCCGCCCCGTAGACATCATCGGCCCGTTCGGCACGGACGACAGCCTTAGCTGGGACGTGCAGGACACCTGCAACTACATCCCGGTGCAGGCTGAGGTGGCTGGTACGCGCACGCCGGCCAAGCTGGTTGACGCGCCCGGGCTGCGTCCCTTCGTGTGGATCGGCCATTACCCGCCCGAGGAGTCGGAAGGATGAGCGGTCCGATTCGTGGCCTCCACGACGTTGAGGGGCAGCTTTACACCGTTTCGGGTCCGACGCTGTACCGCATCACGCCCGCTGGCGTGGCGATCCCGCTCGGCCAGATTCCAGGCGTTGGCCGCGTCTCGATGGCGCACAATCAGGTTGCCGGCGGGCACCAGTTGACCATTGTCAACGGCGTTGGCGGCTATGTGTGGGACACGGCCAACCAGCAGTTCAACGTCATCACCGACGAGGGCTTCCCCGGCTCGTCCCGCGTGGACTTCATCGACGGCTACATGATGCACGTGGAGCCGTTCGGGCGGTTCCTGCTGCATTCGGACCTTGCGGACGCGCTGGACTTCAACACGCTGGACCGGTTCGAGGCTGAGACGGCCCCGGATCGCACCACGACGCTGATCGTCAACGGCACCGAGGTCTGGGCGTTCGGCGAGCGCACGATTGACGTGTTCTACAACGCGGGGACGGCGCAGGGCACGTTCCAGAACAAAAAGGTGGGCATCACGACCGGCTGCATTGCGGGCGCCTCTCCGGCGATCTGCGACGGCGGCGTGGCGTGGCTGGGCGATGACCGCGTGGTCTACCACGCTCGCGGCTACAGCCCGACCAGGATCTCCACCCGTGCGCTGGACGTGGTGCTGTCCGAATGCAGCCTGTCGGACATCCGCAACGCCTTCTCGTTCGTCTATGCAGACCGTGGTCATACGATCTACTACCTGACCATCCCCAACGGGATGACGTTCGGGTACGACTTCTCAACCGGCCTGTGGCACCGCCGCGCGTCGTGGCACCCGGAGAAGGACGTGTATGGCCGCTGGTGCCTGTCCGATCTGGTCCGGTCGAACGGAAAGTGGATCGGCGGCGATTACCGCACCGGCAAGCTGTACGCGCTGGACTGGGAGTATCCGCTGGAGGGCTGCGAGCCGCTTATCCGCGAGCGCACCAGCCCGGTGCTGCACAACGACGGGAACAGGGTCGAGGTCCACGAGATTCAGCCGATCTTCGACACCGGGCGTGCATCTGTCGAGTGCGTGCCGTTCCCGTACCAGCCTGTCGGGCCGCAGATCAGCGGTCGCGCCCCTGACGGCCTGAGCAGCGACCCCTACAGCTTCGCTTACACGGTCCAGCAGGGATCGGCGCCAGTGACGCGCGTCGAGCTACGCGACACCGAACTCCCTACGGGCTGGGTTTGGGATTCGCAAACGGCCACGATCTCGCACGCGGCATCCGTGCCGAAGGGGTCGGTCACGTTGAAGATGCGCGCGTACGACGCAAACGGTCTGTTTGCCGATCACACAGACGACTTCGTGATCAACGAGGCCATCATGCTGCTGGTGACTGGAGCATCCAAGACCGGGGACACTGGCTCACTGTGGGCTGCTGCACTGGCGCTGGAGCCGTTGCAGTGGATTGGGCTGGAGCGCTCCGATGGCGCCGACTTGCCAAGGCCCGCGACCCCTGCCTACTTCGACGGGCGGTTCGGCGTGGTCGGTGGAAGCGGGGTCCGCCACAGCCACGACCCGGGCGCGGCATGGGCTTCCGGTGCAGAGAACGTCAACACAAGCAAAGTCATGTTGGCGATGGGCGGGGCCGGCTGGTTGGTCAAGGAGGAAGGCAGCACCACGGACAGCCGCCATGTCATGCAGGCGCCGGACCCAGACACTGCGCTGGCGGATGTGACGTACCAGATGAATTCGACGCTGTGCCGATACGTGGAAGGGAAGTACTACCTCGGCTGGGCGTACTTCCTGGCCGAGTCCGAAGACATGGTGAGTTGGTCGCTCGCTTACGACGACTTTGGCTCCTACGAAGTCATCAATTTCTATGACCTGGTGAAGCACGGCGACCTCTACTACGCCATCTACGATGCCAGCTACCAGTTTGAGGAAAGACGGGTGCGGATTGGCCGTTCGGCGGACCTGTCCGACTGGACACCAATCCTCGACATGCCGCCCCAGTCCTATACAAACCGACCGCTCCAGTTGGCTAGCAACGGCGAAAAGCTTCTCGCGTACTGCGAGAACGGATTCGTTCGGTCGCTCGATGACAACTTCGCCTCCGCAGTCCATTGCGGGCTGGAGGGTCCGAGTGTCGGAAATACCGTTCTGTCATTGGCTGTCCCCGGGAGAAAGATGGTGTCGGCCGGCGGGCGCTTCGTGATCATCGGAGGCGGCGACGACAGCGGCCGCGCAGTCTCCACGTCAGATGGCATCACGTTCAGTGAGCCGTCAGAGCTGCCCATCACCAACAGCTACGGAATCACTGCGGGTGTTGCCGGGGAGGCGGAATGAGCAACCGCAAGATCACGATTCGCTCGACCAGGGACGGCCGGAACTGGGGCGACGCGAAGGAGCGTAGCCTCGGTGAGCAGGGCGAGTACCAGAAGCGCGTGATCGTGTCGCGCCTGGGTATGTTCCGCAATGGTGCGATCCGCATCCGCAACTCCAGCCCGGTGGTGGCCCCGTTGCTGGGGCTGCTGGCGCGCACCTCACCAGCCGGGAACTGAGCATGACGGAACTGACCAACCCTGCCGATGGCGGGGCGGGCGGGCTTGTGCCGATCAATCTGCCGGTTAAGCCGACGTACGACCAGATCCGTGCGCTGGAACACGAGATCGCCAAGCTTCCAGCGGTTGAAACACCGCTGACTCACCACTTCGCCGATGGCGTCTATGGCCGCGAAATGTTCATTCCGGCAGGCACGGTCATCACAGGAAAGATCCACCGGACGGCGACGCTGAACATCCTCCTGTCTGGCGAACTGCATATCACAGGGGAGGGCGGCGAGGTCAAGCGCATCACCGCCCCGCAGGTGTTCGTGACTGAGCCGGGCACGAAGAAGGTTTGCTACGCGCACACAGACGCGCGCTTTATGAACGTGCATCCCACAAAGCTGCGCGACCTGTCGGCCATCGAGGCCAAGTTCATCGTGCCGGAGACCCCGGTACTTCGCTACGAGGGGTAATCCATGTCTTGGGGAGCAATCGCAGGCGCCG
>Ga0233385_1001165_pt1 | contig 11214 bp, 8 predicted proteins | sample ElkDunMinimDraft_16_FD_191543 | JGI IMG/M metagenome (GOLD analysis project Ga0233385, IMG submission 191543) | Fecal eukaryotic communites from dung pellets of Tule Elk in California, USA - Elk Dung G36 | ecosystem: Host-associated > Mammals > Digestive system > Large intestine > Fecal | place... | reverse complement strand
CACCCACCGGACCCGCCTTCGAGCGCGGCATTGCGCCGGCCGCGAATGCGCGCGCCAGCGGGGGCTCCGCCAACGCCTCGCCTTCACCAGCCGGACGAAGCCGGACATCGCGATCGCCCGCCAGCGAGCCGCAGCTCCCACCGCAGCGGATCGCCTGCAACAGCGCCTCTTCCCACCCCTGATCGGACATCAACGCCCATGACCAGCAACGGCAAACCCTCCATCGCCATCGTCGGCTACGGCAGCCAGGGCCGCGCGCATGCAATGAACCTGCGTGACTCCGGCTTCGACGTCACCGTGGGGCTGCGGCCCGGCGGACCGACCGACCACAAGGCCAGGGCCGACGGCTTCGTTCCGAGACCGCCGGCAGATGCGGTCGCCGCCGCCGACCTGGTCGCCGTGCTCACCCCCGACATGGTGCAGCGGCAGTTGTATGCGGACGTGCTGGCCCCGCACATGAAACAGGGCGCCTGCCTGCTGTTCGCGCACGGCCTCAATGTGCACTTCGACATGATCGCCCCGCGCGCGGACCTGGACGTGGTGCTGGTCGCGCCCAAGGGCCCCGGCGCACTGGTACGCCGCGAATACGAGATCGGCCGCGGCGTACCTTGCATCTATGCCGTGCACCAGGATCCCACTGGCCGGGCCGAGCAGCTGGCACTGGTCTATGCCACGGGCCTTGGCGGCGCGCGCGCCAACATCATCAGGACCACGTTCAAGGAAGAGACCGAGACCGATCTGTTCGGTGAGCAGGCAGTGCTGTGCGGCGGTGCGTCGTCGCTTGTGCAGGCCGGGTTCGAGACGCTGGTCGAGGCCGGCTACCAGCCCGAGATCGCGTATTACGAAGTGCTGCACGAACTGAAGCTGATCGTCGACCTGTTCTACGAGGGCGGCATCACCCGCATGCTGGAGTTCGTGTCCGAGACCGCGCAGTACGGCGACTACGTCAGTGGTCCGCGGATCATCGACGCCAGCGTCAAGGCGCGCATGAAGGAGGTCCTGAGCGACATCCAGGACGGCACCTTCACCCGCAACTGGGTCGCCGAGCATGCGGCCGGCCTGCCGAACTACCGGCGCCTGCGGCAGGCGGATCTGGAACATCCGATGGAGCAGGTCGGCCGGGCGCTCCGGGAGAAGATGGTGTGGCTGCAGGACGCGTCCGGCGCTGCCGAGGCGCGGTCGGCCGCGCAGGCGCACACGTCCGCCGAAGACCTGCGGCCCGAGGCCGCCTGATGAACGGCGCCCGCTGGCTGGTGCATGCGCTGGAAGCCGAGGGGGTCGGAACGATCTTCGGCTATCCGGGCGGCGCGATCATGCCGTTCTACGACGCGCTGCACAGCGCCGCGCTCAAGCACGTGCTGGTTCGCCACGAGCAGGGCGCGGCGTTCGCAGCGAACGGTTTCGCGCGAGCTGGCGGGCGCGTCGGTGTCTGCGTCGCGACCTCCGGCCCAGGCGCGGCCAACCTGATCACCGGCATTGCCGATGCGATGCTCGATTCGGTGCCGATGGTGATCATCACCGGCCAGGTGGCAACGCCGCTGATGGGCACGGACGCCTTCCAGGAGCTCGACGTGTTCGGCATGACCCTGCCGATCGTCAAGCACAGCTTTCTCGTGCGCCATGTCGACCAACTGCCCGACGTTGTCGCCGAAGCCTTCCGCCTCGCGCGCTCGGGGCGTCCAGGCCCGGTGCTGATCGACCTGCCCAAGGACGTGCAGACCGGCGATGCCACGCACCTGCGCGCGCACGTGCCCGGGCAGGTGGACACCATGCCGCCCTGCGCCGACCACGCCCTGCATCAGGCCGCCGCGCTGATCTCCCAGGCACAGCGGCCGGTGGTCTACGGCGGCGGCGGCATCATCCTGGGCGATGCGCTGGAGGCGTTCCGCGAGTTCGCCGATCTGACCCGGATCCCGACCGTGCTGACGCTGCGCGCACTGGGCGCGCTCCCGCCGGCGCATCCGGCGAATCTGGGCATGCTGGGCATGCACGGCACGCGCGCGGCAAATCTGGCGGTGCAGGAATCGGATCTGCTGATCGTCGTCGGTGCGCGCTTCGACGATCGCGCGACCGGCAAGCTGGCGGAATTCGCACCGCTGGCGCGCATCGTGCATCTGGATGGCGACGGCTGCGAGATCGGCAAGCTGCGCGCGGCGGATGTGGCGGTGTGCGGCGACCTGACGAGGAGCCTGTCGCGCCTGGGCGCACCTTGCGCGGCGCAGATGCAGGGCCGGCACGCAGCCGCGCGCAGCGCGTGGCGCGATCTGTGCGCGCAGCGCCGCGAAACCTTCGCCGCACGCTACGACGCGCCGGGCGACAAGGTCTTCGCCCCGGCGCTGCTCAAGCGCATGAGCGAGCTGGCACCCGACGCGACCGTCGCCTGCGATGTCGGCCAGCACCAGATGTGGGTCGCGCAGCACTGGCGCTTCGACCATCCGCGCAAACACCTCACCAGCGGCGCGCTCGGCGCGATGGGCTTCGGCCTGCCGGCTGCGATCGGCGCCCAGATCGAAGACCCGTCGCGACGCGTGATCTGCGTCAGCGGCGACGGTTCCTTCCTGATGAACGTGCAGGAGCTGGCCACGCTGAAGCGCTACGGCGTGCCGGTGAAGATCATCCTGCTCGACAACCAGGCGCTGGGCATGGTGCGCCAGTGGCAGGAGCTGTTTTTCCAGCGCCGCTATTCGGAAGTCGACCTGTCCGACAACCCGGACTTTGCCGAGGTCGCGCGCGCGTTCGGCATCCGGGCGATGTCGGTCGACAAGGCTGCCGATGTCGAGTCCGCACTGGCCGCGCTGCTGGCGGCCGACGGCCCGGCGCTGCTGCACGTCGCCATCGACACCGCCGCCAACGTCTGGCCGCTGGTGCCGCCCAACCACAACAACGCGCAGATGCTCGATGCCGACGAGATCACGTCGCTCGATATCGGCAGTTCCGCCGCGCCTGTATCCCGATGCGTTGTCGCTACGCCGTCCGAGGAGTCGAGCCATGCACTACCAGTGTGAGATGACCCTGCGCCGCGCCGAAGGCGCACTGGTCCGCGTGCTCGGCACGACCGAGCGGCGCGGCTTCCGCCCGGTCTCGTTCGAGGGCGACACGCACGGTCACAGCGACCACTGGAAGCTGCGCATGACCGTCGAGGGCGACCGCCCCGCGGGCAGCTTGCAGGGCCAGCTGGCCAAGCTCTACGACTGCCTGTCGGTGGAGGTGTCGCAATGTCGTTGAACGCTACTGCAGAAGCCGCGCAGGGGCCGCCATCGATCGCGGCGCCGGCGGCGCCCGCGCGTCCGCAGGTCTGGTTCGACGGCGCGCTGTGCGATATCGATGCGCTGCAGGCCGGCCTGACCACGCATGCGATGCACTACGGCAGCGGCGTGTTCGAAGGCATCCGCAGCTATGCGACCGCCGATGGTGCCGCGGTGTTCCGCCTGCCCGAGCACATGGCGCGCATGCGCGAAGGCGCGGCGCTGCTGGGCATGCGCTTCGATCCCGCGCAGGCCACCGACGCGGTACTGGCAACGCTGCGCGCCAACCGCCATCGCGATGCATATATCCGCCCGTTGACGTGGTTCGGCGAAGGTGGCTTCGGCCTGGATGTCGAAGGCCACGCCGAACACCTGATGGTCGCGACGACAGCGACCCGGGTGCACCTGGGCGGCACACGCGCGCGACTGGGCATCAGCACGTGGCGGCGCAATCCTGCCGATTCGCTGCCGCCGCTGAAGCTGTGCGGCGCCTACGTCAACTCGATCCTGGCCAAGCGCGAGAGCAGGTCGCGCGGATTTGACGAGGCGCTGTTCACCGATGCCGACGGCTTCGTCGTCGAATGCACCGGCGCCAACGTCTTCATCGTCAAGGCAGGCCGCGTCACCGCGGTCCAGCACCGCGACGCACTGCCCGGCATCACCCGCGACACTCTCATCCGCCTGAGCGGCGCGGAGTCGCGCGCAGTCGCCCTCGAGGAGCTGTTCGACGCCGACGAAGTGTTCGCCTGCGGCACCGCCGCCGAAGTCGCGCCGGTGCACGGCGTCGAAGGCCGCAGCTATGGCGACAACCCGGTGACCCGCGAACTGGCCGCGTTGTATGCACGCGTGGTGCGCGGCGAGGCGGAAGCGCAGCGCGGCTGGCTGACGGTGGTCTGAGCATGACCCGATCCGACGCAGGCGATGCCCCGCAAACGAATACCGGTGGTGCGCCGGCCGGGCGTTTGCGGCTGTGCCAGCTGGCCGCAGGCCGCACCGCCGGCAGGCGCAGGATCGCGCTTGGCAACCCTGGCGCCGGCTTGCTGACGTGGCTTCGGTCGAACGTGCATCCAGGCCCAGGGCGGCGGCCGCATGGCCCCGCGCGAGCCACCGCGACCGCGACGGTGGCACTCGTGCCGGTCGCGTCCGCCGGGCGCGCGGCGACCCCGCGACGCCGCAACGACCTGGCGCCACGCGCGCCGCCCGGAGGCGGCGAACCGCGACTTCGACCCGCGCCTTGTCTCCGCGCCGCATGCCCGCCACACGCACTTTCCAAGGAACTGCCCGCATGACCGCTTCCGACACCATCCGGATTTTCGACACCACCCTGCGCGACGGCGAACAGTCGCCCGGCTGCAGCATGACGCCGCAGCAGAAGGTGGTGATGGCGCGCGCGCTCGACGCCCTGGGCGTCGACATCATCGAGACCGGCTTTCCCGCCAGTTCCGAATCCGATCGCGAGGCCGCACGCCTGATCGCGCGCGAGGTTCGCCGGCCGACGCTGGCGGTCCTGTCGCGTTGCCTGCCGGCCGACATCGAAGCGTCAGCGCGCGTACTGGACGGCATCGCGAATCCACGCCTGCACGTCTTCATCTCGACCAGCCCCTTGCATCGCGAGCACAAGCTGCGCATGAGCCGTCAGCAGGTGCTGGACATGACCGCGGCGAGCGTGGCCCATGCGCGGCGCCTGATCGGCGATGTCGAGTTCTCGGCCGAGGATGCCACCCGCACCGAAGACGACTTCCTGGCCGAGGTGATCGGCGTGGCGATCGCCAACGGCGCGACCACGATCAACGTGCCCGACACGCTGGGTTACGCGACGCCGGAGGAAACCCGGGCACTGTTCGCGCGCCTGATCGAAACGATTCCCGGCGCGCGCGAGGTGATCTTCAGCGCGCACTGCCACAACGATCTGGGTCTGGCGGTCGCCAACTCGCTGGCGGCCATCGAGGGCGGCGCGCGCCAGGTGGAATGCACGGTCAACGGCATCGGCGAGCGTGCCGGCAACTGCGCAGTGGAGGAGCTGACGATGGCGCTGAAGGTCCGCAACGCGTTCTACAACCTGGACACACGGATCGACACGCGCCGCCTGGTCCCGACCTCGCAGCTGCTGCGTCGCCTGACCGGCATGGCCATCCAGCGCAACAAGGCCATCGTCGGCGAAAACGCGTTCGCGCACGAATCGGGCATCCACCAGCACGGCATGCTGCGCCACCGCGGCACCTACGAAATCATGAATCCGGCCGATGTGGGCTGGCCGGATTCGAAGCTGGTGCTGGGCCGCCACAGTGGCCGCGCCGCGGTAGGCCATCGCATCCGCGCGCTCGGCCACACGCTGGACGAGCCGCAGCTGGAACAGGTCTTCGCCGCGTTCAAGGCGCTGTGCGAACGCCAGCGCGTGGTCGATGACAACGATCTGGACGCACTGCTGCACGGCGACGCGCATGGGCGGGGCTGGCGGCTGGCCTCGATGACCGTCAGCGACCGCGGCCAGCGCGCCAGCGCCCAGGTCGAACTGTCCGATCCGGAAGGCGGCAAGGTCACGGAAAGCGCGCTTGGCGATGGCCCGGTCGATGCGCTGTTTGCCGCACTGGCCGCCGCGACCGGGGTCGAACTGGCCCTGGAAAGCTACCAGGTGCACAGCGTCGGCGTGGGACGCGATTCGCGCGGCGAGGCCAGTGTCAGCCTGCGCCACGGCGAGGACGTCCACGAGGGTTCCGGCACCAGCCGCGACATCATCGAGGCCAGCGCGCTGGCGTGGCTCGATGTCGCGAATCGCATCCTGCACCGTCCGCGCGCTGCCGCGCCGCAGGCCGCGCATGCCTGACCGATCCAGTCTTTGCCGGGCGCCGGCAGGCGCCCGAAGCACCGCCACTGCCCGCGCCTTCTCGCGCCACTCCGACTCAAGCATCAAGAGCCCGCAATGACCGCCAGCACGCCACGCACCCTGTTCGACAAACTGTGGGACGCCCACATCGTGACTCCCGAGACCGAGGCCGCGCCCGCGGTGCTGTACATCGACCTGCACCTGATCCACGAGGTCACCTCGCCGCAGGCCTTCACCGAACTGCGCGCGCGCGGCCTCAGGCCGCACCGCCCGGAGCGCACCAAGGCGACGATGGACCACTCCACGCCGACGCTCCCCCGCGATGCGCAAGGCAATCCGCGCTACGCAAGCGATGCCGCACGCGCCCAGGTCGAGATGCTCGCGGCGAACTGCGCGGAGTTCGGCATCGAGCTGTTCGATATGGACTCCGACCAGCGCGGCATCGTGCATGTCGTCGCCCCCGAGCAGGGCTTCACCCTGCCCGGCATGACCATCGTCTGCGGCGATAGCCACACCTCCACGCACGGCGCGTTCGGTGCGCTGGCGTTCGGCATCGGCACCAGCGAAGTGGGCAACGTGCTGGCGACGCAATGCCTGCTGCAGCGCCGGCCCAGGACCATGTCGATCACCATCGACGGTGCGCTTGCGCCGGGCGTCGGCGCCAAGGACGTGATCCTGCATGCGATCGGGGTCATCGGCGTCAACGGCGGCACCGGCCACGTGATCGAGTACCGCGGGTCCACCATCGAGGCGATGGACATGGAGCAGCGCATGACCCTGTGCAACATGTCGATCGAGGCCGGTGCGCGCGCCGGAATGGTCGCGCCCGACGACACCACGTTCGACTGGATCGCGCGCACCCCGCGGGGGCCAAAGGGCGCCGAGTTCGACGCTGCGCTCGCCCGCTGGCGGCAGCTGCGCAGCGATGAAGGCGCGCACTTCGATGCGGAGATCCGGATCAATGCCGCCGACATCCGTCCGACGCTCACCTGGGGCACCCACCCGGGTACCGCGATCGGCGTCGACGTGCCGGTGCCGGTCGCGACCGATGCCGCCGAACAGAAAGGCCAGGACTACATGCGCGTCGTCGCCGGCCAGGCACTGGCCGGCATGCCGGTCGACGTGGTGTTCGTCGGCTCCTGCACCAACGGCCGCCTGCGCGACATGCGCGAGGTCGCCGAGGTGCTGCGCGGCCAGCGCATCGCGGCCGGCGTGCGCATGCTGGTCGTGCCCGGATCGGAGATCGTCAAGCGCCAGGCAGAGGCCGAAGGCATCGACAGGATCGTCCTCGATGCCGGCGCCGAGTGGCGCGAGCCGGGCTGCTCGATGTGCATCGCGATGAACGGCGATCTGGTCGCACCCGGCCAGCTGGCGGTGAGCACCAGCAACCGCAATTTCGAAGGTCGCCAGGGCCCCGGCGCGCGCACGCTGCTGGCCTCGCCGGCGACGGCTGCGTGGGCCGCGGTGCGCGGCGTCGTGGCCGACCCACGCGAACGCTTCGCCGACCGGCGGGAGGTGGCCTGATGTCCGGCGCCCACGTTTCGGAATTCCCGGTCCGCTCGGCCAGCGTGGTGCTGCCGCAGACCAACATCGACACCGACCAGATCATTCCCGCGCGCTTTCTTTCGACGACCGAGCGCAAGGGGCTCGGCCGCTATGCGTTCAACGACTGGCGCTGGCGCGAGGACGGCAGCGCCCATCCGGACTTCGTCTTCAACCAGGCGCACAACGCCGGACGCTCAGTGCTGCTGGCGGGCCGGAATTTCGGCTGCGGCTCTTCCCGCGAGCATGCGCCGTGGGCGCTGCGTGACCTGGGCCTGCGGGTCGTGGTCAGCAGCGAGATCGCCGACATCTTCCGGGGCAACGCATTGAAGAACGGTCTGCTGCCGGTCGTGCTGCCCGAACACGTGGTGCGGGACCTGATGACGCGACCGGACGACGTGCTGACCGTCGACATCATCTCGCGCGAACTGCGAACACCGGATGGCAGCGTCCATGCATTCGCGCTCGACGCGTTCGCCCGGACCTGCCTGCTCGAAGGCGTCGACGAAATGGGCTTCCTGCTGGCGCGCAGGGCCGACATCCGCAACTACGAGGACACCCACCATGCACGCTGACATCGTCGTTCTGCCCGGAGACGGGATCGGCCCCGAGGTGACCGCGGCCGCGGTCGACGTGCTGCAGGCGGTAGCGACGCGCTTCGGCCATCGCTTCTCCCTGCACGAACACCTCATCGGCGGCGCCGCGATCGACGCCACCGGCACGCCGCTGCCCGACGCCACGCTGGCCGCGGCGCGCGCTGCCGACGCGGTGCTGCTGGGCGCGGTGGGTGGCCCGAAGTGGTCCGATCCCAATGCCGGCGTGCGCCCGGAACAGGGCCTGCTGGCGATCCGCAAGGCGCTGGGGCTGTATGCGAACCTGCGCCCCACCAAGCCGCACCCGGCGGCGCTCGGCGCCTCGCCGATCAAGCCGCATCTGCTCGCCGGTGTGGACCTGCTGGTGGTGCGCGAGCTGACCGGCGGCATCTACTTCGGTGACAAGACCCGCGATGCCGACAGCGCCAGCGACCTGTGCCGCTACAGCGTGCACGAGATCGAACGTGTGGTGCGCCGCGCCTGCCTGCTCGCACGCGATCGGCGCGGCCACGTGACCTCGGTCGACAAGGCCAACGTGCTCGAGACCTCGCGGCTGTGGCGCGATGTCGCCAGCCGCATCGCACGCGACGAGTTCCCCGACATCACCCTCGAGCACCAGCTGGTGGATTCGATGGCCATGCACCTGCTGTCGAAGCCGCGTGCGTTCGACGTGATCGTGACCGAGAACATGTTCGGCGACATCCTGACCGACGAGGCTTCGATGCTGGCCGGCTCCCTGGGCCTGCTGCCTTCGGCCTCGCTCGGCGATGACGCGACGCCCGGCGCCGGTTCCGCTGCGTCGGGGCGCGCCCGAGGCATCTTCGAGCCGATCCACGGCTCGGCGCCCGACATTGCCGGCCGAGGCATCGCCAATCCCTACGGCGCAATCCTCAGCGCCGCGCTGTTGCTGCGTCATTCGCTCGACCTGGCGCGCGAAGCGGCCTGTATCGAGGCCGCCGTGGATGGCGCGCTCGCGGCGGGCGTGTTCACCGCGGACCTGGCACAGGCCGGCGCGGCAGTCTCAACCGCCGAGGCCACGACGGCGGTGCTCTCGCGCATCGAGACCGCGTGCCAGGTCGCCGAACTGCGCGACTGACCGACGGTGGCGGCAACGCCGCCCTGCCCTTCGAACCAGCGCCGGCACATCCGGCGCGCCAGGAGCCGCGATGCCCGAGTACCGCTCCAGAACTTCCACCCACGGCCGCAACATGGCGGGCGCCCGCGCCCTGTGGCGCGCGACCGGCATGGGTGACGAGGACTTCCACAAGCCGATCATCGCGGTCGCCAACTCGTTCACCCAGTTCGTGCCGGGCCACGTGCACCTCAAGGACATGGGCCAGCTGGTGGCGCGCGAGATCGCGCGCGTGGGTGGCGTGGCCAGGGAGTTCAACACCATCGCCGTGGACGACGGCATCGCCATGGGCCATGACGGCATGCTGTATTCGCTGCCGAGCCGCGAGCTGATCGCCGATGCGGTGGAGTACATGGTCAACGCCCACTGCGCCGATGCGCTGGTGTGCATCTCCAACTGCGACAAGATCACGCCCGGCATGCTGATGGCCGCGCTGCGGCTCGACGTGCCGGTGGTGTTCGTGTCGGGCGGGCCGATGGAAGCCGGCAAGACGCGGCTCGCGGACGGCAGCGAGGACAGTCGAAAACTCGACCTCGTCGATGCGATGGTGATGGCGGCCGACCCGGCGGCGAGCGACGCCCAGGTCGCCGATGTAGAGCGCAGCGCCTGCCCGACCTGCGGCTCGTGCTCGGGCATGTTCACCGCGAACTCGATGAACTGCCTGACCGAGGCGCTGGGGCTTGCGCTGCCGGGCAACGGCACCCTGCTTGCCACGCACGCCGATCGCGAGCAGCTTTTCCTGCGAGCGGGACGCACGATCGTGGAGCTGTGCCACCGCTGGTACGGCGCCGCGGACCCGAGTGCCCTGCCGCGCGGCATCGCAACGTTCGAGGCCTTCGAGAACGCGATGACACTGGACATCGCGATGGGCGGTTCGACCAACACCATCCTGCACCTGCTCGCCGCGGCGCAGGAAGCCGCGGTGGACTTCACGATGGCCGACATCGACCGGCTGTCGCGGCGCGTACCGCAGCTGTGCAAGGTGGCGCCGAACTCACCCGACTACCACGTCGAGGACGTGCACCGCGCCGGTGGCATACCCGCGATCCTCGGCGCGCTCGCGCGCGGCGGCCTGCTGCACACCGGGGTCGCCACGGTGCACGCCCCGACCCTGGGCGACGCGATCGCCCGGTGGGATATCGATGCGACCGACGACCCGGCCGTGCACACGTTCTTCCGCGCCGGCCCCGCCGGCATTCCCACCCAGACCGCCTTCAGCCAGGCGACGCGCTGGCCGTCGCTCGATGCCGACCGCGCCGGCGGCTGCATCCGCGACACCGGCCATGCCTACTCCCCCGAAGGCGGCCTGGCCGTGCTGACCGGCAACCTCGCCCCGGATGGCTGCGTGGTCAAGACGGCGGGCGTGGACCCGTCGATCCACGTGTTCGAAGGCCCCGCGCGGGTCTTCGAAAGCCAGGAGGACGCGGTGGCAGGCATCCTCGACGACGTGGTGCAGCCCGGGGACGTCGTCGTGATCCGCTATGAAGGCCCAAAGGGCGGTCCCGGCATGCAGGAAATGCTGTATCCGACCAGCTATCTGAAATCCAGAGGACTGGGCGCGCAGTGCGCGCTGCTGACCGACGGGCGGTTCTCCGGTGGCACGTCGGGCCTGTCGATCGGGCATGTGTCGCCGGAAGCCGCAGCCGGCGGGGCCATCGCCCTGGTGCGCGATGGCGACCGGATCCGGATCGACATTCCCGCGCGCACGATCAGCTTGCTGGTGGACTCCGCGAAACTCGACACACGCCGCGACGCGCAGCATGCCCGCGGCTGGAAACCCGCGAGCCCGCGCCCCCGCCGGGTGAGTACCGCACTCAAGGCCTACGCACTGCTGGCCACGAGCGCCGACAAGGGCGCGGTACGCGATCGCGCCCTGCT
>Ga0233385_1001158_pt1 | contig 11261 bp, 9 predicted proteins | sample ElkDunMinimDraft_16_FD_191543 | JGI IMG/M metagenome (GOLD analysis project Ga0233385, IMG submission 191543) | Fecal eukaryotic communites from dung pellets of Tule Elk in California, USA - Elk Dung G36 | ecosystem: Host-associated > Mammals > Digestive system > Large intestine > Fecal | place... | reverse complement strand
GTCTTGTCGGCGTTTGCCCTTGCCAACCGGCGGAAGCAGCGGCTTGACAATCCGCCACTCCGCTTCGCTCAAATCGTAACGTGCCATCCTCAAGCACCTACCTGTCGGCAGTGTCGAATCAGGCTTCGAGCACAACCTCAACCCTTATTGAGTACAGACCCTAGGCAGCATCATCGATGTGCCCGCCGAGGAAGAGCTGGCCGACGCGCGGATCCTTCAGAAGCTTGTCGGCCTCGTCGAACATGCGGGTCTGGCCGAGTTCGAGCACCAGCCCATAGTCCGACATGGCAAGTGCAGCCTTGGCGTTCTGCTCGACCATCAAGATCGTGACGCCCTGGTCTCGCAGGCGGATGAGCGTCTGGAAGACCTCCTGGACGAGGTTCGGGGAAAGGCCGATGGACGGTTCGTCGATCAGGATCAGCTTGGGGTCCAGCAACAGGGCGCGGGCGATCTCCAGCTGCTTCTGCTGGCCGCCGGAAAGCTCGATCGCCTTCTGGTCCTTGCGCTCCCGAAGCATGGGGAACTGGTCCATCACCTCCTCCATGCGCTGGCGTACCTTTGGCTGGTCCCTGGAGGTGATGCCGCCGAGCTCCAGGTTGTGGAGGACCGAGAGCTGCGGCACGACGTTGCGGCCCTGGGGTACATAGGTGACGCCGCGGGCGATCATCTCGGCCGGAGACTTCCTCGTGACGTCTTCGCCCTCCAGCAGGATTTCGCCAGAATGGATGTTGAGAAGCCCGAAGATCGCCTTGAACACGGTGGACTTGCCGGCGCCGTTCGGACCGATCACAGTTGTAATGGATGCCTTCGGACTGGCGAAGGTGGTTCCGTTCAGGATCGTGATGCGGCCATAGCCGCCGGTGACTTTCCTCAGTTCCAGCATGTCAGCCTCCGAGATAAGCGTCGATGACCATCTGGTTCGACCGGATCTCGTCCGGCGTTCCTTCGGCGATGATTTCACCCTGCGCCAGCACGATGATGCGGGTGCACAGCGACATGACGAATTCCATGTTGTGCTCGATGACGACGAAGGTCGTGCCGTGCTCGCGGTTGTAGGTGACGAGCCGCTCCTTCAGGTGGCCGAGCATCGTCAGGTTCACACCGCCGGCAGGCTCGTCTAGTAGAACGATGCCAGGTCCGGCCATGAAGGCCATCGCCGCGTCGACAAGCTTCTGCTGCCCGTACGAAAGCGAGCCTGCGGGCGTGTCGCGGTAGGGAGCCAGCCGGAAGAACTCGATCAGTTGCTCCGCCTTCTGTGTCAGTCCCGCATCCGGCTTGCCAAACAGGCGGGACATCATGCTACCTTCGTGCTCCTGGCCGGCAAGGATGACGTTGTCGAGGACGCTCATCTTCGGGAACACCGACAGCTGCTGGAACGTACGCCCGACGCCCATCAGCGAGAGATCGGCTGGGCGTACTCCATCGGTCGGCTGACCGTTGATCTCGCAGTGGCCCTCGCTTGGCCTGAGCTGGCCGAGGATGCAGTTGAACAGCGTCGACTTGCCGGAGCCATTCGGCCCGATCAGGCCGAGAATTTCTCCCTTACGTACGTCGAAGCTGACATTGTTGACGGCGCGGATGCCGCCGAACTGTTTCGAGATGTTGCGGACGGACAGGATCGGCCCGTCATGTCCCAGTGTATGCATGTTCATAGCTGGACCCCCTGCTTGAGATCGCGACGTTCTTCCTGCCTCGGCTTGAACTTTTCATAAAGTTTCATGCCAAGCCCGATCAGGCCGTTTGGCGAATAGACCATCAACACGATAACGAGGGCCGCGTAGATTATGAGGTAGTAACCTTCGGTGAAGCGCAACAGCTCCGGAAGAAGGATCACCACGGCGGCCCCTAGCATCGGGCCGAAGAAGAGGCCGGAACCGCCGACGACCACCATCAGCAGAAGCTTTAGCGAGTGGATCAGCGCAAAGCTGCCCGGCTCGATGAACTGAACAAGCGGCGCCTGCATGGCGCCCGCAAGTCCTCCGAAGGCCGAGCCGATCGCGAAGGCAAGCAGCGTCTGGCGGCGGATATTGAGGCCGAGGCTTTCCGCCCGGACCGGATTCTCGCGCAGTGCCTTAAAGGCACGGCCCCACGGCGAGCGAAGGATCCACCACAGAACGGCGGCAGCAAGAAGGAAGCAGGTAAGCGAGAAGTAGTAGAAAGGCAGGTTCCCGTCCGTCGCAATGCCGAAGAAGGAGGGGCGGGGCATGCCGACGAGGCCGAAGGAGCCGCCGGTGATCTCCTCCTCGTTGCGCAGAACGAGGAAGAGCAGCGTGTTAAAGGCGAGCGTCACGAAGGCCAGGAAATGATGCTGGACGCGCAGCGCCGGATAGCCGAGCGCCAGTCCCACCAGGAAGCTCGCGCCGATCGAGACGATGGCGGCAAGGCTCCAGTGAATGCCGTTCAGCGTCATCAGCGCGGTGATGTATGCGCCGATTCCCATGAATGCTGCCTGCGCCAGGCTCACCTGGCCCGCATAGCCGAGCGTCAGGTTGAGACCCATGGCGGCGATCGAGAACAGCAGCCAGGAGCACAGCGTATAGATGATGTAGTTGCCCTGCCCAAGCGGGGCGACAATGAGCGCCGCGAGGCCGAAGGCGACGAGAACTGGTTTATAGCGGGTCATACGGTTCTCCCTTCCGGGGTGCCGAGCAGGCCCTGTGGCCGCAGCAGGATGATGGCGATGAGCAGGATGAGCGGCATGGCGGATCGATACTCGGCGGAGATGTAAACGGCTGAAAGGTTGTCAATCACGCCGATCAGCAGGCCACCCACGAGAGCACCGCGGATCTGGTTGAAGCCACCGACGATCGCGGCAATGAAGGCGACAAGGCCCAGTGTCTCACCGTTCGAGAACTTGGCGAGATAGATCGGTGAGATGAGGACCGATGCGATGGTTGCGAGTGCGGCATTGATGAGGAAGGTGTAAAGCACCATGCGCCGAACGTTCACGCCAAGGATCTCAGCTACTGCCGGGTTCTGGGCGCTTGCCTGCATGCAGCGGCCGGTTCGGGTGCGGTTCAAGAAAAGCTGCAGTCCGCCAATGGCGATCATCGAAACGATCAGGTTGCAGATGTCCTGCACCGAAACGCTTGCGCCTGCGACATTGTAGACGGTCTGCGGGAAAATCGCCGGAAAGGGCTGCGCGGTTGCGCCATAGAACTCCTTGACGCTTTCCTTCATCAAGAGACCGAGCGCGATTGTGGCGATGACCAGCGGTAGCGTGCCATGCGGAAGCATGGGTTCGACAATCATTCGCTTAAAGGCGAGGCCGAGGATGAGGAGCGCAAGGACAAGGCCGAGGATGACCGATGCCCACAGAGGCAGTCCGAGCACTGTCATGCCGATGAGCACGAAGAAAGCCGGAAGCATGACGAACTCGCCCTGGGCGAAGTTGATCGTCTGCGAGGCCTGCCACAGCAACGTGAAGCCAACGGCGGCCAGCGCATAGATCGAGCCGGCGGCAAGGCCGGAGATAAGAATTTGGAGAAGCTCGGCCATGATGTCGTCCTCGAGGCTATAGGTCGGCTTGGCGGATGATAAACGATCGTGCCGGCGGCGGCTCAAGTCCCCGCCGGCACGGTGTGAGTTGAGGCTTAGTTCGCAGGAAGGATCGCCTTCACGACCTGCTTGCCGTTCTGCACCTCCACGAAGAAGCTCTCGCGCGCCATTTCGCCAGTCTCGTCCCAACTGACATCCATGAGGACACCGGGGCAATCCGCGACCTTCAGCGTCAGGCCGTGCATCTTCTCGGCAATCGCGGCGCTGTCGGCCTCGCCGACCGTTTCAGTCACGCACTTAAGCGTATAGGCGGCGGTGTAGCCTTTGATCGCGTTATGGTCGGGCGTGTAGTTGAACTTGGCCTTGAACTTCTCAACCATCTCCGTCATCGCGGGGATGTTGGCGTCCGGCGTCAGGCCCACGTGACCCATTGCGCCGTTTGCCGCCTCGCCGGCGAGTTCGATCACTTTGTGGCCGATCAGCGTGGTTTCGCCGACGAGTGGAATGGTGATGCCTTGTTTGCGCGCCTCGCGCAGGAAGCGGGCGCTTTCCTCTTCCGTCACATAAACGAAGGCGGCATCGGCCTGGACACCCTTGAGCTTGACGATGTCGGCTGAGAAGTCCGTCTGTGCCTGTTCGGTCGGAATGTCGGCGACGATCTCAAAACCGTAGTTCTCGGCTTCTTTCAAGAAGGACGTGTGGCCGCCCTTGCCGAACTCCGTGTTTGCCCAAACGACCGCAACCTTCTTCACCTTCATTTCTTCGGCCATGTACTTGGCCATCTTCGGCACGCCCTTTTGGGAACCGAATGCGGTCCGGAAGATGTAGGGATTGTTCATCCCGGTGATCGAGGGCGCTTCCGAACCGGTGAACTGCGGGATGCCGGCTTGGCGGGCAACGAGCATGTTCACGACGGTCGAGGACGAGAAGACGGTGCCCATGATGGCGTAGACGCCGTCATCGATCGCCTTCTGCACCATGGCGCGGGACACCTGCGGATCGGTCTGGCTATCGTATTCCGTGATGGCGACCTGCTCCTTGAGGATCCCGCCTGCAGCGTTGATTTCCTCGAAGCCCATCTTGACGCCGTCGCGGAAGTTGGTGCCCGCGGCAGCGCCGGGTCCCGACAATTCCACGATCGAGCCGACCTTCAGTTCGGCCAGTGCCGGCACGACGCTAAGCGCCGTGACGAGTGCGGTTGCGGAAAGCAGTTTCTTGATCATCATTTTCCTCCCTGAATGATCATTGCGTAAACGTGCTGGCGACGTCTGTCGCCTGCCGAAGGCGTGCCCCCTGGGTTCGCCTGCGGCTGGATTGTCTTTTCTGTCGGCATCTCTCGTCCTTGCAAGACCAACACCCCTCAATCCCCAGACAGCTGCCGAAATTGGTTCTCCACCTCTCGTCCCGGATCTCGGGCCACCTGCCTGCCATCCTATTTGTCGGCGGCCAAGCGCGACTAAGCCTTTCAAGATCCTCCCTGTGGAAAGGCTGGTCCCTGCCTCTCCGCAGGTATCGTCAAAACACGGGTGCGGAATACGTGAAATGGACAATGGGCGCTAAACATTAGACAATTCGTCGCCCGCGGCCCGTTTCAGCGTGGCAATCGACTGGCGAATTCCATCCGCGATTCCCGTGACCGGCTGGGCCCCCAGGAAGGCAGGCACGGGGTCCGACGCCAAGTCCGCCGGGATCCTTAGCGGCTCTCCGCTGATGCCGATGCCGGACCAGCTCGACTGTGCACGAAGTTCGGCTACGAACGCCTCCATCTCTGCGGTCTGGCCGGCCATGGTCAGCGCGGTCGCTCCTTCGAGTGGTGCAGTCATCGCGGCCGCCAGGATGCGGGCGACGTCATCGACATAGACGAAGCCGACGCGACCCGAGAACCGGATTTCAGCCGGTTCCCGTCGAACCGATGCCGCGATCGCGATGGACGGGCCCGCCGCGATGCCGGAGCTGATGCCCGGACCGTAGACAATGTAGGGGCGAAGCCCGAGGCTGCGCACGCCGTGGTCTAGGAAGAAGGCGCGCGCCGCCCCCTCGACTGCGAGCTTCGTCGCGCCGTATATCGTCATCGGCTGCGGATGGATTGCATCGTTCGGGCCGAAGACGCCTGCGGTGCTGAGATAGGCGACCGGCAGCCCTCCTGCCTTGGCTGCCTCGAACACGTTGAGGCTGCCTATCAGGTTCACGCGCGTGGCAAGTACAGGATCTCGCGCGCAATCCACCGTCATCAGCCCTGCCAGATGGATGATGCCATTGCATCCCTCTGAGGCGGATGCGACAGCGGCAGGATCTGCGATATCGCCGGAAACGACCTCCACGGACATGCCGGCGGGAAGGCGCTCCGGCCGCGGAGCGAGATCGAAGATCCGGATTGAATGACCGGCCGCATGCAAGGCGGTCGCGGTCCGCAGCCCCACGAACCCTGTACCTCCGGTGAGGAGAACCAGCTTCATAGATTGGATCTCATGGGCCTGAGGGTCCGCAGGGCAGCAATAACCCGCACGCGCTCTCCTCTGCTCCTGCCTACCGGAACTCCCACTGTCACGCTCCTCCTCAGGCCACTATTCTCGTCCTTGGGCGCAATCCTCGCAAAAAATGGAATTCCATTCAAGAATAAACTTTAATTCCGTTTCTGTTTTTGTATCGTTGCATCCGGCGTAATAGGAGGATTGACGTTGGACAACATTGGTATCGCGGTTATCGGAGCAGGCGCGATCGGCCGCACCCACATAGACACCCTGGTCAGCATGGAAAGGGCAAGAGCAGGAGGTTTGCGATTGGCCGCAGTTGTGGATCCCGCGCCGCCGGGGAAAACGACCGCCGAGGCTCGGGAGGTTCCCTGTCTCCCTGACGTTGCCTCGCTGATCCAGTCGGGCCTTGCTCGAGCCGCCATTGTCGCGACTCCCAACGAAACACATCTGCCGATCTCGGCAGCGCTGTTGAAGTCAGGAGTGCCGGTGCTCCTAGAAAAGCCAGTTGCCGAGAGCCTGGAATCGGCGCTTCAACTGATCAAACTTGCAGAGGAAACCTTGGTGCCGCTGCTGGTCGGCCATCACCGGCGGCACAATCCAATCATCAAAGCCGCGCACGAGGCGATCCACGAAGGGCGGATTGGCGACCTGGTGATGGCGACGGTGACCTGTTCCCTTGCCAAGACCCCTTCCTATTTCGAGGCTGCGTGGCGCCGGACGCCCGGAGCAGGTGGGCCGCTGCTTATCAATCTCGTGCATGAGATCGATCTTTTACGCCATTTCTTCGGGGAAGTGGCTAGTGTACAGGCGATCACCAGCAATGCCCGGCGCAGTTTCCCGGTGGAGGATACGGCGGCTGTCGCCCTGTCCTTCGTGAAGGGCGGCCTTGCAACCCTTTGCATTTCCGACGCCGCCACCGGCCCCTGGGCGTGGGATCTCTCCGCGGGCGAAAACCCGATGCGTTTCCCTGCTCACGATGTCACCGCACATCACTATGCCGGCAGCAGGGCCGGGCTCTCGCTACCTGATCTGACGCTGTGGGAACCGGAAGGCGAACCGGACTGGACGCGCAAGCTGAAGCTGTCAAAACTGTCCATCCAGCCGGCGGACCCCTATACCGAGCAGTTGCTGCACTTTGCCGAGCTCGTCCGGCACGGTGGCTCGCCGCTCGTCAGTGCCCGCGATGCAACGGCCAACTTAATGGTCCTGGACGCAATCCGCTCGGCCGCGGAAAAGCGCCAAGCGGTTGATGTCGACCTCTCCCTACTCCAATGAGACGGCATCGTCTCACTCGCGACGCGTGGAGCATGTGGTGTTGATTTCCACTGAGAGCTGACCCGGCGCAGAGAGCTCCGCAGGCAAATACATGTTGCGCAACTCGAAGGTCACGATACCTGTGAGGTGTTGGCATCTCCTCGAAGGCAAAAATTCTCCCAAGCTAACATCACCGGGCGTCGCTGTTCCAGAAGATCGGTTCGGTGGTAGGCAGCCTCCACGGCACTCTTCACTGTGTGGGCCAACGCCCTTTCGGCCAGGTCCCGCGGATATCCGTTCTCGGATGCCCAGTCGCGAAAGCTCGATCGAAAGCCATGCGCTGTCGCATTTCGTCCTTGGGTATCGCTTTCGACGTCATGATCGTGCAGGAACTTCGTCAGTGCCATGTCGGTGACTGGGTTGTTCGTCCGCGACAGAAAGACGAGACCTTCTCTGCGTTCCGATTGCTCAAGTCGGTTTTCTAGGATCTCGATAGATCGTGGGCCCAGCGGGACGCGGTGGGCAGCCTTCGCCTTCATCCTGCGTGCCGGCACAGTCCAGATAGCTTGCGAGAAGTTGATCTCCTGCCATTCCATGTGCCGAAGCTCGCCGGAGCGGCAGGCGGTCAGGATGACGAGCTCCAGCATTTGACGGGTGATATTTGCTTCGCCGGCGTGCAAAACCTCCCTGAAGAAGCTCGGCACCGATCTCCAAGGCAGGGCAGGTTGGTGTTGAACCCTCTCCCGCTTCCCAGGTTGTCTGGGCAATAGCTTGTCTACTACACCGACTGGGCTTGCGACGATGAAGCCGTTTGCAGCAGCCCAGTTCATGACAGCGTCACAACGTTGCTTCACCCGAGAGGCTGTCTCCGGCTTCTCGAGCCAGATTGGCTTGAGGCAGGCGGCAAAATCGGCCGGGCCGAGTTGGTTGACCCGTGTCTTGCCAATCTTCGGAAAAATAAACCTCTCTAGTGTAGTGATCCACTGGTCTCGATGTTTCTTGTTGCGGAACCCCCCGGCCTTGTCCGCGTGGTGTTGGCATGCGGCCTCTGCGAAAGTGGGGACGGTAGCGAGCCTTGCCGCCTCCCGCTCCTCCTCGCGGCGGACTTCCAGCGGGTCATTGCCTTTGTCGATGACGCCACGCGCCTCAAAGCCCCTGACCCGTGCATCTCGAATAGATGTTGTCGGATAGCTTCCAAGTCCCATTTCCCGACGTTTGCCAGTGGCAGGTGAGAGAAAACGCAAGATCCACTTTCCCGTGCCGGGACTTCCGCCGGGCACTAGGTAAAGGCCGACAATGGTGCCGTCCGATACAGGCTTATCGGTTGGTTTCAGCTTCCGAGCCTTTGCGTCGCTGAGCATGTGGCGGCATCCTTTATGAACTTAGTTAAGGCTTGCTAGCCCGCCACTCAGCCCGCCACAAGTGGCGAGATTTGCTGTTGCGAGATGGTACGGAATGTTACGTGGAAAAAGGGAGGTCGTGGAAAAATAAACTGTAATTACAGTACGATATGAGATATCCTGAGCTCAGATGGGTCGGTCGCGAAAGCAGTCACCCTCTCCGCCATTGGGAACATGTCCGACCCGGCTACATAGGTAACGGTTTGTACCTAAGACATGGGTGACAACCTCGTGCCGAACGGGTTGTCGATGGTTTGCAAGGTTCTCTGCTCGAGATCGATATATCCCAGATCATAGTGCATGAAGCTGACGATCCAAATCCCGTCGTCGACTTCCTTGATTCCGAGTTTCTGTCCGGCGAGCACGGTCGAGATGTTGATCTTCTTGCGATAGATGCACAGGCGCCCGCAGTTAGTGACGATTGCTTCCCTGTCGTGGAAAGGATAGCCGATCTCCGGCAGGCCCTCGTAGGGTCGTGAGGATGCGACGTAGAGATCTGCGGGCACTTTCATGTTCAACGCCTCGTGCGGCCGTTCCTGATTGAATTCGCTGACGAATGCATCAAAGCGGGCCTGCTGCAGCAGCGTGTTCGTGGCTGGCGGCCGGGTCGCCTCCTTCTTCAGGGTCAGATGCATGCGTTCATGGCGTCCGTTCTGTTGTGGATGGCCAGGACGGATGCGTTCGAGGCTGATCCCCAGTCGCAGCCACCACACCGACAGCTTAGACAGATTATAGAGGCCATTGGGACTGGCGAAAGGCAGGCCATTGTCTGAACGAATGGCGGCAGGCAAGCCGAATTCAGAAAAGATCCTTCGCAAGGCGTCGAAGACACCTTGCTCGCGTGTCGACTCAAAGGCTTCGCAGCCAAGAAGATATCGTGAGACCTGATCTGTGACCGTCAGAGGGTAACAGTAGCGGCCATTGCCGAGCTTGAACTCGCCCTTGAAGTCTACGCACCACAGGTCATTGGGTTCGAGCGCTTGGGACAGCTGCGTGCCCTCGGCCTTGTTTGCCCGGTTCCGCTTGCGGGCCTGGCTCACAAGGCCGTGGCGATCGAGCACAGCATGCACCGTGCTCTTTGCTGGAATGCGAACATCGCCGGCAAGACGCTTGATGAGCAACTCCCGGATTTTCCTGGCACCCCAGTATGGCTTCTCTCGCTTGAGGCGAACAATCATGGCCTCAACCGGATCCGGCAACTGATTGGCATAGCGCACCGGCCGCCGAGATCGATCGGTCAGCGCTTCCAGGCCGTCGTCCTTGTAGCGGTTGAAGATCTTGTAGCCAGTCTTGCGGGAGATGCCAAACGCTCGGCACACCTCGCTCATGCCTTCGCCCTCAAGCAGGCGGGCGACAAATCGCAGGCGTTCCTCCATAACCGAAATCTCTTTCCACGGCATCAACACCTCCCGCAAAACGGAAAGTGTTACCCATGTATCCGGTACGTTTCGTCACCTATCTCTCAGGTCGGGCACGCTTTGGCCGTAAGGCTTTCCGGACGATTTGCTGATCTCCTTGTGTTTCGAGGCGGTGCCGGGCGGCGTCGGCTTTCGAACGCGGTCTGAACATGTGAGCAGCATCTCGCCTTACAAGGAGCTGAGGATCCTCGATCGCGATCCATCTGAGGGGCGATGACTTCGGCGCGCGCCTCAGATGGCGCGATCGCCCGACAGCTTCCTGTTGCGGTCGCGTCATCCGCCATTCTGGTCTGCCTCCCGATCGCCACGCAGCCAGTTCCCTCGTCGAGGGTCGATTACTCAATCGCTCAAACGAAGACGAGGGAGGTTTACCGGTTCGGTGCCAGCGGGAGCGCCAGTCTTGCAATCAGGCCCGTGGGTTGGCGATCCAGTAGTTGAAAGCTACCCCGATGCGTCTCGACGATCTCGGACACGATGGACAATCCGAGACCAAAACCGGAAACGTCGCCCCCTCGTGCTGGGTCCAGCTTGAAGAATGGCTCTCGAACACGTCCTTTGTATTCTTCGGGAATTCCCGGGCCGTCATCGGTCACGTCGATTATCGCACTTCCATTAACCTCAGAAAGTGACACGTCGACTTTGGTGCCGAACTTGACCGCGTTCTGACAGAGGTTGGTGATGGCTCGGGTCAAGGCGAGCGGCTTGAACTCCGCGATGAGACGAAGTGGACCGCTGTACGTCACGTCATGCCCCATGTCGGCGAACTCGTCGCAGATTGTCTTCAGAATGGACGCCAGATCGGCGCGCTGGAAAGCCTCGCGAGTGTGATTGTCTCGCAGATATCCAAGGCTTTCCTGCAGAAGGTGGTCAATCCGCCGGATATCGACCAGCAATGCGTCGCGGAGCTCTTCTGGCTGCGCGCGCTCTGCGCGCAGCCGCAGCCGCGTCAAGGGTGTGCGCAGGTCGTGGCTGATGCCGCGCAGCATTCGGGTGCGGGCTTCAACCATGGTTGAGATCCGGCTCTGCATCGCATTCAGCGCGCGCGCCAAGGCTATGATTTCGCCGCTGCCACGTTCTTCGAATGGCGCCGATTGAACGGAAATGTCCGCCTCCATCGCCGCCGCCGCGATCCGGCGCAACGGGCGGGTGATTGCCCAGACCGCAAACGAGGAAAACAATATGATCAGCGTTACCAGGGCCACGAGGTAGTTCGAGCC
>Ga0233385_1001157_pt1 | contig 11262 bp, 10 predicted proteins | sample ElkDunMinimDraft_16_FD_191543 | JGI IMG/M metagenome (GOLD analysis project Ga0233385, IMG submission 191543) | Fecal eukaryotic communites from dung pellets of Tule Elk in California, USA - Elk Dung G36 | ecosystem: Host-associated > Mammals > Digestive system > Large intestine > Fecal | place... | reverse complement strand
GTTGCTGATGAACACGTCCGAGGTGGCCAGCAGCTCCTCGAACCGCGCCTTCGCCTCGGGGTCGCGCAGGTCGAGGGCGACGCTGCGCTTGCCCCGGTTGTCGAGGGCGAAGGCCGGGTTGGGCATGTCGTCGCCGATGCCGAGCGAGCCGAAGACGCCGCGCATCGGGTCGCCGGTCGGCGGCTCGACCTTGATGACGTCCGCGCCCCAGTCGGCGAGCAGGGCGGCGGCGGCCGGGGCGGCCACCCAGACGCCCATCTCGACGACCCGGAGCTCGGCGAGTGCGCTGAGCCCGGCGCTCACGTGGAGGCCGCCGGCCGGGACTGCGCCGCCTGCTCGCGCAGCAGCCTCTTCTCGACCTTGCCGGTGGCGTTCAGCGGCAGCTCGGCCACGATCTCGACGACCCGGGGCACCTTGTAGTTGGCGATCTCGTCGCGGCACCAGGCGATGATCTCGTCGCCGAGGGCGGTGTCGTCGCGGGAGGCGTCGCCGGTGCGGGCGACGACGAACGCCATGCCGACCTCGCCGAGCCGCGCGTCGGGGATGCCGATCACCGCCGCCTGCTGCACCTCCGGGTGCCGCAGCAGGTGGCCCTCGATCTCGGCCGGGTACGCGTTGAACCCGCCGACGATGAACATGTCCTTCGAGCGACCCACGATGCGCAGGTAGCCCGTCCCGTCGAGCACGCCGAGGTCGCCCGTGCGGAGCCAGCCGTCCCCGGACAGCGCAGCCGCGGTGGCCTCCGGGTCGTCGAGGTAGCCCTGCATGACGCTGGGGCCCCGGAGCACGACCTCGCCGGTCTCGCCCGCGGCGACGTCCTCGTCGCCGTCGACGATGCGGATCTCGAAGCCGGGCCGCGCCCGTCCCACGGTGGTGGCGATGGTCTCGGCGGCGTCGTCGAGGTCGGTGGCGCTGGCCGTGCCCGCCTCGGTCAGCCCGTAGCCGGACACGACGGTGGGGAACGGCAGCTCGTCGACGATGCGGCTGACGAGCGTGACCGGGATGTCGGCGGCGCCTGTCACCGCCACCCGCAGGCTCGACAGGTCGTGGCTGTCGCGGTCGGGTTGGTCGAGCAGCGACTGGTAGAGCGTGGGAGCGCCGGGAAGGACCGTGACCTGCTCGGCGGCCACGCGGGCGAGGGCGCGCCCGGCGTCGAACACCGGCTCGGGGAGCATGGTCGCCCCTGCGGCGACGCACGCGAGGATGCCCGCCTTGAGCCCGAACATGTGGAAGTAGGGGTTGACCATCAGGTAGCGGTCGTCGGCCGTCAGCCCGGTCATCGCCACCCAGTCGGTGGCGACGCACAGCGTGCGGCCGTGCGTCATCACGACCCCCTTGGGCACACCGGTGGTGCCGGACGTGAAGAGCACGTCGGACACGTCGTCAGGGCCGAGGGCCGCGGACCGTCGGTCGACCTCGGCGCGGGCCGAGTCGGTCGCCCGCGCCGTGAAGTCGTCCCACGGGTCGCCCCCGTCGGGGGCGTCGCCCTGCGCCACCACCACTGTCTCCAGCTCCGGCAGCTCGGTGTCGGTCGAGCGCAGCATGGCCAGGTGGTCGGTGCCGAGGAAGTCGGTGACCGTCACCAGCGCCCGCGCCCCGCTGCGGGCGAGGATGTCCGCGGCCTCCGCCCCCTTGAACCGGGTGTTCACCGGCGCGAGCACGGCCCCGGCCCGCCACAGGCCGAGCACCGCCACGATCCAGCGAGCGCTGTTGGGCGCCCACAGCGCGACCCGGTCGCCGGGCTCGATGCCCGAGGCGACGAGCGCGGCACCGAACGTGTGTGCCTCGTCGTGCAGCTCGGCCCAGGTGAGACGGGTGTCGCCGTCGACGACGGCGAGCCGGTCGCCGTGGGCGGCGACGGTGGCCGCGGCCAGGGCGGGGATGCTGGGCCAGCCGTGCCCGCTCATCGCACCACGGCGTCCTCGACGCCCATCAGTCGGGCCAGGTTGCCGCCCATGATCTTGCGGACCGTCTCGTCGGGCTGGCCGGCGAGCTCGGTGGCGTAGCTGGCCGGCTCGGCCAGGCCCTCGGGGTGGGGGTAGTCCGACCCGAAGAGCACCCGGTCGACGCCGATGAGGTCGGCGAGCGCGCCGAGGTCCTCCTCCCAGAACGGGCTGACGTGGATGTTGCGCTTGAACACCGTGACCGGGTCTTCGAGGAAGTCCTGCGGCATCTTCTTGTGGACGTCGGCCAGGTTGCGCAGCAGCGGCTCGACCCAGCTGCTGCCGTTCTCGATGACCGCCACCTTGAGCTGCGGGAAGCGGGACAACGCCCCGTGGCAGATCATCGCGGCCACCGCGTCCTCGACCGGCCGCCACTGCGACAGCATGCGGAAGGCTTGCGGCTGGAACGGCAGGAACTCGGTGTCGCTGCCCATCCAGTCGTTGGTGTAGCGCTCGTACCCGCTGTCGGAGCTGTGCATGGCGACGAGCACGTCGTGGGAGACGACCCTCTCCCAGAACGGGTCGAACTCGGGCAGACCGAACGACCGGGGCCCGCGGTAGCCGGGCACGGGCGCCGGGCGGACGAGCACGACCTTCGCCCCGCGCTCGACCACCCACTCGAGTTCCTCGATGGCCCGGTCGACGATGGGCAGGGTGATCACCGGTGTGGTGAAGATGCGGTCCTCGTAGTCGAACGTCCACGTCTCGTGGAGCCACTGGTTGAGGCCGTGGATGGCGGCGTGGGTGAGCTCGGGGTCGTCGCGGAGGCGCTCCTCGAGCAGGCTCGCCAGCGTGGGGAACATGAGCGTGCGGTCGAGGCCCTGCTCGTCCATCAGCTCGACCCGGGAGGCCGGCTCGCGGAAGGCGGGGATCGACCGCATCGGCTCGCCGAAGATCTCGCGGCGGCTCTTGCCCTCGGGGTTGCCGATGCGGAAGTACTCCTCCTGGGCTCCCGGCCGGGCGACCACGTCGAAGGTGGGGTTGGGGATGTACTCGCTGATCTGGCCCCGGATGACGATCTTGGTGCGGCCGCGCACGTCGACGTAGTCGATGGCGCGCTTGTAGCGGTCGGGGAGGAACTTCGTCAGCGCCTCCTTCGTCTCGTACAGGTGGTTGTCGGCGTCGAACACCGGGATGTCGAGCTGTGGTGTGGACATCGCTGTCTCCTCCGAGGCGAGAACCTCGTCATCGTTCCGGAGAACGGGTGTGCATCGAACGGGTCGGTGTCAGAACGTGGTGGCGAGCGAGCCGAGCAGCTCGCGGGTGCGCCGCATCGAGGCGAGCCGCTCGTCGCGCCCGTCGCCGATCGGGACGACGCGCACCGACACGTCGGTGACCCCCGCGTCCGCGAACGCCCGCAGGCGCTTCTCGATGGCGGCCTCGCTGCCCGCGGCGAGGATGTCGCCGACGCTGCGGGCGTCGCCCTGGTCGAGGAGTCGCTGGTAGTTCGGCGACACCTCGGCCTCGGACAGCAGGCGGTTGGCCCGGTCGACCGCCGTGTCGACCTCGTCGTCACGGCACAGGCACACCGGGATGCCGGCGACGATGCGGGGTGCCGGCCGTCCCGCGGCTTCGGCCGCCCTGGTGATGCGCGGGGCGATGTGGCCGGCGATCGCCCGCTCGTCGGCCAGCCAGAGGATGGTGCCGTCGGTGCGCTCGCCGGCGATGCGCAGCATGAGCGGGCCGAGGGCGGCGATGAGCACGGGGGTCGGGGTGACATCGGTGATGTCGAGCGGGTTGTGCACCCGGAACAGGTCGTTGTCGACGTCGACCGTACCCGGCCCCGCAAGCGCCTGGTCGAGCACGTCGAGGTGGGCGCGCATGGTGGCGGCGGGATGCTCGTAGGGCAGGCCGAGCATCTCGTCGATCACCCAGTGGTGCGAGACGCCGAGCCCGAGGGCCAGCCGGCCCTGCAGCACCGACTGCACCGACAGCGCCTGCTGCGCGAGCGCGATCGGGTGCCGGGGCTGCACGGGCACGACCGCGGTGCCGATCTCGATGCGGCTGGTCTCCGCGCCGATGATCGTGGCGGCGGTGAGCGCGTCGAACTCGTCGGGGATCTGCGGGATCCACACGGACGCCAGGCCGGACTCCTCCGCCCAACGGGCGTCGGCCCGCATGCGATCGACCTTGGTCGAGTACCGGCCCCGCTCCGGACCGATCATGACCCCGATACGCATGGCGCCTCCTGATTGAGAACAGCCTTCTTCACAGGCTGTAACGTTAGTCTCAACACTCGCGAGGAAGCAGCCTGGAGACGAAGCGGTGGACCACGAAGCAAGCCTGTACATCGGTGGCGAGTGGACCGCTCCGACCACCGACGAGGTGATCGAGGTCGTCTCGCCGCACTCCGAGCAGGTCATCGGCCGGGTCCCGGCCGCCGGTCCCGGTGACGTCGATCGCGCCGTTGCCGCCGCCCGGGCCGCCGTCGACGACGGCCCCTGGCCCCGCCTCGCGGCGGCCGAGCGCATCGACGCCGTCCGCCGGCTGGCCGCGAGCTACGGCGAGCGCCGGCGCGAGATGGCGTCGCTGATCACGGCCGAGATGGGGGCGCCGATCAGCTTCTCCAAGCTGGCTCAGGCGTCCCTGCCCGGGGTGATCGCCGGCTCGTTCGTCGATGTCGCCGAGAAGCATCCGTGGGAGGAGGTGCGGGCCGGCTACTACGGGCAGGACGTGACGGTCCGCAAGGAGGCGGTCGGCGTCGTCGCCGCCGTCATCCCCTGGAACATGCCGCAGTTCACCATCGCGGTGAAGCTCGCCCCCGCCCTCCTCGCCGGGTGCGCGGTCGTGCTGAAGCCCGCGCCCGAGACCCCGCTCGACGCCCAGCTCCTCGCCGAGATGATCGACGAGCTGGGCCTCCCGCCCGGCGTCGTCAGCGTCCTGCCCGGAGGGCGGGCCACAGGCGCGGCCCTCGTCGGGCACCCCGGCGTCGACAAGGTGTCCTTCACCGGCTCGACCGCGGCGGGGCGCCAGGTCGCGGCCGCGTGTGCCGCCAACCTCACCCGCGTCAGCCTCGAGCTCGGCGGCAAGTCGGCCGCGGTCGTGCTCGACGACGCGGATCCCGCGGCGGTCGCCGCCGGCGCCCGCGTCGCGGGGCTGATGAACAGCGGCCAGGCCTGCGTCGCCCAGACCCGGTACCTGGTGCCCGAGTCCCGCTACGACGAGATGGTCGACGCGCTCGCCGCCTCGCTGGCCGGCCTCGTGGTGGGCGACCCCACCGACAAGGCCACCGAGATCGGCCCGATGGTGACCCGCCGCCAGCAGGAGCGCGTGCGCGACTACATCGAGATCGGTCGGAAGGAAGGCGCCCGGCTCGTGGTCGGCGGCACCGAGATGCCGGAGGGCGCCGAGCACGGCTGGTACGTGCGGCCCACCCTGTTCGCCGACGTCGGCAACGACATGCGCATCGCCCGGGAGGAGATCTTCGGGCCGGTGCTGTCGGTGATCCCGTACGCGGACGAGGCCGACGCCCTCCGCATCGCCAACGACTCCGACTACGGGCTGTCCGGCTCGGTGTGGACCGCCGACACCGAGCGCGGGCTCGCCGTTGCCCGCCGGGTGCGCACCGGCACGTTCGGCGTCAACCAGCCCTACAGCATGGATCCGGCGGCGCCGTTCGGCGGCGTCAAGGCGAGCGGCTTCGGTCACGAGCTCGGGCGCGAAGGCCTCGACGAGTTCCTCGAGACCAAGGCCATCTCGGTCGCGCCCTCGTCATGAGGCCGACCCAGTCACGACTTCGAGAGGGGTAGCGATGACCGCGACCGACACGACAGACCTGTACTACGACCCGTTCGACTTCGAGATCGACGCCGACCCGTACCCCATCTGGAGTCGCCTGCGCGACGAGCAGCCGCTCTACCACAACGAGCGCTACGACTTCTTCGCGCTCAGCCGGTTCGACGACGTCGAGCGCGGCCTCGTCGACTGGCGCACCTACAGCTCGGCCAAGGGCACGATCCTCGAGCTGATCAAGAGCGGCATGGAGATCCCGCCCGGCTCGATCATCTTCGAGGACCCGCCGGACCACGACCTGCACCGCGGCATCCTCTCGCGGGTCTTCACGCCCCGGAAGATGAACGCCATCGAGCCGAAGGTGCGCGAGTTCTGCGCCCGGTCGCTCGACCCTCTCGTCGGCACCGGCGGCTTCGACTTCATCCGCGACCTCGGCGCGCAGATGCCGATGCGCACCATCGGCATGCTGCTCGGCATCCCCGAGCAGGACCAGGAGGCCCTGCGCGACAAGATCGACGAGGGGCTGCGCCTCGAATCCGGCGAGATGCCGGAGTTCGACCTCGACGTGGCGGACGGCCAGGCCAGCGCCTTCGCCGACTACATCGACTGGCGGGCGAAGCACCCCTCCGACGACCTGATGACCGAGATGCTCCAGGCCACCTACACCGACACCGAGGGCGTCGAGCGCCGGCTCACCCGCGAGGAGGTGCTCGGCTACGTCAACCTCATCGCCGCGGCGGGCAACGAGACCACGACGCGGCTCATCGGCTGGACGGGCAAGGTGCTCGCCGAGCACCCGGACCAGCGGCGCAAGCTGGTGGAGGACCGCAGCCTCGTTCCCAACGCCATCGAGGAGCTGCTGCGCTACGAGCCGCCCTCACCGGTGCAGGCCCGCTACGTCACGAAGGACGTCGAGCACTACGGGCAGGTGGTCCCGGAGGGCAGCGCCATGCTGCTGCTCAACGCCTCGGGCAACCGCGACGACCGCCACTTCCCCGACGGCGAGAGCTTCGACATCGAACGCAAGATCGACCATCACCTGTCGTTCGGGTACGGCACCCACTTCTGCCTGGGCGCGGCGCTCGCCCGCCTGGAGGGTCGCGTGGCGCTCGACGAGGTGCTCCAGCGGTTCCCCGAGTGGGAGGTCGACACCGACAACGCGGTGCAGGCCCGCACCTCGACGGTGCGCGGCTGGGAGAAGCTGCCGGTCAAGGTCGGCTGATCAGAACAGCCGGCTGCCGGCGGACCCCGTTGTCCGTCGACAGCCGGCCGGAGGTCGTAGGCCCGGTGCGGCCACCCGCGCCGGGCGCGGGCGCGTCAGCGGGGGCTGACGGTGGCGGCCAGCTCGTCGTGGTCCATCGACGAGCGACCCGGGATCTCCTGCGCGCTGGCCAGCTCGCGGAGCTGCTCGTTGGTCAGTCCCTGCTTGTCGGCGAGCACGGGGGCGCCCAGCTCCGCCTTGCGGGCTTCGAGACGCTCGGCGACATCGTCGAGCTCGCCTCGTGCCGCGCCCCGCACCGGCGGGAAGAGCTCCGACTCCTCTTCGCTGGCGTGGTGCTCGACGTTCTCCATCAGCACCTTCACCTTCGCCACCCACTCGTCCGAGCCTGGCTCGCCGGCCAGGATCTCGTCGAGGAGCACCTTGGCCACGTGGTGCTCCTGCAGGCCCTCGTCGACGACGTCCGCGATCTCGTCGGACAGGTCATGCGACCAGGGGTAGAACACGGTCTCCTCGATGTCGGTGTGCACCTCGAGCTCACGGGCGATCTCGTCCACGAGGGCGGCCATGGCCTGCGTGTCGCCCGATTCCTCGGCGGTCGAGAACCGGGCGAACAGGCCCCGCACTCGGTTGTGGTCGGCGGTCAGCAGCGTGACAGCGTCCATCGTCGGTCCTCTCTCGGGAAATCTGGGCAGTGGGGAGCGTGCCCCCGATCCGGCATGGTCAAACCGCGCGGGGGAACGCCGAGTGACCAGGCCGAGAGACCGGAGGGGTGGAGGGAGCGCCGCCCGTCGGTTTCCCCGGCGGTCGCGGGGGTAGGCGATCTCCATGACCGAGCTCGCCTACGCCCTGTCGAGCGAAGAGCACGACGCTCGCAGCCTCGTCGCCATCGCCCAACGCGCGGAGGAGGCCGGATTCCGATCCATCTGGGTCTCCGACCACTTCCACCCGTGGATCGACCGCCAGGGCCAGTCGCCCTTCGTGTGGTCGGTCATCGGTGGCATCGCCGCCACCACGAACCTCACGGTCACGACGGGCGTGACGTGCCCGACGATGCGCATCCACCCCGCGGTGCTGGCGCAAGCCACCGCCACGTCCGCGAACCTGTTGCCGGGGGGCCGCTTCCGGTTCGGCGTCGGCACCGGCGAGGCCCTGAACGAGCACATCCTCGGCGACCGCTGGCCACCCGCGGACCTCCGGATCTCGATGCTGGCCGAAGCGATCGAGCTGATCCGCGAGCTCTGGACCGGCGAGCAGGTGACCCACCGCGGCGAGCACTACACGGTCGAGAACGCGCGCATCTACACGGTGCCGGACGACCCGATCCCGATCGTGGTCTCGGCCTTCGGGCCCCAGGCCCTCGAGATCGCGGCTCGCCATGGCGACGGGTGGATGACGACCGGCCCCGACGCCGACATGCTGGGGCAGTACCGGTCCCTCGGGGGCTCCGGCAGCACCTACGCCAGCTTCAAGGCGTGCTGGGCCGACGACGAGGAGGTCGCCCGCAAGCTGGTGCACGAGCTGTGGCCGACGAGCGGGGTACCCGGGCAGCTCCACCAGGACCTGCCGACCCCCGCGCACTTCGAGCAGGCGGCGTCGAAGGTCACCGTCGAGGAGGCCACCGAGGGCGCCCCCTGCGGACCCGACCCCGAGCGGTACCTGAGCACCTTCCAGAAGTTCGCCGACGCCGGCTTCGACGAGGTGGCCATCACCCAGGTCGGTCCGGACCAGGAGGGCTTCTTCCGCTTCTACGAGCGCGAGCTGCGCTCCCGCATCGGCGGCTGAGCGGTGACCGTGGCGACCGAGACAGGAGGACCATGCGAGCAGTGACCTGGCACGGCACCGAGGACGTCCGTGTGGACGAGGTGCCGGACCCGACGATCGAGGAGCCGACCGACGCGATCGTGGAGATCACCTCCACCGCGATCTGCGGCTCGGACCTGCACCTGTACCGACCGTTGACGCCGTTCATGGAACCGGGTGACATCCTCGGCCACGAGCCCATGGGGCGGGTCGTGGCGGTGGGCAGCGCCGTCGACCACATCGCGGTGGGCGACCGGGTGGTGGTGCCGTTCAACATCTCGTGCGGCTCGTGCTTCATGTGCGACCGCACCCTGTTCGCCCAGTGCGAGACGACCCAGGTGCGCGAGCACGGCAAGGGCGCCGCGCTGTTCGGCTACACGAAGCTGTACGGGCACGTGCCGGGCGGTCAGGCCGAGCTGCTGCGGGTGCCCCAGGCGCACTTCGGGCCGGTCAAGGTGCCGGACGGTCCGCCCGACCACCGGTTCCTGTTCCTGTCCGACGTCCTTCCCACCGCCTGGCAGTCGGTGGCCTGGGCGGATGTCGCCCCCGGTGACTCGCTGGCCGTGATCGGCCTCGGCCCGATCGGACAGATCGCCTGCCGGGTCGCCCGCCACCTCGGCGTCGAGCAGGTCTTCGGCGTCGATCTGGTGCCCGAGCGGCTCGAGATGGCGAAGCGCCACGGCGTCGAGACCGTCGACGCCACCGAGATCGACGACGTGCCCGCCGCGCTGCGGGCCCTCACCGGTGGCCGGGGACCGGCCTCGGTCGTCGACGCCGTCGGGATGGAGGCGCACGGTGCGCCTTTGGCGGCGGCGATGCAGCGCGTCGCCGGCATGCTGCCCCGAGCCGTGGCCGAGCCGTTGACGAAGAAGGCCGGCATCGACCGGCTGACCGCCCTGCGCACCTCGATCGACGCCGTCCGGCGGGGCGGGACGCTGTCGCTGGTCGGGGTGTACGGCGGTGCGGCCGATCCGATGCCCATGCTCGACATGTTCGACAAGGGCGTCCAGATCCGCATGGGTCAGGCCCACGTGAAGCGGTGGGTGCCCGAGATCCTGCCCCATCTCGAGCGTGACGAAGACGTGTTCGGCCTGGAGGACTTCGTCACCCACAGGCTGCCGCTCGGCGACGCTCCCGCTGCGTACGCCATGTTCCAGGCCAAGGAGGACGGCGCGATCAAGGTCGTGCTCGAACCCTGAGGCCTGCGACCGGCCGCCGGGCTGGTGCGTCAAAGGCGCCGTCACCAGCCCCGGCCGGCCGGTCAGTCCTCGGAGCGTCCCCGGTTGTGGGTTTCGATCCGGTCGACCCGGGATTGCGCGTGCTCCTCGGGCTCGTCGCCCTCCCGGTCGCGGTCGAGCATCCGCTCGCCGTTGTCGGCCTCTTCGACGGCATCGCCGCCGCTCGGCCCGGCGCCCGTGGCGGCGCCGCCCTCGGGCTCGGTCTTCGGGTCGGGAACCGTGTCGTCAGCTGGTCGGTCGTCCATGGTGGCCTCCTCGAAACCTGGTCGTGCCCGAGGGGTACCCCGGCCGGCGGTGTCGGCAGTCCTGCGCCCCCCGGCAACCGAGGCGTATCAGCCGCCCGACGCCGGGGTAGGCGCGCGGCACCACCCAGGCGGGCTCGGAGGGACGCGCGATGAGCGACGACCAGGGCCGTACCGACGCACCGGAGCCCGGGCCCGGCGACGAGGCCGAGGACGACATCGAGGGCCGGACGGGTGATCCCGACGCCCCCGGCGTCGGCGCCCTCGACGAGGCGGACGAGCGCGGCGACGCCGATCTGCCCGAACCGAACGAACCCGCCTGATTCGCCTGTTTGGGCAGGCGTGATCGGGCTAGCGAACACGTACCCCACAGACCAAAGGATGGTTGGCATGGCATTCGATCCGCTCGGCCAGAAGGGCATCGCCGTCGAGGACCAGTTCCGCAAGTGGTCGGAGCTCAACGTCGAGCCCTACGACAAGCGCACCGTCGACCCCTACACCCGCACCCGGGTGATCCTCATGAACGGCATCGAAGTCGAGTCGATCATCTTCTCGCACCAGTTCGCCCGCCACACCGACAACCCGGACATCAAGCGGGCTCTCGCCACCAGCCGTCGGGTGGACGCCCAGCAGCAGAAGGCGGTCAACGGGCTCAACCCCGGCGACCAGACGCCGATCGAGACGACCATCGGCTACGAGCAGGTGGCCGTCGACCTCACGGCGTGGTTGGCCCGGCACGAACCGGACCCGATGCTGAAGCAGGCGCTCGACTTCGCCCTGCTCGAGGACTTCGACCACCTGTACCGGTACGCCAACCTCTACGACCTGCTCTACGGGGGTCATGCCGACGACATCACGCAACACCTCACCGAGATCACGCCGGGCCGCCCGACGATCCTCGAGCACCGCCACCCCGAGGACGATGTGCGCAAGCACTTCGAGACCCACGCGGTCGATCCGCTGTCACGGATGCACGTGATGACCATCACGGCGGCCGAGCAGCAGACCATGAACTTCTACATGAACCACGGCACCGACTGGATCGAGCCGATCGCCCGGGGCACCTACGCCGAGATCGCCATGAT
>Ga0233385_1001154_pt1 | contig 11277 bp, 7 predicted proteins | sample ElkDunMinimDraft_16_FD_191543 | JGI IMG/M metagenome (GOLD analysis project Ga0233385, IMG submission 191543) | Fecal eukaryotic communites from dung pellets of Tule Elk in California, USA - Elk Dung G36 | ecosystem: Host-associated > Mammals > Digestive system > Large intestine > Fecal | place... | reverse complement strand
CGAGCTGTACCCGCGGTGGGACGACCAGGTCGCCCTCCTGCTGCGGCGTGACCCCGAGGGCGTCTTCGCGAACGACTTCCTCACGCGGTACGGGCTGCGCGGCTGACGGACCGGCACGGTCCGCGGGCCCGGTCCGCGGCCGGTCCGCCGGCGCCGCACCGGCCGGGGCTGGACGCCTCCCGTGGTGCGGGGGTTCCATGGGGTGCACCCCTCGGGAGGTCCACGTGCGCACCCTCGGCGTCATCGGCGGCATGAGCTGGTACTCGACCGCGGAGTACTACCGGATCGTCAACGCCATGGTGCAGGAGCAGCTGGGCGGGCACCACAGCGCGCACGTGCTGCTGGAGTCGCTGGACTTCGCGCAGGTGCGCGAGCTGCAGCTCGCCGACGACTGGGACGGCGCCGGTGCGCTGCTCGCGGGCGCGGGTCGACGCCTCCAGGACGCCGGTGCGGACGCCGTGCTCATCGCGACCAACCTCATGCACAAGGTGGCTCCCGCCGTGGAGGCCGCCCTCGACGTGCCGCTGCTGCACATCGCCGACGCGGTGGCCGAGGTCGCCCGCGCCGCGGGGCACAGCACCCTGGGCGTCCTGGGGACGCGCTGGGTGATGGCCGAGCCGTTCTACGCCGACCGGCTGGCACGGCACGGCATCGCAGCCGTCGTGCCGGAGGCCCCCGCGCAGGAGGAGGTCGATCGGATCATCTTCGACGAGCTCACGCAGGGCAGCGCGCCGGAGTGCTCCCGCGCACGGCTGCGGGAGGTCGTCGCCGACCTGAGCGCGGCCGGCGCCGACGCGGTGGTCCTGGCGTGCACCGAGCTGGAGCTCGCGCTCCCGCCCGACGACAGCCGCGTGCCGCTCATCGCGTCGGCCCGCGTGCACGCGGAGGCGGCGGCGGCCTACGCCCTGGGCGGGGTGCACGTCCCTACCGGCGGCTGGCGGCGGCTGACGGCGGCTGACGGCGGCTGACGGCGGCTGACGGCGGCTGACGTCCCACACGGTCGTCCGGGAAGCGAGGTCCGTCCAGCCCTCACGGCCGAGCGGCGAGAGCGTCCGGACCCGCGGCCCGGGCCGCAGGCGAGGGTCGCCCGCGTACCGGTCGACGAGCTCGTCCTCGGCCGCGACGTCGCCCGCGTCGGCGCGCAGCAGCAGGTCCGCGATCTCGTCGGCGAGGACGTCGGCGTCGTCGCTCGTCGTGCCGTCGAGCTCCGCGCCCCACACGTCCCACAGCAGCAGCTCGTCACGGCGCCGGTGGGCGACCTCGAGCAGGACGTACCCGCGCACGAAGTCCCGGCCGGCCAGCTCGGGCACCCCCGCCACGCCGTACCGCGTCAGGTCCAGGCCGTCGCGCCGGTGCGCGGCCCACAGCTCCGCGGCGGTCGGGAACGGGCTGTCGAGCCCCGTGGGCATGTCGAACGGGTCGAACGGGTCGCCCGCCGGCGGCGCCGCGCCGAACGCGGCGTCCAGCTCCGGGTCGCTGCGCACCCAGCGCTCACCGTCCCAGCGCTCGACGACGACGTGGTCCACGCCGTCGCCCGGGAAGAAGTACCGGGCGAACCCGATCCGGGACCGCGCGGGGACGCCGTGCTCCCGCAGCAGGCCGACGCCCAGCAGCGTGTGGTCACGGCAGCACCCCGCGACGCGGTCGGCGTGCGGACGGCCGGGCAGCGGGGCGGACGAGGCCTCGAGGCCCGCCGCGAGGATCCGGTCGAGCCAGCGCAGGTCGATCGTCGGCAGGCGCGCGGGGTCGAGCGTCGCCGTCTCGGCGCGGTAGTGCGCGATGAGGCCCGTCGCGGCGGCGTGCACGTCGGCCGGCGCGGTGCCCAGGCCCTGCAGCACGGCCGCGTACGGGCCGGGGTCGGAGTACGGCGAGTGGGCCGCCCACTCCTGGGGGTCACGGCTGCGTGCGACGCTCACGGGTCCTGCCTCCCGGGCGTCGCGCCGTGCGGTCCGCGCGACCGCACCACCGGCGCCCGCGAGGGTCGACCGGTGGTGCGGCGCGGACTCATCGGGTGGGTCAGCTGACGCCGACGATGTCCACCACGAACACGAGCGTGTCGCCGCCCTTGATGCCGGCCTGCGGCACGCCGCGGTCGCCGTACGCCAGGTGCGACGGGATCGACAGCAGGACCCGCGAACCGACCTGCTGGCCGACCAGGCCCTCGTCCCAGCCGGCGATGACGGCGCCGACGCCGATGGGGAAGCTGATCGACGAGCCCCGGTCGAACGAGTTGTCGAAGACGCCTCCCTGCCAGGACTGCCCGAGGTAGTGCACCTCGATGTCCTGGCCCGCCTCGACGAGCGCGCCGTCGCCGCGGCTCAGCACCACGACCTCGAGCTCCTCGGACGGCGCCGCGTCCGGGAACGTGAGCGTGGGCTTCGTGCCGGGTGCGCCCGAGACCTCGGGCAGCGCTGCGGCCATGGCGATTCTCCTTCGGTGGATGACAGTGCCGGACCATCCTGCACCGTCGGGCGCGCCGCCGCCGACCGGGGCGGCGACGCGCACGACGACCGGGTCAGCGCCCGAGCGTCGCCGCGAGCCAGCGCAGCTGCGCCTCGACCTGGAAGGCGCCGCCGCCCTCGTGCCCGTTGAACTCGTACACCTCGATGTCCCGCTCCGGACGCGACGCGGCGAGCGCGCCGTAGTGGTTGTACGCCGCGTACACGGTCGACGGCGGGCAGATCGGGTCGCGCAGCGCGACCGAGAACAGCGTCGGGGCGGTCGCGCGGCGGGCCAGGTGCACGCCGTCGAGGTACGACAGCGTCCGCATCGCCGCGTCCTTGTGCTCCCGGTGCACCGACAGGTACGTGACGACCTCGTGGTACGGGTCCGAGTCGATGAGCGAGATCGCGCGCGGGATGTGGCACATGAACGGGACGTCCGGCATGACGCCGGCGAGGTCGTCGACGAGGCCCGCGACGGCCAGCGTCATCCCGCCGCCCTGGCTGCCGCCGGTGACGACGACCCGCGCCGGGTCGACGCCGGGCAGCGCGCGCACGGCCTCGACCGCACGCACGCCGTCGGTGTACACCCGGCGGTAGTAGTGCTCGGCGGGGTCGAGGATGCCGCGCGTCATGAACCCGGGGGTGTGCGGGCCCGAGCCGACGGGGTCGGGGGTGCCGCCACCGCTCCCCCACCGGGAGCCCTGGCCGCGGGTGTCCATGAGCAGGTGCACGTACCCGGCGGCGGCCCACGCGAGCCGCTCCACCGGCCGGCCGCGCCCGCCGCCGTACCCGATGAACTCCACGACCGCCGGCAGCGACGACCCGTCGCTGGCCGACCCCGCCGGGCGGGTGACCCACGCCTTGACGGGGTGCCCGCCGAACCCCGCGAACGTCACGTCCTCGACGTCGAGCAGCCGCATCCCGGCGTCGTACGGCTCGCGACGCAGGTCGAGGTCGAACCCGCGGGTCTCGTCGAGGGTCTTCGCCCAGAACGCGTCGAGGTCGGCGGGCTCGTCGAGGTCCGGCAGGTACCGCTCGAGCTCGGGCAGGGGAAGGTCGTACAGCGCCATCGCGGAAGGTCCTTCGCAGGTCAGGCCCATCAGGTCGCGCCGATGCTAACCCGGTGCCGCCCGGGACCTGCGGACCGCGGTCCGCGGTCCGCACCCCCGTCACCCGGTCGCCAGGAACCCCAGCAGGTCGTGGCGCGTGAGGACGCCCACGGGCCGCCCGTCGTCGACGACCATGAGGGCGTCGGCCTTCTCGAGCGCCGCACGGGCGGACCCCACCGGCTCCCCCGAGCCGATGAGCGGCAGCGCGGGGGCCATGTGCTTGTCGACCCGGTCGGCCAGCGACGCGGCACCCGAGAACACCGCGTCGAGCAGCTCGCGCTCGCTGACGGACCCCGCGACCTCGCCGATCATGACGGGCGGCTCGGCGCCGACCACCGGCATCTGCGAGACGCCGTACTCGCGCAGGATCTCGATCGCGTCGCGCACGGTCTCGTTGGGGTGCGTGTGCACCAGCGCGGGCATGTCGCCGTCCTTGCTGCGCAGCACGTCCGCGATGGTCGCGCCCTCGCCACCGGCGAGGAACCCGTACGACCGCATCCACGAGTCGTTGAAGATCTTCGACAGGTAGCCGCGGCCGCCGTCCGGGAGGATCACGACGTAGACGGCCCGCGCGGCCGCCTCCGGGTCCGCGTCCTGCAGGGCACGCGCGTGCCGCAGCGTCGCCTCGACGGCCATGCCGCACGACCCGCCGACCAGCAGGCCCTCCTCGCGTGCGAGGCGCCGCGTCATGGCGAACGAGTCCGCGTCGGACACCGCGATGATCTCGTCGGGGACCGTCGGGTCGTAGGCCGTCGGCCAGAAGTCCTCGCCGACGCCCTCCACGAGGTACGGGCGGCCGTCGCCGCCGGAGTACACCGAGCCGGCCGGGTCGGCGCCGACGACCACGACGCGCCCGCCGTCCGCCGCCGGGCGGTCCGCCGAGACGTCGTGCAGGTACCGGCCGGTGCCGGTGATGGTGCCGCCGGTGCCCACGCCCGTCACGAGGTGCGTGATGCGCCCCTCCGTGTCGGCCCAGATCTCCGGGCCCGTGCTCGCGTAGTGGCTGGCCGGCCCGTTCGCGTTCGCGTACTGGTTGGGCTTCCACGCCCCGGGCGTCTCGCGCGTGATGCGGTCGGACACCGAGTAGTACGAGTCCGGGTGGTCCGGCGGCACGGCGGTGGGCGTCACGACCACCTCGGCGCCGTAGGCGCGCAGCACGTCGCGCTTGTCCTGGCTGACCTTGTCCGGGCACACGAAGACGCAGCGGTAGCCCTTGCGCTGCGCGACGAGCGCGAGCCCGACGCCGGTGTTCCCCGACGTCGGCTCGACGATCGTCCCGCCCGGCTGCAGCTCCCCCGAGGCCTCGGCCGCCTCGATCATGCGCAGCGCGATCCGGTCCTTCACCGACCCGCCGGGGTTGAGGTACTCGACCTTGGCCAGGATCGTGGCGCTCAGGCCGGCGGTCACGGACGTCAGCCGGACCAGCGGGGTGCCGCCGACGAGCTCGGAGATGTGCTGGGCGTACTTCACGCGGTCGATCCTCTCATCGGGCTGCGCAGGAGGGACGACGACGCCCCGCCGGCCGGTGGGCCGACGGGGCGTCGCGGTGAGCGGTGGGGGTCAGTTGTCCCCGCGCAGGATCGCCAGCAGGCGCAGCAGCTCGAGGTACAGCCACACCAGCGTGACGATGAGGCCGAACGCGGCCGACCACGCGAACTTGGCCGGGGCACCCTGCTCGACGCCGCGCTTGATGGAGTCGAAGTCCATGATCAGGCTCGCGGCGGCCAGCCCGACGGCGACGAGGCCGACGATGATCCCGAGCAGGCCGGAGCGCAGCGGACCGTACGTGCCGCCGCCGACGCCGAACACCATGAGCACGATGTTGAGCAGCGAGTACACGAGGTACCCGCCCATGCCGATGAGCACGGCACGCTGGAACTTCGGGGTGACGCGGACCTTGCCGGAGCGGAAGAGCACCAGCGCGACGGCGAACACCGACAGGGTCGCCATGACGGCCTGCCCGACGATGCCGTCGTAGAACGACTCGTACATCGCGCTGATCCCGCCGAGGAACATGCCCTGCGCGACCGTGTACAGCGTGATGAGCACCGGGCTCGGGCTCTTCTTGAACGCGTTGACCAGGCCCAGGACCAGACCGACGACGGCGCCCACGATCCACAGGCCCGGCGCGAGCGTCCACGTCGCCGCGGCGACGACGACGAGCAGCGCGAGCAGCCCACCGGTCTTGACGATGACGTCGTCGTAGGTGAGGCGCCCCGTGTCGCGCGGGGTGGCCGGCGGGGCGTCGTACATCTGCTCGAGGGTGGCGGCGTCAGCGGCCTGCGCACCCGCCGTGCCCCACGCGGGGCCCTGCGCGACGGTCTGCTGCCCGCCGCGGCGCTGCTGGCGCGGGTCACCGAAGACGGCACTGTTGTTGAAGACGGGGTTGCTCATGCGGGGGACTCCTGGTCGTGGCCGGCCGGGGATGGTTCTCTCGACGAGGTGTTCAACGTAACGGGTGCCCCGGACGTTCCCCCATCGGTGACGCCCCGGAGCCGTGCACCGCGCGGTCTCGTCCTCGCGGATGAGACGCCCGGTCCAGGATCCGTCGCGGGAGGGTGCCGCGCGCACCCCGCCCGGCCGTACCGTCGACGACGTGAGCACAGCGACACGACACCTGGGGACCTGATGATCGAGGCGCACGGACTGACCAAGCGGTACGGCAGCAAGACGGCGGTCGACGGCATCGACTTCACGGTGCACCCCGGCCGCGTGACCGGCTTCCTCGGGCCCAACGGCGCGGGCAAGTCGACGACGATGCGCATGATCGTCGGTCTCGACCACCCGACGGCCGGCACGGTGACCGTGCAGGGCCGCCCGTACGCCCGCCTGCGCTCGCCGCTGACCGAGGTGGGCGCGCTGCTCGAGGCGAAGGCGGTGCACCCCGGGCGCTCGGCGCGCGGGCACCTGCGGGCGCTCGCGGCGACGCACGGGATCGGCGACAAGCGGGTCGACCAGGTCATCGAGATGGCCGGCCTGGGACCCGTGGCCAGGAAGCGCGTCAAGGGGTTCTCGCTCGGCATGGGGCAGCGCCTCGGCATCGCCGCCGCGCTGCTGGGCGACCCGCACACGCTGATCCTCGACGAGCCGGTCAACGGCCTGGACCCCGAGGGCGTGGCGTGGGTGCGCGGCCTGGCCAAGCACCTCGCGGCGGAGGGCCGCACCGTCTTCCTGTCCTCGCACCTCATGAGCGAGGTCGCGGTGACGGCGGACGACCTGCTGGTCATCGGGCGCGGCCGGATCGTCGCCCAGGGCCCGGTGGCCGACGTCGTCGCCCGCGCGACCAGCACCACGGTGCGCGTCCGCAGCCCGCAGGCGACCGAGCTCGCGGCGGCACTGTCCGGCCCGACCGCCACGGTCGAGGCCATCGAGCCGGGGCTCCTGGAGGTCCACGGCCCGAGCGCTGCGGAGATCGGCGAGCTCGCGGCGGCCTCGCGGTTCGTGCTGCACGAGCTCACGTCCGTCAGCGGCTCGCTCGAGCAGGCGTACCTGTCGCTGACCGCCGACGCCGTCGAGTACCACTCCGCCACCGAGGGCACCGACCCCTCGCCCGCAGCCGCCGGTGCCGCCGGCACGACCAGCCCGGAGGCGCAGCGATGAGCACCGCGACCACCCCCCGCACCGAGCACGCCCACCACGCCGCACCCGCGCCCGCCGTGCGGCTGACGCCGTGGCACGTGCTGCGCTCCGAGTGGATCAAGATCTGGACCCTGCGCTCGACGCTGTGGACCATCGGCCTGACGATCGTGGTCCTCGTCCTGCTGGCGTGGGCGATGGCGGCGTCCGCCGGGGTCGCCCCCGGCCAGTTCGCGGGCGGCGAGGGCAGCGCGTCCATGGTCTACATGGTGCTGGCGCCCGGGCAGATCTTCGGCTCGCTGGTGCTCGTCGTGCTGGCCGCCCTCAGCATCACCGGGGAGTACGGCACCGGTCAGGTGCGGTCCACGTTCGCCGCCGTGCCGTCGCGCCTGCCCGTGCTGTGGGCCAAGGGCCTGGTCGTCGCGGTCGTGACCTTCGCGACCGCTGCCGTCGGCACGGCGCTGTCGCTGCTGCTGGCCGGCGCGATCGAGCCCGCCATGCAGCCCGACTGGTCGGACCCGGAGATGCTGCGCATCGTCGTCGGGACGCCGCTCTACATCGCGACGGTCGCCCTGCTCGGGTTCGCCCTGGGTGCGCTGATGCGCAACACGGCCGCGACCATCGCGACCGTCATCGGCTTCGTCCTCGTGGTCGAGAGCGTCCTCAACCTCATCTCGTGGAAGCCGTTGGAGTACGTGCGGCCGTTCCTGCCCTCGTCGGCCGGTGCCCGTGTGGCCACGCCCGAGGAGTTCCTGGACATGACGAACCAGCTGGCGACGCAGGCCGTCGACCTGTCCCCCTGGGGCGGGTACGCGGTGCTGGTCGGCTGGGTCGTCGTGATCCTCGGCGCCGGCGCCCTGCGCCTGCGCACGCGCGACGTCTGAGACGTCGCCACGACCGACGCGGCCCACCGCCGTCCTGGAGGGGGACGGTGGTGGGCCGCGTTTCGTCGTTCCCGGCGCGGATCAGACCGCGGCCGTGCCCTCCGCCGCGGCGCCGGACCGTGCCGAGCGCCGCCCCGCACGGCGCAGCCGGGCCCGCTCGACCAGCGTGTACAGGACGGGCACCAGCACGAGCGTGAGCAGCGTGGACGTGAACAGCCCGCCGATCACCACGATCGCCAGCGGCTGCGAGATGAACACCCCGCCGCCGGTCAGGCCGAAGGCCATGGGCACCAGCGCGAAGATCGTCGCGGCCGCCGTCATGAGGATCGGCCGCAGGCGCTTGCGCGACCCCTCCGTCACCGCGTCGTCGAGGTCCCGCCCCCGGTCGCGGTACTGGTTGACCAGGTCCACCAGCACGATCGCGTTGGTCACGACGACGCCGATGAGCATGAGCACGCCGATCAGGGCGGGCACGCCCAGCGGGGTGCCGGTCAGCAGCAGGCCCAGCAGCGCGCCGGTGGCCGCGAACGGCACCGACACCATGAGGATCAGCGGCTGCAGCAGCGAGCGGAACGTCGCCACCATGACCACGTACACGATGACGAGCGCGACGAGCAGCGCGAGCCCGAGGTCCGCGAACGCGTCCTCCTGGTCCGCCGCGACGCCGCCGATCTCGACGCTCGCACCGGCAGGCACGTCGACGTCCTCGAGCGCCGCGCGCATCCGCTCCGTGAGGCCACCGAGGTCCTGGTCGGCCGGCGTCGCCGAGATCGTCGCCGCACGCTTGCCGTCGATGCGGGTCGTCGAGACGGGCACCTCCACCTGCTCGACGCTCGCCACGGACGTCAGCGGGACCAGGCCCGTCGCCGTCGGCAGCACGAGCTGCTCGACCTCCGCCACGCTCGCCGGTGCGGGCACCGTGACCACGGTGACGTCGACCGGGCCCGTACCGAGGTCCACCGTCCCCACGGGCTGCGGGCTCATCAGCCCGGCGACCGTGCCGACGACCGCCGTCTCGGTGAGGCCGGCGGCCGCGGCCGCCTCGCGGTCGACCGTGACGCGCACGGTCGGCTGGTCGGCGGCGAGGTCGTTCGTGACGTCCGTGGTGCCCTCGACGCCGGCGACGACGTCACGCACCTGCGCCGCGAGCGACGCGAGCTCGTCCGGGTCGTCCGCCTGCACGACGACGTCCACGGTCGAGGAGCCGAACGCGGCGTCCGCACCCGCCACGACGACGTCCCCGTGCCCCGCGGCGCCGGAGAGGTCGGCGACGGCCGCGCGCACGTCGTCGGCCACCGCGGTGTTGTCGGAGTCCGTGGTGAGCGTCAGCGCGAACGACGCCCGCGGCGCACCCCCGCCGCCGAAGACCGCCTCGATGCCGCCGGCGGAGCCGACCGTGGTCTGCACGGTCTGGACGCCCTCGACACCGAGCAGGACCTCCTCGATCTCCTGCGCGGCCGCGTCCTGCGCCTCGAGCGAGGTCGCGGGCGGGAACGTCTCGGTGACCGTGAGGGTGTTCTGGCCCGCGTCGCCCAGGAAGTTGGTCTCCAGGCGGGTGGCCAGGCCGATCGTCCCCGCGAAGACGACGACGGCGGCGAGCAGCGTGACGACCGGGTGCGCGACGGCACCGCGCAGCGTGGCCAGGTACGACCGCTGCATCCAGGACCGGCGCTCCTTGGCCTCGGCGGCGACGCGCCGGGCCTCCGCGTCGTCCCCGGCGGCCGAGGCGTCGGCCTTGACGAACCAGTACGCCAGGACGGGCACGATCGTCAGCGAGACCAGCAGGGAGGCGACCAGGGCGATCGCGGTGGTGAAGGCGAACGGCCGGAACAGCTCGCCGACCATGCCGCCGACCAGGCCGATGGGCACGAACACCGCGGCGGTGGCGATGGTCGAGGCGGTGATCGCGCCGGCGACCTCGCGCACGGCCGTCGTGATCGCGTCGCGCTTGCCCTCGCCGTAGGACAGGTGCCGCTTGATGTTCTCGATGACGACGATCGAGTCGTCGACGACGCGCCCGATGGCGATGGTCATCGCGCCGAGCGTGAGGATGTTGAGCGAGTACCCGGCGACCTGCAGGCCGATGAACGTCACCAGCAGCGACAGCGGGATCGAGATGGCCGAGACGAGTGTCGAGCGGATCGAGCCCAGGAACAGCAGGATGACGACGACCGCGAACAGCAGGCCGAGGCCACCCTCGGTGGCCAGCCCCTCGATGGACTCCTCGATGAACGGCGCCTGGTCGAACACCACGGCGATGTCGACGTCGCCGCCGAGCTGCTCCCGCAGCCCGTCGACCGCCTCCTGGGCGCCGTGCGACACGTCGACGGTGTTGCCGGCCGGCGTCTTGGTCAGGGAGACGGCCAGCGCGGGCTGCCCGTCGAGGCGCGACAGGCTCGACGCCGGCACCGGCGCGAGGACGACCTCGGCGACGTCACCGAGCGCGACGGCCTGCCCGGTGGCGGAGCCCAGCAGGGGCAGCGCACGCAGGTCGTCGACCGAGGAGACGGGCGAGCCCGCCTGGACCGAGAGGGTGAGGTCGCCGTCGTCGACCGTGCCCGTGGGCAGCACGACCCCGTTGTCCTGCAGGATCGTCTGCACCGCCGCGGGCGACAGGCCGGCCGCGGTGAGCGCCTGCAGGTCCAGCGTGACCGTCACGGCCTGCTCGGCGACGCCCGTGACGGTGACCTCCCGCACGCCGTCGACCTGCTCGAGGCGCGGCACCACGACGTCCTCGACGACCCGGGCCAGCGCGGCCTGCGGGTCCTCCCCCTCGCGCACGTCGTCCGGGGTGCCGGCGACCGCGAGCTGCACGACCGGCAGGTCGTCGATCGAGCCGGTCACGACCATCGGGTCGACGCCCTCGGGCAGTGCCGAGCGGATCCGGTCGACCGCCTGCTGGATGTCCTGGGCCCGCGCGTCGACGTCGACGCCGTAGGTCAGCTCGACGGTCGTCGTCGAGACCGACGTGGCGGACGTCGACGTCACGGACTCGACGTCCGCGACACCGGAGACGGCCTGCTCGATGGGCTCGGTGAGCTGCTGCTCGACGAGCTCCGGCGACGAGCCCGGGTCGACGGCGACGACCACCGCCGTCGGGATCTGCAGCGACGGGATGAGCTCCTGCTTGAGGGAGCCGAGGCTGAACCAGCCGAAGACCGCGATCGCGATCGTCACGAGCGCGACGACGGAGCGGTTGGCCAGCGAGAGCCGGGCGAGGCGGGACACGGGTTCCTCCGAGGGGGCCGGGCGAGCGGTCGTGAG
>Ga0233385_1001152_pt1 | contig 11290 bp, 23 predicted proteins | sample ElkDunMinimDraft_16_FD_191543 | JGI IMG/M metagenome (GOLD analysis project Ga0233385, IMG submission 191543) | Fecal eukaryotic communites from dung pellets of Tule Elk in California, USA - Elk Dung G36 | ecosystem: Host-associated > Mammals > Digestive system > Large intestine > Fecal | place... | reverse complement strand
CGTCGCCATCGAGACGTGGGACACCAGCCACGTGTCCTCTGTAGGTGGCCCAGGCCGAGGGAGGTTCGCGATGCGGATCAACTACTTCCACGGCCTCATCCACGATTGGTGGGTCGAGGACGACCCGAGCTACGCCCACACGCTGTTCCGTAACCTCCGGCGCGCGAGCCATGCCTACGGCATCGACCTCATGTGGGAGTTCGAGCGCAAGCTGGCCTACAACGCTACGCGCGGCCACCGGCACGGCGGGAAGGTGCTGTGATGCGCGCTGATCGTGGTGCCGCCCTCGCGGCGCGCGTGTTCGCCCTCGAGCAGCGTGTCGCGGAGATCGAGGGGCCGACGACCTCACTGCCCGAGCGCTGCCGACGGAGGGCCGACGTGGAGCGGCTCACCCGGGAGCGCGACGACGCTCTCGCGCGGGCGACGGCCGCAGAGCAGGCGCTCGAACTGGCCACCCAGCAGTGCCGCCGTCTGCACCAGGATGAGCTCTCGTACGGGATCACGCCGTACCCATGAGGGCCCCTCGTAAGCAAGGTCTGTGCCCGGTCTGCGGCCGGCTGACGATGCTGCGGTCCGACGGCATGATCTGGACCCACGGCCAGGGCGGCGTCTGTGCCGGCTCTGGCCGTGGGCCGGAGACGCGGACCCCTGACCAGATCCGCCGCGACAGGCACGCCGCCAAGATGCGCGAGAAGCGGGCGCGGAACCCGGAGCTGCTCAAGCGACAGTGGCAGCGCGCCAAGGTCCGCAACCGGGCCCTGTCGCAGCTCGCCGAGGAGAACCGCCAGCGCTTCGAGGAGCTGCTGGCCGAGGAGTATCGGAAGGAGTGCGAGGATTCATGACCGACGACGTCAACAAGGTCGCCAAGGCGATCGGGATGTACGAGGACGAGAGCATCGCCCTGGTGACCGGCAGCCTGTCCGTGGTGACTTATCTCGACAGCAACGGGAGCCAGCGCTATCTGCTGCACCACCAAACCCAGCTCAGCCTGTCGAGCCTGATCGGCCTGCTGACGATGGCTCAGCACGACCTGCTCGAGCAGGCGCGGGCGGGGGAGTCGGACTCATGACCACCGCCATCCAGAAGGTCATGGCCGTCGAGGAGCTCGTGCTCCGCGACGGATTCGGCCTTGACGACATCCTCGCCGCCACCGGCCTGCCGTCGCCCTCGACGCTGCGCCGGTGGCTGGAGCGCGTCGACCGCTACGACTTGTGGTTCGCGATCGGAGGGAACGCGTGAAGGGGAACTGCCCGCTCGGCGGTCCGCGCTGCCATCAGGCCATCTGTGACTGCTTCGACCATCTCCCGGACGCCCCCGAGCCGTTCCCTGACGTCCGGGTGAGGTCGCGCGCCTGGTTCGCCGCGCAGGAAGGTCGCCGGCGCCAGGAGTCGCAGGCGGCCACGGCCTACCCGCCGCCGACCGTGCCGAAGACCGAGACCGACCCCGCCGCCGACTTCGTGCCACGCGGCGTCCGCGCGACGTGGAACCAGGTGGCCAAGGCGGGCTGGCAAGCTCGCCTGACGCGAGCCATAGGGCCACGCATCGGGTCCAGCGGCAAGGTTATCTCCCCGACGGCGTCGACGCTCGTGATCGCCGCACAGAGCCCCCAGGGGGCACGCCTGTCGTGGGAGTGGCTGTGGCACCCTGAGAGGAACGAGTGGAAGTTCGTGGAGGCCCTGGACCACCGGGCCGGCCGCGTGCTCACGTCGACCGAGGCGAAGGGGATGCTGTGAGCGGAGGATGGGCGGGCTCTGAGCGCCGCGACGAGCTGCCGGAGAACTGGTCGGCCCTGCGCCGAGCCCAGCTCGAGGCCGACGGCTTCCGGTGCGTCTGGCGACTCCCGTCTGGGGCGCGCTGCCCGAACGTGGCCACGGATGTGGACCACCACGGGGGCAAGTGGGACCACAAGAAGCTGCGGTCACTGTGCGGCACGCATCACGACAAGAGAACATCAAGACAGGGCAATGGAGCGAAGGCGAAGCGACAGGCCCTGCCACCAAGGAAGTCCGCTCGCCCCTGGTAATGTACGCTGCATGACGAAGACCCAGGTTACCCGATGCCCCTCGGGTGACCTGGGTCTTCGCCGTTTCTCGGGGCGACTAAACGCTCTGGTCGTCCTCGTCGCCCTCGAGAAACGTGGGGCAGATGTAGCCCGCCTCTGAGTCAAGTTCCTCCCTCCCTGCGGCCAAGAGCCCCCGGACCTTCCAGCGGGGTACGTACATCTCGCCGCTCAGCAGGGCGACGAACTCCTCGCCCTGGAGGTCGCTCCAGGCGGCCACGATGAGGAAGTCGGTCAGGAATCCCGGCGTCTCGCCGATCTGACCGATCTCGACCAGTCGCTCACGGATTTCCTCGATGAGCTGGTTGACCCGCTTGTCCTCGTTGAGATCAGCCATTGGTGAGATCCCCGCTGCGGTAGTAGCCGACCAGGCCGGTGTGGAGCAGGCGGCGAGCTGCCTCGCCGATGGTGACGTCGTGCTTCTTGGCCGCGCCGTCGATCTCGTCGCGCATCTCGGGGTCGAGCACGATCGACAGGCTCGCGGCCTTCCGCTTGCGCTGGAGGCGGCGCTTGTCCTGTCGGGCGGTCCAGCGGGCCTCGAGCTCCTCGAGGTCGACGCACGGACCCCGCTGCGGGTCGAACGTGATGTCCATGCCGGTGATCAGGATCCAGCGTCGGATCGTGCCTTCGGTGCGGCCGAGCTTCTCGGCCGCGTAGGCCAGGGTGCAAAGTGGCATAGTGCTCCTTCCAAGTGGGGACTGTGTTTCCGCAAGCGACTCTAACATAGGTTGACAGGTAGAAGTGCGATGGCATAGGCTCACCGAGTCGCCCACCCCAGACACCTAGGAGGAACCCCTTGAAGATGACTCGCTCCCGCCTGAGCGCCATGCTCGCCGCGTCCGCCCTGCTGACGGCCGGCCTCGTCGCCGCGCCGGCCACTGAGCCCGCCGTCGCGCTCTCCGGCAGCATCGTGCGCCACGCCTACTCGACGGCCAACAACGTGAGCTCGGCCCGGATCCGCCTGACCCTCATGAACGGGAGCACGGTGCTCCTGCCGCAGCGCCAGGAGCGCGCGAGGGTGAACCGCGTCTGCCCGTGGTCGAGCAGCTACCGCCTGCGCTACACCTACGAGACGAACGCGGCCGTCTGGGTCTCCAGGGGCGCGTGCGTCCGCCTGACGAAGAACGGCTACTACCGGTTCATCCAGTACGTGGCGGTGTCTTGATGAGGCTCCGACGCTTCAAGGTCATCGACTCGCACGGCGAGGTGCACTCGTGGCACTTCACCCGACGCGGCGCCGAGAAGTGGGCCGCGCAGCTGCGCGAGGAGGCCATCGAGCACGTCCGCACGCTGGTCTACGACGTGCAGTTCCACCGCCCTCCCGACAGCCCTGAGCTCTACCGACTGATCGACTGCTATGCCGAGAACTACGCCGCTGTCCCGGCGTGAGAGAGGAGTCCCCATGATTAGCCCAGAGGATCGCAAGCGCCCGAGCGAACTGAGCCCGGCAGCGGCCCGCCGCGAACTGGCGTCCACGCTGGAGAGGACGGAAGTCCTACTGGAGCACGCGATGATGCTGGTGAACAACATCCCCGTCCCCGGGCGACAGGTGGCCTGGCATGGCGTGGAACAGGCTCGCCTCGGCGTCGCCGCTGCTCGCGGCGTCCTGGCGCTCGAGGAGCTGACGAACGCGCACGACACCCTCCGCGCGCTGCTGGACGGCCCCAAGGAAGACGAGGCCGAGGAGCTGACGATCACGCACGACACCCTCCGCGTGCTGCTGGACCGCCCCAAGGAAGACGAGGCCGAGTCGCTGCGGGCGGGGTACGACGAGTGAAGACGGTGCACGAGGTCACCTGGGGCGACATCGACGCCGGCGCGCTCGTCGTGGACGGGACGGGCCAGCACTGGCGGGTCACCCAGAAGCGCGTGAAACTCCCGGAGATCGCCTTCCTGATCGGGCACGATGACGTCGCGCAGTGGGTCGTCAGGGGCTACAGCGACCCCGTGGTGTTGGTCGACGAGACGGCCGGCCGGGCGGTCGAGACGGTCATGTCGGTGCTCGGTGGTGTACTGAACGTCGAGCCCCTGCCGAACGGCCCCGACAAGCCGAACATCCGGGCGCTCTACCGGGCCCACCTGTTCCACATCCACCAGCTCTCGGTGCCGCCCAGCAGCGACGTCACAGGAGGCACCCTCGCCGAGCTCCAGAAGCTCCACGCGATCGCCCACGCCGGCCTCGAGCCGGGTGGCATCCCCCACACGCACTCCCTAGGAGGTTGAGGCTCATGGCCGCTACAGATATCGAAAGGCTCATCAAGCACCGCAAGGACGCCAGCCGCTGGACCTACTCCGAGCCCGACTTCTGGGTCCGCAGCGTCACCATTTCGCCCGGCAAAATCTGGATCAACGGGGTGGAGGTTCCGTGGTACGTCACCGAGGAGGGGCCGACGCTCGAGTGGACGGACGAGACGAGCAACGGGTTCAAGATCGGCGTCCTGAACCTGCCGCTCATCGTGACCAACGACGACACGATCTTCACCGACACCCGGCCCGGCGAGCCCGCGTTCGCTGACGCCAAGGCCGCCAAGGGGGACGCCCGATGACCCGGCTGCGCGCGCTCCCCCTGCCGGGCGACCGCTTCATCCTCGTCATCGACCGCTTGGGCGACGTCATCCCGGGCAGCGAGATGGATCCGGTGGCGCGGGACATCCAGAAGGCCAGCGGCGCCGCGTTCGTGCTCCTGGCCGAGAACGACATCGAGCTCGACGAGTCCGGCATCACCATGAGCCCCGGCGCCACGGCCGCCGTCGCCGCCGCGCTCGAGAACTACACCCCCGGAGGTGCCCTGTGACCACCCGCCCGCGCGTGCTCCGCGAGATCGAGATGGCCGGGCGCCGGCTCGTGACCGGCCACGGCGTCCAGCCGCGCGACGCTCTAGTCGAGAAGTTCATCGTCGAGGTCCGGCCCTACTGCCTCGACTTGGCTGGCGAGATCGAGCGCCTGCACGCCGAGAACGAGGCGCTGCGCGAAGACCGTGTGGCTAAGAGTCGCGTGAGCCAGGCCGTCGGCAAGGTCATCGTGAGCACCGTGGCCTCTCTGATCCTCGCCCTCGTCGTGAGTGGACTCCTCTGGGGCGTCGTGACCATCTGGGGGGCCATCTTCCGATGAGCGCCTCCAACGCCCAGGCCGCCGCGTTCTTCTCGGACGCGGCGGCCAAGCAGGGGCCGGACTACACCACGCTCGAGGAGCAGGTCGAGTCCAAGGTGCCCCGCGATCGCTACGACCGACCGCTGATCAAGCAGCCCGACGGCAGCATGGAGCCCTACAACCGGGCCTCGTCTTACGGCGGCCAGATCGAGGACAAGACCAACGTCGAGGAGTGGACGCGCCGGCAGGTCGTGCGCGGCCTCGCGATGCAGCCCGACCTGCTGAACATGGTCCCCGAGCGCCTCAAGCTCGATCCGTGGGCAGACATGGAGAGGTCGGACAAGAAGACCCTCTCGTCCATCTCGGACAGGGCCCAGGACGTCGCAGGCTCGAACCTCAAGAGCGCCCTCGGCACGGACATCCACTACGCCACCGAGGTGATCGACCTCGGGGACTCGCTCGAGGACAAGCTGCGCGACTTCGAGCCGCAGCGCCGGGCTCTGCTCATCGACCGGGCGAACGCCTACTACCGGGTCGTGAAGGACTACGGGCTCGTCTTCGACTCCGTGGAGACCTTCGGCGTCCAGGACGAGGTCAAAGTGGCGGGCACCTGGGACCGCCGTGGCCGCATCCCGTGGTGGCGCGAGTGGAACCAGAACATCCTGGACGTGAAGACGTCGGGGTCCATGGACTTCGCTGGCATCGGGTTCGCCGTCCAGCTCTCGACGTACGCCCATATGTGCGCGTACGACCACGAGACCGGCGAGCGGATCCCGCACGAGGGCATGAACACCTCCGAGGCCCTGATCATCCACGTAGAGCGGCACCTCGGCGGTGCCGTCGAGCTCTACCCCGTGAACATCTCGGAGGGGTGGCGCCAGGCGCGCCTCGCCCGCGAGATCATCCTGGCGCGACGACTGGGCAAGACCCTGATCCGCCAGCTCGACGAGCGCGAGGCGCTCATGCGATCGGCCACGTCGAAGGTCGAGCTCCTCGAGCTCAAGCCCCAGATCGACACCTGGCCGCCGCACCTGCGGAAGCTCGCCAACGAACTGTGGGCGCTGCTTCCTTGACAACCCACCGACCTGTGAGTACATTCATTTCTGACAGGTCTTGTTAACCGAGAGAGGGAGGTAGACCTAGTGAACTACCCGAACCAGCAGTGGGGCCAGCAAGCCCCGGGTCAGCAGGGATGGCCGACGGCGCCCCAGGGGTTCCCGGCCGGCCAGCAGCAGGCCGCCGCGCCGCAGGGTGCGACCCAGTCCGCCGAGGACTTCTTCGCGAGCCAGGGCGGCGGCGGTGTCTTCGGCCCCAGCTTCTTCTTCGGCGCCCCCGGGGCGACCGTGCAGGGGAAGATCGTCTTCATGGAGGGTCGACAGAAGACCGACCCGAACGGGAACCTGCGCTTCGACAAGAACGGCAAGCCGCTCATGCAGCTCGTCGTCACGCTCGAGACGGCCCTGCGCAACTGGGAGGGCACCAACCCCGCCAAGCCGCCGACGGACAAGGACGGCAACCCGCTGCCGCCGACGGCCGACGACGGCAAGCGGACGATCTACCTCTGGTACACGCTCCGCGACGCCGTCACGGAGGCGATGCAGAAGGCGGGCGTCACCTCGCTTAAGGAGGGCGACGACCTCGCCGTCCGCGTCACCGGGGCTCGCCCGAACCCGCTGGGCGGCAACGCGATCAAGGAGTACGCCGCCCAGGTCCGTCCGAGTTCGCCGGCCGCCGACGGCTTCTTCGGCGCGCAGGCCTCGGCCGCCAACCCGGCCCAGGGTGCGGCGCAGGCCCAGGGCTTCCAGCCCTCCGGGCCGGCCGCGCAGCAGGGGTTCCCGCAGGCGTCCCAGGCCCCGGCTCCGCAGCAGGCGCCCCCCGGGCCGCAGGTCGACCCGTGGGCCGCAGCGGGCGACCCGCCGTTCTGATCGTCGCCTGATCTCCACCCCCACAGACCGGCCGCCGCGAGGATGCGCGAGAGCCCCTCGCGGCGGCCGATCGTCCCCCATCTCACTGCCCAGGAGGTAGATACCACATGAACTTCGCACTCCAGACCCTCGTCGAGCTGCGCCAGGAGCAGCGCGCGATCATCCAGCTCGCGACTGCCCGGCTGAACGACCTGAGCGACGCGATCGTCCAGCTCGCCCACTCGTCCGGGGACGAGGTCGCCGCCGCCGCCGCGCTCGAGCGGGCCAAGCCCGTCGTCGCCACGCCGTCGGAGAAGCACTTCAACCAGGCCCACCATGCCCAGGTGTCCGACGGTCCGCCGAACGAGGCCATGAAGGCTGTCGACATCCTGCTCGCCAAGCAGCCCGAGCTCGCGCCCCACGCCGCCGAGCTGCGCAAGATGGCCGCCGAGGCCACCACGCTGGCCGGCTTCTACAAGGCGTACTCGGACTTCACGGCCAGCGTTGCGAAGGTGGAGGTGCCCGTCTCCGAGATCGTCGCCCCCACGCAGCCGGAGACAGGCTGGGTTAGGGAGTGGGTGGAGGTCAAGCCCGACAATGGGTTCACCATCCCCGACCCCACGCCCCGCGAGCAGATCCCCGTCTTCATCGAGGAGCAGGTCGTCACGGCGCAGGAGAACGCCCAGCCCCGCGAGTGGGAGGCCACCACGCCGGCCAACGAGGCCGAGGCTGAGCCGAAGAAGCGCAAGCGTCGCAGCAACGAGGAGATCGCCGCTGAGATCGGCGTCTCGCTCGACGACGTCCGCGAGTGGAAGGGCCCTGACGGCGGCCGTATCGTCCGCGCGGACATCGAGGAGTTCGCCAAGATCCACGCGAACGCCGTCCAGGCGCCCGCCGAGACTGCCTCTGCGACCGCCGAGGCTCCGACGGCGTCTCCGTTCCCGGAGGCCGCTCCTGCGCCCGCACAGGCCGCTCCGTTCGTCGAGCCTGCGCTGTGGGCCGAGGACGAGGACGGGTTCGCCGAGCCGCTCCAGGGAGCGACCGAGATGCCGGCCGCTCCCGAGGGCGACTGGGATCCGTTCGGCAGCTCGTCGAAGCCGTTCTGATCATGCGTGTCGTGGTCACGTACCGGGCCTGGAACGGCCAGGCTCGCCGGCTGGAGGTGCGACAGGTCGAGGACGTGTCGCGCCTCCAGCGAGTCCTCTCGGAGATCCTCGACACGGAGGTGACGGTGATGGTCCGATGAGCTTCTTCGCTGCCCCGTGCGAGTGCTGGTGGCACCGGCTCCGTCGGCGCTTCTCCCGGCGCCGGCCGCTGGGCGATGGCTGGACCGACGTCGGCTACATCACGGAGGACGCGGCCGGGTTCGTCGAGCTCGACGAGGGTCTGGAGTGCGAAGTTCATGTGGTATCTACCTCCTGGGACCCCGCCAGCGGCAACGACCTCCAGATCATGGGCGTCCGCACCGTCATGCCTCAAAGCCCCGAGGCGACGTTGCGCAAGCTCTCCGAGCTCGAACTGATCTTCGAGGGCGAGATTAAGGCCGACGCGATGTGGCTCCACTACCGCCGTCCGAAGCCCGAGCCGAAGGAGGGGGAGTGACCCGAGACTGGATGATCCGGGCGGCCTGTCGGCGGTCGTTGGAGGAGTTAAAGCTCCAGACGAAGGTCCGCGACCCCTTTTTCAGTTCGAGCAACGAGAAGCACACCGACGAACGCTACGATGAGGCCCGGAGCATCTGCTCCGGCTGCCCCGTCCGCGCCGAGTGCGACGAGTACGGCAAGAATGAGCGCTGGGGCTGGTGGGGGAGCCGACTGAGGGAGCAGCTCAATGGCAAGCAGATCGTCGAAGAGCTGCCTGTCTCCGACGTGCACCTTCCCGCCCGCTAAGGGCAAGCGCTACTGCGGCTGGCACTGGCTGGCCAAGCAGCCCGCACGAACACAGACGAGCGCTGCTCGGGCAAGGTACCGCGCGTGCCCGCCCGGGCAGCGCCGTCGTCGTGTCCCGGCCTCCGAGTGGCCGGAAGGCGGCCGGTGGTGCGCCGGCTGCATGAGCTACGTCCCCTTCTTCTACACCAGGGGCTCGAGGTGCATAGCCTGCGCGAGCGCCGCGTCCCACGCCGCCGCGATCAAGAAGACCTTCGGCATCACGGCCAAGGAGTACGACGCCAAGCTCCAGGAGCAAGGCGGGCGCTGCGCCATCTGCCAGAGCCGGCCAGTGTCGCAGCGCCTCGCCGTGGACCACAACCACCAGACCAACGCGGTGCGCGGTCTGCTGTGCAAGAGGTGCAACCACGACCTCCTCGGAGCCGCCCACGACGACGTGGCGATCCTCCGAAGGGCCGTGGCCTACCTCGAGCACTACAACGGGATCTAATCCACCCAGCGCACGGACGGCACACAGTGCACCGGCTGGGGCACGCCGCCGATCGTGTGGGTGATCCACGACCGCTTGGCGCAGATCGGGTCGCTCGCCGAGCCCTGGTAGACGTTGGCGTCGAGGCCAGCACCCAGCCCGTTGACGTAGGCCCAGGCGTCCGGGGACACCTCGACGTCCACGAGCTCGATCTTGGGCGGGGCCGGCTGGTTGCTGCCCGGCACGTAGGGGTTGATCCCGAAGTGATGGATACCCCGGTCGACCTTGAACGACCCGCGCGTCCACCGCAGCACGAAGTTCGGGCGGAGCTCCTCGAGGTTGAACGACCGGTGGCCGCCCTCGATGTGCATGTCCTCCATGATGTGCACGCCGGTCGGCCGCCAGTGCGTGAGCAGCCCGTTCGACACCTTCGGGATGCTCTCGCGGCGCGCGGTGCCGCCGAGGCTGTTGTTCGTCATGACGGCCGACGTGGCCGTGCCGATCGGGATGTACTGGTTGCGCTCGCGCAGGTAGGCGCCGCCGTTGAGCGCGAGCGCCCCGGCCTCGGTGTTCGGCACGCCCTGGGTTCCGTGCCAGGCGCCACGGAACCGGCAGCGGAAGATCACGTGCTGCCCGTTGCCCTTGATCGACAGGCCGCTGTACTGCATGCCGCCGAAGTCGTTCTCGGGACCGTCGAGCGTGATGTTGGCGAAGAACGTGCTGTCCTGCTCGGCCTCGAGCAGCTTCACTGGGCAGCCGTTGATGATGCCGGCCCGGTTGCCGTTCGCGTCGTACCGGTACTGGTACCGCTCGGCCTGCGGGAGCTGGGTGTTGTCCTCGAGCACGGCGAACGACGGCCGCACGAGCGTGCCGCGCGGGGCGAAGCGCACGTCCGGCCCCATGCCGACCAGTCCGCGCCTGGTGCGCGTGAAGCCGAACCAGGCGCGCGTGCCGCTGTTCGTGATGCGCACGGCGCCGGTCCAGGATCCGTCGGCGTTGCGGACCGCGCGGGTGATCCTGCCGTTCGCGTCGACCCCGTCGTAGGCCGCGACGCCGGGGGCCATGGGCCCGTTCGCCACGTCGTACCAGTAGGGCTCGGTCCGGTTCTCGAAGCAGAAGATGTCGTTCGCCGAGCCCTGCGCGTGGATCTGCTCCAGCGAGCGGGTCTCGGTGGCGGGGATGAGCACGAGGTTCGCGTCCATCGGGATCTTGAAGCGATCGCGCAGCACGGCGAGGCCGAGCGGGCTGGCCTGGAAGACCTCGTTCAGCGGGCCGAACTCCGGCTCCTCGTCGCTGGGGATCTGCGAGCGCAGGTCTTCGATCTCGATGCGGAGCTGGGCGATCAGGGCGTCCTTCTCGGCACCGTCGGCCAGCAGCATGTCGCGCTGGATCCGCAGGGAGCTCTCGCGCTCCTCAGCGGCTACCGCACGCTCGGTGACGGGGTCGATCAACCCCTGGATGAAGTCGTCCAGGTAGGCGTCTCGGATGACGCCCCACTCCTCGGCGTACGACATGGCGGTGCCCCTCTTCTATGGCGCCATCTCCACGGCTGTGGAGACGATCTCCTGGGTGCCGTCCCAGTAGGACACGCGCACCTCGCGCTCGGTGGTGCCGTCCCAGTAGGTGACGCCCGGGGTGAGGTCAGGGAACGAGGAGCCGCCGTCGTCCTTCCAGTCGATCGGGAAGGCGTGCGTCCAGTCGGCCATGACCGTGCCGTCGTCCTGGACTGCTTCCCAGGTGAACTCGACATCGGTGGCGGTGTAGTCGAACGACAGCCGCGAGTAGTAGCCGCGGCTGTCGTCCACGTCGAGGTTCGCGATGTTCCAGTTGCCCGAAGCGAGGCCGCCCGACTGCGAGAACGGCGAGGCGTTCAGCGAGGGGA
>Ga0233385_1001151_pt1 | contig 11293 bp, 9 predicted proteins | sample ElkDunMinimDraft_16_FD_191543 | JGI IMG/M metagenome (GOLD analysis project Ga0233385, IMG submission 191543) | Fecal eukaryotic communites from dung pellets of Tule Elk in California, USA - Elk Dung G36 | ecosystem: Host-associated > Mammals > Digestive system > Large intestine > Fecal | place... | reverse complement strand
CGCCCGCCGTCGGCCCCGGCAGCGCGGCGCGCCGTCCCGACCGCCCGCCGCGCCTCAGGACGCCAGGCAGCTCGGACCGAGCAGCGCCTTGAGGTCCCCGAACAGCGACGGTGACCGCTCGACGCGCAGCCCGTCGTCCAGCCGCATCACCACGGCGCGACCGGGGCTGGTGAGCCGCAGGTGCACCTCGGTGACGCCCGGGTGCGTGGACAGCACCTCGCGCAGCCGCTCGACGACCGGCGGCGTGCAGCGGCCCTCCGTGAGCGACACGACGACCGGGGAGTCCGCGGCCTGCGACGTGTCCGGGATGGAGACCTCCATCGCCTGCAGCTGCATCTGGTCGTCCCGTCGGCGCACGCGGCCGCGCACCACGAGCACCGCGTCCTCGGCAAGCACCGTCGAGTAGGCGAGGTACGTCTCGCCGAAGAACATGATCTCGACGGAGCCCTCCATGTCCTCGAGCGTCACCGCGGCCCACGGGTTGCCCTGCTTCGACATCTTGCGCTGCAGGCTGGTGACCAGGCCCGCCACCACGACCGTCGAGCCGTCCGGGCGTGCCTCGTCGGCGTTGAGCGTCGCGATCGACACGTCCGCCTGCGCGGACAGCACGTGCTCGAGCCCCGACAGCGGGTGGTCCGAGACGTACAGGCCGAGCATCTCGCGCTCGAACGCGAGCCGCTGCTTCTTGTCCCAGTCCGGCAGGTCGGGGATCGTCACGGCGATGCCCGTGCCGGTCTCGTCGTCGCCGCCCAGGTCGGCGAACAGGTCGAACTGGCCCGTCGCCTCCTTGCGCTTGACGTCGATGACCGCGTCGACCGCCTGCTCGTGGACCAGCAGGAGCGCACGGCGCGGGTGGCCCAGGGAGTCGAACGCCCCGGCCTTGATGAGCGACTCGATGGTCCGCTTGTTGCAGACGACGGCCGGCACCTTGTCGAGGAAGTCGGTGAAGGACGTGAACGCGCCCTTCTCCTCGCGGGCCGCCACGATCGCGTCGACGACGTTGGCGCCGACGTTGCGCACCGCGGTGAGCCCGAAACGGATGTCGACGCCGACGGCCGTGAAGTTCGCCGACGAGGAGTTGACGTCCGGCGGCAGCACGGTGATGCCCATGTGCCGGCACTCGCCCAGGTACAGCGCCGACTTGTCCTTGTCGTCGCGCACGCTGGTCAGCAGCGCCGCCATGTACTCGGTCGGGAAGTTCGCCTTGAGGTAGGCGGTCCAGTACGACACGACGCCGTACGCCGCGGAGTGCGCCTTGTTGAAGGCGTAGCCGGCGAACGGCACGAGGACGTCCCACACGGCCTGGATCGCGGCGTCGGAGTAGCCGCGCTCGCGCATGCCGGCCTGGAAGGGGATGAACTCCTTGTCGAGGACCTCCTTCTTCTTCTTGCCCATCGCGCGACGCAGCAGGTCGGCCTGTCCGAGCGAGTACCCGGCCAGCACCTGCGCGGCCTTCTGCACCTGCTCCTGGTAGACGATCAGCCCGTGGGTGATGCCCACCACGTCCTCGAGCGGCTCGACGAGCTCGGGGTGGATCGGCTCGACCTCCTGCAGGCCGTTCTTGCGCAGCGCGTAGTTGACGTGCGAGTTCATGCCCATCGGGCCCGGGCGGTACAGCGCGATGACGGCCGAGATGTCCTCGAAGTTGTCCGGGCGCATCTGGCGCAGCAGGGAGCGCATCGGCCCGCCGTCGAGCTGGAACACCCCGAGCGTGTCACCGCGGCCCAGCAGCTCGTACGTCGGCGGGTCGTCGAGCGGGACCGTCTCGATCTCGATCGGCGGCTTGCCGTTCATGACGATGTTCTCGAGCGCGTCGTCGAGGATCGTCAGGTTGCGCAGGCCGAGGAAGTCCATCTTGATGAGGCCGAGGGCCTCGGACGCCGGCTGGTCGAACTGCGTGATGATCGCGCCGTCCTGGGGGCGCTTCATGATCGGGATGATGTCGAGCAGCGGCTCGCTCGACATGATGACGCCGGCGGCGTGGACGCCCCACTGCCGCTTGAGGTTCTCCAGGCCGCGCGCCGTCTCCAGCACGCGCTGCGCCTCGGGGTCGGCGGCCACGACCTGCCGGAACTCGTCGGCCTCCGCGTACCGCGGGTGCTCGGGGTCGTACATCCCCGACAGGGGGATGTCCTTGCCCATGACCGCCGGCGGCATCGCCTTGGTGAGCTTGTCCCCCATCGCGAACGGGAAGCCCAGCACGCGCGACGCGTCCTTGAGCGCCTGCTTGGCCTTGATCGTGCCGTAGGTGACGATCTGGCAGACCCGGTCGTCGCCGTACTTCTCCGTGACGTACCGGATGACCTCGCCGCGCCGGCGCTCGTCGAAGTCGACGTCGACGTCGGGCCAGGACACGCGCTCGGGGTTGAGGAACCGCTCGAAGATCAGCCCGTGCTCGAGCGGGTCGAGCTCCGTGATGCCCATCGCGTACGACGCCATCGAGCCGGCCGCGGAACCACGCCCCGGGCCGACGCGGATGCCCTGCGCCTTGGCCCAGTTGATGAAGTCCGCGACGACGAGGAAGTACCCCGAGAACCCGAGCTGCGTGATGACGCCGGTCTCGTAGTCCGCCTGCTTGCGGACCGCGTCCGGGACCGAGCCGTGGTACCGCCGCAGCAGGCCGTTCTCGACCTCCTTGACGAACCAGGAGTCCTCGTTCTCGCCCGCGGGGACCGGGAACCTGGGCATGTAGTTGGCGCCGGTGTTGAACTTCACCTCGCACTGCTCGGCGATGAGCAGCGTGTTGTCGCACGCCTCGGGCAGCTCCGCCCAGGTACGGCGCATCTCGGCGGCCGACTTCACGTAGTAGCCGCTGCCGCTGAACGCGAACCGCGAGCCACCCTGGTCGCTCGTCGGCTCGTCCAACGTCGACCCGGACTGCACCGCGAGCAGCACCTCGTGCGCGTGGGCGTCCTCCTCGCGCGTGTAGTGCAGGTCGTTCGTGGCGACGAGCGGGGCGCCGATCCCCTCGGCGATGCGCAGCAGGTCCTTGATGACCCGGCGCTCGATCTCCAGGCCGTGGTCCATGACCTCGACGTAGAAGTAGTCCTTGCCGAAGATGTCCTGCAGCTCGCCCGCGGCCCGCAGCGCCTCGTCGTAGTGCCCCAGCCGCAGCCGCGTCTGGATCTCGCCCGACGGGCAGCCGCTCGTCGCGATCAGACCGTCGGAGTAGCGCGACAGCAGCTCGCGGTCCATGCGGGGCCACTTGCCCATCTGGCCCTCGAGCGAGGCCAGCGAACCCATCCGGAACAGGTTGTGCATGCCGTCCGTGGTCCGGCTCAGCAGCGTCAGGTGCGTGTACGCGCCGCGGGCGGACACGTCGTCCGCCGCCTGGTGCGCCTCGCCCCAGCGCACCCGGTTCTGGTCGAACCGGCTGGTGCCCGGCGTGACGTAGGCCTCGACCCCGATGATCGGCTTGATGCCGCGGTCGGTCGCCTTCTGCCAGAACTCGAAGGCGCCGAACAGGTAGCCGTGGTCCGTGATGGCCATCGCCGTCTGGCCCAGCCGCTTCGCCTCGTCCAGCATCTCGCCGACGCGTGCCGCACCGTCGAGCATCGAGTACTCGCTGTGCGCGTGGAGGTGGACGAAGGACGGGTCCGGGGATCCTCCAGCACTCATGCTGGCGATCCTACGTCGCCCCACCGACGGTCCCGGCCGTGCCCCGCCGGGTCTAGGAGTACGCACCCCGCAACGTCTCGAGGCCCGCGACGAGGTCCTCGGGGTACTCGCTCGTGGCCTCGAACCACTCCCCCGTGCCCGGGTGCTCGAACCCGAGGCGCACGGCGTGCAGCCACTGCCGCGTCACCCCGAGACGCGCCGCGAGCGTCGGGTCCGCGCCGTACGTGAGGTCCCCCACGAGGCTGTGCTTGAGCGCCGCGAAGTGCACGCGGATCTGGTGCGTCCGGCCCGTCTCCAGGTGCACCTCGACCAGCGAGGCACCCGGCAGCATCTCCAGCACCTCGTAGTGGGTGACCGAGGGCTTGCCGTCCGCCACGACCGCGAACTTCCAGTCCGACGACGGGTGGCGGCCGATCGGTGCGTCGATCGTGCCCGTCGTGGGTGACGGGTGACCCTGGGCGAGCGCGTGGTACACCTTCTCGACCGTGCGCTCCTTGAACGCGCGCTTCAGCGCGGTGTACGCGTGCTCGCTCTTGGCGACGACCATGAGGCCGGACGTGCCGGCGTCGAGCCGGTGGACGATGCCCTGCCGCTCCGCCGAGCCGGACGTGGAGATGCGGTAGCCCGCCGCGGCGAGCGCGCCCACCACGGTGGGACCCGTCCAGCCGGGCGACGGGTGCGCCGCGACGCCCACGGGCTTGTCGACCACCACGAGGTCGTCGTCGTCGTGGACGATCCGCATCCCCGGCACGGGCTCGGCGACCACGGCCGGCACGGCGGTGGCCACGGGCTCCAGGTCGACCTCGAGGTAGGCGCCCGCGACGAGCCGGTCGGACTTGCCCACCGGGCGCCCGTCGACGCGGACGGCACCCTCGGCGGCGAGCTCCGCGGCGCGCGTGCGCGACAGCCCCAGGAGACGGGCGAGCGCGGCGTCGACCCGCTCGCCGGCCAGGCCGTCGGGGACGGGCAGCGCCCGCGTGCCGCTCACGCCGCACCCCCGCCCGTGGTGGTGCCGGGCGCGGTCGTTCCGGGCGCGGTCGTTCCGGGCGCGGTGGTTCCGGGCGTGGTGGTTCCGGGCGTGGTGCTCGCCGGCTCGTCGGTCCCGTCGGCCGGGCCGGGATCGCCGGGCGGCGTCGGATCGGCGCCGTCGTGCCCGTCGCGGCTGCCGTCGACGTGGACGCCGCGGGAGGTGAGCCACACGACCAGCACCGCCGCCGCGACGATCGCGATGTCCGCGACGTTCCCGATGAACAGCCGCCCGTAGGCGAGGAAGTCGATGACGTGGCCGCGCAGCGGTCCGGGCTCGCGCACCATCCGGTCCACGAGGTTGCCGAGCGCACCGCCGAGCAGCAGCCCCAGGGCCACGGCCCACGCGGCCGAGCCGATGCGCCGCGACACCCGGACGATCACGACGACCACCACGACCGCGACCAGGGTCAGGACCCAGGTCATGCCCGTCGCGATCGACAGTGCGGCGCCCGGGTTGCGCACGAGCTGGAGCCCGAACAGGTCACCGAGCAGCGGGGTGCGCTCCCCGGGGGCCAGCGCGGCCACCGCCCACACCTTGGTGAGCTGGTCGACGACCAGCACCGAGGCCGTGAGGGCGACGAGCCCCCGCAGCAGCCGGCGGCGACGCTCGGGGGCGACGAGCACCGCCCCACCCGCTCCGTCGTCGCCCGCCGTGGTCGCGGCGGGTGTCGGGCGGTCGTCGGGCAGGGCGGTGTCGTCGTCCGTCATGGGCACCGCAGGAGTCTACGGGCGCCTCAGCGCCGCTCCTCCCGCTGCTTGCAGCTCACGCACAGCATCGCGCGCGGGAACGCCTGCAGGCGCGCCTTGCCGATGGCCTGCCCGCAGGACTCGCACACACCGAACGTCCCGGCCGCGAGCCGATCGAGGGCGTGCGAGGTCTGGTCGAGCAGGTCGCGCGTGTTGTTGACGAGGGTGAGCTCGTGCTCACGCTCGAGTGCGGACGAACCGGAGTCCGCCTGGTCGTCCCCGGCACCGTCGCCGGAGTTGCGCAGCAGGTCCGACAGCTCGGCGTCGGCCGCAGCCACCTCGTCGATGAGGCGTAGGCGGTCGGCGGTGAGCTCCTCGGTGACCTGGTCGATCTCGGCGCGGGTCCACGGCACCTCGCCGTCGCGCACCGGCAGCAGCGCGGCCGGTGCCCCCCGTCCCTCGTCGAACCCCGTCGTCAGTGTGCTCAAGGCATCATTCAGTGTCACGGACGTTCCCCCCGTCTCGAGTGCGCCGACCTTATGCGCGTACGGGACACCGCACAACAGGACACGGCGGGCACGGGGGAACGCGACACGCCGAGCCGACCAGCCGGCGGTTCACGTGCGGGGCGGCCACCGCCCCGCAGGCCGCCCTCGGGCGGACGGCGGTCACCCGGACGTCGTCCGGGCACGCCCACGCCGCCGGGGGCGGGCACGCGCCCCCGGCGGCGGGCTGTCGATCAGATGCTCTGGCTCTCCGGGACCGACTGGCCCTGGCCGGAGCGGGGCGGCAGCGCGTTGCCACGGTTCTCGAGGTCCCCGAGGAGGTTCTCGAGGTAGCTCTTGAGACGCGTGCGGTAGTCGCGCTCGAACACGCGCAGCTCGTCGATCTTGCGCTCGAGCAGCGAACGCTCCTGCTCGAGCTGGCCGAGGGTGCGCTGCGAGGTCTCCTCCGCCTCGCGCACGATCCGGTTGGCCCGCGTCTTCGCCTCGTTGATGAGCCGGTCGGACTCCTCCTGGCCGCTGCGCACGTAGTCGTCGTGCAGCTTCTGCGCCAGGGCGAGCATGCCGGTCGCGGACTCGGGCTCGTTGCCCCGCGTGGGGCCGGGCGCGGGGGCCGACACGACGGACGGCTGCGCCATGGCCGGCACCGGGGCCGGCTGCGGCGGCGCGGGAGCCGGCGTCGGCTCCGGGGTCGGCTCCGGCTTCGGCGCCGGGGCGGCCTGCTGCGCACCCGCACGGCTGAGCTCCGCGATGCGCCGCTCAGCGGCCGCGAGCTTCGTCTTCAGGTCGTCGTTCTCGCCCTGGATGTCCCGCAGGGTGTTGACGACCTCGTCCAGGAAGTCGTCGACCTCGTCCTGGTCGTAGCCTTCCCGGAACTTCGTCGCCTGGAACTTCTTGTTCAGGACGTCGTCTGCGGTGAGCAGTGCCATCGTCGTCACCTCTGTCGGTCGTACTGGCTCTGGCCGGCGGCAGTCAGTCCACCGACCACCTCGGGCCACGGTAGCGGAGAATCCGGGCGGCGCACGCCTCCCGACACTCCGAGGACGCGTGCTGCGCGCACCCCGCGGACGCCCGTACGGGCGCCGGGAGCACGGCCGTTCAGGACAGCCTGCCGAGCACCTGCAGCAGCAGCGAGCAGACGAGGGCCAGCACCAGGAAGGCCAGGTCGAACCGCACGGAGCCGATGCCGATCGGCGGCAGGACGCGTCGCAGTGCACGCAGGGGCGGGTCGGTGACCGAGTAGGTCACCTCCGCGACGACGAGGGCGAACCCCGTCGGTCGCCAGTCGCGCGCGAAGACCTGGACCCAGTCCAGCACCAGGCGCACGAGCAGCAGCAGGAAGAAGACGAGGACGACCAGGTAGAGCAGGCTGGCGATCAGGCGCACGCGTCAGCTCTGGTTGTAGAAGCCGGAACGGGTGGCCGGCTCGGCAGCGGTCGCGGCGTCGCCCGCCAGCTCGACGTGCGCGGGCGACAGCAGGAAGACCTTGCTCGTCACACGCTCGATGGCGCCGTGCAGCCCGAAGATGAGCCCCGCGGAGAAGTCGACGAGCCGCTTGGCGTCCGCGTCGTCCATGTCCGTGAGGTTCATGATCACCGGCGTCCCCTCGCGGAACGCCTCGCCGATCTTGCGCGCGTCGTTGTACGAGCGGGGGTGGATGGTCGTGATGCGACGCAGGTCCCCCGCCTCGCGCGGCGCCGGTGCAGCCTGCACCCGCGGCGTGCGGTGCAGCGGCATGACCTGGGCCTCGTAGCTGTCCTCCGGCACGGCGACCTCCGCCTCCTCGTACTCCTCGAGGTACTCCTCGTGGTCGGACCGGTCGTCGGCCAGGCCGAGGTACAGCATCGTCTTGCGCAGCGCTCCGGCCATCGCGTCGTCTCCCATCCGCCGGGCTTCCCCGACTCCTGCGGCCCTGCCTGACGGCACCGACCGCCCGGCAGGTGCCGGGACCGGTGTCGGTGCGGTGTCGATCGTCTCCGCGCTGGTCACGCTAGCAACGCGGGGCCTGGAGAGCGCGGCGACACGCGGGCGTGTCGCGACCGCGCACGAGGTCACCCGGCCGGCGTCGCACGCTCCGGGAGCAGCCGGACGACGCCGCCGAACCGTCCGGTGGCCGCGGCGCCCTCGTGGACCGCGCGCCGGTGCGAGTACAGGTCGGGGTCGCGGTACGTGTCGCGGCCGTCCACGTGGACGTGGACCAGCCCGGCGCGCAGCAGCACGGCACGCGCACCGGCGGCGAGGTCGAGCGCCGGTGTGCCCACCGCCGTGGTCGCTGCCGCCTCGGGGACGACGGCCGCCACGTCGTCCCGCATCGCAGCGGGGACCTCGTAGGACACGCCGGCGATGCAGGGGCCGACGGCCGCGACGGTACGCGACGGGTCCGCGCCCCGCCGGACCATGGCGGCCACGGTGGCCTGCAGCACGCCCGCCACCAGTCCCGCCCTGCCGGCGTGCGCGGCGGCGACGACGCGGGCCACCGGGTCGGCGAGCAGCACGGGCGCGCAGTCCGCCACGTACACGCCCACCGCCACGTCCGGGGTCGTGGTCACCAGACCGTCCGCGGGGAGGTCCTGCGACGAGACGTCGCTGACGAGCAGCACGTCGGCACCGTGCACCTGGGTCGCGAGCACGACCGGCGCACCGATCCGCTGCTCCAGCGCGCGCCGGTTCGCGGCGACGGCGGCGGGGTCGTCACCCACCCGGGTGCCGAGGTTCAGGCCGCGCCACGGGCCGTCGCTGCAGCCCCCGGCGCGCGACGTGAACCCCGCGACGACGCCGGGGCCGAGCGGTACGGCGTCGATCACGACGCCGTCCGCCGGCCCCGGGCGGTCGGCCACACGACCTACTTGAGGAAGTCGGGCACGTCGAGCTCGTCCCGCTCGCGGCGCGCGGGCTCCTCCGCGAGGACGCGGGGCACCTCGAGCGACCCCGTGGCGGGCGCGGGCTCGGACCGCGACGACATGAACGCCGGCACCTCGGGGCGCAGGGCCTCACCGGGCTGACCGGTGGTGCGGACGGTGCCGACCGGCACCAGGTCCTCGTCGGGGAGCTGCACGGGGCGCGGCGTCGGGGCCTGGCCGGCACCCGGCAGGTTCGTGACGGGGGCCACCGCGGGCACCTGCCGGGCGGTCGCGCCGCTGACCTGACCGAGTGCGCGGGAGTCCCGGCGCACCACCGGACCGCCGCCGTCGAACCCGGCGGCGATGACCGTGACCCGGACCTCGTCACCGAGGGCGTCGTCGATGACCGCACCGAAGATGATGTTCGCCTCGGCGTGGGCGGCCTCCTGCACCAGGCGGGCCGCCTCGTTGATCTCGAACAGACCGAGGTCGGACCCGCCCTGGATCGACAGCAGGACGCCGTGGGCGCCGTCGATGCTGGCCTCCAGGAGCGGCGACGAGATCGCCATCTCCGCCGCCTGCACGGCACGGTCCTCCCCGCGGGCGAAGCCGATGCCCATGAGGGCCGAGCCTGCCCCCTGCATGACGGACTTGACGTCGGCGAAGTCGAGGTTGATGAGGCCGGGCGTGGTGATGAGGTCGGTGATGCCCTGGACGCCGGACAGCAGCACCTGGTCGGCGGAGTGGAACGCGTCGAGCACGGACACGGACCGGTCCGAGATGGACAGCAGCCGGTCGTTCGGGATCACGATGAGGGTGTCGACCTCGGCGCGCAGGGCCTCGATGCCGGCGTCGGCCTGCACGGAGCGCCGGCGACCCTCGAACGTGAACGGCCGCGTCACGACACCGATGGTCAGCGCACCCAGCGACCGCGCGATCCGCGCCACGACCGGCGCGCCACCGGTCCCGGTGCCACCACCCTCGCCCGCGGTGACGAAGACCATGTCGGCGCCCCGCAGGACGTCCTCGATCTCCTCGGAGTGGTCCTCCGCCGCCTTCTTGCCGACCTCCGGGTCGGCGCCCGCGCCGAGCCCGCGCGTCAGCTCACGGCCGACGTCGAGCTTGACGTCGGCGTCGGACATGAGCAGGGCCTGGGCGTCGGTGTTGACGGCGATGAACTCGACACCCTTGAGGCCGACCTCGATCATGCGGTTCACGGCGTTCACGCCGCCACCGCCGATGCCGACGACCTTGATGACCGCCAGATAGTTCTGCGGAGCTGCCACGGTGGGTGCCTCTCGTTCGCGGGTCGCGGCGTGCCGGGCCGCTGGTGCTCGCCCCGACACGCGGGACGCGGGTCGTGCTCGTCAACCTTCACCTTCAGGTTGAAGGTGAGAGTTATGTCAGATGTGCTGTCGGGTCGTGACGCTAGGTGGCCGCCGACCACGGATCAACGACCGCGCCGCGCGTGTCGTGCTTCGCCGCCGTGATCCGCACCGCGGACGCCGCGTGCTCACTTCGTGATGGGCATCTGGGGCGCGGAGACGTCGAAGACGGACGCGCCCGCGGCCTCGGGCGCGGCACGCAACGCGGCCAGCACGGCGAGCTTCAGGGGGGTCTGCTCCGCGCTCCCCCAGTCGATCCGGGGGCCGCCGTCGCGCAGCTGCATGGTGACGGTGTCCTGGCTCGCCGCGGCGACCGAGGCGACCTGCCCCAGCAGGTCGGGCGGCAGCTGCTCGAGGACGTGCAGCACCGCCGACAGCGTGCGCGCGTCCCCGACCGGGACGTCGACGACGGGCAGGCCGTCGGGCGCCGCATCGGCACGCCCCACCTGCACGCCCTGCTCGTCGAGCAGCACGAGGCCCGTGGCCGGCGCCTCCTCCGGCACCGCAGCCACCGGCTCGCGCGACACCAGCTGCACGGCCAGGCCGCGGGGCCACTGCCGCACGACGCGCGCCTCCCGCACGCCCGGCACCTCCAGCACCCGGTCCCGCAGCCCGACGGTGTCGAGCCGCGGCAGGGGCGTGCCGGCACGCTCGTCGACGACCGCGACCACCTGGTCCACCGCCACGACGGTGCCGGCGCCGGTCACCTCCACCTGCGTCACGTCGAGCGCGAGCACCGGCGAGAGCAGCAGCAGCCAGCCGAGCGCCCCGACGGCCACGACGCCGGCCGCTCCCCCGACCACCTGGCGCCGCGCGAGGTTGCGCCGGGCGCGCGCCCGCTCGGCGAACCGCTCGCGCGACGTGGTCGAGACGACCGCGGGCCTCACCGGCCCGCTGAACCGGCCGACGGTGTAGGTGGTCACGGCCCGCGTCGAGCCGGTGACGGGGTCGGTCGCCGGCGCCGTCGGCGCACCGGGCGCCCGACGGACGCGCGACGTCGCGGCGGTCGGTCGCGTGCCGGGCCCTCGCACCCCGCGTGCCGGCGTGTCGGAGCGGTCAGATGCCGCGGCGGGGTCGCCGCGGCCCGGTCGCGACGCGGGCGGGCCGGCCGGCGCACGCGTCGGCGGGGCGGGCGTCTGCGGGGAGGGCGTCTGCGGGGCGGGGGTCGACGGGGCGGAGGTCGGTGGCGCGGGCGCGGAGGCCGCGGGCGGCGCAGGCACCGGACCGGTCG
>Ga0233385_1001150_pt1 | contig 11299 bp, 8 predicted proteins | sample ElkDunMinimDraft_16_FD_191543 | JGI IMG/M metagenome (GOLD analysis project Ga0233385, IMG submission 191543) | Fecal eukaryotic communites from dung pellets of Tule Elk in California, USA - Elk Dung G36 | ecosystem: Host-associated > Mammals > Digestive system > Large intestine > Fecal | place... | reverse complement strand
GTGCGGCACGTCGGTGCGGCCGTCGAGCACCTGCTGTGCGACCCAGAAGGCCAGCGTCGATACGCCCGGCGCGATGGAGGCCGACCAGGTCTTGTAGCCGTCCTTCTCCTTCTGTTCCTTCCACCATGCGAGCTCGTCCTGGCGGTTGCCCATGATGATGGTCGGACGCGGCTTGCCGGCCGCCGCGAAGGCCTGCGCCGTGCCATAGCCGTCGCCGCCCTGGGTGACGACCGCGACGATGTCGGGCAGCGACGGGAGCACGGTGGCCACCGCCTTCTGCGCTGTCGTCTGGTCCCAGTTGCCCGTCACCGAGTTGACGATCTTGAACTGCGGATTGGCTTCCACGCCGGCCAGGAGGCCCTTGTGGATCTCCTCGTCGATCGAGGTGCCCGCCAGGCCGCGGATCTCGAGCAGGTTGCCGCCCTCCGGGTGGAGAGCCTTCAGCTGCTCGATTTCCTGCTTGCCCATGTCGAAGAAGTCGACGACCACGCGATAGGCGCAGGGCTCGGTGACGATGCCGTCGAAGGAGACCACGACGATGCCGGCGTCGCAGGCCTGCTTGACGGCGCCGTTCAGCGCGTCGGGCGACGAGGCGTTGATGACGATCGCGTCATAGCCCTGCAGGATCAGGTTCTGGATCTGCGCTGCCTGCGTCGGCACTTCCTGGTCGGCGGTGGTAAAGACGTCGGCAGCGGCCACGACGCCGTCGGCCACGGCCTTCTTGGTCACGGCGTCATAGCTCTTCAGCATCGCCTGACGCCAGGAATTGCCGGCGTAGTTGTTCGAGAATGCGATCTTCTTGCCGCTGGTGTCGGCAAGGGCGGTGCCTGATGCGAGCATCGCAGCCAGAGCACTCAAGACGAGAAACTTTTTCATTCCACTCCTCCCGTTCGGGTCTCCACACAACATAACGCCGGCACCTCCTGCCGGCGTCCTCCTGTCCGGCGCCTCCGCGCCGATGTCGCCTGCGCTGGGCCGGCGGCAATTCGATTCCTGCACACAGTCGCGCGGACTTGCGAGAAGCGCAAGTCTGACAAATCGGACAACTTGCCCGCGATTGTACACGCCTCATCGCCGAGCGCTGCACGAAAAGCGGCCCGGCGTGCCGTATCCGGCAAGCTCGCCCGCGAATTGGGCAGCGTCCGTCTTTCCGCATGAATTCGCGCTTCGGCGATAATGCCCGTGTCATGCGCAATGGAATGCGCTAACTGGACTGCCCGACAGTCCAGTTAGCGGCGAACAGCGATGGCGATCCCTCTCGCGCTCCAAGATGCGATCTTTCACGCCGAAAAATCCTTCGCCGTCGAGGAACTGGAGGAAGCGGCCAGGCTCTCCATCATCCTGCACGCCATGACCTCAGCCACCTCGCGGCCGAGGCGTTGGCCGACCGCAACCGAACCTTCATGCTGGAAGTGACCATGCCGAAATTCTCCGCCAATCTCGGCTTCCTGTGGCCGGACCGCCCGCTGCTCGAGCGCATCGACGCAGCCGCGAAGGCCGGCTTCAAGGCGATCGAACTGCATTGGCCCTATGCCACGCCGGCGGGCGACGTGAAGGCGCGCTGCGAGCGGCATGGGCTCGTGCTGCTCGGCATCAACACGCCGATAGGCAATGGCGAGAAGGCCGATTTCGGGCTTGGCGCGCAACCGGGCCGAAAGGACGAATTCCGCGAGACCTTCCTGCAGACTGTCGCCTATGCGCGAGAAGCCGGAGCGTCGTCGGTACATGTCATGGCGGGGGTCGTCGCGCCGGAGAGCAAGGCCTCGGCGCACAAGGTTTTTGTCGACAACCTGCGCTTTGCTGCGGAGACCGCGCCGGATCTGACGCTGCTGCTGGAGCCGATCAACCAGCGCGACAAGCCCGGCTATTTCTATTCGACCATCGGCGAGGCCGCCGACATCATCGCCGCGGTCGCCGCGCCCAACCTCAAGATCATGTTCGACGTCTACCACGTCGGCGTCAGCGAGGGCGACGTGACCACCCGGCTGCAGCGGCATCTCGCGGATATCGGCCATGTGCAGATCGCCGCGGTGCCGAGCCGGACCGAGCCCGACGACGGCGAAATCGCCTACGGCTTCGTCTTAGCCGCCCTCGACAGGCTTGGCTACGCCGGCTGGGTCGGCTGCGAATACAAGCCGCGCGCCGGCACCGATCAGGGCCTCGCCTGGACCAGGACGCTCGGCGTCTCGTTCTGAGCGAGGTTCAGAAAAGCCTCGTCAACTTCGACGTGGCCTCGCAGGAGCGAAATGTGCGCGATCCGTTCGAGGATACGCAACAAAAATCGCAGCGATTTTGCGGTCGGATGCAGTCCCGCGAAACGCCGATGCTTGCAGCGCGAGGAGGATTGCGTGATCGTTGCCGGGTTCCACCCAGGAAAGGAGCCCTGCATGAATGCCCTGAACATCTTGCGCCTTGCCGCGCTCGGCGCAGCTCTTGCCATGACCGGAGCCGCCCGCGCCGCCGACGACACCTCGCTCTGGACCGTCTACGAGCAGTCGCTGAAGCCGGCGAAATACATCGACCTCACCCACGCCTTCGAGCCGGTGCAGCCGGTCTGGCCTGGCTTTGCCAACGCCAGGTTCAAGCCGGCCGGCGCCGGCCAGGACATCGAAGGTTACGTGAAGAAGGGCGACGAGTTCACCTACGACAAGCATGGCTTCGTCGCCAGCGCCTACGAACTGACCACCGACCAGTACGGAACCCAGCTCGATCCGCCTTCGCACTGGAACCCGCTGGGCGCCACGATCAGCGACCTCCCCGCCACCTATGCGGTGCGGCCGCTGGTGGTCATCAGCATCGCCGACAAGGTGAAGACCGACGAGGGCTATCACCTGCAGGTCGCCGACATCGAGGAATGGGAGAAGGCGCACGGCCGCATTCCCGAGGGCGCGGTCGTCTTCGTGCGCTCGGACTGGTACAAGAAGTGGGCGGACGCGGCGCGTTTCAACCAGAAACCGTTTCCCGGCGTCAGCCTCGACGCGCTGAAATTCCTCCACAACGAGCGCAAGATCCTGTTCCACGGCCACGAGCCGCTGGACACCGACACAACGCCGACGCTGGAAGGCGAGCACTGGCTGCTGCACAACGACTTCGCCCAGGCCGAGGGCGTCGCCAACCTCGACAAGGTGCCGGAGGCCGGCGCGCTGGTGACGATCGGCTTCGCCAAGCCGCTCGGCGGCTCGGGCGGCTACGCCCGCTACGTGGCGATAGCCCCGCCCGGCTGGGGCGAAGGCGCGTCGGTGACCGAGGCGCCGGGCGTTCCCCTCGCCCGCCAGACGGCGCCGCTGAAGCGCGACGAGAACGGCGTCTTCCGGCCGACGCCTTGAGCGCGGTCCGGCCGCGGCGTGCGGGGCAAGATGTCCCGCACGTTGCCTTGTGCCATCCCCCTGCCGGGCATAGGGTGCGGCACTCGCGTCTAGGAGGAATCACGGTGAAGTGCCTGAATACGCCAGTGGCGGCAGCCGCGGCGTTGTTGTTTTCCTGTTTTGTCCCGACGGCTCCCCTGCACGCGCAGGACGAGGAGAAGCCACGCTTTTCCGCAAACGTGCCGCCGTCGATCCTGACCCCGGAGGAAGTCGAGAGCCGGATCGGTCCGCTGAAGTTCTTCGACGGGCTGCCGGATGCCGAGACGGTCGCCAGGGTCTACGACAATCTCGATTTCGTCCGCGGCATAGAAGCCTTCCTCTCTGGCGTGCAGATTGCCTCGGTACGCGCCATCTGCACCGGGCTCGAAGCGGTCGGCGTCAGGAAGAACGGCGGCATCGCCATCACCGAAACGCTGATCGACGCCCGCTCGCTCTTCCTGACGCTCAACCCGACGACCCCCTATGTGTTCCACTGCATGGACCTGACCAACGGGCCGGTGGTGCTGGAGGTGCCCCCCTCGGTGCTCGGGCCGGTCAACGACGCCGCGGCGCGTTTCGTCACCGATATCGGCATGACGGGTCCCGACCAGGGCAAGGGCGGCAAGTATCTGTTCGTGCCGCCGGGATATTCCGGCGAGCTCCCCTCCGAAGGCTATTTCGTCGTCCAGGCGAGGACCTACAATCTTGCCGGCCTCTACCGCGCCTTCGTCCAGGACGGCGACATCGGCGCGACGGTGAGGAACGTCAGGGAGAAGGCCAGGGTCTATCCTCTGTCGGCCGCGGAGAATCCGCCGCCGCCGCAGTTCGTCAACATTTCGGGCGTCCAGCTCAACACGATCTACCCCACCGACTTCAGCTTCTACGAGGAGCTGAACGCGGCCGTCCAGGCGGAGCCGGAAGGCGCCTTCGATGTCGAGATGGCGGGCCTGTTCGCTTCGATCGGCATCCAGAAGGGCAAGCCGTTCGAGCCGGGCGAGAAGATGAAGGAGATTCTCGGCGACTCCGTCGCCGTCGGCAATGCGACCGCCAGGGCCCTGCTCTTCGCGCCCCGCAATCCGGAGGCGATCCTCTATGAGGACCGGCAGTGGCGGAAGGCATTCGTCGGCGGCAGCTACGAGTTCCTCGAGGCCGGGGCCCGGCTGCTCGATGCGCGCACGGCCTTCTTCTTCTATGCGACCGGCATCTCGCCCTCCGTTGCGGAGACCAAGCCCGGCACCGGAACGGCCCACGCCTATGCGGTGCGCGACGCGCGCGGCGAATATCTCGACGGCGGCAAGACCTACAAGATCACCCTGCCCGCTTCCGTGCCGACGGCGGCGTTCTGGTCTTTCGTCGTCTACGATTCGCAGACGCGCTCGCTGCTTTCGACCGACCAGCGCACCGCCGGCATAGACAGCCTGAACCCGGCCATGAAGGCCAACGAGGACGGCTCGTACACGATCTGGTTCGGCCCGGAAGCGCCTGAGGGCCAGGAAGGCAACTGGGTGCAGACCACGCCCGGCAAGAGCTGGAACGTGATTTTCAGGCTCTATTCGCCGCTGCCGCCCTGGTTCGACAAGAGCTGGAAGCCCGGCGATTTCGAGGTGGTGGACTGAAGCGCGGCCGAGCGGCCGAAGGAAACCCGAAAGGAAAAAGCCCGCTCGCTGCGGGCTTTCCAGTTTGCCGCTCAGGGCGGGGGCGGAGCATCCGATGGGATCGGCCCTGCCGTGACTTTGCTCAGCGCTTGCCGCATCACGAGAGTCGGCTTCTCGTACTTCTTTTTCATTACCTCTCCTTCCATTGAAGACGGTCGAACCTTCCTTATTCGTGACGCTGGGTCAATAGCCGGCGAGTGACCGCGGCGGCTGAAAATTGGCGACTCGGATAGAATACCCGCAGGGTAAGCGCAGTGATTCCCGTGTCCTGCAGCGAATTATGCCAAAGCTATCAATGATTTTTGACGTATGAGCATTATCTAACTTAGAATCTTCTTTTGCTGCCGCAAGATACGCTATCAATACTTTGGAAAGAAGAAAGCGAAGTTGTAACTGCGAGAAAGGATCGAACCCGTCAGCGCCGGATGATCTACGCAGCCGGCTGCTTCGCGGCGGCTTCCTCCTTGCGGCGGGTGCCGCTCAGGAACTCGCCCACGCTCTCGAAGAACACGAACAGCGCCGGGATGAGCAGGATGCCGATCATCGTTGCGGCCAGCATGCCGGCCACGACAGTCGCGCCTATCGAGACGCGGCTCGCGGCGCCCGCGCCCGACGACAGCACCAGCGGCACGGAGCCGAGGATGAAGGCGATCGCCGTCATCAGCACGGCGCGGAAGCGCATGTGCCCGCCCTCGACCGCTGCCTCGACCAGCGGCTTGCCGGACTCGTAGCTCTCCTTGGCGAACTCGACGATCAGGATGGCGTTCTTCGCCGCCAGCCCGATCAGCAGCACCAGGCCGATTTGGGCGTAGATGTTCAGCCCAAGCTTGACCATCTGGATGCCGAGGATCGCGCCGAGGATCGCGACCACGACCGAGGTCAGCACCGCGAAGGGGATCGTCCAGCTTTCATATTGCGCGACGAGGAAGAGATAGCCGAAGACGAGCGCCAGCGCGAAGACCACGATCGTTGCGCTGCTCGCCAGGGCTTCCTGGTAGGAGAGGCCCGACCATTCGTATGAATAGCCCTGCGGCAGCGCGGTGCCGGCAAGCTTTTCCATCGCCGCCATCGCCTGGCCGGTGGACGCTCCGGCCGCCGGCGTTCCGTTGATGGTCGCCGCGGTGAACTGGTTGTAGCGGGAGAGCAGCGTCGGCTGCAGGTCGGTCGTTACGGTCGCCAGCGCCCGCATCGGCACCATCGCGCCTGTCGTGCTGCGCACATAGATCTTGAGAATGTCCTCGGGCGTGCGCCGGTATTGCTCGTCCGCCTGGACGTTGACCTGATAGACCTGCCCCAGGATGGTGAAGTTGTTGACGTAGGACGAGCCGAGCTGGGTCTGCAGCGTGCTGAATATCGTCGATATCGGCACGTTGAGCCGCTCCGCGACGACGCGGTCGATGTCGAGGAAGAGACCGGGCACCTCGGCCGAGAATGTGGAATAGGCCTGGCCGATGGCGGGATCGGAGTTTGCCGCCACGATGAAGGAGCGCATCACCTGCGCCAGATCCGCGGGCGATTGGCCGCCCAGCGCCTCCAGCCGGAAGTCGAAGCCCTCGGCATTGCCGACGCCGGGGATGGCGGGTGGCGGGAAGACGAGGATGTTTGCCGCGCCGAGCGCCGCGAACTGGGCGTTCAACTCGCCGACGATGGCGCGCAGGCCCGTTTCCGGCGTAGTGCGCTCGTCCCACGGTTTCATGACGACGAGGCCGAGGCCGCTGTTGGGCTGCTCGGCGCCGGTAAGCAGGCTGAAGCCGGAGACGGTCACGACATTGGCGACGCCGTCTATCCCGCGCGCGATCTGTTCGACCCTGTTCAGCACATCCTGCGTGCGCGGCAGCGCCGCGGCGTCGGGAAGCTGCACGTTGACGAACAGCACGCCCTGGTCCTCGGTCGGGATGAAGGCGGTGGGCGTGCGCGTGAACTGCCACCAGGTGACGGCTCCCAGCGCCACCACGATCAGCAGCGCGACGATCGAGCGGCGGGCGAGCATATGGGTGACGCCCGAATAGCCGTTGCGGGTCTTGTTGAGCGCGCGGTTGAAATAGCGGAACGGCCCCCTCGCCTCCCGCGGCGGGCGCAGGAACACGGCGCAGAGCGCCGGGCTCAGCGTCAGCGCATTGAGCGCCGAGATCGCCACCGAGGCGGTGATGGTGATGGCGAACTGGCGGTACAGCTGGCCGGTGATGCCGGGCAGGAAGGCGACGGGCAGGAACACCGCGAAGAGGACCAGCGTGGTCGAGATGATCGGCCCCGTCACCTGCGCCATCGCCCGGCGCGCGGCTTCCCTGGAATCGATGCCCGGCTCATCCTCCATGACGCGCTGCACGTTCTCGACGACCACGATCGCGTCGTCGACGACAAGGCCGATCGCGAGAATGAGCGCGAACAGCGTCACCGTGTTGGCCGAGAAGCCGAAGGCGAGCAGCACGGCGAAGACGCCGAGCAGCGACACCGGGATGGTCAGCGCCGGGATCAGCGTGGCGCGCCAGTCCTGCAGGAAGACGAAGACCACGATGATCACGATGATGCCGGTCAGGACCAGCGTGTAGACGATCTCGTGCACGGTGGCGCGCACGAAGTCGGTGGAATCATATATCACCTCATAGGCGACGTCCTCGGGAAAGCGATCCTTGAGCACCTGGAGCTGGGCTTCGACGGCGTTCGCGACCCCGAGCGCGTTCGAGCCAGGCGACTGGTACACGGCCATCGTCGCCGCCGGCCTGCCGTTCAACTGGGCGACCGAGGAATAGGTCTGCGCGCCGAGCTCGACGCGGCCGATGTCGCGCACGCGCACGAGGCCTCCCGCCTCGCTGGTGCGGATGATGATGTCGGCGAACTGCTCGACGCTTTCGAGGCGGCCGAGCGCGGTGATCGAGTATTGCAGCACCTGGTTGTCGGGAATAGGCGGCGCGCCGATCAGCCCGGCGGCAGCCTGCACGTTCTGCGACTCGACCGCGTTGGTGACATCGTCGGCGGTGATGCCGAGCGCTGCCATGTGCTGCGGATCGAGCCACACGCGCATGGAGTAGCTGAGCCCGCCCATCAGGGTGGCCGAGCCCACGCCGGCGACGCGCGAGATCGGGTTGACGACGTTGATCTGCGTGTAGTTCGACAGGAACAGGCCGTCGCGCGACCCGTTCGGCGAGAAGACGTTCGCGATCAGCAGGAAGTTCGGCTGCTGCGCGCGCACGTCGACGCCGAGCCTGTTCACCGCATCGGGCAGTTGCGGCGTGGCGAGCGCCACCCGGTTCTGCACGTTGACCTGGGCGATGTTGTGGTCCGTGCCGACGTCGAAGGTGACCGTCAGCGTGTAGGTGCCGCTCGAGCTGGCGGTCGAGGACATGTAGATCATGCCTTCGACGCCGTTGACCTGCTGCTCGATCGGTGCGGCGACCGTCTCGGCCATCGTCTGCGCGTCGGCGCCCGGATAGCTCGCGGTCACCTGGACGGTCGGCGGGGTGATGTCGGGATACTGCGCGACCGGGATGTTGATCAGCGCGATCGTGCCGGCGAGCGTTATGATGATGGCGATCACCATCGCCAGTCGGGGACGGTGGATGAAGATGTCGGCGAACATGGGTCAGTTCCCCGCCGTCGCGGCCTGCGGCGTGACCTCGATGCCGGCGCGCACCTTCTGGATGCCCGAGACGATGACGATCTCGCCCTGCGCAAGCCCGGATGTGACTGCGACGTCGGTGCCGACGCGCTGGCCGAGCTTCACGCGGCGGATCTGCGCGCGATTGTGCTCGTCGAGGCCGAAGACATAGGGGCCCTTCTGGTCCTGCAGGATGGCCTCGGCCGGCACCACCGGCAGCTCGACGGCCTCTCCGGCCTTCACCGTCACCTGCACGAACTGGCCGGGCACGAGCTTCAGCTGCGGATTGGGGAAGTCGGCGTAGACGGCGATGGTGCCGGTCGACGGATCGAACGTGTTGTCGAGGAAGGCGATCTTCCCGGGCTGCTCGTATTCGGTGCCGTCGGGCAGCCTGAGCCTCGGCTGATAGGCTGCGGCGTCGGCCGCGATACCCCGATTGTCGGGCTGCACCGTCCTGATCACGTCGAGGTATTCGCGGTCTGAGATCGAGAAGACGACCCGCATCGGGTCGGTCTGCACCACGGTCGCCAGCGTGCCGCTCGAGGGCGACACGAGGTTGCCTTGGGTGATGTTCGCCTTGCCGATGCGGCCCGAGATCGGCGACTTGATGTCGGTGAAGGAGAGGTTGAGCTGGGCGGTCCTCAGTTGCGAGTCCATCAACTCGATCTGGGCCTTCGCCTGGTTGGCTTGCGCCTGCGCGTTGTCGCGGTTCGCCTGCGCCGTGTCGACCGTCGCCTGCGACACCGCGGCGGTGCGAAGCAGTTCCTGCTGGCGGACCAGATTGATGTCCTGGAGCCTGAGGGTCGCCTGCGCGCCAGCCTCGGCCGCGATCGCCGAGTCGAGCTGCGCCTGGGCTCCTTCGACAGCGGCCTGATACGTGTCCTTCTCGACGACGAAGGCGATGCTGCCTGCCTCGACGAAGCCGCCCTCCACGAAGTTCACCGAATCGAGGAAACCCTCGACGCGCGTCGTCAGCGCCACCTGCTGCGCCGCGAGCACCGAGCCGACGAACTGGGCCTGCGTGGTGACGGAAGAAAGCTTGACCGCCTCCGTCTCCACGATCGGCGGCGCCGCGGCCTGCTGCTGGGCCTGGGCGCCCGGGCCGGCCAGCAGGAAAACGCTGGCGATCACGATACTGCAACGACGCACGATTCTAGGCACGATGCTCGACTCCCGTCTGGAACCGGCGCGAATTCGCGTTGACTATTCCTAATTAGAGAAACTCGTCGGGTTCGGCCAGCCCATGCTTACGCAACGTCGGTTTTTCCAGGCTTCGTCCATTGGGCCAGGCTTCGCCGCCGCAATGCATCCATAATCGCGGCATACCTCCCGTTCCGGTTGAAACGCTACGAGGGATTTCGATGAAAAGAAGAATGATGGCGCTCGGACTGGTGGCGGCGCTCGCCCTGCCATTTGCCGCCTCTGCCTCCGAGACGCCGGTCCAGCCGCGCATCGTGGTGACCGGAGAGGGCGAGGCGACGGTGGCGCCGGACATGGCGCTGGTCTCGCTCACCGTGATGCGCGAGGCAAAGACCGCGCGCGAGGCGCTCGACGCCAACAATTCCGCGATGGCCGCGGTGATCGAGGCGATCAAGCTCCTGGGCGTCGCCGATCGCGACCTCCAGACGGCCGGCCTTCAGATCATGCCGCGCTACAACTTCACCAACAGGCCCGACGGCACGCAGGAGGCGGAGTTGATCGCCTACCAGGTCTCCAACACGCTTTCTGTGCGCGTCCGCGACCTGGCCAAGACCGGCGAGGTAATCGACAAGGCCGTGTCGCTGGGCGTCAACCAGGGAGGCAACATCGTCTTCACCAACGACGATCCGTCGGCCACCATCACCGAGGCGCGCAAGAGGGCGGTGGCGGATGCGACCGCCAGGGCAACGACGCTTGCCGAAGCGGCAGGCGTCCAGCTCGGCCGCGTCCTGGAGATCTCCGACCAGGCTTTCGGCGCACAGCCGATGGCGATCGAGGCAAAGGCCTTCGACCGGGTGGCGGCTTCCGTGCCGATAGCGGCCGGCGAGAACGCCTACCGCGTCCAGGTCAACATGACCTTCGAGCTGAAATAGACCGATATCGACGGCCAAGGAAAAGGCCCCGGAGGCGAACCTCCGGGGCCTTTTTTTGCGCCTGCCTGCCGGGGACGGCGGCTCTGCTAGCCTCGGCGCGCGCTACCAGCGCACGACCGGGCAGTTCGGGGAACGGGCGAAGGTCATGCGCACGCGCTCGCCCCACTTGCGCCCGGCAACCGTGATGGTGCGGCGGTCGACATCGACGACGCGGGCGCGGCGCACGCCATAGCGCTCGGCCTTGTTGACGGCGCGGTTCGGCGTGCAGCCGCGCATATCGCGGCGGTGGTGGCGATAGTCCCGGCGGTCGAAGCGATCGCGGTCGCCGACCTGCATGCCGAAGCCGGCGCCGCCTTTATGGCCGCTGCCGTAGTTGAGGTAGATGCCCTCGGCCTGGGCCGAGGCCGGCATGGCGGCGATGGCGCCGAAGCCGATCAGGATGGAAAGGGCGGCTGTCTTGAGCTTGGTGATCATTTTCTTCTCCTGCTGTCGCCAAAGCGATGGCGGCAGAGTGCGTCACCCAAGCTGAATGCCGCGGGAACCGTCCGTTCATTCCGGGTTCATGTCGGGCCGCTGGCGCGCCCAATCACGGCGAGCCTTACGGCTCTCCTTCGATCATATGGTCGAAATAGT
>Ga0233385_1001147_pt1 | contig 11314 bp, 11 predicted proteins | sample ElkDunMinimDraft_16_FD_191543 | JGI IMG/M metagenome (GOLD analysis project Ga0233385, IMG submission 191543) | Fecal eukaryotic communites from dung pellets of Tule Elk in California, USA - Elk Dung G36 | ecosystem: Host-associated > Mammals > Digestive system > Large intestine > Fecal | place... | reverse complement strand
CTCCGGGACCCTCCTCCCGTACTCTCGACGACGGCTCTCGAGCCGCAAAGGCGCATCGATGACACGACACGAGAGGCGCTTCCCAGCGACCTTCTGACACGGCACGGTTCGACCGCGCGTCCCCGTACCCGTCGTCAGGAGCACGTTCTTGTCCTCCCCCCACGCCCAGGCGCAGGGCTCCTCGCGCGCCGCGAGCGGCATGATCGCCGTGGCCGCCGCAGCAGCCTTCCTCGCCACCTTCAACGAGACGTTCCTCAACGTCGCCCTCACGCCGATCATGAGGGACTTCGGCATCGACGTCTCCGTCGTGCAGTGGCTGGCCACCGGCTACCTGCTGGTCGCGGCCGTCTTCGTGCCGGTCGCCAACGTGCTCTACCACCGCTTCGCCACGCGGCCGCTGTTCGTCGCCGCCGTGGCGTTCCTCGTGGTCGGCTCCATCGTCGGCGCGCTCGCCCCGAGCTTCGGCGTCCTGCTGGCCGGGCGCCTGCTGCAGGCGATCGGAACCGGTCTGCTCACGCCGATCGGCATGAACATCACCCTCGCGGTCGCACCGCGCGAGAAGCTGGGCCTCGCCATGGGCATCATGGCCGCGATGACCACGCTGGGCCCCTCGATGGCGATCGTGGTCTCCGGCGCCCTGCTCGCCATCGCCCCCTGGACCACCCTGATGTGGGTCTTCGGCGCCCTGTCGCTGATCGTCCTGCTGGCCGGCGCGGTGCTGCTGCGCACCGTCGTCACGCTCGGCCGCCCCGTCCTCGACGTCCTGTCCTTCCTGCTGGTCGCCGTCGGCCTGGTGGGTCTGCTCTACGGCATCTCCACCGCGTTCAGCGGCTCCGCACCCATCGCCGCGACCGCCGCTGTGGTCGGCGTCCTGGCGCTCGTGGCGTTCGTCGTGCGTCAGAAGCGCATCGAGCACCCGCTGCTGAACCTGCAGCCCTTCCGCAGCACGCCCTTCGTCCTCGGCGTCTCCATGACCATGCTCGGTCTGCTCTTCGTGTTCGCCATGAACGTGGTGATCCCGGTCTTCCTGCAGTCCGTGAAGGGCCAGACCCCGATGGGCGCCTCCCTGATCCTCGCCCCCGGGATCCTCATGACCGTGGTCCTGGGCCCCGTCGCGGGTCGGCTGTTCGACCGCCACGGCGGCCGCGTGATGATCCCCGCCGGCTTCGCGGTCATGGCCGTCTTCGCTCTGCTGGTCGGCGTCGCCGCCGGTCACGAGTCGGTGCTGCTGCTCGGCGCGCTGTACGTCCCCGCAGTGCTGGCGACCGCGCTGGTCATCGGCCCCTCGCAGACCTTCGCGCTGTCCAGCCTCGACCGTCGCAGCAGCCCGCACGGCGTGACCGTGGTCAGCACCAGCTTCCAGATCGCCGGATGCCTGGGCACCTCGCTCGCCATCGGCGCGTACAACGCGATGACCACCCTCGGCCTCGAGAGCGGCTCCGACCTGCTCGGAGCCTCGACCCTCGGGTTCCGCGGCGCCGCCACGCTGGTCGCCGTGGTCTCGGTGATCGGCATCGTCCTCGCCGTCGCCGCTTCCAGGACTGCCCGCGCGGCCCGTGCCGCCCGCCCCGCCGAGGCCGAGGGGACCACGGAGTCCGGGCGCCCGCGCACCGTCGTCGGCCTCATGAAGACCGACGTCTACGCGCTGAGCACCGAGCAGAACGTGCTCGAGGCCCTGCAGATGTTCACCGAACGCGGGATCTCCGGCGCCCCCGTGCTGGACCCCGACGGGTCGCTGGCCGGCTTCCTCTCCGACGGCGACGTCATGCGGTACCTGTCGGCCGAGCACCCCAGCTCGACCAACATCTACTCGTTCGCGATCGGTGAGTCCGACGACCTCGAGGACGCCCTCGCCGACCTGGTGACCCTGCCCGTGACGCGCCTGGCCACCCGCGAGGTCGTCACCGTGGACGCGAACGCCTCGATCGCCGACGCCGTCGCCGTGCTGGCCGACAAGCACCTCAAGAAGGTCCCGGTGGTCCGCGACGAGAACGGCCCGGTCATCGGCATCGTCAGCCGCTCCGCGGTCAACCGGTTGGCCATCTCCTCCTACCTCGCCTCCCGCGAAGCACAGGTTCAGCCCGTCGACGACGAGACCAGCACCGCTCAGCGCGGGGCGCAGCTCGTGTGAGCCGGGCGGACGTCTCGTCGTTCACGACGCGGCGCGTGGGCACCGAACAGCGCCCCACGCGCCGCGTCGGCGCCGCGTTCGCAGGGCCAGGCTAGGACGTGGGCACGTCGGTTCCGGAGTCACGTGGAGGACGGTGGAGCCGACCGAGCCGTGGGGCAACGCGGCGGGACTCACGGTCTGCGCCACCGCGCCTGAACGTGGTCGATCCGGCGCTCCAGCGCGCGTCGCCGAGAACGTCGCGGCCTCCGACCTGACCCTCGGCGACGACGACCTCGCACGCATCGAGGAGATCGCCCCGGACGGTGGCATCGCAGGCCGCGCCGACTGAGCATCCCCGCCGATGCTGGCCCGGCGTGAGGATTCGGACAGGTTGGTGAGACCGCCCGTGTCTCACCGACCTGTCCCTTCACAGGTGGAGGGGGCGACCAGCGGACAACTCCGCTGAAGTCCCTACAGCCGCTCGCTCGACCGTGGCCCTCTTCCTTGTCCGGCACGGCCGCCCCGTCGTCGTCCCCGGCACACCGCCGGCGAACTGGGTCCTGGACCTCGAGCACGAGCGCGACGTCGCGGAACTGGCCGCCCGTGCGCCATGGCCCGACGACGCCATGTGGTTCACCTCGCCCGAACCCAAGGCCGCACGGACCGCATCGCTGCTCGCGGGGCAGTCTGTCGACGTCGTCGACGACCTCCGCGAGCACGATCGGGGCGTGGGCGGATGGGTCGACGACTTCCATGCCGCGATGGCCGAGGCGTTCGCCCAGCCCGGCTCGGCGGTCCGCGACGGCTGGGAGACGCTGTCCGAGACACGGCGTCGCGTGGAGCGCTGGCGTGCCCGCGCCATGCCCGACGTCATCGTCGTCGAGATCGACCGCTGGGACCGGTCAGTTCGCGCCCCTGCGCTCGCCGGCTAGCGGACGCGCGCGACGGCGAACCCGTCCCAGCCCTTGGAGCCGACGGTCTGCAGCGCCGTCGCGTCGAGCCGCGGATCGGTGCCCAGCGCGTGCAGGAACTTCTGCACGCCGCGCACGTCCGGGTCGGTGGTCGAGGGGTCGACCACCCGTCCGCCTCGCACGACGTTGTCCCCCACGATCACGCTGCCGGGCCGGGTGAGGCGCAGGGCGAGCTCGAGGTAGGCCGGCATGTTCGCCTTGTCGGCGTCGAGGAAGACGAGGTCGAACGGCTCGACACCCTGGTCGGCCAGCCGGGTGAGGATGTCGAGTGCCACACCGACCTCGACGACGACGCGGTCGGCGACGCCCGCGCGCCCGAGGTTCTCCTGTGCGACCCGGGCATGCCGGGGATCCAGCTCCACGCTGACCACCCGCCCGTGCGGGCCGACCGCCCGGGCGAGCCAGATCGTGCTGTACCCGGCGAGCGTGCCCACCTCTAGGACACGGCGCGCCCCGGCGATCTGTGCGACCAGCCCGAGGAAGGCGCCCTGGTTCGGCGTGACCTCGATGGGCGGCAGCCCGTGCTCGCGCGCCGACTCCCGGGCCGCGACCAGCGCCTCGTCCTCCGTGACCAGCTCGCGCACCAGGTGCGCGTCGACCTCGTCCCACCGCTGCGTGTCGCTCATGCCCCGATCGTGCCGCACCGCGCGGCCGGACCGCGCCCCCCGGTCGGCTCAGCGCGTGGCCGGGCCGGCGGCGTACCGGTAGCGGGCGAGGGTCCGCGGGCCCCAGAGGTACGCGATCGCCGCCGACAGCACGACGATCGTCACCGCGACCGCGGCCAGGCTGTAGCTGGGCCCGTAGTTGTAGCCGCTGACGTTCAGCATGCAATGGAACAGCACCGTGCCGAGCACGCTCGACCCGTGGTTGTAGATCCACATCATGGGCACCCGCACCGCGACCGTGCCCACGACCCACCAGACCATCCAGTCGGCTGCATGGCCGGCCTGGAGCAGCGGGACCAGGTGCCACGCGGCCCAGACGACACCCAGGAGCAGGCCCGCGAGGAGCGCACCGAACCGTTCCTGCAACGGGTCCGCGGCATACCCCGTCCAGCCCGCCTCCTCGAAGGCGGCGGCGACGAGGAACAGGACGACCAGCACGGGGATCGCGGCGAGGGGTGCGTGCAGCGGTGGCACCGGAAGGCCCGCGACCGGCAGCACGACCGCCCGCTGCAGGAGCACCAGGGCGAGCGGGGCGACGACGCTCACGACGTACCACCGCCTCGGCACCGCACGCCCCCGGTCGAGCACGCGGCGGACCAGGCGCCGAACGCCGTCCGGCCCTTCGTGCCGGTACGCGAGGATCGCCGCGGCCAGGCCCGGGCACACGAAGGCCAGGGCGGCGACCGGCAGCCCCAGGGGCAGCATGAGATCCGTCATGGCACCCACGGCCCAGAACGGCACCGACAGGAGGAAGACCAGGGCGAGGAAGGTCAGGACCGACCGGCGTGGCGGCACGCGCGCTCCTCTCTGGGGACCATCCCGTCGAGCAGCGCAGCGATCGGGGGCGGCTCGGACGCCGTCGCGGCGGCGAGCGCGCGCCCGTAGCGCTCCTTGCGTCCCGACGTCGTCCCGCAGAACCGGTGCAGGCGGTCGACGAGCGCCCGGTCGCGCCACTCGGGCTGGCCGCTGAAGGTGCGGAACCGGCCGAGGTCGCCCTCGCGCTCCACGACGCCCAGGGCGGCCTCGACGCCCAGGGCCCGGATCAGCTCGTCCTCGAGGTCGCGCTCGCACGCGTGGAACCCCAGCGCCGCGAGCTCGGCACGGTCGCCGGTGGTGGCGAGCCCGTGCCGCACGAGCGCACGGGAGACGAACCCCAGCTCCCCCACGTCGTACAGGCCGCACACGTCGGCGCCGGCCGCCAGGGCGTCGGCGACCGCCCGGTAGGCGCCACCGGCACCGCCCATGAGCACGACGGCGGCCCCGGCCGTGTCCAGGTCGAGGCCGCGACGCGCGACGAACGCCTCGACCGCGGCGCGGTCGCTGCGTCCCTCCAGGAGGATCCGAAGGCCGGCCGCCGTCATCGCTCCACCGTCATCCCAGCACCGTCATCCCAGCACCGTCGCGCATGCGCCCGCCGAGGGCCACCGCATATCCCGCAGGACTACAGCGACCCGGCCCGGCCCGCCTACCGAGACCACCACGATCCCCGGCCGTAGTGTCGTCCCATGGCCTTCGACGTAGCGGCCGAGTCCTATGCCCGCTTCATGGGCCGGTTCGCCGAGCCCTTGGCGGACCAGCTCGTCGAGCTGGTGGGAGCGCGCGCGGGTCAGACGGCGCTCGACGTCGGCTGCGGGCCCGGCACGGTGACCGAGCGCCTCGTCCGCGAGCTGGGCGCGGGCTCCGTCGCCGCCATCGACCCGTCGCCCCCGTTCGTCGAGGCGGCTCGCGGCCGGTGCCCGGGCGCCGACGTGCGCGAGGGCACCGCCGAGCACCTGCCGTTCGAGGGCAGCGCGGTGGACCTCTCGGTCGCGCAGCTCGTGGTGCACTTCATGGCCGACCCCGTCGTCGGGCTGCGCGAGATGGCACGGGTGACCCGGGCGGGAGGCACGGTCGCCGCGTGCGTGTGGGACTACGCGGGTGAGCGGGCACCGCTGTCCACGTTCTGGCACGCCGCCCGCGAGCTGGACCCCGGGGCCGTCGACGAGTCCGCGCTCGCCGGTGCCCGCGAGGGGCATCTCGCCGCGCTGTTCCGCGAGGCCGGCCTGGACGACCCGTGGTCCGGCGAGCTCACGGTGACGTCGTCCTACGCGGGGTACGACGAGTGGTGGGAGCCGTACACCCTCGGCGTCGGCCCGGCCGGCGACTATGTCGCCGGCCTCGACCCCGACGCGCGCGACGCGCTGAGCGCGCGGTGCCGCGAGCTGCTCCCGCGCGGCCCGTTCGAGCTGACGGCCACGGCGTGGACCGTGATCGCGCGGCTCTGACGCCCCCGCCCGCCACGAGCGCTTCCTCAGCGAGTGAGCCGAGATTCTGGGTCACTTGTACTGGTTGGTCCCGCTCGGCCAGCCCCACGTTGCGACGACCCGAGGAGGAGCATCGATGAGTGCCAAGGAACGCCACAGCCCCATCTCGCCTGCCGGAGACGGCAAGGGCGTGTGGCTGACGGCCCTCGAGAAGGGGGCCAAGGTGCTGCAGGACGCGCCCCCGCTGAAGAAGTTCGACGTCTACGTCGTCGGGTTCCACCCCGCCAAGGACGACCCGACGATGCAGATGGAGGCCCACCACTACTGCAAGGTCGTCAACGACGACTTCATCCAGGCGGTCCTGTTCGACGGGAACACGCGCGACGCGAACCTCATCGGGATCGAGTACATCGTCTCCGAGAAGCTCTTCCAGAGCCTGCCCGAGGAGGAGCGCAGCTACTGGCACCCGCACAACTTCGAGGTGCTGTCCGGCCAGCTCGTCGCACCCGGGCTGCCCGCCGTCGCCGAGAAGGCGCTCATGAAGCGGCTGCTCAACAGCTACGGCAAGACGTGGCACACCTGGCACACCGGGCGGCACGACAGCGGCGGCGGGCACGACCTGCCGCTGGGCGACCCCATGCTGATGTGGTCGTTCAACCGCGAAGGCGAGTGCGAGACGGTCCTCGAGCAGGATCGTGAGGTCGCCATGAGCCTCGACACCGCGACGACCCAGAGACAGCGCCGCGATCTCGTCGAGCTCGCGCACCCGCAGGAGGGCGTCGACACGCTCCGCGACCAGTTCACCGGCACCGCGCCGATGCCGGGTGTCGTCGACGTCCGCGACGCCGGGAGCCAGGCGCCGTCCTCCTGACGACGGGCAGCGGGTTGCCGGTCAGGAACGCGCGATAGAGTCGCCCGATGCTCCGAACGCTCCGGCTCTCCGTCGCGCGCCTCTACTGGCGGCTCAGCCGCTGGAAGCTCCGCACGGAGCCCGCACCGTCGGCCGCCGGCATCCTGATCGGCGCCCCGCACACCTCCAACTGGGACTTCGTGATCATGCTCGCCATCGCCTGGCGGCTGGGGATCGACGTCCGCTGGCTGGGCAAGCACACGCTCTTCACCGGCTGGCGCGGGCCGCTGATGCGTGCCCTGGGCGGTATCCCGGTCGACCGGCGCGACCCGAGCAGCGTCGTGACGGACGTGCTCGAGCGCGTGCGGCGCGGTGAGGTGTTCCACCTCGTCGTCACCCCCGAGGGCACGCGCTCGGGCGCGGGCTGGAAGTCGGGCTTCTACCGGATCGCCCGCGGTGCGGACCTTCCCGTGACGCTCGGCTACGTCGACCGCACGACCATGACCACCGGGCTGGGGCCGACGGTCCGGCTCACCGGCGACGTCGCAGCCGACATGGACGTGATCCGTGCGTTCTACTCCGACAAGGCGGGCGTGCGGCCCGAGCGCCGCACCGAGCCGCGGCTGCGCTCCGAGGACGGCGACGCGTCGGGCCTCGGTGACGGCGCCTGACCGGGCGATCCCGAACCGGCGCGCTGACCAGCACCGACGCTAGGCTCACGGTCGTGCCCACCCTCGCCCACGTCCCAGCCGTCGTCGCCGACGGCGTCGAGCTGCGCCTCCTGCGACCCGACGACGGCGGACGGCTGGCGGCGGCGTACGACCGCAACCGCGACCACCTCGAGCAGTGGGAGCCCGCCCGGCCGGCGGCCTTCTACTCGGCGGAGTACCACGCGCAGCGCATCCCGGTGATGCTCCAGGAGCACTCGTCCGCACGGTCGGTCCCGCTCGTGCTGGAGCTGGACGGTGAGATCGTCGGACGCCTCACGATCTCCGACATCGTGCTCGGCGCGTTCCGCAACGGCCATCTCGGGTACTGGGTCGACTCGCGCATCGCCGGCCGCGGCGTCATGACCGCGGCGGTGCACGCCGTCCTCGACCATGCGCGCGACGACCTCGGCCTGCACCGCATCCAGGCCGCGACGCTGGTGCACAACACGGCGTCGCAGAAGGTGCTCCAGCGGGCCGGGTTCGAGCGCATCGGCCTGGCGCCCCAGTACCTCGAGATCGCCGGACGCTGGCAGGACCACCTGCTGTTCCAGCGGATCCTGCACGACTGAGCGGACGTCAGCCGCGGTCGGCCGTCCAGAGCGTCGGCTCGACCCGCTCCTCGAGACCCGTGCCCTCGTCGAGCCCGGTCGGCGTGGCCCGGCGCCGCCGTCGCCGCCCGGCGAGCGCCAGCACGCCCGCGACCAGCAGGCCCAGCACCACCACGACCATCCCGACGCCGACCCACAGCGCGAGCCCGGCAAGGGTCGTCGCCGTGCCCGCACGCTCGGTGGCGGCGTCGAGCTCACCCGCGGCGAGCTCGGCACGCGCGCTCGCGGCGGCCCGCTCGACGCCGAGCACCGTCTCCCCGAGCTCGGAGAGCGGGTCGCCGTCGGCGGCCACGGTCCGCGACACGTCACCGACCGTGGCGATCACCTCGCCCGCCCGAGGGAGCAGCGTGGCCAGCTCGGCATAGTCGTCCTCGTCCCCCGCCGCCTCGTACGCCGCGCGCACCGGCTCGGGGACGGGCAGGCCTGCCGACGCGGCGGCCTGCTGGACGGCGGCAGCGTCGGCCGGCGCGTCACCCAGCTGCTCCACGACCGTCGCGGCCGCGTCGAACCGCCACCGCGACATGTCGTCCCGCAGGCCGCGAGGCGGCACCCAGTCGCCGTCCGCCTCGTCGAGACCGGTGTACACGGTGCGCATCTCGGCGCGCTCACCGAGCTGGGCGCGCTCCTTCCCGGTGAGCACCCACGTCCGGAAGACCTTGGCCGCCCCGGGCACGTCGCCCTGGATCTCGACCAGGTCGAGGAACCGCCGCCAGTCCGTGCGGCCCTGGACGACCGCCTGGCCGCCCGGTGCGTCGTAGGCGCTCCGACCCTCGTACGCGGCCGAGACGACGGCCGTGAACGCGTCGTCGTCGAGCGTGCTCAGGAGCTTCGCGACCGCGGTGTACGACGCGGCGTACCCGTAGTCGTCGACGTCGGTGGCGCGCTCGTTGCTCTTCCAGCCGTTCAGCGGCACGGCGGCCGACGACGTCCGGTCGGGCGCCTGGTGCGGAACCCGGGCGTCGTCGCCGCGCAGCTCGACGAGCGCGCGGTGCGCGACGACGTCGGTCAGTCCCTCGGAGAGCCACCGCTCGACGAACGTGTCGCGGTTGAGCCAGGCGTGCGTGAGCTCGTGGAACAGCAGGCCCTCGTCGAGGTCCTCGGGGATGACGATCTCGTCGGCGCCGGGGTCGAACCACGCGTAGCCGGTCACCTGCGGCGACACGTCCTCGCGGATCGTCTCGAGGCCGCCCGGCCAGGGGTGGCCGACGACGTCCTCCAGCACGGGCAGACCCGTCGTGACGCGCTTGCCGACGAACCCGAGCCACTTGGTGTCGCCGGGGAAGCTCTCGAGCGTGATCGTGGCGTCGCCGACGTCGACCGTGCGGGTGTCGGCCTGCTTCGGGTCCCGCGCCGACACGGCCGCCCAGATGCCGTAGTCGTCGGTGCTCTCGGTGGCGGTATAGGTCGTCTTCGCCCCGGCACGCTTCTCCGTGAAGCCGTCGGACGTGCTCTCGAACGTCATCGACGTCGGGACGGTGACCTCGACCGTGACCTGGCCCGCGTCACCCACTCCCTGCGCGGCGAACGTGGCGTAGCCGCGGCCCACGCGCGTGAAGTCCTTCGAGCGCACCGGTTCGCCCGGGATCACGTAGGACCACTCGATCGTGCGGGACTGCCCGTAGTACAGGGAGGGGAACCGTGCCGTGGCCACCTTGGTGCTCGCGTCGTCGGTGGTGTCGAACGAGAGTGCCAAGGGCGAGCCGTTGCTCACCGCACGCACGTCGCGGGCTCCCGCGGGCATCGGGACGCTGTACGCGTCGTAGTAGTAGAACGTCCGCCCGCTCGACGTGTACTCGTCGGGGATGACGTTGCGGATCGTCAGCGACACGCTCGCCCGGACCACAGCGGCCTTGGCGTCGATCACGTACCGGCTGCGCGACGACTCGTCGAGCCCCTCGTCCGCGACGGCGGCCGGCGCGAGGAGCAACGACGCGGACGCGAGCCCTACGGTGAGGAGTCCGGGCCGGGTGCGCCGCATCGTCGACCGAATCCTTCGCACGCCACCCATGCCGTCGTCCTCGTTCTGCTCGCACCAGCCCTGGTCGACGGCGAAGCCCGGCGTCGCAACCGCGCACACTGTAGCCGCGTCAGGGGGCACCGCGACGAGATCGTGGGCGACCTCGTGGATGACCCTGGACAGATGCTGGGTGCGGCGGTCAAGATGGGCCTATGCACGTGACGCGACTCCTGCTTACGTAGCCGCGCCGACTCGGTCCCCTCGGGCACACTCGGCGCGGCAGCCCCTCCTGCGTGAGGGGCTTTTTCGTGCCCGACGACGAGTCGAGTCACCGAGGAGACCCCCGTGCACACCACCACCGAGCACGCCGACCGGCCGGCCTCGGCCACCCCGCGCCGGACCGGCACCGCCGCCGTCGAGGCGAAGTGGCAGCGCGTCTGGGCGGACCACGACCTGTTCCGCGCCCGCGACGACGGCGTCCGGCCCCGTCGCTATCTGCTGACGATGTTCCCGTACCCCTCGGGCGACCTGCACATGGGTCACGCCGAGGTGTTCGCGCTCGAGGATGTGTTCGCGCGGTACTGGCGGCTGCGCGGCTACGACGTCATGAACCCGGTCGGCTGGGACTCGTTCGGCCTGCCCGCCGAGAACGCGGCGATCCGCCGGGGCGAGAACCCGGCCGTCTTCACCGAGACCAACATCCGGACCCAGGCCGCGACCATGCGGCGCTACGGCGTCTCGTTCGACTGGTCGCGCCGCCTGGAGACCCACCGCCCCGAGTACTACCGGTGGACCCAGTGGCTGTTCCTGCGGCTGCTGGAGAACGACCTCGCCTACCGCGCGACCGCGCCCGTCAACTGGTGCCCGCAGGACGGCACGGTGCTCGCGAACGAGCAGGTAATCGGCGGCAGGTGCGAACGCTGCGGCACCGAGGTCCAGCAGCGCGAGCTCACGCAGTGGTTCGTGCGCACCACGGCCTACGCGGACCGGCTGCTCGACGACACCGCCCTGCTCGACGGCGCCTGGCCCGCACGCGTGCTGACCATGCAGCGCAACTGGATCGGGCGGAGCGAGGGCGCCCGGGTCCGGATCGACGTCCGCCCCGGCAGCGCCGACGGCCCCGCGACCGTCGCCGTCTTCACGACCCGCCCCGACACCCTGCCCGGCGTCACGTTCCTCGCCGTGGCGCCCGAGAGCCCG
>Ga0233385_1001145_pt1 | contig 11328 bp, 9 predicted proteins | sample ElkDunMinimDraft_16_FD_191543 | JGI IMG/M metagenome (GOLD analysis project Ga0233385, IMG submission 191543) | Fecal eukaryotic communites from dung pellets of Tule Elk in California, USA - Elk Dung G36 | ecosystem: Host-associated > Mammals > Digestive system > Large intestine > Fecal | place... | reverse complement strand
CGGGCTAGCGTGACGCAGACGATCGAGATGGCGGTGACGGACGGGCTGACCGGCCTGCACAACCGCCGCTACCTCGACAGCCACCTGCAGACGCTGTTCGAGCGGGCGGTGGCGCGGCGGCGGCCGCTGTCGCTGATGATCACCGACCTTGACCGCTTCAAGTTGGTCAACGACACCTACGGTCATGACGGCGGCGACGAGGTGCTGCGCGAATTCGCCCGGCGGTTGCGCAAGAACGTGCGCGGGATCGACCTTGCCTGCCGCTTCGGCGGCGAGGAATTCGTCGTGGTGATGCCCGACACTGAGGCGACGATCGCCGAGAAAGTGGCCGAGCGGGTGCGCGCGGAGATCGCCGAATTGCCGTTTGTGATCAACGGGGTAGGGGTTCCGGTCACGGTCAGCGTCGGGGTGTCCTCGCTGAAGCGCGGGGCCGATTCGGTCGCCGACCTTTTGAAGCGGGCCGACGTGGCGCTGTACGAAGCCAAGAGCGGAGGCCGCAACCGGGTGGTTGCAAGGGCCGCCTGAGCGGCCAGCAAGCAACGAATCGGACAGAGCAGGTTTTTGCGGCGTTTACCTTAACCCAAGCGATTCGCGAGGGTTGGTTAAGAAAGTATTGATTTCCAACTGCTCCTTTGCGTAATGTGGCCCCATCAAAACGGGCGGCGGGACGAGGAACAAGCGAACCGTACCGCCTGGTGGAAAACCCCATGATGCTCAGGTCCGCCGCATCTCCTGGGTCCGTGGGGTCGGCCGGCCGGCGCTGGCGCATAGTGGCCTCCTCGTACCGCTGTCAGATGCCGACCGGCCCCTCATCTTCTTCGAGACATCGAGTCAGGAAACGGTGCTAAGGCGCTGATTTCGCGTCTAAGTGCGGATCTGGCGTGGCTCGGCGCCCTGTTGGCCTTGACACCTGTCGGCGTGGATAAAATCCGGTGGGAACCGGATCAGTCACGGGAAGAATCGCAACCGAAACCGAGGGTTGGAGGTATTGGGCGCGCAGGCGGCCTGCGAATTTGTTCACAACCCGCTCCGGCGTGTCTGAAAGCGGTCCGACCAAACGAAAAACGCCGCCCGAAGGCGGCGTTTCTGGTGAAGTCCTAAAAACCCGATCTTACTTGATCTTGGTTTCCTTGAACTCGACGTGCTTCTTGACGACCGGGTCGTACTTGCGGAACGACATCTTGTCGGTCTTCGTGCGGCTGTTCTTGCTCGTCACGTAGAAGAAACCGGTATCGGCGGTCGACAGAAGCTTGATCTTGAGTTTTGCAGCCTTGGCCATTTTTCGTCCGTTCGGATTGCCTGGAGTTCATGCCGCGCTGACGCGGCCCAGTCCGGACTCACGACCCGGACGCGGAAAACTTGGCGCGACACATAAAGATCGCCGCCCGAAAGTCAAGTGCGGCGGCAAAGAGCGTGGCGCGGGCCGTCAGCCGAGATGCCGGCGGAAGCCCGGCACGATGCGGCAGACGATGAGCGCGACGTAAAGGGCGAAGAAGATGCTGAGCGACCAGCCGAAGCCGGCAGGGCCGAAGAGGTCCATGCCGATGCCGATGGCCTGCGGGCCGAGCACCATGCCGAGGCCGTAGCAGAGCACGAAGGCGGCATTGGCCGAGGCGAGGTCGCGGCCGGAGAGGCGCGATCCGAGATGGGCGAGGCCGATCGTGTAGAGCGCCGCGACGACGCCGCCCCAGACGAAGAGGAGCCCGGCCATGATATGCCAGCTGGACGCAAGGTGCGGCATGAGGATGGTGCCGGCCAGGCCGACGACGGCGCAGGCGAGCAGCAGGTGGCGGCGGTCGCCGATGCGGTCGGAGAGCATGCCGATCGGGATCTGCAGCATGACGTTGCCGAGCCCGATCATGGAGAGGAGCAGCGCCGCGTCGGCCTCCGAATAGCCGATGCGTGCGCCATAGACCGGGAAAAGGGCGAAGCCGCCGGTTTCGACGGCGCCGAAGACCAGCACGGCTGCGGTGGCGGTCGGCACCAGCCAGATGAAGCGGACGAAGCTCTTCGGTTCGTCGTCGCCGTCGGCGGCGATGGCGGGGCTCTCCCGCCACGCCGCCAGCACGGGAATGGCGGCCACCGCGACGAGGCAGAAGGTGATGCCGAAGGGCAGGAAACCCTGGCTGCCGACCTGGGCGAATAGCCAGGGGCCGCCGGCGAAGCCCAGCGACAGCACGGTGGCGTAGAGCCCCAGCACGAAGCCGCGCCGATGCGCCGGAGCCGAGGTGCTGATCCAGAATTCCGACAGGATGAACAGCACGGTGAGCGCGACGTGCAGCGCCACGCGCAGCGGAAACCACATCCAGAAACTGGGCGCGAAATAGAAGCCGACGAAGGCCAGCGCGCCGAGCGCGATCATGCCGAGCATGGTCCAGACGACGCCGAAACGGGAGGCGAGCGGCGTGGCGAGCGGCGCGGCGGCGATCGAGGCGACGCCGGCGACGGCAGTGTTAAGGCCGATCATGGTGGCCGACGTGCCGCGGCTCTCCAGGATGACGCTGAGCAGCGGCATGCCGAGGCCTATCGCGATGCCGACGACGCTGATCGATGAGATGGCGGCCCCGATCGCCAGCCAGTGCAGCTTGTCGGGATCGCGGGCCAGCTGGTTATGCATATCGTTCCGCTCTGGCAGGCAGGGGTACCGGAGACAGTTCCGGACGGCGAACGCCGGGTCGCCTAATTCTAGCGCGGTGTCAATGCACGACCGAAGGGAAAGCGGGGGGCAGGAAAATAGGTCGCGGCCGGCCGCCGGTCCGACTTGCGGGACAAGCCTGGCCGTCGTTCCAGCGACGAGGCCTGCTCCAAAACGCCAAGCGGCTTTTCGGCAACAGCGAGGGCAGGGCTCCCGAATAGCGCTGCGGACGAGCGCCGAGGAAGTACGGACTGAGTGGCCGATCACGGCCGGACCAGTCCGAAAATCCTGGCGCCGAATCGCTGCTGGCGCCGGAGCGCAGGCTCGTCCATGGCGATCTGCCCGCGGTCCGGGGTGTCGGTGGCGAGGATGGATTTGCGCATTCGGTCGTCGGCATCGAGCTGCGTGCGCAGCCGGTCGGGGTGCGTCTCGCGCTCTAGCGCGCGGCGCGAGGCGTGTTTCGGATTGGTGTTGATCTCGTAGATCTGCGGCACGCCGTCGACGATCGAGAAGTCGGCGCGGCCGTAGTCGATGCCGGCGATGTCGAAGGCGCGGCGGAGGAGGTCGGCGTGGAGGTTCTCCTCGACGAAGCGGCGCTCGTTGGCGACGAAATCGCGGTAGTCGGGATGGCCGTGGAGCCGCGCCTTGTCCTCGACGTCCTTGGCCACCCAGCGGAAATCGACGACGTTGTGATGGGCGAGCACGGCGTCGCCGGCCCGGTAGGTGGCGAAGCGCTGCCAGACGCCGGGGGCGATCTCCGCGCCGGCATATTCGATGACCAGCTGGCCGGCGAGCGGCACGCCGGAGCGTTGCAGCCGGGCGAGCGCCGCGTCGAGCTCCTGCTGGTCCGGGATCAGGTCGAGCGCGGTCGAGTCGTGGTCGAACTCGCTGCGGATGAACACGGGGAAGCGATCGGGCTTCGGCATGGTTTCGCAGCGCCAGGCGGAGAAGCGGTTGATGCCCGCCTGCTTCAGCGCGGCTAGCAGGTCGTAGCGGAAGCGCACGCGCGCCGGATGGTTGAGGACCCTGGCGCCGCCTTGCTCCAGCAGCGTGGCGATGCGCGCCGTCAGCGACAGCTCGAATCGGGAAAGGCGCTCGTGGTCGGTGAAGATCCAGGTGCCGGCGGGCAGGCTTCTCCTGGTGAAGAGCGTCTCGTAGGTCCATTGGCGGCAGCGGCTCCTGCCGAGGTCGGCGACCAGGCGGCGCAGCGTGTAGCGGTGCGATCTCGTGGTGACGAAGTTGATCATGGGGCGGGCTGCGACAGCGGGTCGACCGGGGTGCGGCCGGGGGCGAAAAGGTCCGCGTAGAGCGCCTCGGTGAGCGCGGCCGACCGTTCGATGGCGAAGGCCTTCACCCGCTCGGCTCCGCGCGCCACCAGTTTCTCGCGGGCGACCGGATCGTCCAGGAGCGTAAAAATCCGCTGCAGGAAACCGTCGCGGTCGCCGGCGGCGGCGAGCGAGACGGCCTGCGGCTGGCCGGCGACGTCGACGATGCCGCCCGCCGCATAGGCGACCGCGGGAACGCCCGACGCCATGGCCTCGAGCAGCACGCTGCCGAATACCTCGCGGCGCGACGGCAGGATGAGCACGTCGGTCATCTTCATGGCCTGCCTGACGGCGGCCGGGGGCAGGAAGCCGGTTATGGCCCAGCCGGTGTCCAGACCGTCGCGGCGAAGGGCCGCTTCGAGTCTTGCGCGGTCCGGCCCGTCGCCGCAGACGAGGAGGAAAACCTGCCGGCGGGCCAGCGCGGCGGCCAGTGCGGGGAGATCGCGCCAGCCCTTTTCCTCGCTGATGCGGCCGACATAGCCGACGACGCGCCAGCCATCGGGGATGCCGTGCTCCAGCCGGAAGGCGCGGACGGCCTGCGCGTCCGGGCGCGGCTGGAATTCCTCGACCGCGACGGCGTCCGGGATAATTGCGATCTTGGCAGCCGGCACGCCGAGCACGGTTTCGGCCGAACGAGCCGCGCCCTCGGTGAGCGCGACCACCCGGTCTGCCGAGCGGAGCGCCAGCCGCTCGATCCACAAGGTGACGTCGAAGGGCGAGCCTTCGAGCCTCAGCGCCCGTTGCAGGCCGCCCCAGAGCGCGGTGTTGAGCGAGACCACGACCGGCAACCGCGTCGCCCCGAGCAGCAGCACCAGCGCCCGGCACCAGACGGAGTGGTTGAAATGGACGTGGACGAGGTCGTAGCGGCCGCCATTGCGGGCCAGGTGCCTGAGGATGCCGAGGAACCAGCCGAAGCACATAAGCGGGCCGGCAAGGAAGTGCGGAAGCCAGGGGCCGACCGACAGGAACTCGGTCCTGTCGAAGAGGGGGTGCAGGCGCGGGCTGCCCGGAATGTGGCTGGTGGCGACGGTCTGCGCCATGCCCAGCCGGTCGATGCCGGCGCTCAGCACGAAGGTCTGGATCTGCAGCCCGCCGACGGGATCGAAGGCAACCGGCCATGACCCCTCCCGATGAAAATGCGGGGTCAGGCGCAGAATTCTCATCTGCCTGTCAGTGTTCACGATGCCCCCCGGCGTCAAATCACATGCGGATCAAAAACCTGTTTCGTAGCGATAGAGATTGGATGGATATCCCAGAAAACCGGCGACGCGGCCGACAATCCAGCCCGCCGATCTCGCCAGCGGCACCAGCGACCTGCCTCCGGAGAAAGGTACCGCCACGAGCAGGAAGAGCATCCCGACGAGACGGCCGGACGTCAACACCAGCAGGGGGGGCAGTTCCCTGACCCTGCCGCCGGCGACGATCTTGGCGCGGACAGAGCTCTTTGACTGCTCACTCGCCCGCCAGAACTGGTAGGCGAGCGTGGCGCGCTCCGGCGCAATGGTCTCGTAGACGATGGCGCCGGGCGACCATGCGGTGCGGATTCCCTTGGCGACCGCGTCGCGGAAGAATTTCGTGTCGCTGCCGCCGGAGTAGCGGAGCGACCGGTCGAAGCTCAGGCCGTGCTGGGTGAAAATGGCAGCATCGGCGAACCAGTTGTTGGTGACGATGGTGGTCCTGGCGCCCGGCCGCCGCATGCGCCGGCGCGCCTTGCCCTCGACCCCCTCGTAGCGGCTGCGTATGCCGGCTTCGACCATGCGGCGCCAGGCGCTTGTCGCAGTTTTTAGAGGACCCGCGCGCACCGGCCCCCCGATCAACTGGGCGCCGGTCTGGCGGCCGGTCGCATGGAGTTGCAGGAACCAGTCAGGGGCCACGGTCTCGTCGTCGTCGACGAAGCAGATGATTTCGGCGCCATGCGAAAGCGCGGCCGCGACGGCGGCGTTGCGGGCGTAGGGAATGCCGATCTCGGGTTCCAGCACGTACAGGGCGTTGCCGAGGCCGAGGCGCGAGCCGAATTCCTCGACGGCCCGGGCATTCTGCTGCGCGCCATCGTTTTCGACCACCACGAAGAGGGGAGCCACGCCGGGCGGGAATTCGAGGCAGGCCCAGGAGTCGAGCAGCGCGCGAAGCATGGCCGGCCGGCGGCGGGTGGCGCAGCAGATCGCTGCGACGACGGGCCTTTCCCGGCCGCCGCTAGACGGTGCAGGCTGACTGCTGTGGACATCCATCTGTCGGTTCACCTGACCACGCCGAATGGCATCAGACTTCCGAATTGCTTTGCTAATTTAGCAATATGCCATTTTCCCGGCGTCGAAGCCATCTGCGGCGTGAACGCGGCGCCTGCGCGGGTCTCCTGCGGGGAATTCCACGCCGAATCGCGGTGGGGATACGGCGGTCCGTCCGCGGAGATCGGACTAGGCGTTGCCATTCCACATGCTATGGTGGGGCAACGCCGCAGCGAGGGCGGCGAAGAAGCTTCCTGAGAGGACGGGGTATGTTGAGAGTTTTTGTGAGCGCCGCGGCGGTGGTTGCCGGCATTCTTCTTTCGCCGGCAGCGGCCTTCGCCTGCGAGGGCGGCAAGGTGCTGATGGAGGACAATTTCAGCAAGCTCAACCGCGCCTGGGGCGTGGCGATCGATCCGAAGCTGGAACGGGTCGACGGCGAGGGCCTGTCGACCGACTATCCGTCCGGCACGGTGAAGCGCGCCATCAGCCAGTGGGGCTTCTTCGACAATGCGGTGGCCTGCGCCACCTACAGCGTGTCCTATCGCTGCACCGACGCCGACCGCTGCGAGACGCAGCCCTATGTCGGGCTGATCGTGTGGGGAGTCGACCTCGAGAACTACTATGCCTTCGAAGTGGCGCCGCTGGTCGGCATCTACAGCGTGCAGCGCCTGCAGAACAACAAGTGGCTGACGCCGGTGAACTGGACCGCGCTGCCGGGCGGCCGGAAATTCGCCGCCGGCGACAAGTTCGAGCTCTCGGCGGTGATGAAGGGCAATCTGGTGACCTTCAAGGTCAACGACCGGCCGGTGGTCGAGTTCGAGGCGATCGCGCCGGAAGGCGGCTCGCTGGTCGGCTTCGAAATGGCCGCCGCGCAGACCGGCAACGCCAAGACCCAGCTCAACCTGTCGCGCTTCGAGGTGCGGGAGCTGACGGCGGAGTCGCAGTGACCGGCTTGCCGACATTCAGGTGAGGCCGGCGCCTTTCCTCCTTCGCGAGTAAGTACCCCCACTCCGTCTCGGGCTTCGCCCGAGCCACCTCTCCCCCACGTCGTGGGGTAGAGGAAAGGCGCCAAGACATACCGCGGGCCTTCCTCTCCCCCGTCGATCGGGGGAGAGGTGGCTCGCCGAAGGCGAGACGGAGTGGGGGTCGAAACTCCATATACGATGGCCCCGCCCGCGAAGGGAGCGGGAACCGGAGGCTTCAGAGCAAGTCGCGGACGAAGCGTTTTCCGATCATCCGGTAGAAGGGCGTCGGTGCGCCGGGCGAGAGCTGAGGGTCGTCGGCGAGGCGCTGCTCGAGTTCGGTGAGGACGGTGCGGGTGATTTCCGGGATGTCGGCGGCTTTCGCCTCCGTGATCGGCAGCCAGACCAGTTCCTCCAGCTCGTTGGTCGGGCCGCCTTCGGGCAGCTCGACGGCGACGTCGCTGCGCCAAGCGCTCAGGAAGCGCGTGTCGAAGCGGCGCACGCGGCCGGGCGGCGTGATGGCGCGCGCGATCAGGCGTACGCCTGACAGTGCGGGACATACGCCGTGCTCGGCAAAACCCTCCCAGCCGGCCTTGCCGGCGGGAAAGGGCGCCTTCTCGCCGATCAAGAGGCCGGCCTCCTCGTAGGTTTCGCGGATGGCGGAGAGCGCGATGGCGCGGGCGCGCGCCAGGCTGGTGCGGCCGGCGCCGGCGGTCAGCTTCGCCTCCTCGTGCGGGTGCAGGCCAGAGGCGACGGCGACGCGGCTGTCGGCCGGATCGGTGCGGCCGCCGGGGAAGACGAATTTTCCGGGCATGAAGGCGTGCCGCATATGGCGGCGGCCCATCAGCACGCGCAGCGCGCCGCCCTTGCGGTCGATGAGGATGAGGGTCGCGGCGTCGCGCGGGCGCAGCGGACCGGGGCCGAGTGCTTTCGCCTCGAGCCTGTCCAGTTCGGTTTTGCTCATTCCGTCCATGCCGGCACCTTAGGCCAGCCCGGCGGCGGATGGAATTGGGCCAGCGCCGCGGACGCCGGAAAGGTTACTCTGCGGCCGGCGCGGCGTGTTTAGGTAGAGGAAAGGCCTGTTTGCAGCTTTGACCAACTGCGCACTTGGCCCGCTATAAGCGGGGCGCCTGCTTCGCCGGCGCCATCGTTCCGGGAAAACCTGACGAGAGGACGCCTTACATCTCCGGATGCGTCTCGATCGCGTCGTCTTCGCCGCCGAAGCCGTGCATGTAGAGCGCCCATTGCAGCCCGACGACGGCGCCCTTGACCGGGCGCAGCAGGCCGACCGCCATGGCGACGGTGAGCGGGACCCAGATGGCCAGGTGCTCCCAGGTGGAGAGCGTGCTCGTCGCCTCGACGCCCATGAAGGCGCCGATGATGACGTGGCCGACGATGACGACGACGAGATAGGCGGGCAGGTCGTCGGCGCGGTGGTGATGGAATTCCTCGCCGCAGCGGTTGCAGGCCGGGGCGATCTTCAGGAAGGACGAGAAGAGCTTGCCTTCGCCGCAGTGCGGGCACTTGCCGCGCCAGCCGTTCCACATGGCGTTCCAGAGGGGCCGGGCAGGGCGTCCCGCCTGATGCTCGCCGCCAAAAACCTGGGTTTCCATGCTCGTCATCTCCTTTTGCCGGAGCGGCGCGGCTGTGAGGCGCGCTCGCGCAATTTCCTGCCGCCCTTCGACTTGTGGAACGAACGCTTCGACCCCGGCAGGGGTTTGGGCTCGCTCAGCATCTCGAAGCGCATGGCCCCGGCAAGCGGCGCCACCTCTACAAGCTTGACCTCGACATGGTCAGCAAGCTGGAAACCCTTGCCCGACTGGCTGCCGAACAGGGCGCGCGCGGCTTCGTCGAAATGGTAATAATCATCTCCGAGTGAAGATATGGGGATGAAACCATCCGCGCCAAACTGCGGCAATTGGACAAATAGTCCCGATTTGGTGACGCCGGAGATGCGAGCCTCGAAGACCTGGTCGACCTGCCCGGCGAGGAAGGCGGCGATCAGGCGGTCGACCGTCTCGCGCTCGGCCGCCATGGCGCGGCGCTCGGTGGCCGAGATCAGCCCGGAAATCTCCTCCAGGCGCTGCTCGTCGGCCGGCGTGATGCCGTCGGCGCCGAGCTTCAGCGAGGAGATCAGCGCGCGGTGGACGATGAGGTCCGCATAGCGGCGGATCGGCGAGGTGAAGTGCGCGTAGCGGCGCAGGTTGAGGCCGAAATGGCCGAGATTCTCCGGCGAGTAGATGGCCTGGCTCTGGGTGCGCAGCACGACCTCGTTGACCAGCGCCTCGTTGTCGGCGCCCTGCACCTGCGCGAGGATGCCGTTGAACTGGCGCGGGGTGAGCGAAGCGCCGCGCGCGAGCGACATGCCGAGCGTGGCGAGGAACTCGCGCAGCGATTCCTGCTTGGCGAGCGAGGGCGCGTCGTGGACGCGGTAGACGAGCGGCTGGAGCTTTGCCTCCAGCGTCTCGGCCGCGGCGACGTTGGCCTGGATCATGAACTCCTCGATCAGCTTGTGGGCGTCGAGGCGTTCGGGAACGATGACCTTGTCGACGGTACCGTCGGGCTTGAGCAGGATCTTTCGCTCGGGAAGGTCGAGTTCCAGGGGCTGGCGCGACACGCGGCCGCGCTTCAGCACGGCGTAGGCGTCCCAGAGCGGCTTCAGCACCGTGTCGAGGATGGGGCGGGTGACGTCGTCGGGCGCGCCGTCGATCGCCGCCTGCGCCTGGTGGTAGGCGAGCCTGGCCGCCGACTTCATCATGATGCGGTGGAAGGAGTGGCGGATCTTCCTGCCCTCGGCGGAGAAGGTCATCCGCACCGCGAGCGCCGGGCGGTCGACGCCTTCCTTGAGCGAGCAGAGATCGTTGGAGATGCGCTCGGGGAGCATCGGCACGACCCGGTCGGGGAAATAGACCGAGTTGCCGCGCTTCAGCGCCTCCCGGTCGAGCGCGGTGCCCGGACGCACATAGGCGGCGACGTCGGCGATGGCGACCGTGACGATCACGCCGCCCTTGTTGGCCTCGTCCGGGTCCGGCTCGGCATGGACGGCGTCGTCATGGTCCTTGGCGTCGGCGGGGTCGATGGTGATGAGGGGGATGCTGCGGAAGTCCTCGCGTCCCTTCAGGGCGGCAGGCTTGGCGGCTTCGGCTTCCGCCAACACATCGGCCGGGAAGATATGCGGGATCTCGTGCGCGTGGATGGCGATCATCGAGACCGCCTTCTCGGAGGTCAGTGAGCCGAGCCGCTGGATGACGCGGGCGCGGGGAAGGCCGTAGCGGGCGGAGGAAACCTGCTCGACCTCGACGAGGTCGCCCTTCTCGGCGCCGTTGAGGTCGTCGCGCGAAACGGTCATCTCGGGCTGGCGGCGCTCGACCGGCTCGATGCGGAAGGAGCCGTCGTCGGCCTGGCGCAGCACGCCGAGCACCGCCTCGGCGCGCTTCTCGAATATTTTCATGACGCGGCCGGTATAGGCCGGGCCTTCACCTTCGTCCGACGGGAAGGTCTTTGCCAGGACGCGGTCGCCTATGCCGGGCGCCGGCCCGCTGCGGGAGGGGCGAAGCGAGACGACCGGCGGCTCGCCGAAGCGCTCGTTCCATTCGCTGGGCCGCGCGAGCAGGCTGCCCTCGGCGTCGCGGGAGTAGATCTCGAGAACGCTGACATGCGGCAGGCTGCCGGCGCGGGTGAGGCGCTTGCGATCCTTGTTGAGCACGCCCTCCTCCTGCAGGTCGCGCAGCATGTCCTTCAGCCAGACGCGGTCTTCGCCCTTCAGCGAAAAGGCCTTGGCGATCTCGCGCTTGCCCGCGCGGTCGGGGTTCTCGGCGATGTATTTGAGGATGTCTTCCTTCGTCGGCCGGAAGTCGCCCTTCGATGCGGCAGCCTTGCCTGCCGGCTTGCCGGAAGCCTTCTGGCCGGTACCGGGAATTCGCCTTGCCAACTATGCCTTCTTTCTTGCCGCGCTCTTCTTTGCCGCCGGCTTCTTGGCGCCGCCGCTCTTCGCCGCCGCCTTGCGTGCCGGCCGCCGCCCGCCGCCGCCCTTGGCCGCCTTCTCGGCGACCAGAGCGATCGCCTCTTCGAGCGTCACCGACATCGGGTCCTTGCCTTGCGGCAGAGTGGCGTTGATCTTCTCATGGTTCACGTAGGGGCCGAAACGTCCGTCGCGGACGGTGATCTTGCCGCCGTCCGGA
>Ga0233385_1001141_pt1 | contig 11347 bp, 10 predicted proteins | sample ElkDunMinimDraft_16_FD_191543 | JGI IMG/M metagenome (GOLD analysis project Ga0233385, IMG submission 191543) | Fecal eukaryotic communites from dung pellets of Tule Elk in California, USA - Elk Dung G36 | ecosystem: Host-associated > Mammals > Digestive system > Large intestine > Fecal | place... | reverse complement strand
ATGACCTCGTCGAGCATCAGCAGCACGTCGTATTTGCGGCAGATGCGCTGGATCTCCGGCCAGTAGTTGTCAGGCGCGATCTTGACGCCCCCTGCCCCCATGACGGGCTCGCCGATGAAGGCGGCGACGTTCTCCGGCCCGGCCTCGAGGATCGCGTCCTCGACGGCCTTGGCGGCGCGCAGGCCGAAGGCGGCGTCGCTTTCGCCGGGCAAGGCGTTCTCGAAGGAGTAAGGCGGCATGACGTGGACGATGTTGGGGATGGCGCCGTGGAGCTGGCCGTGCATGTGCTCCATGCCGCCGAGCGAGACGCCGGCGATGGTTGAGCCGTGATAGGCGTCCTTGCGCGAGATGATGCGGTTCTTCCCGGGCTTGCCTTCGAGCGCCCAGTAGTGGCGCACGAGCCGCAGCGCCGTGTCGTTGGATTCGGAACCGGACGAGCCGAAGAAGACCTGGTTGACGTTCTTTGGTGCGATCTCCGCAAGCTTCTGCGCGAGGAGTGCCGGGGCCGGCGTCGTGCATTTGAAGAAGGAGTTGTAATAGGGCAGCTCCAGCATCTGGTCATAGGCGACCTTGGCGAGCTCCTCGCGCCCGTAGCCGACGGCGACGCACCAGAGCCCGGCCATGCCGTCGAGGATCTCGTTGCCGTCGCTGTCGTAGATGAAGGGGCCGTCGGCGCGCACGATCATGCGGGTGCCGATGCCGCGCAATTCGCGGTGGTCGGTGAAGGGATGGAGATGGTGCTGCGCGTCGATCGCCTGCAGCTGCTTCAGCGAATAGTTCTGGTAGGTCATGGGTTTATGCCTCCGAGTTGAATCGAGCCGGAAAGCGCCGGCGGCGGATTCAGGTCGAGGCGTGGGGGGAGTAGCCGATGCGCGCGCAAAGGCGCAGGAGCTCGGCATGCAGCGTCCGCCGCGAGGGGCTTACGGCTGCATGGAGTGTCGGCGGAAAGGCGCGCGGGCGACCCATCCACAAGTCATAGTCGCAAAGGCGATGCCGCTTCAAGCGTCACGCCAGCGCACCACGCTGAGCAGCGCAAGCAGCAGGCACATGGCGCCCAGCGCCAGCGGCAGGCCCGAGGGGCCGAGAAGGTCCATGGCCGCGCCGGCGGCAGGCGGCACGGCGATGCCGCCCACGCCCCACATCATGGCGAAGGCGGCGTTGCCGGCGACCAGCATCTGGCCAGTGAAGCGTTCGCCGAGCTCGATGATGGTCATGGTGTAGATGCCGTAGGAAACCGCACCCCAGACGAAGATGAAGGGCCAGACCACGGGCGTCTCGATGAGCACCGGCAGGAGCACGCAGCCGAGCACCGTCAGCGACACGCAGGCGAGCCGCACGACGCGCGCCGTCCAGCGCTCCGCGAGCAGGCCGAGCGGCACCTGCAGCGCGATATTGCCGGCGATCATCACCGCCAGCAGCGCCGACATCGAAGTCTCGGAGATGCCGTGGCCGATGCCGTAGACCGGCAGCAGCGCCAGCGCGCCCTGTTCGAAGCCGGCCGCCACCACCACCGCGAAAAGCAGCAGCCAGGCGAGCGGGACGAAGCCGAAGACGGAAACATGGCTTCCGCCCTCGCCGTTCATGTCGGGCAGGCGGTGGAGCACGGCGGCGAGGCAGAGGCCGCAGGTGACGAAGGCGGCGATGCCGACCATGAAGGGCGGCCAGCCCTCCGAGCCGACGAGGAGCAGGCAGAGCGGCCCGGCGGCGAAGCCTGCCGAGATCAGCGTCGTGTAGATGCCCATGATGCGGCCGCGGCGCGCCGGCGGCGCCAGCGCGATCATCCAGACCTCCGACAGCACATAGAGCGGGTTGACCACCACGCCGAGCAGGAAGCGCAGCGGGAACCACGCGTAGACGTCCTGCGTCCAGCCGATCAGCGCGAGCACCAGCGCAGACAGCGCCGCGCAGGTGAGCGCCGTGCGGCCGGCGCCGAACCTCCTGGAGATCGCCGGGATGAAGGGCGACGACAGGATGAAGCCGAGCGGCGTCATCGCGGCCGACAGCCCGATCATGCCCGGCGACACGCCCTGCCGCTGCAGGATGAAGGAGAGCAGCGGATAGGACAGGCCCTGCGCGATGGCGAAGACCGAGACGGTGGCGATGACGCCGGCGATGGCCGCCCAGGGCGTTTCGTCGGAAATGGTCTGTGCCTGCGCCGGGCTCATCGCTGTGGCCGAACCTGGGTGAATAGCCGGGTTTTCAGAAAGACGGCCAACTCATCAGGAGTGGCCATGAAACGCAATCCGCCAGTATGTCAGGAACAAACGAAAAGGCCATCTGAGCCGATCCGCCCGTTGCGCCGCCGCATAGCCGGGCTCCTGGATCAGTCAGCAGCGCTGACCGAATTCGCCCGTATCCGCCCGAATGAATTGTGACAGTTTTGTAACGCGGGAAAAACACGGGCAACATCGGGCAGATACAGGGGAGGCTTAGATGGTTCGCCGACGGGTGGAACCCGTGAGGAGCCGAGAGATGGAACAGCGATGGACGGTTGACAGAGACGACGTGCCGTCGGGCGACCTTGAATTCTGGGCGCTACGCCACGGCAAGGTCCAGCACGCTGCCAACCAGAATGATAGCAGGTATGTCCCCGCGTGCCGCCGCAGGCAGATTGCGACGCGGGTCGGCGTCGCCATGGCGGTCGCCGCCATGGTGGGGTTGGCGCTAGCGTGAGGGTCGGCCCTCGCGGCTCGCATGACGGCTGCCCTCCGGGCATGTCGCTTCCCTTGCGCTAGTAGTCGCCGCCACCGCAATGGCGGCGCTGGCGGCGGTCCATGATGCTGGCGAAACAGCATCTCCCTCGAGGAACCGCCATGCACGCAGCGCTTCAGCCCGCCGAACCCGCGCTCGCAACCGACCGCATGCGCCGCGGCGGCCGCGCCGGCAAGCGCGCGGGCGCATCCGCCGCCTTCGAGCAACCCGCCTTCCGCCAATTGAAGAACCCCTTTGCGCCAACGAAGCTGGTCTCCGACGACGAGCTCGAATCGATCCACCTGGCGTCGCTGCGGGTGCTGAAGGAGATCGGCGTCGACGTGCTGCACGACGGCGCGCGCCAGATCATGAAGGAGCATGGCGCGGACGTGCGCGAAGGCTCCGAACGCGTGCGCTTCGACGCCGGCATGATCATGGAGCTGATCGGGCACTGCCCGTCGGAATTCACGCTGCACGCGCGAAACCCTGCGCACAATGTTCGCTTCGGCGGCAACAACCTGATCTTCTCGCAGATGGCGTCGGCGCCGAACTGCTCCGACCTCGACGGCGGTCGCCGCGCCGGCAACCAGGCCGACTTCAGGAACTTCCTCAAGCTCGCCCAGATGCACAACATACTGATGACGACCGGCGGCTACCCCGTCGAGCCCGTCGACATCCATCCGTCCATCCGCCATCTCGAATGCATCCGCGACCTCAGCGTCCTGACCGACAAGGCGTTCCACATCTATTCGCTGGGCAAGGAGCGCAATGTCGACGGCATAGAGATCGCCCGCATCGCGCGCGGCATCAGCCGTGAGCAGTTGCAGGACGAGCCATCGGTCTACACGATCATCAACACCAACTCGCCGCTGAAGCTCGACGTGCCCATGATGGAGGGCATCATCCAGATGTCCGGCAACGGACAGCTGGTCATCGTGACGCCCTTCACGCTGGCCGGAGCGATGGCGCCGGTGACGGTGGCGGGCGCGGTGGTGCAGCAGAATGCCGAGGCGCTCGCCGGCATCGCCTTCGCGCAGATGGTGAAACAAGGCGCGCCGGTCGGCTATGGCGGCTTCACCTCGAATGTCGATATGAAGTCGGGCGCCCCGGCTTTTGGAACGCCGGAATACATGAAGGCACAGCTTCTCGGCGGGCAGCTCGCGCGCCGCTACGGCATCCCCTACCGCAGCTCGAACGTCTGCGCGGCCAACCAGGTGGACGCGCAGGCCGCCTATGAGAGCGTGTTCTCGCTCTGGGGAACGATCCAGGGCGGCGCGAACTTCATCCTGCACGCCGCCGGCTGGCTGGAAGGCGGGCTGCGCTGCTCCTACGAGAAGATGATCCTCGACATCGATCTGCTGCAGATGGTGGCGGAGTTTCTCACCCCGCTCGACCTCTCGGAGGATGCACTGGCCGTCGACGCCATCCGCGACGTCGGGCCGGGCGGCCATTTCTTCGGCACGCCGCACACGCAGTCGCGCTACAAGACCGCCTTCTATGCGCCCGTCATTTCCGACTGGCGCAATTTCGAGACCTGGGCGGAGGCCGGTTCGCCGACCGCGCTGGAGCGCGCCAACCGTGTGTGGAAGGAGCGGCTCGCGACCTACGAGCAGCCCTATATGGACCCGGCCATCCGCGAGGAACTCGACGCCTTCGTCGACAAGCGCAAGGCCGAAGGCGGCGCGCCGACGGATTTTTGAGCTCTAGACGTGCAGTTTTAGGCGTGCAGGCTGAGTCATTCTTCATTTCCGGCATTGGTGCGATGCAAGGGTCCCCCCCTCCGTCTCGGGCCGAAAAGGCCCTCGACACCTCCCCCCCACTCCGTGGGGTGGAGGATGGGCCGTCATCGGCCGCAGCGCCTATCCTCCCGCCCACGCAGTGGGGGGGAGGTGCCGAGCGAAGCGAGGCGGAGGGGGGGAACCCGCCGAAAAAATCACGTAGTCGTCGCAAGCCGGGCATAACCGAGCGCGCACGCACGCTGCGCTGGGTCGAGAACAGCGCCGAAGGTCTGCTGTGGCAAGACCTGATGGGGCGTCGGCTTGGCGGTCATCAATTCGTTCGCCAGCATCCGATAGGGCCCTACTTCGCTGACTTCTGCTGCCGGAAGAAAAGGCTCGTCGTCGAACTCGACGGTTCCCAGCACGCTGACAGCAGCTATGACCGCAGGCGCGATGAATTCATGCGCGCCAAAGGCTATTCGATCCTGCGCTTCTGGAGCCACGACGTTCTGAAACAGCGCGGGCCAATCTGCGACACGATCCTTGCCGCACTCGACGGTCGGCTTGCTGAAAACGTCACCGCCTTTGACATGCGGTTTGTCTACGCGGCCTCAGACCCGCTGACTCCTGTTCAGCAGGTCCAGCGTCCTTCCAAACTCTGATTCATTTTCCGATCAAAGAGACCCATCCACATGAAATCCCACGTCAAAGCGGTTGTCATCGGCGGCGGTGTCGTCGGCTGCTCGGTGCTTTATCATCTGGCGCGCGCCGGCTGGACCGACGTCATGCTGATCGAGCGTTCGGAGCTGACGTCGGGTTCGTCCTGGCATGCGGCGGGCGGCTTCCACACGTTGAACGGCGATCCGAACGTCGCCAAGCTGCAGGCCTATACGGTGCAGCTCTACAAGGAGCTGGAGGAGCTTTCCGGCCAGTCCTGCTCGCTGCACCTGACCGGCGGCGTGATGATGGCCGATACGCCCGAGCGCATGGATTTTCTCCGCCTGGCGCACGCCAAGGGCCGCTATCTCGGCATGGACACGGAGCTGATCACGCCGTCCGAGGCCAAGGCGATGTTCCCGCTGATGGACGAGACGAATTTCGTCGGCGCCATGTGGGACCCGGTCGAGGGCCATCTCGATCCGTCCGGCACGACGCATGCCTATGCCAAGGCGGCGCGGAAACTCGGCGCCGAGATCGTGCTGCGTAACCGCGTCGTCGAGCTGACGCAGGAAGTCGACGGCACCTGGAACGTCGTCACCGAGCAGGGCACGGTGAAGGCCGAGCACGTCGTGAACTGCGGCGGGCTGTGGGCGCGCGAGGTCGGCCGCATGGTCGGCGTCGAGCTGCCGTTGCTTGCCATGGAGCACATGTACCTCTTGACCGAGCCGATGCCGGAGGTCGAGGAGTTCAACGCGCGCACGGGCCGCGAGATGGTCGGCGTGCTCGACTTCAAGGGCGAGATCTACACCCGCCAGGAGCGCAACGGCGTGCTGCTCGGCACCTATGAGAAGGCCTGCAAGCCGTGGTCGCCCGTCAACACGCCGTGGGACTTCGGCCACGAGCTGCTGCAGCCCGACATCGACCGCATCGCGCCCTCGCTGGAGATCGGCTTCAAGCATTTCCCGGGCATCGAGAAGGCCGGCATCAAGCAGGTCATCAACGGCCCCTTCACCTTCGCGCCCGACGGCAACCCGCTGGTCGGCCCGGTGCAGGGTCTGACCAACTTCTGGTGCGCCTGCGCGGTCATGGCGGGCTTCAGCCAGGGCGGCGGCGTCGGGCTGGCGCTGTCGAACTGGATGGTGTCAGGCGATCCCGGCTTCGACGTCTGGGGCATGGACGTCGCGCGCTGGGGCGAATGGGCGAGCTTGCGCTACACCAACGCCAAGGTGCGCGAGAACTATTCGCGCCGCTTCTCGATCCGCTTCCCCAACGAGGAACTGCCGGCGGCCCGGCCGGCGCAGACGACGCCGCTCTATGACACGATGGTCGCGCAGAATGCCGTGATGGGCGATTCATGGGGGCTGGAGACGCCGCTCTGGTTCGCGCCCGAGGGCGTCGAGCCCAAGGACAGGGTGTCGTTCCACCGCTCCAACGATTTCGAGCACGTCGGCAACGAGGTGCGCGCGACCCGCGAACGCGTCGGCGTCACCGAGATCGCCAATTTCGCGAAATATGAAGTCAACGGAACGGGTTCCGAGGATTTCCTGAATCGGCTGATGACCAACCGCATGCCGAAGATCGGCCGCATCGTGCTGACCCCGATGCTGAACGAGTTCGGCAAGCTGATCGGCGACTTTACCATCGCCCATGCAGGCGAAGAGCGCTTCATGATCTGGGGCTCTTCCGCGGCGCAGAAATATCACATGCGCTGGTTCGAGAAGCACCTGCCGAAGGATGGCAGCGTGCGCATCCATCGCTTCGACCAGACGCTGGTCGGGCTTTCGATCGCCGGGCCGAAGGCACAGGCGCTGCTGCAGAAGCTGGTCGACGAGGACGTTTCGACCAAGGCGTTCAAATTCATGGATTTCCGCGAGATGGCGGTCGGCGGCGCGCCGTGTATCGTCAACCGCATCACCTATACGGGCGACCTCGGCTACGAGATCTGGATGCAGCCGGCCTACCAGCGGCTGGTGTATCACGCGATCAAGGATGCCGGAGAAGAGTTCGGCATCGTCGACTTCGGCATGCGCGCGCTGCTGTCGATGCGTCTGGAGAAGAACTTCCCGACATGGTTCCGCGAGCTCAGGCCGATCTATGGCCCGTTCGAGGGCGCCATGGACCGCTTCATCCGGCTGGAGAAGAACGACTTCATCGGACGCGAGGCGGCGGCGAAGGAGAAGGGGGAAGGGTGCAAGCTGCGCCGCGTCTCGCTGATCGTCGATGCGGCGGACGCCGACGTCATGGGCGACGAGCCGATCTGGGCGAAGGTCTCGCAGGATTACGGCACGGTCGAGAAGCCGCATGGCTACGGCGCGCCGCGCTTCGACGCGGCGGGCAAGGAGGCGCGTGGTTCGACCGCGGCGACCGGCGCGTCGGCGGTGCGCGGCATCATCCACGGTGAGTGGCGCGTCGTCGGCTGGGTGACCTCGGGCGGCTATGCGCATTACGTCGAGAAGTCGATGGCGCAGGGCTATGTGCCGGCAGCGCTCGCCGAGAACGAGAGCGAGGGACTGTTCGAGATCGAGATCCTCGGCCACCGCCGCCCGGCCCGCATCAACGTCGCGCCGCCCTTCGATCCGGCGGGCGAGAAGATGCGGGGGTAAGTCATTGGGGCATTAACCGCTGTCTGCGCGGCTGTTGTGTAACCTAGCACCGGCTTAGAAGGCCGGTGGTCGCGATCAGTGCTTGTTGCGCGTGTGCAGATGCTCGTTGTTGAGCAGCACGTATGCGACGATTGTTGCGACGGCGAGCGCGCCAAAGACGCCGAGAACGGGCAGGAAGATCTGTTCGAACATGACGGGCTCCATGTCCCTCTCCGTCAGCAGAACGCGGCTTCCCGGTCGAAGTTGCGGCGGTCGCGACGACGTGATCGCCCGTGATCAGCCGAGAGCGGCGCGCAGCCTGGCGACGGTGTCGGCCGGCGTGTGGCGCGAGGTGATGTAGGGCAGGCCCTTGCGCAACGCCGTCCAGCCGACGGCCACGACCTCCGCCGCGCGCGGCTCGTGGCGCTGGGCAAGCTGCCAGCTGCGGCAATCGACGGCGCAGATATCCGCCCTGCCCTCCGCGACGGCGACAATCGAGGCGCGGTGGCCCGCGGTCTCGATGCGCCCGGCGAAGATTGCGAAGGTTTCGCCGGCGGCTTCGAGGTCGCGGGTGAGCGCGATGATGCCGGACATGGAATCGGTGCTGTTGTAGGCGAAGCGCTTGCCGCGGATGAGGTCGAGAGGGAGGACGGCGCGGCCGTCGTGGGGCGCCTCGACGGAAGCCGGGGCCTTATCCTGCGCCACCCCCACCCCGGCGCGGCGCGCCGACCCTCCCCGCAAGGGGAAGGGTGAAGAGCGCATCAGGATCGCGCTGGAATAGAACTCGTCTCGCCCGCCCTCGAAGCCGTCATAGCTCGGCTGGCCGATGACGGCGACGTGGCTTTCCAGCCCCTCCCCCAGCGGACCCCAGCATGTCTGCGCGAAGAGGAGGTCGGGATGCTTCCAGAGCGTGGGCAAGTCGAGCTCATCGGGCGGCAGGGTCGCCGGGTCGGGCGCGATGAGCCGACCCTCGCCGTCGCGTATGCCGCCCGGCACGGCCGGCAGGTCGCGATTGCGGCGCACGGTCTTCTCCGGCGCGTCGATGCCGGCGGCCGTGAGACGCGCCCGCAGTGCGGCCCATTCCGCGTCGGTGTCGGCGCGGGATTCAGGCCAGTCGTACATGGAAAGGGCGGCGATGACGCTTTTCAGTCTGGCACCTCTGACAAGTCGGCGTAGCAGCCCTCCATATCGTATTCGTCGAATACGAACTCTGCGAGAGCAAAGGGTGGGCCCTCAAACCAGCCGGCTGCGTCCGCCTCCTGCTCGGTAAGCGTTCCGATGTTCAGTTCGACCGGGGCGAGTCGGATCGCGGCGATCGTACGAGTGCCTACGTCTGTGCATCGCCACTTTGCGGCTGTCGTGAAGAAGATTGTACCGATCTGGAATTCATCATGCTGCATGTATGTGCGTTGCATCCAAGAACCTGAGATGCCGGCAGCCGGCACCCGAAAGACATCCTCTATCTCTTGATGTCAGGTCAAGGGAACGCAAGCCTGGGGCCGGCGCTATTCCTTCGGCGGCTCGGCCGGCACCGGCACGGTGCCGAGGCCGGCGACGTTCTTCGCCCGGACACGCGGGCGGAACGCACGGCCGGGTTCCGGCGCGCGGCGAAGCGCCGGGTGCGCCACCGGCTCCTTCGCCTTGAAGGCGTATTCCCTGAGCAGCGCGAAATAGCCCGGGAAGACGTAGCCGTTGTTCATGGCGATCCACTGCTCGCGCCGCTCGCGGAACAGGCCGGGCAGCCCGTACCAGGCGACGTTCGGGCTCTTGTGGTGGACGAGGTGCAGGTTGTTGTTGAGGAAGAGGAACGACAGCGGCGAGCGCTCGATGATGATGGTGCGCCCGTCCGGCCGCTCCGACCATTGATGTTCGGCGAAGGTGCGCACCGAGATGATCGACTGGCCGAGCCAGACCGGCACGAGGATATAGAGCCAGAGCGGAATGCCGAAGCCGAACTGCACCAGCGGCAGCACGATGGCGAGGCCGACGGCGTGCAAGAGCCATGCCTTGCGTATCGCCTTGTCGCCTGCCGCGACCAGTTGGGCCTCGACGGCGAGGAAGCCCGCGGTCGCCAGGGGCGGACCGATGACGAAGCGGCCGATCATCGTGTTGTTGATCTTGAGCACCGCCTGCAGCCAGGCCGGTAGCTCGCTGTAGTGCCAGAGCGCCTTGTAGTAGCTCTCGGGATCGTCGAACGGATCGGTCAGGCGCTCGTCGGCGTGATGGCGCAGGTGCAGCATCTTGAAGCGCCGGAAGGGATAGACGACGCCGATGGGAAGGCCGACCGAGAGCTCGTTCAGCCAGCCCTTGCGGGTCGGATGGCCGTGCGAAGCCTCATGCATCAGCGACGACTGCATGGCCAGCGTCACGCCGAGCACGATCAGCGCCGATATTGGATAGGAAGGCCAGAGAAAGACCGCTGCCCCCGCCCAGGCAGCGTAACAAGCCATGATGAGAAAGACCGTCGGCCACTCGATGGCCTGGATTTTCTCGCGATTGCCCCGTTTCTTGTTCGACATGCCCTCGACCACTGCCCCCAGTCGCCGGAATCGTGCGATTCCTGACAGCATTGTGTCAGCAGGGCTGGCCTTCCTCAACGCGACAACGCGCACAAAAGGTAGATATCGCGCACCAGAAGCCGCAGCTATTGCATATTGTAAACAAATGCGGGATTCTCGTTCCGCATAAGCGCCGGCTCTCCCAGCGTAAGGGAAATCGAATCCGGATCGGAGCCACGATGGACAAACGCCTTCTCTCCGACGTCTTTCGCGACCGGTTGAAGCTGCTGCTGCAGCGCTCCGACCGGAACCAGTCGGAATTCGCCGCGGCCGTGGGTATCGACCGCTCGGCGCTGTCGCAGCTGCTTTCGGGCGCCTCGACGCGCCTGCCCCGCGCCGAAACGCTGCTGAACATCGCGGCCGAGAACAAGGTGTCGCTCGACTGGCTGCTGGGGCTGAGCCAGGACGAGGTGCTGACCGGGGAGATCAGGGAGAGCCTGGAGATCGAGGAAGGCGCCAGCGACCGCAACCACACCCTGCTCTCGCGCTGGCATGCCGAGGCGGCCGGCACGAAAATCCGCTACGTGCCGGCGGGCATTCCCGACCTGCTGCGCACGGACGCGCTGATCGAATACGAGGCAGACATCACCAACCGCAGCCGGGAGCGGCAGGCCGACGAGACGCAATACCGGATCGAATACAACCGCAGGCCGGAGACCGACATGGAGGTCTGCATGCCGACCCATACGCTGGACATCTTCGCCCGCGGGCTCGGGGTCTGGAGCGGCTTCCCGGAGGATGAGCGCCGCGCGCAGCTCCGCCACATGGCCGGGCTGCTCGACGACCTCTACCCGACCTTCCGCCTGTTCCTCTACGACGGGCGGCTGCGCTATTCGGTGCCCTACACGATCTTCGGTCCGCTCCGGGCGGCGATCTATGTGGGCGACGTATATCTCGTGCTGAACGCCACCGAACCGATCCGCACGCTCACCAGGCACTTCGACAACCTGATCCGCGCGGCCGACGTCAACGCGCATGAAGCGGCGGCGCATGCGCGCAGGCTGGCGGAGGCGGATTTCGGCGCACCGCCGGCCGCCGTCGGTTGACCGCACATAAAGACTTCTTTATATCCTTATCTCGAACTTGTTGCAGCGAAGGCCATCGCCATGACCAACCCCATTGACGCGCTCCTTGCCGA
>Ga0233385_1001140_pt1 | contig 11352 bp, 10 predicted proteins | sample ElkDunMinimDraft_16_FD_191543 | JGI IMG/M metagenome (GOLD analysis project Ga0233385, IMG submission 191543) | Fecal eukaryotic communites from dung pellets of Tule Elk in California, USA - Elk Dung G36 | ecosystem: Host-associated > Mammals > Digestive system > Large intestine > Fecal | place... | reverse complement strand
AGGTGTCGGGCACCTATGAGGGCGATACGCCGGACCGGCAGCGCCGCGTCGCGGCGGGTGTCAGGCGCGGCACCGCGAAGCTCGACGGCGCCGGCCGCGACTGGGCCGGCAACGCCGGCAGCGTCGGCGTGTTCGACGCCAAGGCCGATGCGATCGCCGCGCTCGAAGCGGTCGGCGCGCCGGTCGAACGGCTGCAAATCGAGGCCGGCGGTCCGGCCTGGTATCATCCGGGACGGTCCGGCGTGATCAAGCTCGGGCCGAAGACGGTGCTCGGGCATTTCGGCGAGTTCCACCCGAAGACGCTTGAGACGCTCGACGTCTCGGGTCCGCTCGCGGGCTTCGAGGTTTTCGTCGATGCGGTGCCGGAGCCGAAGGCCAAGCCGACGCGCACGAAGCCAAAGCTCGAACTGTCGGCCTTCCAGCGCGTGACGCGCGATTTCGCCTTCGTCGTCGACAGGACGGTCGAGGCCGGCGCGCTGACCAAGGCGGCGCTGGCGGCCGACAGGAAGCTGATATCGGGCGTCACGGTCTTCGACATTTTCGAAGGCGCCTCGATCGGCCCGGACAAGAAGTCGGTCGCCATCGAGGTGTCGATCCAGCCGGTCGAGAAGACGCTGACCGACGAGGATTTCGAGGCGCTCGCCGGCAGGATCGTCGAGAACGTCAGGAAACAGACGGGCGGCGTGCTGCGCGGCTGAGGCCGCGTCAGGGCAGGAGGGCGCGCCACGCCGCGAGGCGGGCGCGGGCGTCGAGCAGGCGGCCGACGCGCTCGGGCGCCGCGAGTTCGGCGCTTGCAGCGCGAAAGTCTTCGAGCCGCGCGCGGTCGCGGATGTCGGCCCAGTCGTCGACCAGCAGCACCGGCAGCCCCTCGTAGAGCGGGTCGAGCGCCGAGCGCCTGGCGACGACCATCGAGCCGAGATAGAGCGCCTCCCAGGTGCGGTGACAGTCGAGCCCGTTGCCGGGCGCACTGAGCACGAAGGGGTGCGAGGCATAGCGCCGCCAGATCGTGCGCTGCGGCAGCCGGCGCGTCGCCATCACGACGTGGTCGCAGCCGGCGAGCGCGTCGACCGCCCTTGCGCGCTCGGGCGACAGCGCCAGGCCGACGTCGCAGAACACCGATAGCGGCTGTGCGGCGGCCGCGACCCGTTCCGCGGCGATGCAGCGCAGCGCCTCGGCCAACCGCATCGGGCTGTCGAACGGGCGCGGCGTGTGCAGGTCGAGGCCGATCGGCAGCGGCGCGATGCGCCCGTCGCCGCCGCCGTCGTGGTTCTGTGTCAGCCAGGCGACGAGCAGCGGCGAGGCGAGCAGGCGGGCGACCGTATCCGCGGGAAGTTCCCCCGGCACCGAGATATCGCCGTCACCGCTGACGAGCACGAAGGGTTCCGCGATTCGCGGCAGCGCCTCGGCGACGAAGCTGTCGAGGTCGCAGGGATCGCCAAGCCGCGCTCCGCTGCCGAGCCTTACCCACACCAGCCCCGCCGCGCCGGCATAGGCATCGCCGATCACGCCGGGTGGCTGCACCGCCTCCGTATGTGCAAGGTAGTAGCCTGGCGGGCCGAATACGTCGCACAGGCGCGCCAGGCCCTTCGACCACAGCAGATCGTGCGTCCCGGCGTCATCGCCGGGATCGAATGTCGCCCTGGCGACTGCGGCGCGCAGGCGCTTGAGAAGTCGGCGTGCCCCCAACCGGAAGTCCCTTCATGCGACTCCCCACGGCCGCGGCGCGCCGACCATAGGGCGGCCGGCGCCGGCGGGCCATGGCGACGGCACATTTCTTTTGCGGCGGAGGCCGCGCGGGCATCGTCCCTTGGTCGCAGAAGCGCTGAAAAGAGCCGGAGCCGCCTAGACAGCGGGAAGAACATCTGTACTACCTATGCGTGTAAAGCTGAGGGGCTTGGGGGAAATGCAGATGAACTTCGGTTGGACGGCCGCGGTCTGCGCGGCGTTGGTGCTTTCGTTCGCAGTTCCCGCCTCCGTGGAGGCGGCGTCGCTTGCCGGGCAGGTCGGCGAGAAGAGACGCGGTCAGATCCTTCCTGGTTCCGCGACCGGCTCATGCGGCGCGGCGTGGAAGGCCTATGTCGCGGCATCCGGACATTCGGCCTATGCGTCCACCCGCTATGTGGGTCCTTATGTCAGGAACGGCAGCGAGGCGATCTATTGCGGGATCGACCGCAATGCCTCTTCGAAAGGAGCGGCGGAGCAACGCGCCATCGCGAACTGCAACGCCGCCAAGAAGAAGTACAAGATGCGTTCGACCGGACCTTGCGAGATTGTCGCTTCGAAATAGACGGCAAAGACAGAACTGCGGATAGGAACCGTCCATGGACCCAGTGTCCAAGCCGGCCGTCGTGCTTTGTGCAATCTTGTTGGCTTTGACCACGCCGGCCTTTGCTGAATCGCTTGCCGGCACGGTTGGCGAAAAAAGGCGCGCAATGGCTCTCCCTCCAGGAGCGAGAGGGCACTGCGTCAAGGTTTACAAGGACTATATCGCCGCAACCAGTCATTCGGCCTATGCGTCCACGCGCATCGGCGCCGAAGTCATATTCTGTGGCTCGAGCCTCAATTTCGAGTCGAAGGCCTCCGCCGAAGCGGGGGCTTTGAAGCACTGCAACGGCGCCAAGAAAATACAAGATGCGCTCGGTCGGACCTTGCGAGATCGTCGCTTCGAAGTAGAGGCCAGCAGGACTACCGGTTCGTCTGTGCCATGGCGGCGTCGCTGTAGCGCGGGCCGGCGATCTGCTCGGGCGTGACCACGGCGCCGATCGCGGCGAGTTCAGCGGCGCTGAGCACGATGCTCGCGGCTTCGACATTGGCTTCCAGGTTGGCGATCTTGCGCGAGCCGGGGATAGGCACGATGAAGTCGCCCTGGGCGAGCACCCACGCAAGTGCGAGCTGGGCGGCGGTCTTGCCCTTTTCGTCCGCCAGCTTCTCCAGCCTGGCGACCACGGCCAGGTTGCGCTGGATGTTCTCCTCCTCGAAACGGGGGAGGCCGCGGCGGAAATCATCCACGCCGAGCTGGCCGGCCGACTTGATGGCGCCGGCGAGGAAGCCGCGGCCAAGCGGGCTGAACGGCACGAAGCCGATGCCGAGCTCGCGGCAGACATCGAGGACGCCGTTTTCCGGATCGCGCGTCCACAGCGAATATTCGCTCTGTACGGCGGCGATCGGATGCACCGCATGCGCGCGGCGGATGGTGGCGACGCCGGCCTCCGACAGGCCGAGCGCACGCACCTTGCCCTCGCGCACGAGCTCGGCCATGGCGCCCACCGTGTCCTCGATCGGCACGTCGGGATCGACGCGGTGCTGGTAGAAGAGATCGATTGTCTCGAGGCCGAGCCGTCGCAGCGACTCCTCGGCGACTTGCCTGACATGCTCGGGGCGGCTGTTCAGGCCCGGCTGCTGTTTCGGCCCGTCGATCGTCTCGACCACGTTAAAGCCGAACTTCGTGGCGATCTTCACCTTGTCGCGCACGGGCTTCAGCGCCTTGCCGACCAGCACCTCGTTGGTGAAGGGACCATAGACCTCCGCCGTGTCGAACAGCGTGACGCCGAGCTCGACGGCGCGGTGCAGCGTGCGGATCGCGTCCGCCTCGTCCTGGCCGCCATAGCCGTGCGACATGCCCATGCAGCCGAGGCCGACGGGAAAGACGCTGAGTTCTGCGCCGAGCTTCCTGTGTTTCATCCGGGGTCTCCTTCACGTTGCAATCTAGTCCGGCGGACCGCCCGCGCACAGGTCCACCGCCTGGGCCAGCGCGGGTTGGCACGGCGAGGCTTTTCAGGCAATGCTTCGCGCCGGCCTGAAAGAGCCTGTCCATGACGAGGAGGGAAGAATGTTCCGCTGGGGTATTTTGTCGACGGCCAAGATCGGGCGCGAGCAGCTGATACCAGCGATTGTCGATGCGGAGAACGGCGTGCTTGCCGGCATCGCCAGCCGCGACCTGAAGAAGGCGAAGGCGCTTGCCGAGCGTTTCGGCGCGCAGCATGCGTTCGGCTCCTACGAGGACATGCTGGCCTCCGACAAGATCGACGGCGTCTATATCCCGCTGCCGACCTCGCAGCATGTCGAATGGGCGGAGAAGGCGGCGAGCGCGGGCAAGCATGTGCTGGTCGAAAAACCGCTGGCGCTCGACGCCAAGGACATCGCCAGGCTGATCAAGATCCGCGACAAGAAGAAGGTACTGGTCTCCGAGGCCTTCATGGTCACCTACCACCCGCAGTGGATCAAGGTGCGCGACCTCGTGCAGTCGGGCGCGATCGGCACGCTGCGCTACGTGCAGGGCGCCTTCACCTATTACAACGTCGATCCCAAGAACATGCGTAACATCCTGTCGCTCGGCGGCGGCGCGTTGCCCGACATCGGCGTCTATCCGACGGTGTCGACGCGTTTCGTCACCGGCAAGGAGCCGAAGCGCGTGCAGGCGACGATCGAGCGCGACAAGAAGTTCAAGACGGACGTCTATTCCTCGATCCGCGCCGATTTCGGCGACTTCGAGCTGTCCTTCTACCTGTCGACCCAGCTCGCCAACCGCCAGCTCATGGTGTTCCACGGCGACGAGGGCTTCATCGAGGTGCACGCTCCCTTCAACGCCGGGCTCTACGACCACCACCGCGTCTCGCTGCACAACCGCAACCACACCGAGGAGACGCTGTTCCGCTTCCCGGGCGCGTCGCAGTACCGGCTGCAGGTCGAGGCGTTCGCCCGCGCCGCGAAGGGCTCCGGCGAACCGGTCTTCACGCTCGAGAACTCGGTGAAGAACCAGAAGGTGATCGACGCGATCTTCCGCGCCGGGACAAGCGGCGGCTGGGAGAAGGTGTAGGGCATCGGACCGCAGCCGGATTGCAATTGGCTGAAACGGGATGCGGCCGTGGCGGCATCCGGCTGAAACATCGACGCTCCATCGTCTCCCTCCTGGGATGCGGCATTGCCCGCATCCTCGGGGGAGGCGCAAATGGACCAGCACGCGATAAGTTTTCGCCCCGCCACGCAACAGGACCAGCAGGCGATCCGGGCCCTGGTGCAAGGCGAACGGCTGAATCCCACCGGCATCCTCTGGCCGACCTTCATGGTCGCCGCCATGGCGGACCGGATCGTCGGGGCGGTGCAGATCAGGAAACATTCCGACGGCTCGCGCGAGCTCGGCTCGCTGGTGGTGGCCAGGGATCAGCGCGGACACGGCGTGGCCTCGCGGATGATCGAGCGGCTGCTTGACGGCGAGCCAGAGCCGATCTGGATGATCACCAGCGAGTCCCTCGCCGGTGTGTTTGCCCGCTGGGGCTTCGAGCGGATCGAGCCGGCCGCCGCGCCGGTCAAGGTGCGGTTCAACTACAGGATGGGCCGCCTCGCGCGCATCATATCGTTCCTCCGGCGCCAGCCGATGCGTCAGCTGATCATCCTGGAACGGCTTCCCATCGACAGACGGGCGAGCATCCGGGCCGGCGTCAATGCGGAGCCTCGGCCGGCGCCACGCCAGCCGACGGCGCCAATCCCGGCCATTTGAATGAGCCGCCTCCGGCACGCCGACGGTCTGACGGCCGGCCTGCGCGTGTCCTGGGTGCGGAGCCCTGTAACCTCTTACAATACGGATATGAAAACATATAACACATAATATAATCGGAGATGACTCCATGGTTGAGGATGTGGTTCGCGCCCTCGGATTCCTGACGCTGGGGGCGCGCATGAAGCGACTGGGCGAGTGGCTGCAAGCCGACACGCAGCGGATCATGGATGAACTCGGGGCGCCGCTGCAGGCCAGCCAGTATCCTTTCATGGCGGCCCTCGACAGACTGGGTCCGCTCACCGTCGGCGAGCTCGCCGACGCAATCGGCATCACCCAGCCGGGCGCGACACGCACCGTCGGCCAGCTGGTCGAGCTCGGCATGCTGGAGAGCGCGCCGGCGCAAGACGACCAGCGCCGGCGCATCGTCTCCCTCACCGAGGATGGAAAGCGACTCGTGGCGGCCGCCAAACGGGACGTGTGGCCTCGCATCAGGGAGGCGGTCGCCGACCTCTGCGCCGACCTCGACGGCCCGCTGCTCGAGCAACTGGCGGCGATCGAGGACGGGCTTGCCGCCGCGCCGCTGGACGCCCGCGTCAGGGTGGACTGATGAGCCGGGGTCTCGACCGGCCGATCTGGAGCGCGCTGAACGGCAGGCACGCGGCGCTCGCCGAGGGCAACGGTTCGGCAAAACGCTACCATCCGTCCATCCATCCCTTCGCCTGCGCCCGCGACGACAGTCCGGAGAGCCTGCGGGCGATGACCGCGATTGCCGCACCCGGCGAGAGGCTGGTCTTCCTGCAGGCGGATGAGTTCGTGCTGCCGTCGGGCTTCACCACCACCCTGACGGCATTCGGGGTGCAGATGGTCGCCGACCGGCACATGGCCGAGATCGAGGATGCGCGCATCGAGAAGCTCGGCGAGGAAGACGCCGCCGAGATGCTGGACCTGGCGACGCTGACGAGGCCTGGTCCCTTCACCATGAAGGCGCAGGCGCTCGGCGATTTCTGGGGCGTCAGGCAGGACGGCAGGCTGATCGCCATGGCGGGCGAGCGGCTGAAGCAGGACGGGCTGAGCGAGGTCAGCGGCGTCTGCACGCATCCCGATTATCGCAGCCGGGGGCTCGGCAGGCTGCTGACCGTGTACGTGGCCGGAAAAATCTTCGCCAGGGGCGAGCAGGCTTTCCTGCATACCTACGCTAGCAACGCGGCGGCGATCGGCCTCTACGAATCGATCGGGTTCAAGCTGAGAACCCGCATGAACTTCGCGATGATCGAGCGGCAGGCGTAGCTCGCCCACAGCGAAGACCTGGAATCGCCCTGCGGCTGCAGACGTCCCTCCCTTCTAGGTCGGCCAATGCCACCTGGCCGGACCGCGCCGCGGGGACGGCATAGGTCGAATTGCCACCTAGACTTCCGGTTCCCGAGCTATCAATCTGGTCACCCGATCGAGGGGGCTCGTGTCACGCGGGCATTGGAAGGAGAAGCAGGTCCTCCGGTAGCGCGCCGGAGGGGCGCGACGGCATCAGAGGCCAATGACACTGAAGAAACTGATCTGGCCGATGATCGGAGCCGTCGCCATCGTCTTCTCCGGCTGGCTCCTCTATCATGAACTGCGCGGCCTTTCGCTCGCCGATCTCAGCGACAGCCTGGCGGCGATCCCGGCGAGGGGCTGGATGCTTTCCGGGCTGTGCACGATTGCGGCCTATGCGGCCCTTGCCGGCTACGACCGCATCGCGCTCATCCATCTCGAGCGTAAGGTGCCGCTGCTCTTCGTCACCGTCTGCGCGTTCACGACCTATGCGCTGTCGCACACGATCGGCGCTTCGGTCTTCTCGGGCGCCGTTGTCAGATATCGGGCCTATTCCTCGCGCGGGCTGACACCGAAAGAGATCGGCGTACTCGTCGCCTTCTGCTCCTTCACCTTCGTCCTCGGCGTGGTGCTGCTTACCGGGCTCGTGCTGGTCATAGATCCGGACATCACGGAACGGATGGGCGACTTGCTGCCCGAAGGCGTGTCGATGACGACCGGCTATGTTCTCCTGGCGCTGGTCGGATTTTACGTCGCCGGAAGCTGGCTCGGGCTGAAGCCGCTCACCATCGGGTCGTTCCGCCTGCAATATCCGCGCCTTTCGGTCGTGGGACGCCAGCTGATCGTCGGCCCGCTCGAGCTGCTCGCGGCCGCCGGCATCGTCTACTTCGCGCTGCCGGAAGCCGGAAATCCCGGTTACATCGTCGTGCTCGGCATCTTCCTGATATCCTTCTCCGTCGCGCTTCTTTCGCACGCGCCGGGCGGGGTCGGCGTGCTGGAACTGGTGTTCATCGCAGCACTGCCGGAGATGGACCCCGCGGACGTACTCGCCGCATTGCTGGTGTTCAGGCTCCTCTACCTGATCATCCCGTTCCTGATCGCCATCGTCATCCTCTTGCTGTTCGAGCGCTCGCAGCTTTCGCAGCCCGATCTCGAGGGACGGCAGGAGAAGAGCTAGCCGGATCAAGGACTTCTGCGGCAAACGGTAGCGCGCGGGTTTGACATGGATCAAACCTGGCGGCTGCCTGCGCACTAGCGTGCCGCCCGTACTGGAAGCCTAGGAATCAATTGGCATGAAACTGACGATGAAAGCACTGGCAGCGGGTGTTGCGTTCGCAACGCTGCAAATTTCCACGGCGGGGGTGACGATCGCAAGCGCGGCCGACCTTGTGGAGCGCATGGCGGACGAGCCTGCACCGGCGCCCGTGACCTCACCCAGCCCCTGGCAGGTGCGCGTGCGCGCTCTCGGCGTGATCACCGAGGACCACGGTCATGTCGACACGATCCCGGGATCCGACCTCGGCTACAGCGACACGGTCGTTCCGGAACTCGATATCTCCTACTACTTCACCGACAACATCGCCGCCGAGCTCATCCTCGGCACGACCTATGCGAACATCTCGGGCGCCGGCTCGATCTCGGACCTCGGCACCGTCGGCAAGGTCTGGGTGCTGCCGCCGACGCTTACGCTGCAGTACCACTTCACCAAGCTGGGAGCGTTCAAGCCCTATGTCGGCGCGGGCGTGAACTACACGATCTTCTACAACCAGGATGCCAAGGGGCCGTTCACCGACATCGACGTCGACAACACGTTCGGCATCGCCTTGCAGGCCGGCGTCGACTACATGCTGGACCAGCACTGGGGCCTCAACTTCGACGTGAAGAAGCTGTTCCTCGAGCCTGAATGGAGCGCCAACGGCGGCTCGCTGTCGGGCAAGGCGGAACTCAATCCATGGCTGATCGGCACCGGCGTGACCTATCGCTTCTGAGCCTCCGGGCGTCGGCAAGAAGACCCGGTGCGCCCGAGCGCGCGCCGGGTCTTTTGCTGCCCGGAGTTTCGTCCCGGTCCGGCGACAGAACGCCAATCAGCCGACTTGCGCTGCAAAGGGCCTCTTCTTATATACGCCGCAACCGCGCGAACCGGCTGAAAGCGCCGTGTCGGCGTGGAATTTCCAATGAACAGGGGTCGTCCCCGGAACGCCGCATTGGGTCCTGACGGCCTGCTTGAAGGAGAGAACAAGAGAAATGGCAAAAGTAATCGGCATCGACCTCGGAACCACCAATTCCTGCGTCGCCGTGATGGACGGCAAGGACGCCAAGGTCATCGAGAATGCGGAGGGCGCGCGCACGACCCCTTCCATCGTGGCCTTCACCGGCGACGGCGAACGCCTGGTCGGCCAGCCGGCGAAGCGCCAGGCGGTCACCAACCCCGAAAACACCGTCTTTGCGGTCAAGCGCCTGATCGGCCGCCGCTATGACGATCCGGTCACCGAGAAGGACAAGAAGCTCGTCCCCTACAAGATCGTGAACGGCGACAATGGCGACGCCTGGGTCGAGGCCGGCGGCAAGAAGCAGTCGCCCAGCCAGATCTCGGCGATGATCCTGCAGAAGATGAAGGAGACGGCGGAAGCCTATCTCGGCGAGAAGGTCGAGAAGGCGGTCATCACCGTCCCGGCCTATTTCAACGACGCCCAGCGCCAGGCCACCAAGGACGCCGGCAAGATCGCCGGCCTGGAAGTGCTGCGCATCATCAACGAACCCACTGCCGCTGCATTGGCCTATGGCCTCGACAAGAAGGAAGGCAAGACGATCGCCGTCTATGACCTTGGCGGCGGCACCTTCGATATCTCGGTTCTCGAGATCGGCGACGGCGTGTTCGAGGTGAAGTCGACCAACGGCGACACCTTCCTCGGCGGCGAGGACTTCGACATGCGCCTGGTCGAGTACCTGGCGGCCGAGTTCAAGAAGGAACAGGGCATCGACCTGAAGAACGACAAGCTCGCGCTGCAGCGGCTGAAGGAAGCCGCCGAGAAGGCGAAGATCGAGCTGTCTTCCGCGTCGCAGACCGAGATCAACCTGCCCTTCATCACCGCCGACCAGACCGGTCCGAAGCACCTGACGATGAAGCTGACGCGCGCCAAGTTCGAGCAGCTCGTCGACGATCTCGTGCAGCGCACGGTCGAGCCCTGCAAGGCCGCGCTGAAGGATGCGGGCCTCAAGGCCGGCGAGATCGACGAGGTTGTCCTGGTTGGCGGCATGACCCGCATGCCGCGCGTCCAGGAAGTCGTGAAGCAGTTCTTCGGCAAGGAGCCGCACAAGGGCGTCAACCCTGACGAGGTCGTGGCGCTCGGCGCCGCCATCCAGGCCGGCGTGCTGCAGGGCGACGTCAAGGACGTGCTGCTGCTCGACGTGACGCCGCTGTCGCTCGGCATCGAGACGCTGGGCGGCGTGTTCACGCGCCTCATCGAGCGCAACACCACCATCCCGACCAAGAAGAGCCAGGTCTTCTCGACCGCCGAGGATAGTCAGTCGGCGGTGACGATCCGGGTCTTCCAGGGCGAGCGCGAGATGGCGGCCGACAACAAGATGCTCGGCCAGTTCGACCTGGTCGGCATTCCGCCCGCACCGCGCGGCGTGCCGCAGATCGAGGTCACCTTCGACATCGACGCCAACGGCATCGTCAACGTGTCGGCCAAGGACAAGGGCACCGGCAAGGAGCACCAGATCCGCATCCAGGCATCTGGCGGCCTTTCCGACGCCGACATCGAGAAGATGGTCAAGGACGCGGAAGCCAACGCCGCCGAGGACAAGAAGCGCCGCGAGTTGGTCGAGGCCAAGAACCAGGGCGAAAGCCTGGTCCACTCGACCGACAAGTCGCTGAAGGACTATGGCGACAAGGTCTCCGCCGCCGACAAGACGGCGATCGAGACTGCTCTCGACGCCCTCAAGGCCTCGCTTGCCGGGGACGACGCCGAGGCGATCCAGGCCCGCACGCAGGAGCTGATGCAGGCTTCGATGAAGCTCGGCGAGGCGATGTATGCGGCCAGCCAGAACGAGGCCGGCGCTGCCGACGGCGAGACGGCCGAAGCCGACGCCAAGAAGGACGACGTCATCGACGCCGACTTCAAGGATGTCAGCGAGGACGACAAGAAAAAGAGCGCCTGAGGCGTTCGAGAACGTGGCCCGGCGAGCTTAAGACCGCCGGCCGGCTGCGGAGACAATAGACGACAGGCCATGGCCGGGCTCATGCCCGGCCATGGCGCGTCATGGTGACGATAGGGCTGCTGGCTGATGTCCAAGCGCGACTACTACGAAATCCTCGGCGTGAGCCGAACCGCGACGGAGGTCGAGCTCAAGACGACGTTCCGGAAGCTCGCGATGCAGCACCACCCCGACAAGAACCCGGGGGACAAGGACGCCGAGCTCAAGTTCAAGGAAATCAACGAGGCCTATCAAGTTCTCTCCGACGGCCAGAAGCGCGCGGCCTATGACCGCTTCGGCCACCAGGCCTTCGAGAATGGCGGCGGGGGCGGCGGCAATCCCGACTT
>Ga0233385_1001137_pt1 | contig 11376 bp, 6 predicted proteins | sample ElkDunMinimDraft_16_FD_191543 | JGI IMG/M metagenome (GOLD analysis project Ga0233385, IMG submission 191543) | Fecal eukaryotic communites from dung pellets of Tule Elk in California, USA - Elk Dung G36 | ecosystem: Host-associated > Mammals > Digestive system > Large intestine > Fecal | place... | reverse complement strand
AAGTCGCGCCGTCTGCTGGGCCGCCGCCGGGCCGAGGACGCGGCTCCGCCGGAGGACGGTCGGCTGGACGGGTACGAGGGCGACGAGGCGTTCGAGCGCGCCGCCGTCGTGGCGCGTGAGGAGGAGGAGGCCGCCGCCGCCGCGGCCGCCGCCGACGCGCTCGAGACCCGGCGCATGGCGCCCACCGCGCCCACCGTGCCGATGGCGGCCGTGGAGCCCGACCTGCCCGCGCCGCCGACGAGCGGGGTCCCGCGCGGTGAGCAGCCGATGCTCGAGGGCGACGTCGTCTACATCCTGCCCACCGAGGACGTGCTGGCGAAGGGCGCCCCGCACAAGGTGCGCTCGGCCGCCAACGACCGGGTCGTGGAGTCGCTGACGTCCGTCCTGGAGCAGTTCGAGATCGACGCGCAGGTCACCGGGTTCACCCGGGGGCCGACAGTCACCCGGTACGAGGTCGAGCTCGGGCCCGCCGTCAAGGTGGAGCGCGTCACGGCGCTGAGCAAGAACATCGCCTACGCCGTCGCCAGCGCCGACGTGCGCATCCTGTCGCCGATCCCCGGCAAGTCGGCCATCGGCATCGAGATCCCCAACACGGACCGCGAGACGGTCGCACTGGGCGACGTGCTGCGCTCGTCGGCGGCCAAGCGCACCGAGCACCCGATGGTGATCGGGGTCGGCAAGGACGTCGAGGGCGGCTACGTCGTGGCGAACCTCGCCAAGATGCCGCACCTCCTGGTCGCCGGCGCCACCGGCGCGGGCAAGTCGTCGTTCGTCAACTCGATGATCGTCTCGATCCTCATGCGCTCGACGCCGGACGAGGTCCGGATGATCCTGGTCGACCCCAAGCGGGTCGAGCTCACGTTGTACGAGGGCATCCCGCACCTCATCACCCCGATCATCACCAACCCGAAGAAGGCCGCCGAGGCCCTCGAGTGGGTGGTGCGGGAGATGGAGGCGCGCTACGACGACCTGGCGATGTTCGGGTACAAGCACATCGACGACTTCAACGCCGCCGTGCGGGCCGGCAAGGTCAAGCCGCTGCCCGGGTCCGAGCGCAAGATCGCGACCTACCCGTACCTCCTGGTGATCGTCGACGAGCTCGCCGACCTCATGATGGTCGCTCCGCGCGACGTCGAGGCCTCGATCCAGCGCATCACGCAGCTCGCACGGGCCGCCGGCATCCACCTGGTGCTCGCCACCCAGCGCCCGTCCGTCGACGTCGTCACCGGCCTCATCAAGGCGAACGTCCCCTCGCGTCTCGCGTTCGCCACGAGCTCGCTCACCGACTCCCGCGTCGTGCTGGACCAGCCCGGCGCCGAGAAGCTCATCGGCCAGGGCGACGCCCTGTTCCTGCCGATGGGCGCCGCCAAGCCCATGCGCACCCAGGGCGCGTGGGTCTCGGAGTCCGAGATCCACGCGGTCGTGGAGCACGTCAAGACGCAGCTCAAGCCCGTGTACCGCGAGGACGTCGCCGTCGTCGCGACCAAGAAGCAGGTCGACGAGGACATCGGCGACGACCTCGACCTCCTGCTGCAGGCCGCCGAGCTCGTCGTGACCACCCAGTTCGGCTCGACGTCCATGCTGCAGCGCAAGCTGCGGGTCGGGTTCGCCAAGGCCGGACGCCTGATGGACCTGCTCGAGTCGCGCGAGATCGTCGGCCCGTCCGAGGGCTCGAAGGCGCGCGAGGTGCTGCTGCAGCCGGACGACCTGCCCGCGACGCTGGCGATGCTGCGCGGCGAGAGCGCGCCGGAGCCGGCGCCGCCGGCGGACGAGGAGAGCCCCGGCGGGCACGTCCCCGCCGACGGCGACTGAGCGGCCACGGCGTGGACGCTGGTCTGGTCGGCCCGTACAGCATCGTCACCACGGTCATCGCGGTGGTCGCCGTCGGCGCGCTCGCGACCGTGCTGGTGCTGCTGCGCCGTGAGCGGTCGCAGGCCCGGCGCAACGCCGACCTGGTCCGCGTGGCCCGGCAGCTGCACCGGCGCTACGACGCGCTGCAGCGCGTCACCGCCGAGGGTGTCGTGGTGCAGTCGCGGGACGGGCACGTGCTCGACCTGTCGGAGCGGGCCGCGCAGATCCTCGGCGTCGAGCGGGAGGCCGTCGTCGGGGTGCCGGTCTCGCGTCTCCCGGTCGTCCTGCTGGACGACCGGGGCCTCGCCGTGAACCCCGGTCTGGTGCTGGGCCGGCACGAGGGCGACGCGGACGAGCGCACCACGGTGGTCACGCTGGTGCCACCGGGCCCGGGCAACCGGCCGTCGGTGGTGCAGGTGACGAGCCGCACCGTGCCCGCCGAGGAGGACGGGGAGATCGCCGTGCTCACCACGGTGGTCGACATCACCGCCCGCCACGACGTGGAGGTGGCGCTGTCCCGCAGCGAGACGCAGTTCCGGGTCGCGATGGAGAACGCGCCGATCGGCATGGCCCTCGTGGACCTGGACTGGCGGATCACCGAGGCCAACGTGGCGCTCGCCGAGCTGCTCGGCACCCACGCCGCGGCGCTGCGGGGCTACCGCGTCGACGAGCTCAGCGCGCCCGAGGACCGCGCCGCCCAGCGCATGGAGATGGACAAGCTGCTCGGCGGCGGCCAGCAACGGTTCTCGCTGGAGATGCGGTGCCGGCGCGCCGACGACCAGCTCGTGTGGGTCGTCCTGGACGCGGCGCTCGTGCGCGCCGCCGACAGCAGGCCGGACCACTTCGTCGTCCAGGTCCGCGACGCCACGGAGTCCCGGATGCAGGCCGAGATGCTCACCCACCGGGCCATGCACGACCCGCTGACGGGGCTGGCGAACCGCACGCTGCTGCAGGAGGTGCTGCAGGCGGCACTCGCCCAGCCGGGTGCGGTGGACCGCATCGCGGTGCTCGCGTGCGACCTCGACGGCTTCAAGGACATCAACGACCGGTACGGCCACGCCGCGGGCGACGACATCCTCGTGCACGTCGCCGGGGTGCTGCGCGCCGCGACGTCCGGCAGCGGCACCGTCGCGCGCCTCGGCGGTGACGAGTTCGTCGTGGTGCTGCAGGACGTGCACGCCGCCAAGGCGGTCTTCGAGGTCGCGAACGAGATCCACTCCGGGCTCGCCGAGCCCGTCCGGGTCGGCCGTCGGCGGCTCGGGGTCCGGGCGAGCATCGGCATCGCGCTGGCCGAGCCGCACCTGGTCGAGGCGGGTGCGCCGACGCTGCTGGCGGCGGCCGACGCGGCCCTCTACCGGGCCAAGCAGAGCGGCCGCGGCCGCACCGAGGTCTACGACACCTCCATGGAGATCGCCGCGCCCTCGAACGTGCACCGCGAGCTGGTGGAGGCCATCGAGGCCGGTGAGCTGGTGGTCCACTACCAGCCGATCGTCGACCTGTCCGACGGGCACGTCGTCGGGTACGAGGCGCTGGTGCGGTGGCAGCACCCCCATCGCGGGCTGCTGCTGCCGGGGGCGTTCCTGCCCCAGGTGCAGGAGGCCGGGGTGTCCGTGCTGCTCGGGCAGCTCGTGGCCACGCAGGTCGTGGAGCACCTGGCGGGGACCGCCGACGACGGACGCTGGGTGTCCGTCAACGTGTCCGCCGACCAGCTGGGGGACTCCGAGCTCGCCACGCGGCTGCTGCAGGACCTCTCGCGGCACCGGGTGACGGCGGGCCGGCTCGTCCTGGAGCTCACCGAGTCGTCCCTGGTCGCGTCCGGCACCCGCATCCGCCACGAGCTGACGCAGCTCTCGGCCGCGGGCGTGCCGATCCTGCTCGACGACTTCGGCACGGGCGTCTCGCCCCTGTCCTACCTGCGCGACCTGCCGGTCGCCGGGGTCAAGCTCGACATGTCGTTCACCTCCGGCATCCCGCACGACCCGACGGCCGGCAAGGTGGTGCGCGCGCTGGGTGCGCTGGCCCGCGAGCTCGCGATGGTCACGATCGCCGAGGGCATCGAGAACGAGGAGCAGGCCGACTTCCTGCGCCGCAACGGCTGGCGGTACGGGCAGGGCTGGTTGTACGGCGGCGCGCGCCCGATGCCCTGACGCCGGCTGCGGCGCCCCGCGGCGGGGGCGTGCGCCGCGTGCCGCGGGACGCACCAGCGTGGGTGCGGGAGGAGCAGCGGGGACGTGCGGCCCGGCTCACCGACCACGCGGGACGGCCACCGGTCCGGGTCCCGTGGGTGAGGTCGGTGCGGGTCGCTCGGGTGCCGCGGTGCCCGCGGCGGCACGCACGAGCGCGAGCCGGTCGGCGACCTGGGCGGCCGTGAGGCCCGCCGTGCCGGTCGGCACGTCGACGAGCGCGTGCACCCTGTGCCCGCCGCGGCGGTCCACCGTGACGGGCGTCCACTGCACCCCGACCACGCGCGCGGGCCCGGCAGGTGTGCCGGCGGCCGGGTCGGCCCCCGTCGCGACGACCTGGGCGGTCAGCAGCAGCCCGGACGCCGTGGCGGGCGAGCAGCACGCCTCGTCCTGGTTGGACACGTAGTTGCCGAGGCCGTAGGCGACCCACATCCCGGCGCCACCCGGACCGCCGGCCAGCTGCTCGACCGGCTGGGGCACGTGGGCGTGGTGCCCGATCACGAGGTCGACCGTGCCGGCGTCGGCGAGGCGCTGCGCGACCGCCCGCTGCACGTCGGTCGGTGCCGTGCGGTACTCCGTCCCCCAGTGCAGGCTGACCAGGACGACGTCGGCTCCGGCGGCACGGGCCGCACCGGCTCGCGCGAGGACGTCGTCCGCGTCGAGCAGCTGCACGGACCACGGCTTGTCGGCGTCGACCGGCATGCCGTTCGTGCCGTAGGTCGCCGAGAGGTGCGCGACGGTCACCGTGCGGCCGGCGCGCTCCAGGCGGTAGAGCTGCGGTGCGGTGTCCTCGACCGCCGACCGTGCGGTGCCCGCGTGTCCCAGCCCCGCGGCGTCGAGCGCGTCGAGCGTGGCGACGACGCCCGCCCACCCGCGGTCGACCGCGTGGTTCGAGGCCGTCGAGCAGCCGTCCCAGCCCTGGTCGGCCAGCCCCGCCGCGAGCTCCGCCGGGGCCCCGAAGACGGGGTAGCCCGACGGTGCCGAGCGGCCCGGCGCGACGGGCACCTCCAGGTGGCACAGCGCCAGGTCCGCGCCCTGCACCCACGGGTCGAGCGGATCGAGCAGGCGGCCGAAGTCGTAGCCGTCGCCGGCCCGGGCCGAGCGCAGGACGGGCATGTGCGGCAGGACGTCGCCCGCGGCGACGACGGTGAGCTCCACGTCCGGGTCCGGAGCGGGCCGCGGGGTGGGCGTCGCGGTCGGGCGCGACGCGTGGGTCCCCGCCACCGTCGGGACGGGCGGTGCCGGTGCGGGCCCGGAGGCGAGTGCGCCGGCGGCGCCGGCCGCGCCGACCAGCACCAGCGCGGCCAGGGTGCTCACCACGGCCACGGGGAGCACCCTTGCTCCCGGGTCCCGGGCATGTCGAGGCACGCCCGGACGCTAGCCCGACGGGCCGGCCCACGACACCGCCGGACGTGTGGTGCCGCAGGTGAGGGGCACCCGGTCGGGCGGCCCACCGCCCGGCGCTTAGGCTGTGCGCGTGGTCTCCGACGCTCCCTCCGCCTGGAACCCGGCCAATGTCGTCACCGTGCTGCGCATCGCCGTGGTCCCGTTCTTCGCCGTGGCCCTGCTGGCCGACGGCGGGCACACCGTCGGTGGCCGGTTGCTGGCCACGGGGCTCTTCGTCCTCGCCGCCGCGTCGGACCGCCTCGACGGGTGGCTCGCGCGCCGCTCCGGTCAGGTGACCGACCTCGGCAAGATGCTCGACCCCATCGCGGACAAGCTGCTCATCGGCAGCGCCCTGGTGCTGCTGTCGTGGCTGGGGGACCTGTCGTGGTTCGTCACCGTGGTGGTCCTCGTGCGCGAGCTGGGCATCACCGTCATGCGGTTCTTCCTGCTGCGGTACGTGGTGCTGCCCGCCTCCCGGGGCGGCAAGCTCAAGACCGTGCTGCAGGCCGTGGCCATCTCGCTGTACCTGCTGCCGCTGGACCACCTGCCGGCGGTCGTCGGGGTCCTGGCCGCCGTCGTCATGGCCGTCGCCGTCCTGGTCACCGTGCTGACCGGGCTCGACTACGTCCGGGACGCCGTCCGGATCCGGCGCGCTGCCGGGCTGCCGCCGGCGGCCGGGCTGTGAGCGTCGCGCCGGCCGCCGTCCTCGACGCCGCGGCGCGGCGCGGGTGGTCGCTGGCCGTGGCGGAGTCGCTCACCGGTGGTCTGGTGACGGCCACGCTCGTCGACGTGCCCGGCGCCTCGCGCGTCCTGCGCGGCGGGGTGGTCGCGTACGCCACGGAGCTCAAGGCGAGCGTCCTGGGGGTCGACGCCGCCCTGCTCGCGGCGCGCGGCGCGGTGGACCCCGAGGTGGCGGTCGCGATGGCGACGGGCGTGCGGCAGCGCCTCGCCGCCGACGTGGGGCTCGCGACCACGGGCGTGGCCGGCCCCGACCCGCAGGACGGCCACGCACCGGGCACGGTGCACGTCGCGGTGGTCACCCCCGAGGGCGACCACGTGCGCAGCCTGCACCTGCCCGGCGACCGCCGGGACGTGCGCACCGCGGCCTGCGCGGCGGTCCTGGGCCTCGCCGCGGAGGTGCTGGGCCGCTGAGCCCGGGAGTCACCCGCCATGTCACCCGCATCCGTCGCCGGCTCCGGGAACACCTCGCGGGGACGTCGCGTTGGGTGGGGTATGACCAGCACCCGACCGCCGCTGCGCGGCACAGGCGCACGTGTGGGCGGCGCGCGGTACGGTGGACGTCTCCCGGCTCCTCGGCCGGGAGCGGCAAGTGCGACGGCCCCCCGTGGGGCGGGTCCGTCGGAGGACCGGGGACACGACGTGAGGGGAGGAGCCCAGATGGTCGTCCTGCGACGAGAGATCGGCGACGTCCTGCGGGACGCGCGCCAGCGCCAGGGCCGCACCCTGCGTGAGGTCTCCTCGGCCGCCCGCGTCTCGCTGGGGTACCTCAGCGAGGTCGAACGTGGGCAGAAGGAGGCGTCGTCCGAGCTGCTCAGCAGCATCTGCGACGCGCTCGACGTGCCGCTCTCCCTCGTGCTGCGCGAGGTCAGCGACCGTGTCGCCGTGGCGGAGGGTCTGCTGATCCCCGACACCGTGCCTGCGGACCTGACCGCCTGCGCGGGCGTCGGCGGTACCGACCGTGCGCTCGGCGGCGACGCCGGATGGGCGATGCCGCGTTCGGAGCTCGCACCCGTCGGCTGAGCCGGCACCCGTCCCGCGCGCGTCGCCGAGGCGACGCGCGCGCGGTCGGCATGCCACAGGGGACCCGCAGTCGGCGCTCCTCGGTCAGGGACGACCGCGGACCTGGCAGCCCGGGCACCAGTAGACCTGCCGCTGCGTGGGCTGCTCGCCCACGTCCCCGCGCGCGACGCGCGCACCGCACCGCAGGCACGTGCGACCCTGCCGGCCGTACACGGCCGCCGTCGGCCGGCCCTGCGCGACCGAGGCCCGCAGCAGCGCCCGCGCCGCGCGCAGCACCTCCGCGGCGTCCGTCACCCCCGATGCCGGGGCCCAGGGCCACCACCCCCGCGCGAACAGCGCCTCGGCGGTGAAGATCGTGCCGATGCCGACCGCGACCCGCTGGTCGAGCAGCACCTCCGCGACCGGCCGGGTGCCCTGAGCGGCCCATCGCCGCAGCGCCTCCTCGATCCCCGGCGTGGGCAGGTCGAGCACCGGGGGCCCCGCCCACGGGACGCCCGGCGTGCTGTCGAAGTCGCCGTCGAGGACGTCCGGGCCGAGGTGCGCGAGCAGGGTCCGCTCCGCGCTGGTCGGGACCACGTCGAGCATGCCCAGGTGGTGTCCCACCGCGGTCCAGCGCTCGTCACCCAGGACGGCCCGGACGTCGGGGGAGCGCGCACCCGCGCGTGGCCCGCCCGTGGGGACGATGCGCCAGGTCCCGTCCATGCGCAGGTGCGTGTGCAGGGTGCGGCCGTCGTCGAACCGGGTGAGCAGGTGCTTGCCGTACGGCCGGGTGCCCAGCACGGTGCGGCCGACCAGGTCGACCGTCGCCGCGGTCGGCCAGCGCAGGTCGGCCCGGATCAGCCGACGGCCGGCCAGCGCCCGGTCCAGGTGCGCGGCGGTGCGCCGCAGCACGTCACCCTCGGGCACGACGTCCTCCGGGGTCCCTCACGCGACCTGCAGCCGCAGGCCGCGCGGCGTGGTGACGAACCCCGCCGCCGTGAGGGCGGTGACCGCGGGGGAGCGCAGGACGTCGGCGGACAGGACGGGCGCCCCGTCGATCCGGTCCACGGTCAGCCGACCCGTGCGGCGGTCGCGCGCGGTGACGGCGAGCGCCTGCGCGGCCGCTGCGAGTGGCGGGGGGTCGTCGGTGAACGTCAGCAGGGTGCGCCCGCCGCGCTCGAGGTAGAGCACGAGCGCCCCGTCGACCAGGACGACGAGCGCACCGGCCTTGCGGCCCGGGCGGTGGCCGGTCGCGTCGCGCCCCGGCGGCGCGTCGGGCCAGGCCAGCGCGGCGCCGTACGGGTTGGCAGGATCGGTCGCGGCCAGCACCACGGACCACGGTGCCTCCTGCCGGGACGCGGGGCTCCCCGCACCGGGCGACCAGGTGCCCGGCCCGGCAGGGCCACCCCATGCCGGCGGGGCGACGTCCTGCCACGGGAGCGTCGGCCCCGCGGGTCCGGCGTCGCGGCGGTCGGCCGCCTGCTCACGGGCACGGTCGACGACCTCCGCGTCGGTCCGCAGCCGGTCGACCGCACCGGGCAGGGCGAACTGCGACCCGCCCAGCCGCTCGACGAAGTACCCACGGCGGACCTGGCCCGACTGCTCGAGCGCGGTCAGCACGCGGTACACCGCGGCGAACCGCCCGCCGATGCCCTCGGCGGGCGCGACGGCCCGCGTCAGGACGCCGTGCCGGTCCAGGAGCTGGGCCGCCAGGGCGTGCGCGCGCACCGTCACGTCCGGTTCCCGCGCGGGCAGCAGCGACCACCGCCCGGCGCCCGGCCCGGAGGGCGGTCCGGCCGTACGGGGCACGGTCCCCGTCGGTCCCACACCGAGCCGGCCACCGGCACGCAGACCGAGGCGCGGCCGCACCGGACGCCCGCGCGCAGGGGCGGGGCGGGTGCGGTGCGCGGTGGAGCCCCCGGCCAGCCACGCGCGCAGCGGTCCCAGGCCGTCGTTGGTGACGCGACCCGCCCACACCAGGTCCCACAGGGCGGTCAGGACGCCGGCGGTGTCCGGCGGCGCGTCCTCGTCCGGCCACTCCGCGGCGACGCGCTCGACGATCGCGGCGAGGAACCAGGCTCCGCCGCCCTCGAGCGCCGCGAGCACCGCCCGGTGCACGCGGTCGGCCGCCGGGGCGTCGGGGTCGTCGAGGTCCGGCACCGGGGCGAGGGTGAGGTCCGCGACCGCGGTGGGGTGCAGCGAGACGAGCCCGTCGTGCCCGGCCAGCGGGGCGTGCCCGGCCCAGAGCACCTCACCGGCGGCCGTCAGCTCGTCGAGCATCGCGGGCACGTAGTCGGGCACCCGCGCCGGCAGCACGTGGGTCTCCAGCGCGGACGCCGGCACGGCGAAGCCTGCCAGCTGCTCGACGGCACGGGCCACCGCGTCGACGCCGCGCAGGCCCGAGAGCCGCCGCCCGACGGCCTGCACACCCTGCCACTGCGGCAGGAAGACCCCCAGCGCCTGCGGGTCGACGGGCTCCACCTGCGCGCGCAGCGCCGCGAGCGAGCGCTGCCGCAGCCGGCGCAGCACGTCGGCGTCGCAGAACTCGTCGCCGGTGCCGCCCAGCACGTCGGGCCGCAGCCGGCCCTGCACCAGGACGCCCGACGTCTCGAGCCGCCGCAGCACCTCGGTCACCACGGCGACGCCCAGGCCGAACCGGGACGCGGCCTGGGCGGCGGCGAACGGCCCGCGCGTGCGGGCGTGCCGGCGCAGCAGGTCGGCCAGGGGGTCGGGCAGCACCTCGGTGAAGACCTCCGGCACCCCGACGGGCAGCGCCACGCCGAGGGCGTCGCGCAGCCGTCCCGCGTCCTCGACCGCTGCCCACTGCTCCGCGCGGTCGGCCGGCACCCCCGCGAGGCGGACCCGGATGGCCCGTCGCGCCGCCGCGAGCTCGTCGAGCCACACCGGGACCGCGTCGCGCAGCTCGGGGCGGGTGCGGGCCGCGACCTCGGCCGCCGTGAGCGGACCGTGGCGCCGCAGGACGTCGGCGACCTGCTCCAGGGACCCCGCCTGGCGGTCCGGGGCGGTGCCGGCCAGCTCGGCCTCGGTGCGCTCGACCGCCTCGGGGTCGAGCAGGTCGGCGAGCTGCGACTCGCCGCCGGTACCGAGCAGCTCGGCGAGCAGCGTGGGGTCGAGCGTGAGTGCAGCGGCCCTCCGCTCGGCGAGCGGGGCGTCGCCCTCGTAGAGGAACTGGGCGGTGTAGCCGAACAGCAGCGACTGCGCGAACGGCGAGGGGTGCGGCGTCGTCACCTCGACGACGCGCACACGTCCGGTCCCCACGTCCCGCATGAGCCCGGACAGGGCCTCGGTGTCGAAGTCGTCCTGGAGGCACTCGCGCACGGCCTCGAGCAGGATCGGGAAGTCCGGGTACCGGGCGGCGACCTCCAGCAGCTGTGCCGCGCGCTGGCGCTGCTGCCAGAGCGGCTGACGGCGGTCCGGGCGGCGGCGCGGCAGCAGCAGCGCGCGCCCGGCCGCCTCGCGGAACCGGGCCGCGAACATCGCGGACCCGCCGAGCTCGTCCCGGACGGCGGTGAGCACCTCGTCCGGGTCGAGCAGCAGGTCCTCCAGGGTCAGCCGGGGGCCGTCGCCCGCGCCCGCGTCCTCGCCCCACGCGCTGTCCGCCGCGCCGTCCAGCACGTCCGGCAGGCGCAGCACGATGCCGTCGTCGGCGTGCATCGCGGCCGCGTCCACCCCGTAGCGCTCCCGCAGGCGGCCGGCCAGCACCAGCGCCCACGGGGCGTGGACCCGCGCCCCGTACGGCGAGTGCAGCACGATGCGCCAGTCACCCAGCTCGTCGCGGAACCGCTCCACGACCAGCACGGTGTCGCTCGGCAGCTGCCCCGTCGCGGCCTGCTGGTCGCGCAGGTACGCCAGCAGGTTGTCGGCGGCCCACGGGTCGAGCCCCGCACCCTCGGCCCGCGCCCGCGCGCCCGCGTCCGGCAGCGCCGCGACCTCGCGGACCCACGCGCCCACCGCCCGGCCCAGCTCGGCCGGCCTGCCGGGCGCGTCACCCTTCCAGAACGGCAGCCGCCCCGGGATGCCGGGTGCGGGCGTGACGAGCACGCGGTCGGGCGTGATGTCCTCGATGCGCCACGTGCTCGACCCGAGCGTGAACGTGTCCCCGACGCGCGACTCGTAGACCATCTCCTCGTCGAGCTCGCCGACGCGCTTGCCGCCGCGCAGCCGACCGCCCGTGCGCTCGGCGTCCACCGCCACG
>Ga0233385_1001134_pt1 | contig 11400 bp, 10 predicted proteins | sample ElkDunMinimDraft_16_FD_191543 | JGI IMG/M metagenome (GOLD analysis project Ga0233385, IMG submission 191543) | Fecal eukaryotic communites from dung pellets of Tule Elk in California, USA - Elk Dung G36 | ecosystem: Host-associated > Mammals > Digestive system > Large intestine > Fecal | place... | reverse complement strand
GACGGCATCCGCGAGAATTTGCGCGTGCTGCTCGTCTCCGGCGAGCCACATGCTGGCGAGCGCACCTGGCGCAACCTCTTGAAGTCCGACGCTTCCGTCGACCTCGTCCACTTCACCATCCTGCGCCCCCCGGAGAAACAGGACGGCACGCCGATCAACGAGCTGTCGCTGATCGCCTTCCCGACGCGCGAGCTCTTCGTCGAGAGGATCGACGATTTCGACCTGATCATCTTCGACCGCTACCAGCACCGCGACGTGCTGCCGATCCTCTACTACGACTACATCGCCGAATATGTCGAAAAGGGCGGAGCGCTCTTGATCGCCGCCGGTCCCGAATATGCCGGCGACCAGTCGATCGCGCGCACGCCGCTGATGTCGGCGCTGCCCGCCATGCCGTCCGGCGAGATCATCGACAAGCCCTTCTATCCGCGCCTCACCGACCTCGGCCAGCGTCATCCCGTCACGCGCGGCCTCGAAGGCTCGAACAGCGAGCCGCCGCACTGGAGCCGCTGGTTCCGCCTCGTCGGCATCGATCGTCCCGAGGGCGAAGTGGTCATGAAGGGCGCTGACGATCAGCCTCTGCTTGTCCTCGACCGCAAGGGCGAAGGCCGCGTCGGCATGCTGCTCTCCGACCAGGGTTGGCTGTGGGCGCGCGGCTATGAAGGCGGCGGGCCTCACGTCGCGCTCTACCGCCGCATCGCCCATTGGCTGATGAAGGAGCCCGAGCTCGAGGAGGAGCGCCTCGTCGCCAACGGTCGCGGCATGACGCTCGATGTCGTCAGGCAGACCATGCGGGACGATCCCGGCCCGGCCACGGTCATCTCCCCCTCTGGCAAGGCGGTCACCGTGCGGCTCGCGCAATCGCAGCCCGGCGTTTTCACCGGTTCCACCGAGGTCCAGGAGATCGGCCTCTACCAGATCGGCAACGGCGACCTTTCCGCGCTCGCCCATGTCGGCCCGGTCAACGCGCCGGAATTCGCCGACACCGTCTCCACCGAAGAGGTGCTTCGCCCGGCGGCCGAGGCGACCGGCGGCTCGGTGCGCCGCATCGCCTCGCTGTCAGGCGTGTCGCTGCCGGGCATCGTGCCGGTGCGCGGCTCGTCCAACGCCGCCGGCAACGACTGGATCGGCCTGAGGACGACCAACGACAGCGTGCTGAAGTCGGTCAGCCGCGTGCCGCTTTTCGGCGGCTTCTTCGGCCTCGGCCTGCTGCTGCTCGCCCTCGGCTCCATGTGGTACCGCGAAGGCCGCTGACCGGCTTTCGGCCTGCGTCTTCCTGGCCGCACCACCTTGCCCCGGCGCGCCACCACTTGACGCGATCGGCGCTGCGAACGAATTGTTGGCGCTTCATGATGGCAGCCTTCCGCCGCCATCCCAGCCGAGCAACGCATGAAGCGCCCGAACATCCTGATCCTTATGGTCGACCAGTTGAACGGGACGCTGTTCCCGGACGGACCGGCCGATTTCCTGCATACGCCGAATCTCGCAGCCCTTGCCGCCCGCTCGGCCCGCTTCGCCAACGCCTATACGGCGAGTCCCCTGTGCGCCCCGGCCCGCGCGTCCTTCATGTCGGGGCAACTGCCGTCGCGCACGCGCGTCTACGACAACGCCGCCGAGTTCTCCTCCGACATCCCGACCTATGCGCATCATCTTCGCCGGGCCGGCTACCAGACCGCGCTGTCGGGCAAGATGCATTTCGTCGGCCCGGACCAGTTGCACGGCTACGAGGAGCGGCTGACCACCGACATCTACCCCGCCGATTTCGGCTGGACGCCCGACTATGCGAAGCCCGGCGAGCGCATCGACTGGTGGTACCACAATCTCGGCTCGGTCAAGGGATCGGGCGTCGCCGAGATCACCAACCAGCTCGAATATGACGACGAGGTCGCCTACCACGCGACCAGAAAACTCTACGATCTGGCGCGCGGCCACGACCAGCGGCCGTGGTGCCTGACCGTCTCCTTCACCCACCCGCACGACCCCTATGTCATGCGCCGGCGTTTCTGGGACCTCTACGAGGATTGCGCCGAACTCGACCCCGCCGTCCAGCCGATCCCCTTCGATGAGCAGGACGCCCATTCCAAGCGCCTGATGCTCGCCAGCGACTACACGAACTATCCGATATCAAGCGAGGACGTGCGCCGCTCGCGCCGCGCCTATTTCGCCAGCATCTCCTATGTCGACGAGAAGATCGGCGAGATCCTCGACGTGCTGAAGCGCACGCGCCAGGAGGAGGACACGATCGTCGTGTTCCTTTCCGACCACGGCGACATGCTCGGCGAGCGCGGCATGTGGTTCAAGATGAGTTTCTTCGAGGGCTCGGCCCGCGTCCCGCTGATGATCGCCGCGCCCGGCATGAAACCCGGCCGCATCGACGCGCCGGTCTCCACCCTCGACGTCACGCCGACGCTTGCGGAACTCGCCGGCATCGAGCTCGGCGAAGTGCTGCCCTGGACGGATGGCGAAAGCCTCGTCGGCGTCGCGTCAGGCAGCGGCGAGCGAACGCCCGTGCCTATGGAATATGCCGCCGAAGGTTCGATCGCGCCGATGGTCGCGCTGCGCGATGGCCGCTTCAAGCTCACGCTCTGCGAGGCCGACCCGCCGCTCCTCTTCGATCTCGAAGCCGATCCGCGCGAACTGAAGAACCTCTCCGCCGATCCGGCCCATGCCGCCTTGCTCGACGAGATGACCGAGGCCGCCAAGGCGCGCTGGGACCTCGCCCGCTTCGACGCCGAGGTGCGCGCCAGCCAGGCCCGCCGCCACGTCGTCTACGCGGCGCTGCGCAACGGCGCCTATTATCCGTGGGACCACCAGCCGCTGCAGCGCGCCTCCGAGCGCTACATGCGCAACCACATGGACCTGAACGTACTGGAAGAAGCGCAGCGTTTTCCGAGAGGTGAATGAGACTGGGCTGAGGTGTACATAACCCGCTTCGTCTCGGCCCCGGATACCCCCACCCCTAACCCCCTTGTGGGGAGGGGTTAGGGGTGGGGGTATCTCACGCGCCGGTCCTAAAAAAATGAGCCCCGCCCTACTCCTCCGGCTCGGTCGTAAATGTCAGCGGGTAGCCCTTGGCTTTGCCCGCCTCGGTGGCGCGCGTGGCCTTCGTCTCGGCGACGTCCTTGGTGAACACCGCGACCACGCAGACGCCGCGCCGGTGCGCGGTGATCATCACATGATAGGCCTGCTCCTCGGTCATGCGGAATTCGCCCTTCAGCACCGTCACCACGAATTCGCGCGGCGTGAAGTCGTCGTTGAGCAGGATCACCTTGTGAAGCTTCGGCCGCTCGGTTTTGACCTTGGTCTCCACACGGGGTTTTGTGAGCTGGTCGGACATCGGCGTCGGACTCGCATCGGCTGTCCGCTTCAGTCTGGCACGACAATGTGGCGCAATCCACGGCCGGGCCTGCCGGCGGGCCGGTTACATGACAATTGCGACGCGCCATCAATCCGTTACGCTTGCCTCGCAGGGTGCCGCCTGCATTCGCACGGAGCATAGCATGACCTTTCTCGCCGCACGCAGCACGCAGCTGCCAACCGCCACACCCCTCGCGGCAATCGCGGCTCGCTGATCTTCCCATGCTCAGGCTTTCCAACCGGGACGTGCCGGCACGCCACAGGCTGCCCTTTCTTCATGACTTCGTGGCGCGCTGCGTGGCCGGCTTGCAGTTCACCCCGCGCGACGAGGCCGAGTTCCAGTTCGATCTGAGCTGCCGCCCTCTCGGCGGCGGCACGGTCGTCGGCTCGGCGCGCTATTCGGCGGTGCGCGGCGAGCGGACGCGCGAGCTGACCTCCGACGGGCGCAGCAACTACATGCTCACCATCCATGCGTCGGACTACGACGTGGACGTCAAGGGCGGGGCCGGTCTCCAGGTGTCGAAGGGCGATATCGTCATCGTCAACGAAAGCCTCAGGCAATCCTTCACCATGCCGGAAACCCGGCTGCTGGCGATCGTGCTGGAGGAGCGCAGGATGGGCGACATCGCCCCGGCCATACGCGGTCGCGCCATTCACCACATACCGGCCGGCCGGCCCGGCGCGTCGCTCGTCGCCGGCTATGCCGAGCTGCTGCTCGCCGACGCTTCCCTGGACGGCGGGGCTGCCCGGCTTGCCGGCGACCAGCTGTACCATCTCGTCGCCCTTGCGCTCGGAGCGGGCGAAGGCCGCACCGAGCCTAGCCTGCCCGGCATCGGCGGCGCGCGCCTTGCCTTGATCAAGGACGACGTGGACCAAAATCTCACCGACCCCGAGCTCGACATCGAGACGGTCGCGCGCCGGCAGGGCGTCACGCCGCGCTACATCCAGCGCCTGTTCGAGCGCGAGGGCGCGACGTTCGGCGAATATCTGCGCGCGGCGCGGCTGGATCTCGCGCGCGAAGCGCTGGCCGCGGGCGACCCGAGGACCATTTCGGCGATCGCCTTCGATGCCGGTTTCGGCGACCTGTCGCATTTCAACAAGGCGTTCCGCCGCCGGTTCGGCGCGACGCCGAGCGACATCCGCGCCGCGGCGCTGCGCCGCAGGCAATAGCCGCGGCTCCGGTGTTCGCCGCTGGCCGCATGCGTTCGCGCTGCGCCAAGACCTGTCCCCTCGCCACGCTATAGACCACCCGCCACGAGCCGCCGTCCCGCGCCAAGCCGCAGGGGCCGGCTTGCCATTGGCGGGCTGCAATCGGCGGACCGCTGCCATCCCGGTTAGAGGAACGACGATGAGAATGATTGCACTCCTGCTGTGCGGCGCGCTCGCCGCATGCAGCCAGACCAACACACAATCCCACAACACCCAGTCCCCCAAGTCGGCGGGCCAATCGGCCAAGCCGAAGACCCAGCAGACGGCGGAGGCGCGCTGCGCCGAGGCGGTGCGCAAGACGCAGCAGCAGGCGACGAACGCCGCGATGCTCGGCGGCGCGCTGTCGATGGTCGGTGGGTTCGGCGGGTTTGGCGGACGCGGCGGCGCGATCGCCGGCCAGGCCGTCTCCGCCGGCGGTTCCCTGATGCAGGCCAAGGCCCGGAACGACGCGCAGGGCATGGTGGAAGAGGAGTGCCTGTCGTGAGGAGGATGCTGCGCCAGAGCCTGATCGCCGCCATAGCCGGCATGAGCATCGCTCTCGGCCTGGCGTCCCCCGCCAGGAGCCTCACCGCCGACGAGGCCGAAAAGGTCTCCATCCTGCTCGTCGAACTGTCGGCCGAGCTCGGCGACTTCGCCTATGACGAAGAGGAGGCGGACCGCATCTTCGACGAGGACGAGGCGATGAACGGTCGCATCGCGGCTGCCGGCTTCACCCGGGACAGCTGGCGGACGGCGCTCGACGCCACCTTCCGCGGCTATCTGGCGACGATCCCCAACGACCGGTTCTCCGAAAGATTGAGCGTGCCCATGGAGCGGCTGGACAGCACGCTGACCCTGTCCGACGAGCAGAAGGCCGAAATCCGCGCATCGATGGAGGAAAAGATCACGGAGATCCAGCTCCTGCGCGCCGAAGGCGCCGACCACGCCGAAGCGGTCAGGCCGCACGCCGCCGCGCTGGAAGCCGTCTTCGGCGCCGGCGACCTCGACGAGGACGAGTGAGTCCGACGAATGTCCGTCAGTCCATGCCGAGCAGGTCCAGCGTGCGCCTGTCCTTGCCGCCCTGGAAATATCTTTCGAGAGCCGCGCCGAACGCCGGCTCATCCGGGTCGGCCAGCGAGAACAGCGTCATCGACGAGCGGAATTTCTTGTCGTCCGGACTGCCGAATATGTCATGCGCCGTCCCGCCTTCGACGGCGTTGACCAGGCCGGTGCATTCGAGGAGGCGCGGGCCGAGCACGCGATGCGCGAGATAGGCCCGCGCCTCCTCCAGCGACGCGATCCCGTAGAACTGCGCGCGCTCGCTGAAGCCCAGCCCCGCTAGCTGCGGGAACACGAACCACATCCAGTGCGTCGCCTTGCGCCCCGCCTTCAGCTCCGCCCGCACCTGCGCCATGACAGGCTCCTGCGCACGGACGAAGCGGTCGAGATCGAAGCCTTCGGGCATCTGGCCGTGGACCTACCTCCTGAGCACCGCGCTCAGCACGTCCCTCACCCCGATCGCGCCGACGAAGCGCGACTGCTCGTCGAACAGCGCCACCGGCGCGGTCTGCGAGCGGTGCATGGCGAGCATCACCGTCTTCAGCGACGTGCCTGGGCGAGCCCAGAAGACATGCGGCGCGTCTGCCGGCAATGTCTCGACGTCGTCGCAGGACACCCAGACCGACGGCCTGCCTTCGCGCTCGGCGGCGATCACCAGTCCCTGCTCGTCGATCTTGAAGCGCGTCGTCTGGCGCCGGTCCAGCCAGAGCCAGCCCTCGCCGGCGAGCTCGAGGTCGCGGCGATCGCGCATGACGTTCCAGGCGGTCAGCACCGACAGCGGGTTCACGTTGGCGATGAAGTCGCGCACATAGTCGTTGGCGGGCCGCAGCACGATGTCCTCCGGCGCGCCGGTCTGCACGATGCGCCCGCCCTCCATGATGGTGATGTGGCTGCCGATCTTCAGCGCCTCCTCGAGGTCGTGGCTGACGAAGATGATCGTCTTCTTCAGCCGCGCCTGCAGCTGCAGCAGTTCGTCCTGCAGCTTGGTGCGGATCAGCGGATCGAGCGCCGAGAACGGCTCGTCCATCAGAAGGATCGGCGCCTCGGTGGCGAAGGCGCGCGCCAGGCCGACGCGCTGCTGCATGCCGCCGGAGAGCTCGTGCGCGTATTTCTTAGCCCACTGGTCGAGGCCGACGAGCTGCAGTTGCTTGTCCACCCTCGCCTTGCGCTCGGCATCCGGCACGCCGGCGAGTTCCAGCCCCAGCCCGACATTCTGCTCGACCGTGCGCCAGGGCAGGAGCGCGAATTGCTGGAACACCATCGCGACATTGTGCTGGCGGATGCCGCGCAGCGTCTCGGCGTCGCACTTGGCGACGTCGACGGTCTTGTCGCCGGCCTTGACGAAGACGTTGCCGCGCGCCGGCACGTTCAGCCGGTTGACCGCGCGCAGCAGCGTCGACTTGCCCGAGCCCGACAGGCCCATCAGCACGGAAATCTCGCCCTCCTGCACGGCGAGGTTCGCACCCGCGCAGCCGAGCACCGCGCCGGTCTTCTCCAGGATCTCGGCGCGCGTGGCGCCCTTGTCGATCATTGCGAGCGCGGCCTGCTGCGCCTCCCCGAAGACGATGTCGACATTCTTGAACTCAACCGCGGCGGTCATCGTGCGGCTCCGATGCGGCTGATGCGGTCGAGGATGATGGCGAGCACCACGATGGCGAGCCCGGCTTCGAGCCCGAGCGGGATGTTGACCGAGTTCAGCGCCCTCACCACCGGCTTGCCGAGCCCGTCGGCGCCGATCAGCGCCGCGATCACCACCATCGACAGGCAGAGCATGATGCACTGGGTGAGACCGGCCATGATGGTCGGAAGTGCCGCCGGCAGCTCGACCTTCCACAAGAGCTGGCGCTTGGTGGCGCCGAAGGCCTCGCCCGCCTCGATCATCGGCTTCGGCACCGAGGTGATGCCGAGATAGGTGAGGCGGATCGGCGCCGGCGAGGCGAAGATCACCGTGACGATCAGGCCAGGCGCGATGCCGAGCCCGAACAGGATCAGCACCGGGATCAGGTAGACGAAGGTCGGCATCGTCTGCATCAGGTCGAGGATCGGCTGCAGCCAGCGGTAGCCGCGCTCGTTATGCGCGGCCCAGATGCCGATCGGCACGCCGATCGCCATCGAGGCCGCGGCGGCCGCCACCACCAGCACCAGCGTCTCGACGGTTTCCTTCCAGAGGTTCTGGTTGATGATGAAGAGCAGCCCGAGCGCCACGCCGAGCGCCAGCTTCCAGGATTTCTGCAGCCACCAGGCGAGCGCTGCGATGGCTGCGACCAGCAGCACCGGCGGAACGAGCAGCAAGAGGTCGACCAGGCCGTCCAGCACCCAGGTGACCGCGTCGGCGATCGAATCGAAGAACCATTCGAAGTTCGTCGTCAGGAAGTCGAAGAACGCCTTGCCCCATCGGCCGATCGGGATCTTCGCGCTTCTGACGAGTTCGGATATCGGGTCCACTGAGTCCCCTCCTTCTTTACCCTCCCCCTTGCGGGGAGGGTCGATCCGCGCAGCGGATCGGGGTGGGGGTGGAGACGATTATGCGGCGCTCGCCACCCCACCAGGTCTCGCTTGGCTGGTCCCTCCCCCCGAGGGGGGAGGGTAACCGGCTTACGCGCCGAGCGCGGACTTCACCGCCGCGGCGGCATCGCCGCCGTCGAAGGTGGTGACGCCTTCGAGCCAGGGCGTGACGACGTCCGGGTTGGCCTTCAGCCATTCGGTTGCCGCCGCCTTCGGCTCGGCGCCGTCGTTCAGGATCTTGCCCATGATCTCGTTCTCCATCTCCAGCGAGAAGACGAGATTGGAGATGAACTTGCCGACGTTCGGGCACTCGGTCACATAACCGGCGCGCACATTGGTATGCACGGTGGCGCCGCCGAAGTTGGGGCCGAACACCTCGTCGCCGCCCGACAGATACGCCATCTCGATATTGGCGTTCATCGGATGCGGCTCCCAGCCGAGGAACACGACATCCTCCTTTGACCCGGCCGCCTTCTGCACCGCCGACAGCATTCCGGCCTCCGAGCTTTCCACCAGCTCGAAGCCTTCAAGGCCGAACTTGTTGGCGGAGATCATGTCGAGGATCAGCCGGTTGCCGTCGTTGCCGGCCTCGATGCCGTATATCTTGTTGCCGAGCTTGTCCTTGAACTTGGCGATGTCGGCAAAGTCCTTGAGGCCGGCGTCGTAGGTGTATTTCGGCACGGCCAGCGTATATTTCGCGCCTTCGAGGTTGGCCCGGATCGTCTCGACCGTCTTGTCCTCGAGATAGGGCTTGATGTCGGCTTCCATGGTCGGCATCCAGTTGCCGAGGAAGACGTCGATGTCCTTGCTCTTAAGCGAGGTGTAGGTCACCGGCACGGACAGGACCTGCACTTCCGGCGCGTAGCCCAGCGCTTCCAGGATCACCGAGGCGGTGGCGGTGGTGGCGGTGATGTCGGTCCAGCCGACGTCGGCGAACCGGACGGCCTTGCAGCTTTCGGCGTCCGCCGCCAGCGCGCCCGTCGAAAGCAGCGCAGCCAGGCCGAGGCCCGCCGCGAGCGTTTTGAAATGCGACATGAATTCTTCTCCCATTGTCACGCTTGCCTGATGGAGCGGCTGTTGCCGCTCCGCCCCTGATAGACAAGCCAAACACCATTTTCATGCGGTTTCAAGCGCGATGACGCCGCGTCCAACGCCGATCCATGATCAGCCTGCGACATCGGCGTGCATTTGCGACGGGCCTGGCCTTCCCGGCAGCCTCGGAATCGTCTCGGCTGCGCGTTCGCGTCTTTTCAACCGCTATCCGCCCCCCATATAGTCCGCACGCGTCAAGCGAAGCCCGGGAGACACCGATATGGCGACACTGCAGAACTTCGATGCCGAGATTGCCAAGACCAGACAGGTCGTGGAGGAGATGCGCTCCAGGATCGATCAGTCCGGTACGATGCTCGACAAGCTCGCCCAGTCGGACCAGAAGATCGGCGCCTCCGACTTCGACATCGAGAACGCCCGCATCGAGGACGTGATCAAGCAGCAGAAGGTGATGGAGGCCAACATCGCCGACCTGATCATCGGGCTCGAAGACGCCACCAACGTGTTCGGCACCGAATTCGAGAACATGAAGAGCTTCAGCGGCTGGGAAACCTTCATCGGCATCTTCTCGCCCGCATCCAAGCAGCGCATGCGCACCGACCGCGTGCGCAACACCTCGCTTGCAGGCAATCTCCAGGAGCTCCTGTCGAAGTCCGACACCATCGTCGGCATATTGAAGGCGCAGAAGCAGGTGCTGGAGAGCCGCTACAAGACCTCGGAAACCAGCCTTGCGCAGGTCATTGAGCGCCGCAAGGCGACGATCGAGAACCTCACCGCCGTGCAGAAGCGCATCGAGGAGATCAACCCGCTGCTCCTCGACATCGAGAACAGGATAGCGGCCTCGACCAGCCAGACCGACCGCACCGAGCTCGAGGGCGAGCGCTCCAGGCTGGCCACCGAATACAACGAGAAGCAGGCCAAGGAGCAGGAACTGCTCGCCGAGAGCCAGACGCTGGAGCGCTACACCTCCATGTTCCAGACCTTCGTCGATTCCCTCAACAACCAGATCGCCGCGCAGAACACGCTGATCAACAAGCTGTCCATCGATACGGAACAGCGTATCGTGCTCTACAAGGCGCTGGAGGACAGTTTGAAGACCGCCGCCCAGCAGGAGGTCGCGCACAAGATCAACACGCTTGGCTCAAAGGTCGACAACACCGCCGAGGAGACCATGGCCGGCATCGGCGCCGCCGCGCAGAAGCACATCGGCGACCTGCTCGAACTGCACGAGAAGAACATGGTCGCCACGGCCGACATCCAGCGCCGCAAGAAACTCGCCGACGACGCCTTCGCCCGGCGCTTCGAGGACGTGTTGAAGAAGCACAACGCCTCGGACTACGTGCAGGCGTGAGCAAATAGACTGCGGACTTTGCGCCCAATGTCCCCCCCTCCGTCTCGGTCCTTCGGACCGAGCCACCTCCCCCCCACTGCGTGGGGTGGAGGATACACCGTCCTGAGAGGGCGCCGCCCGTCGCGATCAGCCTATCCTCCACCCCACGCAGTGGGGGGGAGGTGGCTCGGCCCGCAGGGCCGAGACGGAGGGGGGGAATACTTCACATGACCCCCTCTTCCGACCCCGCCGTCCGCTATTTCGACGCCATCGCCGCGGCGCTCGGCGGTCTCGCGATCTTCATGCGCGACGACCGTTCGCCGCTCTACCGGCACGGCATCGTCGCCAGGATCGTCGCCGAATACATCGCCCGCCTGGAGACGTCCTTCTCCTGCTGGCGCAACCGCCTCGGCTTCATGGACTCCTTCCGCATTTCTCGTGCGGAAAGCGGCTTCCCGGTCTTCCAGAACCTGCTCGAGCTGGAGAACGACCGGCGCCAGGCCGAGCAGCGGCTGGCCAACATCCCCGCCCCCGACGAGCTGCGCGCCGAGATGGCCGACTTCATCCTGCGCCACAAGGAATTTCCCGAGGCGCTGCAGAAGTCGATGGCCGAGCGGCTCTATCTGGAGGACGTCAGGCAGGGCGATATCTTCGGCCCCTTCACCCTGGCCAAGACCGTCAAGGTCTCCGTCAATCCCAAGGCGATGCGGCCCTTCTACCTCGTGCATTGGGCGACCTTCGACGGCACCGCCAACCTGCCGCTGATCTATATGGCGACCGTCGAGGATTCCTCCGAGGCAATGGTCCGCCAGCTCGCCAAGGACGGCAAGCTCAACGAGAAAGTCGACATCCCCCTGCCCATCGACGGGCTGCTCAACCCCGAGCTCGCGCACCGCTTCGACGACTTCACC
>Ga0233385_1001133_pt1 | contig 11415 bp, 10 predicted proteins | sample ElkDunMinimDraft_16_FD_191543 | JGI IMG/M metagenome (GOLD analysis project Ga0233385, IMG submission 191543) | Fecal eukaryotic communites from dung pellets of Tule Elk in California, USA - Elk Dung G36 | ecosystem: Host-associated > Mammals > Digestive system > Large intestine > Fecal | place... | reverse complement strand
GAAAGCGCAAATTCTCCTCCGCCGCTGCTCGGCTGGCGGAACTGGTCAACGCCACCCAGGAAATCACCATCGACATCGGCCAGGTCATGTTCGGCCAGACCGTCACCATCTCGTCCGACGTGATGCGCCAGTTCTCGGCGCGGGGCAGCGCCCATCCGAAGAAATTCGTCGTCCATGACGGCGACGGCAATGGCGGCGGCATCGTGCCCTACCGCTACCGGCCGGACTATTACGGCGCTGTGCAGTGGGCCGCGGGGCTCGAACTCTTCCTCCTGATCGACGATCCGTGGCGGGTGTTCTTCACCACCGACCATCCGAACGGCGCGCCGTTCACCGCCTATCCGCAGCTTTTCGAGTTGCTTATGAACCGCGATGCCCGCAACGAAGCGGCCTCGACTTTGCCCAAGGCTGCGCTCTCGCATTCGACGCTCGGTTCGATCGACCGCGAATACACGTTCGAGGAGATCGCGATCATGACCCGCGCTGCCCCGGCGAAGCTTCTCGGGCTGGCGGACCGCGGCCATCTCGGCGCCGGCGCGCTCGCCGACGTCGCGGTCTACCGAAAGGGCAAGGACATCGCCCGGATGCTTGGGCGGGCGGCTATGGTGTTCAAGAACGGCGACCTCGTCGTCAAGGACGGCGAGATCACGCACTACCGCTGGGGCAGGGCGCTGCGGCTCAATCCGCCGCCGGACGGAGCGATCGTCAAGCGGCTCAAGGATTACCACGAGCGCCGCTACGGCCTGTCGCTCGACTGGTTCAACTTTCCCGATTCCGCCATTGCGCGCGACGAGCCGTTCCGGGAAGTGCCATGCCGCGCCTGAAGGTCAATGGGGTAACGATCGACGACACGTTCGCCGAGGCCTTCGGCATGCGCGCAACCGCGCTCGTCATCACCGGGCCGAACCGCAAATGGGCGCGGCAGGCAGCGGTTACGATGACCGGTTTTGCCACGTCGGTGATCGGCTGCGGCTGCGAGGCGGCAATCGACGTCGAGCTAGCGCAGTCGGAAACGCCAGATGGCCGGCCCGGCTGCCGGGTGATGATCTTCACGGTGAGCACGGACGAACTGCAGAAGCAGTTGCAGAACCGCGTCGGCCAGTGCGTGCTGACCTCGCCGGGCAGCGCCTGCTTCGCCGGCCTCGACGGACCCAACGAGCTTAAGCTCGGGGCGGCTTTGCGCTATTTCGGCGACGGCTGGCAGATCTCGAAGAAGCTCGGCGGCAGCCATTATTGGCGCGTGCCCGTCATGGACGGCGAGTTCGTCTGCGAGGCCACCGTCGGTATGACCAAGGAGGCGGTCGGCGGCGGCAACCTGCTGCTGCTCGCCGGCAGCAACGCGAAGGCGCTTGCCGCTGCCGAGGCTGCCGTTGCCGCCATCAACGAGGTACGAGGCGCGATCATGCCGTTCCCCGGTGGCGTCGTGCGCTCGGGCTCGAAGGTCGGCGGCAAGTACAAGGGTATGATGGCTTCCACCAACGACGCCTTCGCGCCGACCCTGCGCGGCGTGACGAAGAGCGAGCTGGAGCCCGACGTCAACGCGGTGCTGGAGATCGTCATCGACGGCGAGACGAGCGACGCGGTCGCGGCGGCGATGCGCGCCGGCATCGAGGCGGTCACCCGGCTCGGGCCGGTGAAGGGCGCCTCGCGCATCAGCGCCGGCAATTACGGCGGCAAGCTCGGCAAGTTCCACTACCACCTGAAGGACCTGCTGCCGTGAAAGCGCTGACCTTCACACTTCGTGCCGAACCGCCGGAACGCCTCGACCTCTCGCCGCTGACGCCGCAGAGCCTGGCGGGCCTGGATAAGCGCGCCATCGCCAGCATCCGGCTCGGCCAGTCGAAACGTGCATCTACTGTCGGCGATATGTTTCGCGTGTCCGGCAGCGATCCGGACACCATCGTGATCGAAGGCGGCAGCGGCCGTTTCGACGGAGTGGCGGCCGGAATGACGGCGGGTACGGTGCTCGTTGTCGGTGATGTCGGCGCGCAGGCTGGACGCGCGATGCGCGGCGGGCAGCTTACGATCGAGGGCGACGCCGGGCCTCATGCAGGCTCCGGCATGCGCGGCGGCAGGCTGGAGATTCTCGGCAACGCTGGCGATCATCTCGGCGCGCCGCTGGCTGGCGAACTCGCAGGCATGAACGGCGGCGTGCTGGTCGTGCGGGGCAGGGCAGGCGCCTGCGCCGCCGACCGCATGCGGCGCGGGCTGATCGCGGTGCTGAAAGGCTGCGGCGACCATGCCGGTTGCCGCATGATCGCCGGCACGCTGGTCGTGGTCGGCGGTGCCGGCGCGATGCCCGGCTACCTGATGCGGCGTGGCTCCATCCTGCTCGACCGGGCGCCGAAAAGCCTCTCTCCGAGCTTCGTTGAAAGTGGTGCGCCCGACAGCGTCTTCGCCGCCCTCGCTGACAGGCATCTTATCGCCGAGGGCATCCTGAAGCGGCCAATGCTCGGCAAGGCGCCGTGTAAATATGGCGGCGACAACGCCGTGCTCGGCCTCGGCGAAATCCTGTTTCCGGCCTGAGAGGTCGAAGATGCCGTTCGATCCGGTCCGACGCGGAATGATGAAGGGGATCGCCTCCCTGGGTCTTGCCGCCTTGCCATGCCTCGCGTCTCGGGCATTTGCCGCCGGCGATGCGGGCTTCGCGCTCCGAGAGATCGCCGACGGTGTCTTCGCTTTCCAGGGTGTCAACGAACTGATGCACTCCGGGAATGAGGGTGCGATCTGCAATCTCGGCGTGGTCGTAGGCGCGGACGCGGCAGCGGTGATCGACAGCGGCGGCAGTCTCGTTGAGGCGCAATCCTTCATAGCCGCCATCGCGAGGGCGACGAGAAAGCCTGTCCGCTACCTGATCAACACTCACGTCCATCCCGACCACATCTTCGGCAACGCGGCGTTTCGGCCGCTCGGGCCTGAGATCGTCGGCCACCGCAACCTGCCGGCGGCGCTCGAAGCGCGCGGCGCCTTTTATCTGCACAACTACCGCGAGCAACTCGGCGGCAAGCTCATGGAAGGCATAGAGATCGTGCCGCCGACGCTGCTGGTCGATGACGCGCTGCGGCTCGACCTCGGCGGACGGGTGATCGAACTCAGGGCATGGGAAGCGGCGCATACCGACAACGACCTGACCGTTCTGGACGCCACGAGCGGCACGCTGTTCGCAGGCGATCTGGTCTTCCTGGGCCACTTGCCGACGATTGACGGCTCGCTGCTCGGGTGGCTCCGCCAGATGGATGCGCTCGCCGGCATTGACGCCGCGCACGTCGTTCCCGGCCACGGTCCGACGCCCAGCGCGTGGCCGGGCGCACTGGACGACGAGCGGCGCTACTTCGATGCTCTTGCCGCCGATCTCCGCCAGGCTATCAAGGAAGGAACGCCGCTCGCCCAGGCGGTCAAGACCGCGGGCCGGAGCGAGGCGTCGAACTGGGCGCTGTTCGACGACTACAACGAGCGCAACGCCACCGCGGCCTATGCGGAACTGGAGTGGGAGTAGGCTGCGGAACTGGCTGTCCTGCCCGTTTGCCATTGGCCTTGGCCGGTAGTATTCTCGCCGCGTGCCAGGGCACCACCCTCCAACCGGTGGAGGCACCGATGAAACCCAACATCCTTCGCAGGCTGCGGCGTTCCGTGGCTACGCTTCTCGTCGTGGCTGCCGCTGGAGGGACGCTGCTCGGCGCTGGTCCGGCTTCTGCGCAGCAGTCCATGGCCGGATCGGAGAAGATCTGGACGGCGCTGAAGGGCGATGTGCTCGGCGACCGGCCGATCCTCCTCGACACCGGCCTCATCCGCATCGAAGCGCCGAAGCGCGCGCAGGATGCCGCGCTGGTTCCGGTCGACATCTACATCGACCCCGCCAAGGCTGCCGGCGTCAAGAAGGTGACGATGGTCATCGACGTCAATCCGGCGCCGGTGGCGGCGACGTTTGAGCTCGGCAAGGAGGCCGGCGTCACCCATCTGTCGACGCGCGTGCGCGTTAACGACTATTCCTGGCTGCGCGCCATCGCCGAGACCGAGAGCGGCGAGCTGCACATGTCGCAGACCTTCGTCAAGGCGTCCGGCGGCTGCTCGGCGCCGGCGGTCAAGAATTCCAAGGAGGCGCTGGCCTCGATGGGGCAGATGAAGCTGCGCCAGTTCGCGCCGCCGAAGGAATCGATGACCAAGGCGCAGGAATTGCAGTTGATGATCCGGCACCCCAACAATTCCGGCCTGCAGCGCGACCCGCTGACCCAGTACTTCATCCCGGCGCACTTCGTGCAGAACCTGTCGATCTCCCAGGGCGACCGGCTGATCCTCTCCATGGAGGGCGGCATCTCGATCTCGGAAGACCCCAATTTCCGCTTCGATTTCGATGTGCACGGCAACGACGACATCCGCGTCGAAGCGACCGACACCGACGGCAAGGTCTTCACCGACAAGTGGCCGCTCGATCCCACCGGCCTTTGACGGGTATGCAGAAGCACTTGGCATTGTTGGCGGCTGCGCTGCTGACCTTCGCCGGTCCGGCGTTGGCGGGTGGCGTCGAGGAGCCGGCCGGCTATCGCATGGAGGAATACAAGGCGCCGGTGCCCGATACACTCAAGGGGGCTAAGGTCGTCGATACGAAGCAGGCTGAGGCGCTTTGGCGGGACAAGAAGGCGGTTTTCGTCGACGTCATGCCGAACACCCCGAAGCCCGCGAACCTGCCTGCCGGCACCATCTGGAAGGACAAGGTCAGGGAGGACATTCCCGGCAGCATCTGGCTGGTCAATGTGGGCTATGGCGCCATCCCCGAGGAGACGGCCGACTATTTCCGGCAGGGTCTCGAAGCCGCCACCGCCTCGGACAAGTCGAAGCCGATCCTGTTCTACTGCATGACCGATTGCTGGATGTCATGGAATGCCGCCAGGCGAGCGGTCGAGTGGGGCTACAGTTCCGTGATCTGGTACCCGCCAGGCGCCGACGGCTGGCAGAGCGCAGGTCTGCCGCTCGAGGAGAAGCGGCCTTACGCGATCGACGAATAGTCTGGCTCGCAACCGTGACGTCCCCAAGTCTCTACGCGAACGGCTTCAGCTTTTCCTGAAACTGTCCCTGAGATGGTCCTTCAGCCGCGCGGCCTCCTCTGCCGGCCAGTCGCGGGCATCGAGCACCTCGATCCAGGCGTCGACATAGTGTTCGGGGGCGAAGACGTGGCCGTATCCCATGGGTGTCGTCGTTGCCGTGGCCATGTCCACACCGAGCTGGAGGAAGGTGACAAGGGGATACCAGCGCAGTTCGGGCGACACGTCCGGCCCCCTCGGCGGCGTCATCCAGTCGGGCTGGCGGTAGATGTCGCGGTAGTCGAAGAACGTTATCGGATCGCTGGCATATTGCAGGAAGACGGTGCGCACCGGTCCCCAGGTGGCGCCCGGCGCGGCCTGGACGCCGTTCTGGTTCATGAAGCGGACGAACGATCCGTCCCGGAACCGCGGCAGCCACGCAGGCGAGCCAGGCTGGCGGTTGGCCAGCGTCCATCGCCACAGCCGGCTGGAGAAGGGCGGCCCGCTCCACAGGGCGCCGTCATAGGGGTCGCCTAGCACCTCGATGAGGTCGGTGGACTGCTCGGAATCCATGGCGCCCAGGCTGAGCCCGTGCAGATAGAGCCTTGGCCTGCTGTCCTTCGGAAGTGTGGTCCAGTGAGCATAGACCGCCCTGAACAGGGCGCGGGCGACGTCGGTGCCGTAGCCGGGTTCGGTGAGCAGGGAGAGCCAACTGGCCAGATAGGAATATTGCACGGCGACGCTCGCGACGTTGCCATGGAGCAGGTATTCGACACTGGTCATCGCCGCCGGGTCGACCCAGCCGGTGCCGGTCGGCGTGACGATGATGAGCGCCTCGCGCTCGAAGGCGCCGACCCGCTTCAGCTCTTCCAGTGCTAGCTCTGCGCGCTCTTCCGGCGTCTCGGCTGAACGGCGTCCGACATAGACGCGGATCGGTTCGAGAGCCGGCTTGCCGGTGAAAGCGGCGATCTCGCTTGCCGACGGGCCGGTCGAAACGAATTCGCGTCCCCTTCGCCCGAGTTCCTCCCAATCGATCAGAGAGGCGCTGCTGCCGGCTCTCAACGTGTCGCTCGGGGGCGATGTTTCCGGATCGATGAGGGCGTCGTATTCCTCATAGGAGGCATCCGCGAAGTGCAGCGCGGCGCGGAAGAGAACGCCGTTGATGACAGACCAGAACAGCGCGACCGCGGCGACGGCGGCGACAACATTGGCAACGCGCCTCGGCAGGAACGACCCGGTTCGCCTCGAGATGAAATGGAGCGTAGCCTCGAATGTACGCGCCAGGCCGACGAGAGCGATGAAGGTGGCCAGCGCGATAAGGCCGACTTCCAGCGGATGCGCGCTGTCGACTGGCTCGAGCTTCATCAGCTCGCGGATGGAGTTCTGCCACTGCGCCGCGTGCCAGAGGAAGGTGACAACCACCACCGCACATATCGCGGTGGCCAACAGCTTGGTCATATGGAGAACCCGGCCGCCGGGAAGCGGTAGTCCCATGTAGTTCCACAGCCACCGGATGAACACGCCGACGCCGTATCCGACCGCCATCGAGGCGCCCGACAGGACGCCCTGGATCAGAAAACTCCGCGGCAGCAAGGTCGGCGTCAGCGAGGCCGCAAAGAAAAGCGTCCCCAGCATGAGGCCGCCCGGTGAAAACGAGTGCCAGATGGCGGCAACCCAACGAGGCAGGACCCGCGACGGGGGCGAACCGCCACGGTTGCGCAACTCAGTCGGCGTCATGGGGATGCGGATATTCCGTCGAGGAGACCGACATACGGAACAGGAGCCACAGGCCGATAACCAGGACAAGAACCTCGATGAAGGTGGTGAAGACGACCACGGTCAGGTTCAGTATGTCTCCGGCCGATATCCAGCTCGCCGGTCCGTCCGTCGTCTGGATGACCGGTACGCCCGCCTTGGGCACGCGCAGAAAGTAGATGAAGAGCTGGGTTACCTCGAACAGCATTATGAGCATGGACAGGACCAGCCCGATCGCGCTCGCCGCGACGCCGATGCCGACGGCCTGGCGGACCTTGGCAGCCTTCGGCCGACGGTCGGGAACGGCGATCCGCCGCGACAGGAAGATGTATCGGCACGACCACAGGGTGGTGAAGGCGAGGATGACGAGGCTGACCATGGTCATGTAGTTCAGCAGCGTGAGCTGGCTGCGCGTGCCGAACGCCGCTCCCCGATCGGACACGATGGAGTATCCGAACAGGCCGATGCAGATCACGCCGACCACGACCTGCATCCAGAAGCCAATCCAGCCGCCCCGCCAAAATGCCCTGGCCAGACGATCATCTGCAGTCGGTGCCAACATTCATGCACCTCGCGTCAATTGGAACGCATCGTGGCTCGGCAAAACGCCTCACATCGAGCCCGATCACCTACATAGCACGTCCCGGCCGACAGGCGGTTGCAGGAAATGCCTCTGCCATGCGCAGAATCCCTAATTCCTTGCATCGCCGGCTGGCAAGTGTACCCCTGCCGTACGCTGCAATTAGAGACGCAGCGCAACGCCGTGGGATTCCCTGCTAATTCCTTCGCCTGGCGGGCGACATAGACCGCCGGTCGCGTTCGGCACATAGAGCGGATTGCCGGAGGCGACGTCGCCGGTGGCGATCCTGTATTTGCCGACTTCGGTCATCACCAGCTGGCCGGTGCGCAGCTGCTCGATGCGGACAGGCACACCGTTGGCCGAGCCGATCGACGGCTGGAAGATCAGGTCGTCGGCCGACAGGGCGGCAAGCATCTCCTCGAGCTCGTCGGCGGCGATGTCGGGCGGCGCGATCGTCTCCAGCCCGTTGACCTCGGTGACGCCGCCAGAGCGACGGCTGCAACCAGTAGCTCCCGCGGAACCTCGACGGTGCAGATGGCGGCTTTGTGGAGGGATTCATGGCGACGCCAACGGCCCGAGAAATCGTTCCCGCGCGCACTGATATTACTGCAGGAAGATCACTGCCCGGCGAGTACCAGGGCTTGCACTCCATTCCTTCAGACGTTTGCAGAGAAGCGCGCCGGCATCGGCCTCGGCGCCCGGCGTAACATGTTCGTCTCCGGGAACCCCACAACCTAAATCCAAAGCTGGAGAATGGCCGATGTCCGCTGAAGTGGTCCAGGATACGAAAGACAAACTGAGCGTACCGGCGCTGACCGCGATGGTCGTCGGCTCGATGGTCGGCGCCGGCGTGTTCCAGCTTCCGGCGCGTTTTGCCACACAGACTGGAGTTTACGGCGCCCTCATCGCGTGGGCGATCGCCGGCCTTGGCATGTTGACGCTGGCCTTCGTCTTCCAGACGCTGGCGGTCCGAAAGCCGGATCTCGACAATGGCGTCTATGTTTATGCCCGTACGGGTTTCGGCATCTATCCGGGCTTCCTTTCCGCCGTCGGCTTCTGGGCCTCCGCGTGCGCAGGCAATGCCTTCTACTGGGTGCTGATCATGACCACCCTGTCGCAGCTGTTTCCGAGTCTGGCGGGCTGGCTCGGACAGGGCGACACATGGCCGGCGTTCATTGTCTCGGTGGCGGCAGTGTGGGGGTACTTCCTGCTCATCCGCCGCGGTGTCAAAGAAGCCGCATGGATCAATTACATCGTGACGATCGCGAAGCTTGTGCCCCTGGCACTCTTCCTCGTGCTCGTGATCTTCTTCTTCGACGGCGACGTTTTCGTCGGTAACCTCACCGGCGGTTACGACGTTCCTGGCGGCGCTTCGCTGTTCCTGCAAGTGCAGGGCACCATGCTCGTCACCGTATTCGTGTTCCTGGGCATCGAAGGAGCGAGCGTCTACTCGCGCTATGCGAAGCGGCGCGAGGACGTCGGCACGGCCACCGTGCTCGGCTTGCTTGGGGTGCTTGCCCTGTTCGCGTCCATCTCCATCCTGTCCTACGGCATCCTCCCCAAGGCGGAGATTGCAGCGCTGTCGCAGCCCTCGGTAGGCGGCGTTCTGGAGGCCGCAGTCGGCCCATGGGGCGGCGCGTTCATACGCGTCGGGCTCATCGTGTCGGTGCTCGGCGCCTACCTGGCGTGGCAGCTGCTGGCGGCCGATGTCGTGTTCGCTGCGGCGAAGGACAATGACATGCCGCGCTACTTTGCCAGGCTCAATAGCCAGCAAGTTCCCGAGCACGCCGTGTTCTGGACGTCGGTCTTGGTGAGCCTGGTTCTCTTCGCGGTGCAATTCGTCCGCAACGCCCTCGACTTCACGCTCGATCTGACGGCGGCCCTTGCGCTGGCCCCGTTCGCACTCACAAGTGCCTACGCCGTCAAGATCGCATGGCAGCGGGATGGATATGGCGGTACGCCGCCGGGCAGACGCGCGCGAGAGCTGGCGATCGCAGTCATCTCGACGATCTACACGCTGTTCCTCATCTGGGCGGCGGGATACACGTTCGTCTTCCTTTCCTGCATCCTGCTCGCCCCCGCGACCGTGCTTTATATCCTCGCGAGGCGGGAGCAGAACGCCAAGCTGTTCACGACGCCGGGGCTCATCGTCTTCGCCCTCGTCCTGGCCTTCGCGGTGGTCGGGATCGTGCTGCTCGCAAAAGGCATCGTGCAAATCTGAAATTTCCCACAATCGTCGCGCGATCCGCGATGTGCTGACTCAGGAGGCATCGAAACATGGCAACGGAAATCCCCTTCGGCGTGCACTCCGAGGTCGGCCAGTTGCGCAAGGTTATGGTCTGCGCGCCCGGGCGCGCGCATCAGCGGCTCACGCCGAGCAACTGCGATGCCCTGCTGTTCGACGACGTCCTGTGGGTCGATGTCGCCAAGCGCGACCACTTCGACTTCATCAACAAGATGCGCGACCGCGGCGTCGACGTCGTCGAGATGCACAATCTGCTCGCCGAGACCGTGGCGGTGCCGGAGGCGAAGAAGTGGATACTCGACAATCAGGTCGTGCCGAACCAGGTCGGACTGGAACTCGTCAACGAGATCCGCAGCTACCTGGAGGGGCTTTCCGACCGTGAACTCGCCGAGACACTGATCGGCGGACTGTCGACGGTCGAGTTTCCCGAGGCGATCGGCGGCGAGATGCTTGCGCTCATACGGGATGCGGCAGGCGCGGCCGAATATCTCCTGCCGCCGCTGCCGAACACGCTCTACACGCGCGACACCACCTGCTGGATCTATGGAGGCGTGACGATCAACCAGCTCTTCTGGCCGGCGCGCCGCGAGGAGCCGATCCTGGCCGCCGCGATCTACAAGTTCCATCCGGATTTCGCCGGAAAGGTCAACGTCTGGTGGGGCGATCCCATACACGATCATGGGCTCGCCACTTTCGAAGGCGGCGACGTCATGCCGATCGGCAAAGGTAATGTGCTGATCGGCATGAGCGAGCGCACGTCGCGCCAGGCAATCGGTCAGGTCGCCGCGGCCCTGTTCGAGAAAGGCGTGGCCGAGCGCGTTATCGTAGCCGCCATGCCTAAGCTGCGTGCGGCCATGCATCTCGATACGGTATCCACCTTCGCGGGCCGCGACTGCGTGCTGATCTATCCCGACATCGTCGACAAGATCGACGCGTTCTCCTATCGGCCCGACGGCAAGGGCGGACTGGAGCTCCACAAAGACAAGGGAAGCTTCGTCGATACGGTGCGCGACGCACTGGGACTGAAGAAGATGCGCGTCGTCGAGACGGGTGGCAGCGACTACATGCGCGAGCGCACGCAATGGGACAGCGGCGCGAACCTCGTTTGCGCTTCGCCGGGCGTAGTCTTCGCCTATGACCGCAACACCTACACCAACACGCTGTTGCGCAAGGCCGGCATCGAGGTGATCACCATTTCAGGCGCGAACTCGGCCGCGGACGCGGCGGCGGCCACTGCATGACCTGTCCGATCAGCCGCGACGCGGTGGATTACTAGGAACCCGCTCCGTCCGGTTGCCTGGGCGGCGCCTTCAGGACTGCAGCCGGCGCAACAGCGTCCCTAGGCGGTCGCGCGGAGCCACTCCCTCCAGGGCGACGTCCGGCCGACGTTGCGGGCTTCGCTTGTGCGCCGAGCGGACCTCGCTCGGGCTGTAGCCGAATTCGCGCTTGAACGCGCGGCTGAAGCCTGCTGCGTCGGTGAAGCCGTGCTGTTCGGCGATGTCGGTGATGTTGCGCAGGTCGCCGGCATCAGCCAACGCTGCATGTGCGTCGAGCAGGCGCCGGTGCTGGATATAGTGGACCACTCCGCCGTGAGGCTCGAACATGCGGTAAAGCCTGGAACGCGATACGCCGAGCTCGCGCTGCAGGCTCCTCGCTCCGAGCGCCGGGGAGAACATATTCGCTTGCACTAAACGGCAGGCGCGTTGCAGCAGCACGTCGTTGATCGCGTCGTCCGCGTCATGGAGATGGTCGGGCGAGGGGGCGATGAAGGCCAGGATCATCGCACGAGTGGCAGCGAGCAGGCGGGGAAGATCGTC
>Ga0233385_1001131_pt1 | contig 11421 bp, 11 predicted proteins | sample ElkDunMinimDraft_16_FD_191543 | JGI IMG/M metagenome (GOLD analysis project Ga0233385, IMG submission 191543) | Fecal eukaryotic communites from dung pellets of Tule Elk in California, USA - Elk Dung G36 | ecosystem: Host-associated > Mammals > Digestive system > Large intestine > Fecal | place... | reverse complement strand
CGACCAGGGCATGCAGGCCGAAGCAACCGTTCCGCGCGTCAGCATCGATGGGCTGCCGCCGCTCAGGGACGTCATAGAGCGGCACGGGCTGCAGGCGAAGAAATCGCTCGGCCAGAACTTCCTGCTCGACCTCAACCTGACCGGCAAGGTGGCGCGCGCGGCCGGCGACCTCACGCAGACGACCGTCATCGAGGTGGGACCGGGCCCCGGCGGGCTGACGCGCGCGCTGCTGATGCACGGCGCGCGGCGCGTCGTCGCGATAGAGCGCGACGAGCGCTGCCTCGCGGCGCTGGCCGAAGTGGCGGCGCATTATCCCGGCAGGCTGGAGGTCATCCCCGGCGACGCGCTGAAGACCGATTTTGCCGCCTTGGCCGCGGACGGACCGGCGCGAATCGTCGCCAACCTGCCCTACAATATCGGCACGGAACTCCTGGTGCGCTGGCTGACCGTGCCGGCATGGCCGCCCTTCTATCAATCGCTGACGCTGATGTTCCAGCGCGAGGTGGCCGAGCGCATCGTCGCCAGGCCGGCGACCGAAAGCTACGGGCGGCTCGGCGTGCTCGCCGGCTGGCGGACGGAGGCGAGGATCGCCTTCGACGTGCCGCCGCAGGCCTTCACGCCGCCGCCGAAGGTGACGTCGTCGGTGGTGCATCTGACCCCGCGCGAAAGCCCCCTGCCCGCTGACGTGAAGGCGCTCGGACGGGTGACGGAGGCAGCCTTCGGCCAGCGCCGCAAGATGCTGAGGCAGAGCCTCAAGTGCCTCGGCGGCGAACGGCTGCTGGAAGCGGCCGGCATAGACGCCACGCGGCGCGCCGAGACGCTCTCCGTGGAGGAGTTCGTCCGGCTGGCGAACATGGTGTAGCTCCGTCAGGCGGGAACGTAGCGCCAGGGATCGAGGCAAGGCACGCCCAGCGCCTCGAAATGCGCGACGTTCCTCGTGACGACCTGCAGATCGTGCTCCAGGGCCGTGGCGGCTATCATCGCGTCGGCCGACGGCCGCCTCTCGGCCGTCGGCAATGCGCCGGCGCGCAAGGCCGTGGACAGGTCGAAGGAAAGAATGCGGCCGGCGAACTCGACCAGCACAACCTCGTCCAGCCACCGCGACAGCTCCGCCGCGAATGCCGCATCCCTGCCCCGCTCACGCTGGATGCCGAAGCGAACCTCCATGATCGATACGGACGACAGGAAGGCCTGCCCCGCGTCGAAGCTGCGCATGAAGGTCTGGAAGGCCTTTTCCTGCTTCTCCGGTCTCCTGGCCGCCGAAACCACGACCGTGTCGAGCAGGAACGACATCAGAACGTTATGTCCCGATTGTCGAAGTCCACGCGGTCCGGGTCGAACTCCCTGTCGCTCACGGCGTTCGGGTCGCGCAGCGCTTCAAGCAGGCTTTTCGACTTCGGCCAATGAGCCTGGAAGTCGGAATAGCGCATCAGGACGTAGCTCTCCCGGCCGTGGTCGGTGATGACCAGAGGGCGCTCATCGGCCTCCCGCTTGGCCTTGCTGGGATTCTGATTGAAGACCGCGCTGGTCATGTAGGACATGCGCATCACAGCACCTAGTACCTTTCTTTCGAAAGATACTATTTTTGTCGATGCCATTCAAGTGACGCAGAACAATGCGGTGTTAACGGCCACCCTTCTCCCGAGGAGGAGGCGGCGCTCGCGCTAGACCTTCTCGTCGAGCAAGCCCGAGACGAAGTCGAACAGGCCCGGCCGGCGGTCGCGGCGCAGGCGCTCGGCGGTGACGATGGAGCGCACCTCGCTGAAGGCGCGGTCGAGGTCGTCGTTGATTACGATGTAATCGTATTTGCGCCAGTGCTGGATCTCGTCGCGTGCATTCGTCAGCCTTTGCTCGATGACCTGCGCCTGGTCCTCGGCGCGGCGCAAAAGGCGGTCCTTCAGCTCCGCCATCGACGGCGGCAGGATGAATATCGAGACGACGTCAGCCGGCACCTTCTCGCGCAGCTGGTCGGCGCCTTGCCAGTCGATGTCGAACAGCATGTCGCGGCCCTGGGACATTGCCACTTCCGCCGCCGCCCGGGGGGTGGCGTAGAAGTTGCCGTGCACCTCGGCCCATTCGAGGAAGGCGTCCCGGTCGCGCAGAAGCTCGAACTCGCTCCGCTCGACGAAATGATAGTGCACGCCGCCGATCTCGCTGCCGCGGCGGGGACGCGTCGTATAGCTGACGGAGAGCTCGAAGCCGGGGTCCTTCTCCAGCAGGCTGCGCGCGATGGTCGACTTGCCGGCGCCCGAAGGCGAAGACAAGACGAGCATCAGCCCGCGGCGGCGAATGCGGGACCCGATATCGTTGACGGGCATGTGCTACTCCAGATTCTGCACCTGCTCGCGGAACTGGTCGACGACGGCCTTCAATTCCAGCCCGACGGCAGTCACCGAAGCCGCGTTCGACTTCGAGCAGAGGGTATTCGATTCGCGGTTAAATTCCTGTGCCAGGAAATCGAGCTTGCGGCCGATCGCGCCGGCGGCGCCGAGCAGGCTGCGGGCGGAGGCGACATGCGTCTTCAGCCGGTCGATCTCCTCGCGGATGTCGGCCTTGGTGGCGAGGAAGGCGGCCTCCATGTGAAGCCTGTTTTCGTCGAGATTGGCCGAGGCATCCATCAAGAGGCGCACCTGCTCGGCGAGCTTCTGGCGGATCACGGCGGGATCGCGCGAAGGATCCGCCTCGGCCCTGAGCGTCAGCGCCTCGATCGTGTCGATATGGCCGAGAAGCAGCGCCTTAAGCGCCGCGCCCTCTGCGCTGCGGGCTGCCTCCAGTCCGGCAAGCGCGCGGTCGAAAGCCGCAAGCAGCGAGGCGTCGAGCGCGGCGCGGACCTCCTCGCTCTCCACCGGTTCGGGCAGATCGAGCACGCCGCGCAGCGCCAGGAGCCCGTCGGCGCTCGCCGCGGTGACGCCGAACTGCTCCTGCAGCCGCTGCGCGAGACCGGCGACGTCCTTCAGGAAAGCCTCGTTGACCACCGGCTGCGCCTGCAGCGCGCCGGCGCGGCCGAGCGTCAGCGTCGCCTGGAAATTGCCGCGCGAAAAGCGCTTCTGCACGGCCTGGCGCAACGCCGGCTCCAGCCGCTCGTATCCCTGCGGCAGGCGAAGCCGGAGCTCGATGCTCTTGCCGTTGACCGACTTGACTTCCCAGGCGATCGACACGCCGTCGTGATCCGCCGCGGCGCGCGCGAAACCAGTCATGCTCTGCAAGGCCATGATCTTGCGCGTCCCCCTGATAGCTTTTCCGCATCCCGGACGAAGGCCAGGAATGCCGTTCACCACTTCTCACGGTGGACTGGTTTTGTCGAGCGCCGGCCGGCGGGCCGCGGCGCTATTGCGCGGTGGTGGCCGGCGCGCCGGCGTCCTGGGCTCCGTTGGCCTCGGCCTTGGCGGCTTCCTCGGCCTGCTTCTTCTGGAACTTGCGCCAGCGGGCGACATTCTCGTTGTGCTCTTCGAGAGTGGCGGCGAAGACGTGGCCGCCGGTGCCGTCGGCGACGAAGTAGAGGTCCTTGGTCTTGGACGGGTTGGCGACGGCCTCCAGCGACTTGCGGCCCGGATTGGCGATCGGCCCCGGCGGCAAGCCCTTGATGACATAGGTGTTGTAGGGCGTCGGCTTGTCGATGTCGGACTGGTAGATCGGACGGTCGGCCGGGCGGCCCTTGCCGCCGAACAGGCCGTAGAGGATGGTCGGGTCGGACTGCAGCCGCATGCCCTTGTTCAGACGATTGATGAAGACGGAGGCGACGCGCGAGCGCTCGTCGGCAACGCCGGTCTCCTTCTCGACGATCGAGGCGAGCGTCACGAACTCGTTGATGTCGGCGATCGGCAGATCGGAAACGCGGCGGTTCCAGATGCTCTCGACCAGCCGCTTCTGGTCGGCAATCATCTTGTCGATGATCGACTGGCGGGTGGCTCCGCGGGTGAAGCGCTGCGTGTCGGCGATCAGGGCGCCTTCCGGCGGCATCTCGGCCGGCATCGGACCCGTCAGCGCCTCATGCTCGGCTATGCGCAGGAAGGCCTGCTCGACGGTCAGCCCTTCCGGAATGGTGAGCGAGGCCAGCACCGACTTGCCGCTTTCCAGCAGCTCCATGATGTCGCGCATGGAAGCGCCGGCCTTGATCTCGTATTCGCCGGCCTTCAGCACGCCGCCCTTGTCATAGGCGCGCACGCCGATGCGGAAGATGCGCGAATCGCTGATCAGCCCGCGGCGCTCGAGCTGGTCGGCGATCTCGGCGACGCCGGTGTTCGGCCGCACCATGAAGTTGGTCGTCGTCGCGGAGGGGCCGGGACCGTCGAATTCGCGCTTGCCGACGTAGAGGGCAATGCCCGCGCCGACCACGACCAGCATCACCGAGGTGACGACGAAATTCATGAAGACGACGATCTGGCTGCGCGAGCGGCGCGAACGCTTCGGCGGCGGCGTACCGGCTTCCGGACGGAGCGCCTCGCTTGCGGTCTTTGGAACGATCGGCTGGCCACGCCGGCCGAATTCGCCATTGTCAGCCGGATTCATGCTCGTGTCGCCTCAATTCTGCCTGCCGGAACGACTCTCCCCCGAGAGCAAGAACCGCAGCCTAAGTCCGAATATGGCAAAATTGGCGGCGGAACGGCGCGCTCAGCCATTGAATCGCTGGAAGACGAGCGAAGCGTTGGTGCCGCCGAAGCCGAAGGAGTTGGACAGCGCCACGTCGATCTGGCGATGCCGCGGCTTGTTGGGGACGAGGTCGATGGGCGTCTCGCGCTCGGGATTGTCGAGGTTGATGGTCGGCGGCGCGACATTGTCGCGGATGGCGAGCAGCGAGAACACCGCCTCCACCGCGCCGGCTCCGCCGAGCAGATGGCCGATCGAGGATTTGGTGGACGACATCGAGATCCTGGAGGCGGCGTTGCCGGCCAGGCGCTCGACGGCGCCGAGCTCGATCGTGTCGGCCATGGTCGACGTGCCGTGCGCGTTGATGTAGTCGATGTCGGCCGGCGTCAGCCTGGCGCGCTTCAGCGCGTTCGTCATGCAGCGGAAGGCGCCGTCGCCGTCCTCGGACGGGGCGGTGATGTGGTAGGCGTCGCCGGTCAGGCCGTAGCCGACGATCTCGGCATAGATCGTCGCGCCGCGCGCCTTGGCGTGCTCCAGCTCTTCGAGGACGACGGCGCCGGCGCCCTCGCCGAGCACGAAGCCGTCGCGGTCGCGATCATAGGGGCGCGACGCCTTCTCAGGCGTTTCGTTGCGTTCGGTGGAGAGCGCCCGGCAGGCCGCGAAGCCTGCGACGCCGAGCGGCGTGATCGGGGCTTCGGCGCCGCCCGCAATCATCACGTCGGCATCGCCGAACATGATCAGCCGGGACGCGTCGCCAATGGCGTGCGCGCCGGTCGAGCAGGCGGTGACGACCGCGTGGTTCGGGCCCTTGAGCCCGTGGCGAATCGATATCTGGCCGGAGATCAGGTTGATGATGTTGGCCGGAACGAAGAACGGGCTGATGCGGCGCGGCCCGCGCTCCTTCAGGATGATGGCGTTCTCGGCGATGCCGTCGAGACCGCCGATGCCGGCGCCCATCAGGACGCCGGTGGCGCAACGCTCGTCCTCGGTCTTGGGCTCCCAGCCGGAAACCTTCAGCGCCTCGTCGGCCGCCGCTATCCCATAGACGATGAAGTCGGTGAGCTTGCGAAGCTCCTTCGGCTCCAGCACGCTCTCGGGATTGAACGTGCCGTTGGAGCCGTCGCCGCGCGGGACCGAATGGGCGATCTTCGCGGCGTAGTCCGAAACGTCGAACTTGGTTATGGGCGAACAGGCGCTGCGGCCTGAAAGAAGTTCCTTCCAGCTATGCTCGACGCCCACGCCCAGAGGCGAGACGAGACCCATGCCGGTGACGACGACACGCCGCATCGCTGGTGTCCTTGAGCTGCCGGAAACGCGGGACTTCTTAGGCCGAAGCCTTGTCGATGTACTTCACGGCGTCGCCGACCGTCAGGATCGTCTCGGCGGCGTCGTCAGGGATCTCGACCCCGAATTCCTCTTCGAACGCCATGACGAGTTCGACCGTGTCGAGGCTGTCGGCGCCGAGGTCATCGATGAAGCTCGCCTGCTCGGTTACCTTCTCGGCGTCGACGCCGAGATGTTCGACAACGATCTTCTTGACGCGCTCTGCGGTGTCACTCATTTGGGGCATCCTTGCCTTATTGATGTCTGCCTTCGTTAGCCGCCGGAATGGCGCTAATCAAGCTCTAAAGATCGGCGCGCCGGGAACGCGGCGGCCGGCGCCTTGTTCCCTGGATATCGCCGGGTTTGAGGCGCATTACACGAAAACACCCCGGTGTCCAAGGCGAAAAGCCGGCTGTGGACGACCGGGGGGCAGCCTCAGATCATCGCCATGCCGCCGTTGACGTGGATGGTCTGGCCGGTGACGTAGCCGGCCTCGTTGGAAGCGAGGTAGGCCACGGCGGACGCGACCTCGGCGCCGGTCCCCATGCGCCGCGTCGGAATCGCCCCCATGATCGTCTCCTTCTGCTTGTCGTTCAGCTTGTCGGTCATGGCGGATTCGATGAAGCCGGGCGCGACGCAGTTGACGGTGATGGAGCGGGTGGCGATCTCCTGGGCCAGCGACTTCGAGAAGCCGATCATGCCGGCCTTGGAGGCGCAATAGTTGGTCTGGCCGGGATTGCCGGTGACGCCTACGACCGACGTGATGTTGATGATGCGGCCGAAGCGGCGGCGCATCATCGGGTGCGTCAGTTCGCGCGTCAGCCGGAAGACTGCGGTGAGGTTCACCTCCAGCACCTGGTCCCAATCGTCATCCGACATGCGCACGAAGAGGCCGTCCTTGGTGATGCCGGCATTGTTGACGAGGATGTCGACGCCTTCGAGCTCCGCCTCGGCCTTCTGCCCGAGCGCCTTCACCTCGTCGCGGTCGGTGAGGTTGGCCGGAAAGATCTTCACCCGGTCGCCGAGCTTCGACGCCAGCGCCTCGAGTTTCTCGACCTTCGTGCCGTGCAGGCCGACGATGGCGCCCTGGGCATGCAGCGCTTCGGCGATCGCCTCGCCGATGCCGCCGGAAGCGCCTGTCACGAGTGCCTTGCGGCCGGTCAGTTCGAACATTGTTTTCTTCCTATTGGGTTGGGTCCCCGGAGACGTCGATGCAGGTGTCGCCGGGGCCGCAATATGGTTGTCCCGAATGTTACAGAATGATTTCCAATGCAGCGGCCGCGCCGACGCCACGGCAACAAAGGCTCTTTACGGGAAGCGGGGCCGTCATCCAAGCGCTGCAATCGCCGCCTCGACGTCCGCCGGCGTGCCGACCGAGGCTGTGGAAATCTCGCGGTCGATGCGCCGCGCCAGGCCCGAAAGCACCTTGCCGGAGCCGACCTCGTAGAGCGAGGTCACGCCGTTGGCGCCGAACCATTCGATCGTCTCGCGCCAGCGGACGCGGCCCGTCACCTGCTCGACCAGGCGTCTTGCGATCTCCTCGGGATCGCTCAGCGGCGCCACCGCGACGTTGGAGACGACGGGCACGGCCGGCGCGTTCTTCGTCACCTTGGCCAGCGCATCGCGCATGGCTTCGGCCGCGGGCGCCATCAGGGCGGAGTGGAACGGCGCGGAGACCTGCAGCATCAGCGCCCGCTTGGCGCCCTTGTCGGTGCAGAGCTTCGCGGCGCGCTCGACGGCGGCCTTCTCGCCCGAAATCACAAGCTGGCCGCCGCCATTGTCGTTGGCGATCTGGCAGACCGAGCCCTGGGTGGCTTCCGCGCAGGCGGCGGCAACGTCCGGCTCCTCCAGCCCGAGAATCGCCGCCATGGCGCCGACGCAGGCCGGCACGGCCGCCTGCATGGCGTTGCCGCGGATGCGCAGGAGCCTTGCCGCATCGCCGACCGAGAACATGCCGGCGGCCGCGAGCGCCGAATATTCGCCGAGCGAATGACCGGCGACGTAGGCGACCTTGTCCTTCAGCACGAAGCCGCGAGATTCGAGAGCGCGAATCGCCGCGATCGACACCGCCATCAGCGCCGGCTGCGCGTTGGCGGTCAGCGTCAGCGTCTCTTCGGGGCCCTCCCAGATCAGCTTCGAGAGGTTTTCCCCAAGTGCGTCGTCGACCTCGTCGAACACGCGGCGGGCCTCCGGAAACGCTACGGCAAGCTCCTTGCCCATGCCGACGGCCTGGCTGCCCTGCCCCGGAAAGGTAAACGCGATCGCCATTGTGAAAGTCCCGGTTTTCGTTGCGGAGACTGCCTGTGAAACAAGCAGATTGGGCAAGTCAAGGGCAGCGCAAACCCGCGCGGCGCCAAGCTTGCGGAAATGCAACGGAAAAAATCTGCGCCGGCTTCTCATTTCCGACACAGGGGCTGGCTTTTTGTGACGGAACCATGACACAGCAAATTGCGTTCTAAGGCGCTACCCGAGGACTTTTAGTTGGCAAAGCAGGATTCGGTCATATCGGCGGCGGCGGGGGACCCAGCCGGCCGGCGGCGGAAACGGTGGCGCGAGCGGCGGACGCTCGAATGCGCCGGTTCGCTTTTCGTTTCCATCCTGCTCTCGGCAGCGCTCGTCTTCCTGATCGAGTTGATCGCGCGCGGCTCGCTGCAGCAGACGATCGATTTCCTGAAGCAGCCCTTCCGGCCCAGCTGGACGACGGTCATCCTGTTCACCCTGCTGCTCGTCGGCTTCGACGCGCTGTTCGGGCGCCGCCACAACGGCATATTGTTCGTCGCGCCCGTCGCGCTGCTCTTGGCCGCGATCGGCCGCCAGAAAGCGCTTTATCTCGGCGACCCGCTCTACCCGACCGACTTCCTCTATTCGCGCCAGATCGTCGAGCTGACGCCGCTCCTGGTGAAGGAGCGGCCGGTCGCCGCCGTCATCATCGCGGTCGGCGGCATGGCGGCGCTCTTCCTGCTCGTCGCGCTCTGGCGCCACTGGCGCCGGCGCTTCCCGGCGATTCGCTGGCGGATGCGGATGGCCAGGCTCGCCGTCGTGCTGCCGGCGCTGGCCTTCTTCGTGTCGATCATGGACTTCGCCACCTTCTCCTGGACACGCGACCGCCTGCAGATCATCCCGATCATGTGGGACCAGAAGGAGAACTACGCCTCGAACGGCTTCGCCATCGCCTTTGCGCTCAACGTGCCGATGGCCAAGGTGAAGGCGCCGCCGAGCTACGAGGACGCCGTGCTCGACGAGATCAGGCCCGGGCCGATCGGCATCTCCATGCCGGAAGAGAAGCCCGACGTCATCGTTGTGATGAGCGAATCGTTCTGGGATCCGACGCTGCTGCCCGGCACGACGATCACGCCCGACCCGATGCCCACCGTCCGCGCGACGCGCTCCGGCTCGATGTTCTCGCCGGAATTCGGCGGCATGACCGCCAATGTCGAGTTCGAGGCGCTGACCGGCTTCTCCAACGCCTTCCTGCCCTATGGCAGCATCCCCTATCAGCAATATGTGCGCGGGCCGGTGCCCTCTCTCGCCAACTTCTTCCGCTCGGAAGGCTACGAGACGACCGCTATCCACCCGTTCGAGGGCTGGTTCTGGAACCGCGAGCAGGTCTACAGCGCCTTCGGCTTCGACCGCTTCCTCAGCGTCGAGAAGCTGCCGCCGCTGGCGTGGCGCGGGCCGCTGGTGTCGGACGAGGCGCTGACGGACGAGATCATCAAGCGCGCCGACGCGACCGAACGGCCCTTCTTCACCTTCGCGGTCAGCCTGCAGGGGCACGGCCCCTACGAGCCGAACCGCTACCGCGACGCGACGGTCGAGGTCGATTCGGTGGCGAGCTACTGGACGCGCCAGTCGATCCGCTCCTATGCCGAGGGCGTCGCCGACGCCGACCGCAGCCTGAAGCGGCTGATGGACTGGGCCGGGAAGCGCGACCGCCACACGGTGATCGTGTTCTTTGGCGACCACCTGCCGCCGCTGAACCAGGGCTACACCGAAACGGGCTTCCTCAAGGAGCCGGTGCCGGAGCGCCGCGAGGCGCCCGACGCGCTGGCAATGCACCGCGAGACGCCGCTGGTGGTCTGGTCGAACAAGACCGGCGCGATGAAGGATGTCGGCTCGATCAGCCCGTCGCTGATCCCGCTGAAGCTGTTCCAGGCGGCAGGCATCGAGCATCCCTACTACACCGGCTTCCTCGGCCGCGTGGACGCCAAGTACGACGTCATCGAACGGCATGTGCTGATCGCGCCGACGGGGGACGCAACGCCCGACTGGTCGCAGAAGAAGAAGATCGATCCGCTGATCAACGATTTCCGGCTGCTGCAATACGATGCGCTGTTCGGCAAGCGGCACACGGTGAAGCGCTTCTTCCCCAATCTGCCGAAGCCCGCGGGGGTTTAGAGCCGAGCACGCGCAGCCGCTCGCGCTGCGCGGATGCCGGGGCGCCCGGCCGGGGCATCCGGGTTCCTAGGCCATAGCGGTGACGACGTGCGCCTGTATTTTCGCGGCGACTGCGCCGCTGCCGTGCCGGGCGGCGATCGCGGAAGCGGCGTGCTGGGTGGCGGCCTGCAGTTTTCCGGCATCCCTCGCCTCGATTTCAGTGCGAAGGACGGTTCCCTGACAATAGGCCGTTACGGGGATGAGCGGCGAGGACGCGCGGCTTTGCTCGGCCCGCGTCTCGATCTCGACGCCGGAGAAGCCGGCTTCCTCGAGTTCCCTGCGGATCAGGACTGTGTCGTGGCAGCCATGCGGCGTGCGGGCCAGAAAGCGCGGCGGATCGTCGGGGAAAAGCTCGGCCAGCGCAGTCGTTATCTGATCGGCGAACAAGTTCTCCTCGATCCGGTCCCACACGTTGAAGATAAAATGGCCTCCCGGTTTCAGGACGCGCTTCGCCTCGCGGTAGCCGGCCGCCCGGTCGGGAAAGAACATGACGCCGAACTGGCAACAGACGAGATCGAAGGTCTTGTCGGCGAAGGGCAGCGCCAGGGCATCGGCGCGTTGCCATTCGATCCCGGCGCCGGCGGGCTGCCGCGATGCCGCGTAGTCGAGCATCGGCTGGTTGAGATCGGTCGAGACGTAGCGCGCGCCGGAGGACAACAGGGGCGCCAGCGCACGGGTGACGACGCCGGTGCCGGCCGCGGTCTCCAGGACGGCACTCGGCGAGAAGGCTGCCACCCGCCGGGCCAGATCGGCGGCGTAGGGCTCGAAAATCAGCGGCACCATGTAGCGGTCGTAATTTTCCGGGATCGAGCCGGCGAAAAGCTTGTCAGCTTCCAACATCGCGATCACCCCCTCAACGGGCTGCGACGGACATGATATGGTCGCGGCATGGCAATTTTCCGGCGGCCGGCGCCAGGCAGGCCGCGCCGCCAGGCTCGCGGGAGACCGGAACTGGCAACGCCCGGGGTTGCCATTTCACCCCTTCCCCTATATAGCCCGCCGCAATCTGCCGGTCCTGCTGGGGGCTGAACGGAGGGTTGGAGGTTTTTCCTCCTCGATGAAGCCAGAAGGCTTCGG